>Ga0100383_1002472_pt1 | contig 11306 bp, 6 predicted proteins | sample CryGeymeta201507_FD_81565 | JGI IMG/M metagenome (GOLD analysis project Ga0100383, IMG submission 81565) | Groundwater microbial communities from Crystal Geyser aquifers in Utah, USA - Crystal Geyser metaG 2015-07 | ecosystem: Environmental > Aquatic > Deep subsurface > Groundwater | place: USA...
CAACGCGGCCTGGCGCCAGTGGGCAATTTCATTTCGGTGCTGCCGATCATCGCCATCGCGCCGATCATGGTGATGTGGTTCGGCTTCGACTGGCGCTCAAAGGCCGCCGTGGTGATCGTGATGGTGTTCTTTCCCATGCTGGTCAACACCATCGCCGGGCTGCGGGCCAGCGAGGCGATGCAGCGCGACCTGATGCGCACCTACGCCGCCAGCTATGGGCAGACGCTGCTCAAGCTGCGGCTGCCCGCGGCGGCGCCGCACATCTTCACCGCGCTCAAGATCAACTCCACGCTGGCGCTGATCGGGGCCATCGTGGCGGAGTTCTTTGGCACGCCCACGGTGGGTATGGGGTTTCGCATCTCCACCGAGGTCGGGCGGATGAACGTCGATATGGTCTGGGCCGAGATTGCGGTTGCGGCGCTGGCGGGCTCAGCGTTCTATGGCGCGATCACGCTCCTTGAGAGGGCGGTCACGTTCTGGCGACCGGCGGCGCGGGGATGACCCCCCGCATGGCCGACGGCGCGCAACAACAGGGAAAGACACACATGAACACGACACGACTGGCCTTGGCGGGGCTGCTGCTGGCGGGCGCGGCGCAGGCGGCGGACGACGTGACGCTACAGCTGAAATGGGTCACGCAGGCCCAGTTCGCGGGCTATTACGTCGCCGCCGAGAAGGGGTTTTACGAGGAGGAGGGGCTGAACGTCACCATCAAGCCCGGCGGGCCGGACATCGCGCCGCCGCAGGTGATCGCGGGCGGCGGCGCCGACGTGGTGGTGGAGTGGATGCCCGCCGCGCTGGCGGCGCGTGAGCGCGGCGTGCCGCTGGTCAACATCGCCCAGCCGTTCACCGCGTCGGGCCTGATGATGACCTGCCTGGCCGAGAGCGGCGTGAAGTCCCCCGCAGACTTTCCCGGCCGCACGCTGGGCACCTGGTTCTTCGGCAACGAGTATCCGTTCCTGAGCTGGATGGCCAAGCTAGGCATCCCCACCGACGGCTCGGCGGCCGGGGTCAACGTGCTGAAGCAGGGTTTCAACGTCGATCCGCTGTTGCAGAAGCAGGCCGACTGCATCGCCACCATGACCTACAACGAATACTGGCAGGTGATCGACGCCGGACTGACGCCCGAGCAGCTTGTCACCTTCAAGTATGAGGATCAGGGCGTCGCCACGCTGGAGGACGGGCTTTATGTGCTGGAGCAGAACCTCGCCGACCCGGCCTTCGCCGACCGCATGACGCGCTTTGTGCGCGCCTCGATGAAGGGCTGGAAATACGCCGAGGCCAACCCCGACGAGGCCGCGCTGATCGTGCTCGACAACGACGCCACCGGCGCCCAGACCGAAAAACACCAGAAGCGGATGATGGGCGAGATCGCCAAGCTGACCGCAGGCTCGAACGGCGCGCTCGACCCGGCGGCCTATGAGCGCACGGTCGCCACGCTGCTGGGCGGCGGCTCCGACCCGGTGATCACCAGGGCGCCCGAGGGCGCCTGGACGCACGCGATCACCGACAAGGCGCTCTGACCGCACGCAAGAAAACCCCGTGCCGTCAGCGGCGCGGGGTGCTATGTTCATGCGGAAATTCATGTGACGCATCATCCAAGGAGTGCCTGCAATGCGCCCTGCCCTCGCCGCCCTCGCCGTTCTGCTTCTGGCCGCGCCCGCGCTGCGCGCGCAGGAGGCGCCCGCGCCGACGACGGTGTTCTTCGGCATCGACCGCGAGTCGTTCGACGAGACCGGGATCACGGCGCTCAGCCTCGCCGAGCGCGCCATCCGCGAAGGCGGCGCGGGCGCGGTGCTGGTCGAGGGGCACACCGACACGCTGTCGGACGCGGAATACAACCTCGCGCTGTCTGAGCGGCGCGCGCGGGTGATCCGCAACGAGCTGATCGCGCGCGGCGCGGCGCCGGCGACGATCTCCATCACGCCGCTGGGCCAGACCCAGCTTGCGGTGGAGACCGCCGACGACGTGGCCGAAGTCGCCAACCGGCGGGTGACGATCACGCTGGCCGATTTCGGCGCCTTCGCCGCGCCCGACCCGCTGCGCCCGATCGCCTTTCGCCTGCCGTGACGCGCGGCGCGCCTCAATCGCGTTAATGTGCGAAAAAACGCGGGCGTCCGGCGCGCGACATGGTTAGAACGGGGTTCCCGAACAGAGCTCAGGAAGCCCCGACATGCCCACCACGCGCCGCCGCCGCAACGTCAAGATCGTCGCCACGCTCGGCCCCGCCTCCTCCAGCCGCGAGATGATCGGCAAGCTGTTCGACGCCGGCGCCGACGTGTTCCGGCTCAACATGAGCCATGGCAGCCATGAGGACGTCGCCGCCCGCCACGCGCTGATCCGCGAGATCGAGCACGAACAGGGCCGCCCGATCGGCATTCTCGCCGACCTTCAGGGGCCGAAGCTGCGCGTCGGCGTGTTCGCGAACGGCCCGGTGACGCTGGAGCAGGGCGCGGCGTTCCGCTTCGACCTCGACGACGCGCCGGGCGACGCCAACCGGGTGCAGCTGCCGCACAAGGAAATTCTGGAGGCGCTGGAGCCGGGCGCGACGCTGCTGGTCAACGACGGCAAGATCCGCCTGCGCGTCACCGCCTGCGACGGCGTGAGCGCCGACACCGTGGTCGAGATCGGCGGCGAGATCTCGAACCGCAAGGGCGTCAACGTGCCCGACGTGATCCTGCCGCTCACCGCGCTGTCGAAGAAGGATCTCAGCGATCTTGAGTTCGTCTGCGAACTGGGCGTGGACTGGCTGGCGCTGTCGTTCGTGCAGCGGCGCGAGGACATGGACCAGGCCCGCGCGCTGGCGAAAGGCCGCGCGGCGCTGATCGCCAAGATCGAAAAGCCGGCGGCGGTGAAGAACATCGACGAGATCATCGCCGCGTCGGACGGGATCATGGTCGCGCGCGGCGATCTGGGCGTGGAGTTGCCGGTGGCGCAGGTGCCGCCGCTGCAGAAAAAGATCGTGCGCGCCTGTCGCCGCGCCGGCAAGCCGGTGATCGTGGCGACGCAGATGATGGAGTCGATGATCCTGGCGCCGGTGCCGACCCGCGCCGAGGTGTCGGACGTGGCGCAGGCGATCTATGAGGGCGCCGACGCGGTGATGCTGTCGGCGGAAAGCGCGGCGGGCGATTATCCGGTCGAGGCGGTCGCGGCGATGAACGCGGTGGCGGAGACGGTCGAACAGGACCCGATCTATCGCGAGATCATCGAAGCCTCGCGCAAGACGGTGCGCGGCTCGGTGTCGGAGGCGATCATGGCCGCCGCGCGCGAGGTGGCCGAGACCTCCAACGTCAAGGCGATCTGCTGCTTCACCCACTCCGGCGCCACCGCGATGCTGGCGGCGCGCGAGCGGCCGCGCGTGCCGATCCTGGCGCTGACGCCGTTCAAGGGGACGGCGCGCAAGCTGACGCTGGTGTGGGGCCTGCACTGCTCGGCGGTGGAGGAGGTCGAGCGGTTCAAGCTGGCGGTGGTCTCCGCCGCGCGGGTCGCGGTGCGCGACGGCTTCGCCACCTCCACCGACAAGATCGTGGTGACGGCGGGCGTGCCGTTCAACCAGCCCGGCACCACCAACATCCTGCGCGTCGCCACGGCGGACGAGCGCGCGATCTTCGAGGGCGAACCCGCTTGAACCCCGTCCCTCTCTGAAAATAGGGCGTTGATGCCCACGGATTAGCCCCCTAGGGTTAATCGTGGCGCTTCAATGACGGGGTGGCGGGTTCGCCGACCACCCCCGGCCCAGATCAGGGAGACGACCTCGTGAAACACTTCGCACCCATCGCCGCAGCCGTGGCGCTTTCCTTCGCCGCCCACGGCGCGCTGGCGCAGGAGAAGTTCATCACCATCGGCACCGGCGGGCAGACCGGCGTCTATTACGTGGTGGGACAGTCGATCTGCAGCCTGGTGAACCGCGGCGCGGCGCAGCACAACATCCGCTGCACCGCGCCCTCCACCGGCGGCTCGATCGCCAACATCAACGCCATCAAGGGCGGCGACATGGACATGGGCGTCGCCCAGTCCGACTGGCAGTATCACGCCTACAACGGCTCGTCGCAGTTCGAGGGCCAGGGCTTTCCGGGCTTGCGCGCGGTGTTCTCGGTCCACCCGGAGCCGTTCACGGTGATCGCCCGCGCCGACGCCGGCATCAAGACCTTCGACGACCTGAAGGGCAAGCGCGTCAACGTCGGCGCGCCCGGCTCGGGCCAGCTCGCCACCATGAACGTGGTGCTTGAGGCCAAGGGCTGGACGATGGGCGATTTCTCGCTGGCCTCCGAGCTTCAGCCCTCGGAGCAGGCGCAGGCGCTGTGTGACAACAAGGTTGACGCGATCGTCTATACCGTGGGCCACCCCAACGGCTCGATCCAGGAGGCGACCACGTCGTGCGAGTCGGTGATCGTCGCGGTGGACGGCCCGGCGATCGAAAAGCTGGTGGCGGACAACCCGTTCTACGCCGTCGCCACCATCCCCGGCGGGATGTACACCGGCAACGAGGCCGACGTGCAGACCTTCGGCGTGCGCGCGACCTTCGTCTCGTCGGACAAGGCCGACGAGGAGACGATCTATCAGACCGTGAAGGCGGTGTTCGACAACTTCGACCGCTTCAAGCGGCTGCACCCGGCGTTCGGCATCCTGAAGGAGGAGGAGATGATCTCGTCCGGCCTGTCGGCGCCGCTGCACCCCGGCGCCGCGCGCTATTACGCCGAGCGCGGCTGGGCCGTCGCCAACTGACCCACAACGGGCGGCCGGGGCGCAAGCCCGGCCGCCCGCTTTCGCTGATCCACAGCAGACATCCCGTGACGCCCCCGCGAGGAGACCGCCATGACCGACAAGAGCGCCGAGGGGCTGAGCCAGGCGGAGCTTGATGAGCTGGTCGCCGCCGCCGACACCGGCGGCAGGCAGGCCACCGGCTTCACCGCCTGGCTGATTCTCGCCGTGGCGCTGTGCTGGTCGCTGTTCCAGCTCTGGTTCGCCTCGCCGATCCCGTTCATGGTGGGCTTTGGCGTGTTCAACGACACGCAGGCGCGCTCGATCCACCTCGGCTTTGCGATGTTTCTGGCCTTCGCCGCCTACCCCGCCGCGCGCTCGTCGTTCCAGTTGATCCTCGGCGTCGGCGTCCCCGTGCTGATGGCCGTGCTGTTCATGGTCGGCGCGCGCGGGACCGACAGCACCTGGTGGATCCCGCTGGTCGCGCTGGGCGTTGCGGCGGCGGTGCTGCTCGGCTCGCCGCGCGAAAGGGTGCCGGCGTGGGAATGGGCGCTGGCGGCGCTGGGCGCAGGCGCGGCGCTTTATCTTTATGTTTTCTATCGTGAAATCTCGGGCCGTGTCGGCGCGCCCAATCAGCAGGACTTCGTCGTCAGCGTGATCGGTCTGATCGTGCTGCTGGAGGCGACGCGCCGCGCGCTGGGGCCTGCGCTGATGATCGTGGCCGCCGTTTTCCTCGCCTACACGTTCCTCGGGCCGTGGATGCCGACGATCATCTCGCACAAGGGCAACTCGCTGTCCGAAGTCGTGAACCATCAGTGGATCACCACACAGGGCGTTTTCGGCATCGCGCTGGGGGTCTCGACCAGTTTCGTCTTTCTGTTCGTGCTGTTCGGCGCGCTGCTCGACAAGGCCGGCGCGGGGAATTACTTCATCCAGGTGGCCTTTTCATTGATGGGCCACATGCGCGGCGGCCCGGCCAAGGCCGCCGTTGTGTCCTCGGCGATGACCGGGCTGATCTCCGGCTCGTCGATCGCCAACGTGGTGACCACCGGCACGTTCACGATTCCGCTGATGAAGCGGGTTGGTTTCTCGGCGGAGCGCGCGGGCGCGGTCGAGGTGGCGTCGTCGGTCAACGGCCAGATCATGCCGCCGGTGATGGGCGCGGCGGCGTTCCTGATGGTCGAATACGTCGGCATCCCGTATTTCGACGTGGTCAAGCACGCCTTCCTGCCCGCCACCATTTCCTATATCGCGCTGGTCTATATCGTGCATCTTGAGGCGATGAAGGCGGGCATGAAGGGCCTGCCGCGCGCCTATACCCCCAAGCCGATCGTGCAGCGGCTGATCGGCATCGCCTTCACCATCGCGGCGATCTGCGCGTTGAGCTTCGCGGTCTATTACGCCATGGGCTGGCTGCGCCCGACCTTCCCCGACAGCGCGGGCTACATCGTGTTCGCGCTGCTGACCGCCGCCTATGTCGGGCTGCTGTGGGTCGCCTCGCGCGAGGCGCCGCTGAAGCTGGACGACCCCAACGCGCCGGTGACCAAGCTGCCGCTGCCGGGGCCGACGGTGCGCTCGGGGCTGCACTTCCTGCTGCCGGTGATCGTGCTGGTGTGGGCGCTGATGATCGACCGGCTCAGCCCCGGCCTCTCGGCGTTCTGGGCGGCGTGCTACATGATCTTCATCCTGTTGACGCAACGCCCGCTGATGGCGCTGTTCCGCGGCGAAAGCCGGTTTGCGGCGGACCTGCGGCAGGGTTTTGTGGACCTGATCGAGGGGCTGATCTCGGGCGCGCGCAACATGATCGGCATCGGCATCGCCACCGCGACCGCCGGCATCATCGTCGGCGCCGTCAGCCAGACCGGCGTCGGCTCGGCGCTGGCCGATGTCGTCACGGTGCTGTCGGGCGGCAACCTGATGGCGATCCTGTTCCTGACCGCCGTGCTGTCGCTGATCCTCGGCATGGGGCTGCCGACCACGGCGAACTATATCGTGGTGTCGGCGCTGCTGGCGCCGGTGATCGTGACGCTGGGCCAGCAGAACGGGCTGATCGTGCCGCTGATCGCGGTGCACCTGTTCGTGTTCTACTTCGGCATCATGGCCGACGTGACGCCGCCGGTGGGGCTGGCGAGTTTCGCGGCGGCGGCGGTCTCGGGCGGCGACCCGATCAAGACCGGCGTGATCGCGTTCTTCTACAGCCTGCGCACCGCCGCGCTGCCGTTCCTGTTCATCTTCAACACCGACCTGCTGCTGATCGACGTCAGCGCGCTGCAGGGCGTGTTCATCTTCGTGATGGCGACGGTGGCGATGCTGCTGTTCGCCGCCGCGACCCAAGGCTGGTTCCTGGTGAAAAGCCGGCTGTGGGAGACGGCGGCGCTGATGCTGATCGCGTTCTCGCTGTTCCGGCCCGGCTTCTGGATGGACATGGTGTTCCCGCCTTATGAGGAGCGCCAGCCGACCGAGCTGGTCCACGCCGCCGAGGTCACGCCGCAAGGCGAGGCGCTGCGCATCCGCGTCAACGGGCTGAACGAGTTCGGCGATCCGATCAGCTTCGTCGCGCTGCTGGCGCTGCCGGACGGGACCGACGGGCAGGCGCGGCTCGACGGCGCCGGGGTGGTGGTGGCCGAACGCGACGGCAAGATGTTCATCGACGACGTGGCGTTCGACAGCCCGGCCAAGGCGGCGGGGCTGGACTGGGATCAGGAGGTGGTGCGGGTGCTGCAGCCCGTGCCCGTGCCCAGCAAGTATCTGCTCTACATTCCGGTCCTGGGCCTGCTGGCGCTGGTGGTGCTGGCGCAACGGCGGCGAGAGCCTGAGGCGGCGGCGGCGTGAGCGTCGCTGGCCGAACGCCGCGCGACGCGATAGGGTGCAGTCCATGACCTTTCCCGCATACGGACCGCGCCCATGACCCCCTTCGCCATCGCCGGCGTGCAGATGCACGTCGCGGCCCTCACCGACAACGTCGAAGGGATGCGCCACCGGCTCGACGTGCTGATGGCGCGCTTTCCCTGGACGCAGATGGTTCTGTTCAGCGAACTCGCGCCCTATGGCCCGCTGATCCGATTCGCGCAGCCGTTTCCGAACATGGCGCTGGACGAGCTGTGCGTCGATGCGCGGCGGCACGGCGTATGGCTGATCCCCGGCTCGATGTTCGAGCGGGCGGCGGACGGGCGCATCTACAACACCTCGGTCGTCATCAACCCGGCGGGCGAGATCGTCGCGAAATACAGCAAGATGTTTCCGTTCCGCCCCTATGAGGCCGAGGTCTCGGCGGGCGAGAGCTTTTGCGTGTTCGACGTGCCGGAGGTCGGCCGCTTCGGCCTGTCGATCTGCTACGACATCTGGTTCCCGGAGACCACGCGGCAGCTGACCAGCGCGGGGGTCGAGGTGCTGCTGCATCCCGTGCTGACCGGCACCACCGACCGCGACGCCGAACTCGCCATCGCCCGCGCGACGGCGGCGCAGTTTCAGTGCTATGTGTTCGACGTCAACGGGCTGGGCGCGGGCGGCGTGGGCCGCTCGCTGGTGGTGGACCCGACCGCGACGGTGCTGCACCAGTCGGCGGGGCAGGAGGACATGTTCCCGATCGAGGTGGACCTGTCGCTGGTGCGCCGCCAGCGCGAGACCGGCATGAAGGGCCTCGGCCAGGTGCTGAAAAGCTTCCGCGACCGGCCGGTGGATTTCCCGGTCTATGACCGCGCCAGCGGCGCCGACGCCTATCTGCATACGCTGGGCGTGCTGGAGACGCCGAAACAGGGGTCGCGCGCGGGCCTTGACGCCGCCGACCCCCGCACGGCGCTGGCGCTGCTGAAGCCGCCGCTGCCGCATATCTCGAACGGCTGAGGCGCGCCAGGCGCCCGGCCCCCCTCAAGGGAGAGACCACCCAATGCCCGAAGATGGCGCCGGACGCCCGCTGCACTCGATCAGCGAATACTACAGCGCCGCGCAGGTGCGCGCCGACCGCTGGAGCGCGCTGCGCGAGACCATCGACGGTCTGGCGCGGGTCGGCGCGTCGGGGCGCGGCGCCGCCAAGCTGATGCGCCGCGCCGACGAGCTGTTCGAGGCGCTGGCGCCGATCGAAACCTACTGGGCGTTTCCCGGCCGCGCCGCCTTCGCCCATCTGCGCCGCCTGCTGGAGCTGCGCAACATCGACGAGCTGGCGTTCGGCGTGCGCCGCGCCGCGCGCGCGCTCAGCTCCGGCGCCTACCGCCGCCGCACCGTGCCGCTGGGGCGCGGCGAGGGCGAGGTGGAGGACAACGACGACGAAGTGACCACCCCGGTCGAGGCGCGCGCGCTGCAACGCCCGTATTTCGAGGTGCTGATCGTCGATGACATGCCCGAGGCCAACGAGCGCTGGCTGACCGCCTCGCTGCACCGGGTGCGCCGCCCGGAGGACGGCTTTGTCTATGAGTCGGTGGTGGTGCCCAGCGTCGAGGACGCGCTGATCGCGATCCTGTTCAACCACAACATCCAGTCGGTGGTGGTGCGCCCCGGCCTGTCGCTGAAATCCGCCAACACGCTGCCGCTGCTGACGCGCTATCTGCACCGCATCGGCGACGACGAGGACGTGGACGCGCTCAGCCCCGGCGACTATGGCCCCGAACTGTGCCGCATGATCGCCAAGGTGCGCCCCGAACTCGACGCCTATCTGATCACCGACCGCTCGGTGGAGGACATCGCCGGCCGCGATCTCGGCGGCTGCAAGCGGGTGTTCTACAATCAGGAAGATTTCCTCGAGCTGCACCTCAACATCCTGCGCGGCGTCAACAGCCGCTACAAGACGCCGTTCTTCACCGCGCTCAAGGAATACTCCAAACAGCCGACCGGCGTGTTCCACGCCATGCCGATCAGCCGCGGCAAGTCGATCTCGCGCAGCCACTGGATTCAGGACATGGGGGCGTTCTATGGCCCCAACATCTTCCTCGCCGAGACCTCCGCCACCTCCGGCGGTCTCGACAGCCTGCTGGAGCCGCACGGGCCGATCAAGAAGGCGCAGGAATACGCCGCGCGCGCCTTCGGCGCCAAGCAGACCTTCTTCGCCACCAACGGCACCTCGACCTGCAACAAGATCGTGGTGCAGGCGCTGGTGCGGCCCGGCGACATCGTGCTGGTGGACCGCGACTGCCACAAGTCGCACCACTACGGCATGGTGCTGGCGGGCGCGGAGGTGATCTATCTCGACAGCTATCCCTTGAGCGAATACTCGATGTATGGCGCGGTGCCGCTGCGCGAGATCAAGCACACGCTGCTCAAGCTGAAAGCCGCAGGCAAGCTGCACCGGGTGCGGATGCTGCTGCTGACCAACTGCACCTTCGACGGGCTGGTCTATAACGTCGAGCGGGTGATGGAGGAGTGTCTGGCCCTCAAGCCCGACCTCGTGTTCCTGTGGGACGAAGCGTGGTTCGCCTTCGCCCGCTTCAACCCCACCTATCGCCAGCGCACCGCGATGCACGTCGCCAATGCGATGCGCGTGCGCCTGCGCGACCCCGCCCACGCCAAGGCCTACGCCGCGCAGGCCAAGAAGCTTGAGGGCGCCGACGACGCCACCCTGCTTTCCACCCGCCTGATCGCGCCGCCCACCGCGCGGGTGCGCGCCTACGCGACGCAATCGACCCACAAGACGCTGACCGCGCTGCGCCAGGGCTCGATGATCCACGTCAACGATCAGGACTTCAAGGGCGAGGTCGAGCAGGCGTTTCACGAAGCCTACATGACGCACACCTCCACCTCGCCCAACTACCAGATCATCGCATCGCTCGATGTCGGGCGGCGGCAGGTCGAGCTTGAGGGCTTCGAATTCGTCCAGCGCCAGGTCGAGGCGGCGATGTCGATGCGCAAGGCGATCGCCACGCATCCGCTGCTGGGCAAGTATTTCAAGGTGCTGACCGCAGGCGAGATGATCCCGGCGGAGTTCCGCGAGAGCGGCATGAACTCGCATTTCAACGTCGATCAGGGCTGGACCGACATCTGGGAGGCCTGGGCGAGCGACGAATTCGTGCTCGACGCGACGCGCGTGACGCTGACGGTCGGCGGCACCGGCTGGGACGGCGACACCTTCAAGACCCGCATCCTGATGGAGCGCTTCGGCATCCAGATCAACAAGACCTCGCGCAACACCGTGCTGTTCATGACCAACATCGGCACCACGCGCAGCTCGGTCGCCTATCTGATCGAGGTGCTGGTCGAGATCGCCAAGGAACTGGACGATTTGCTCGACGACGCCTCCAAGATGGAGCGGCTGGGCTTTGAGCGGCGGGTGAAGAACCTGGTCGAGGACCTGCCGCCGCTGCCCGACTTCAGCCGCTTCCACGACGCCTTTCGCGCCCGCGACGGGCTGGAGACGCCGGAAGGCGACATCCGCTCGGCGTTCTTCCTCGCCTATGACGAGGACAACACCGAATACATGGCGCTCGACGGCTCGGTGAAGGCGGCGCTGGAGTCGGGGCGCGAAGTGGTGTCGGCCTCGTTCATCATCCCCTACCCGCCCGGCTTTCCGATCCTGGTGCCGGGGCAGGTGATCAGCCCGGAGATCCTCGCCTTCATGCGGGCGCTGGATGTGAGCGAGATCCACGGCTACCGGCCCGATCTGGGACTGCGGGTGTTCA
>Ga0100383_1002486_pt1 | contig 11277 bp, 13 predicted proteins | sample CryGeymeta201507_FD_81565 | JGI IMG/M metagenome (GOLD analysis project Ga0100383, IMG submission 81565) | Groundwater microbial communities from Crystal Geyser aquifers in Utah, USA - Crystal Geyser metaG 2015-07 | ecosystem: Environmental > Aquatic > Deep subsurface > Groundwater | place: USA...
CCTGATAGACGCCGTAGTCGTCGTCACCGGTCGCGCGTTCAACGTCGGCCAGTAAGCAGCGCTGCCAGCGCACTCGCACGAGTCTCGTGGGTTCTGCCTGTGAGGTCATCTGGTCTACCCCGGATGGTAGCCGGTTGTGCCGCTCCCCTCCAAGCCGCGACGAGGGTCGCCCAACATGTTGATCCGAATGACGGCGTCATCGCGACGGGTCAGGTGCGCCCGACGAGCGGCCGCAGCAGCGCCCAGCGCAGGCCCTCGGGCGGGCGGAACCAGTAGCGCTTGGCCTCGGGCGTGTCGCCGCGGAGCGAGCAGCTCGAGGGGCAGCTGAAGTCGGAGAGCCAGCGCGGCCGCACGCTGCTCGGCGAGAACGAGCGCCTCCGGACCCAGGTCGCCGTGAGCGAGCGCAAGGCGGCGTCGCTGCAGTCGGCGCTCCAGCGGGCGAACCTGCAGGTCATCCGCAACTACGACGCGTGGGTCCAGGCCGAGAGCCAGCGCCAGGAGCTAGCCAAGCGCCTGCAGAGCGCCCCGGGGCCGGGCACGATGCTGCTCACCGGGCTCATCGGCCTCGGGGCGGGCGTGCTCGCCTCGTCACGCGGCGACGACGAGGACTTCGACGAGTAGCCCGTACCTCGGCGCCAGCTGCGCGGTTAGGCGTGACCTCCGACCGCCCTCGTGGCATACTTCTTGTTCCCTGAGCGGTGGGGGAGTCCGTCCTGCAGAAGCGCAAATGGAGTAGATCCCCGCACCGAGGAGGCCGACGTGAACAAGCATAAGCTGACATTGCTAGGGGGCCTCCCGGACGAGCTGCGGATCTCTGCGACGGTCTTGCACGAGGCGGTCGGTGCGCTCCTCGAGGGCGCTCGCATGGCGACGCGCTTCGCGGTGGAGGGCGAGAGTGTCCGCAAGGGACCGCGCCCTGCGTGGCTCGACTCCGCGTGCGACTTTGAGGTGACGGGCCTATCGGCGGGGTCGGCGATCATCGCGATGGAGGCCCACACGCTGAGGGAGGTCGACCAGACGCGCTTCGGCGTGGGTGCGCAGCAGTCACTGTTCGGCGAGCCGGACGATCGCTTCGGTGAGCAGACGGCGATCGACATCTTCGGCCAGCTTCTCGCCACCATCTTGGAGGGCGAGCGCGACGACGTCGTCGCCGATCGTGCGCTGCTCGACAGCTGCGCGAGGTTCGCTCGAGTCTCGGGCGGTGGCTACGACGGGATCTCCCTCGAAGGCCTCCGCGGGCGCACGGCGCCGCTCGTCATCCGGTCGAGCGATGCACCCCGTATCGAGCTCCTGCGCGATGAGACGCCGCGCCCGCAGGCGGCCCGTGTCGCGGGCACTCTCGACACCGTGTCCGCCTCTCGCTCGGACGTGGTCTTGACGCTGAAGGACGGCACGCGTGTGCCTGGCCGCATGGAGGAGCACAACCTCGAGGCGCTCCGGTCCCTCCTGGGCAAGGAGGTCGTCGTCTCTGGGATGGCTCACTACCGGCCTTCCGGTCGGCTCCTGCTCGTCGATGTCGAGGCTCTCGACGTGGCTCGCGCCGAAGATCGGGTCTTTCAGAAGGCACCGGTTGCCCGGAAGCAGAAGGTCGTCATCGAACCCACCGGTGCGAGCGATACGTCCGGCGTCTCCGCGTTCTTCGGCACGTGGCCCGGCGAGGAGACCGACGCCGAGCTCCTTGAGGCGCTCCGGGCGATCGGATGAGCGGGCTGTACCTCCTCGACACGAACGTGGTCCTCGCGCTCGTTCGTGGGAAAGCGCTTGGGGCCTTCATCGATTCGACGTTCGGCCTGAGCACGGCCAAGCGCCGCCGGGCGATCAGCGTCGTCACCCACGGCGAAGTCCGCGTGCTCGCGAGCAGGAACGGATGGGGCGAGGCCAAGCTCGCCGCGCTGCAGGGCGCGCTGGACGCCCTGGTGACAGTGGATGTCAACGTCACGGAGGTCATCGACGCCTATGTCGAGATCGACATCTACTCCCAGCGGCACCCTGACGGCGCTCGGAACATGGGCAAGAACGACCTCTGGATCGCAGCGTGCGCCAAAGCCTCAGGCGCCACGCTGCTCACGACGGACTGGGACTTCGACCATCTCAACCCCGGGCTGCTGACGGTGAAGTACATCGACCCGACCTCGACGCTGGCTTCATCGAGCGGGACGTAGCAGCGCCCAGCGCAGGCCCTCGGGTGGGCGGAACCAGTAGCGCTTGGCCTCTGGCGTGTCGCCGCGGAGCAGCTCGGTGGAGCGCCAGTCGTAGCGGCTGACCGTCACGTCGAGCTCTCGGCGTGCAGCCTCGATGAGCTTCTCTGGGTGGTTCACGCCATTGAGGGCGCGGACCTCTGCGGCGCGCACAGCCTGCTGCCGTTCCATCAGCTCGGCGTAGGCCGCTCCCTGCTGCGGCGTCACGCTGCCCTCGATGAGCACGCCTTCCTCGCGGCGGCCGGTCGGGTGGCGGCCCGCCCGGATCGTGCGGGTCAGGTCGAGGAAGAGGTCGAGGTCCTCTGCGCCCGCGAGCACCTCGCGGTACGTCGTCTCGTCGATCTCGCGCGCTCCGTCGGGATCGACGAGTACGCAGAACGCGGGGGTGCCATAGGTCGCCGTGGGCTCGCGCACCATGAGCACCTGGCGCCGCTGCACGTGCCCGCTCGCGAGCTCGAGCTCGTCCTCCAGGAACACGACCACGACCTCGCCCGAGGCGAAGTGCGCGTCGACGTCGGGCGAGGTGAAGCGGGTGCGCGCGTGGGCGAGGACCAGCGTCGGCTGGCGCTGAGCCTTGCGGGCGAGGAGGAAGGCGGTCGGCGCGGCGCCGTTGAGGTTCGTGCACAGCAGGACGTCGCGCTCCTGCCCGAGCCACACCGCGCGGCCGAGGCGGTGGGCGCAGGGGAAGACCTCGTCGCGCAGGTTCGCGGGGCCCTTGATCCGAAAGACGTTGGTGAGCAACGCGAACAGCCGCTGGCGTGAGGTCGTCCAGGTCGCGACCTCGGCGGCGGTCAGGCGCACGGCATCGCAGCAGTGCTCGGGGCCGGGCGGCACCGCCACGAAGGGGAAGTCTGGATCGCCCACGTTCTCGATGACGTCGCGGGGGCAGGACGAGCCACCGCGGGGGCACGGGTACCGGGTCGCGCGCTCACCGGAGACGAGGAGGCCTGCCGCGATCAGGTCGCTCGTGACCTCGGCACCGAAGCGGGCGTCGAGCTCGAGGCGAGTGCCGGCAGGGAGCTGGGCGCCTTGCAGCGCGCGGAGGAAGGCGTCCATGGCGGGCTACACCAGGGCCTGTTGGTAGGCGATGCGCGTCTGCGGGTGGCGCAGGAAGCCGCGCGCAAAGAGGAACTCTCGCACGACCGCGTCGTAGGTGCGGCGGTCGTAGGTCAGCTTGTTGGGCGGCGCGATCTCCACGAGCTTCGGGCGCTGCTCGTGGACGGGGAAGATGGCGAGCTTCGCCTTGCGCACCTTGCGGTCGCGCTTGAGCAGGTCGGGGCCGTCCGCCAGGAAGACGTCGCCCAGGTCGTTCGCCTGCCAGGTCAGCTTGTCGCGCGGCGAGTCCACGGCCTCGAGCACCACCTCGCGCAAGACCACCAGGCGGATGCCGGGCAGGCCCTCGGCCGAGAGCGCCGCCACCGGGTCGTCGAGGAGCACCGAGCAGTCGATGACGGCGTGGGGCTCGAAGTGGTGGTCCTTGCCGAAGAACACCTTGCCGATGGCCTGCCGGTAGAAGTCGTGCTCGGCGGCGTACTGCGCGTTCACGGAGAGCCGACCGCTCTGCTTGTCGAAGACGACCGTGTCCTGCTTGTCGGGCACGAGGCTCATGCGGTCGCGGCTGAAGGCCGAGGTGATCACCGAAAGGCTGCGCGGCGGCTGGCCATGGATGATCACGAAGCAGACCTCGTCGCTCGTCTCGCTGACGCGGACGTCGACGTACTCGCTGCGGTTGCGGCTCGCGAACCAGCGACGCAGTTGCTCCATCAGGAGCACACGCTTCGGCTGCTTCTCCGCGTCGAGGAGCGGTTTCTGCTCGATGGGGTGGAAGTCGACGAAGCGGCGAGCCTCCTGCGACTGGACGCGGGCATGGGAGGCCGCGAAGACGTCGGAGTGCTCGAGGTACAGGCGGAAGGCGAGGTCTTCGGCGCTGACGTCGCCGCTGGTCGAGAAGAGGTTGAGCTGGCGCTCGCCGGCGAGGTTCAGGGCGGCTTCGTGCCCCTCTCGCTGGCCAGGTCGGCGACATCGAGGAAGGCCTGCTGGAGCTGGCCCGGCATGGCCTGGTCGACCGCGCACAGGACCTGGTGCAGCTCCCCGGCCCATGCGTGGTTGTGCTCGATCCCGTCGAGGGGCACGCCGCGACCTACGAGGTAGTCCTCGAAGGGGCGCAGGAAGCGCACCAGGAGCTCGGGCGTGACTCGCTCGAGCAACGACAGGCGCACCAGGTTCTTGATGGTTGGAAACTTTGCTGCCACGGCGCCCCCGTCACGAGTAGTCGCGACGGAGACCGATCACCTTGCCCTGAAGCTGGACGCGGTCGGCGGGCAGCGTGAGAGGGTCGTAGGCCGGGTTCTCCGGCTGCAGTGTGACGTGGCCGCCGTGGCGGCGAAGGCGCTTGATCGTAGCGTCTTGCTCATCGATCAGCGCGAGGACGATGTCGCCATCTTCGGCAACGACCTGCTGGCGAATGATGGCGAGGTCACCGTTGAGGATCCCCGCCCCGGTCATGCTGTCGCCGCGGACTCGGAGGGCGAAGACCGTCTGGCCTTCGCGGACGCCCGACACCGTGACCCAGCCCTCGACGTTCTCGTGGGCCAGCAGCGGGATGCCGGCCGCGACCTCCCCGACGATCGGGACGCGACGCTCGGCCTCGCCCGGCACGGCTGCCGCAGAGCGCCACGACCGCCCCTGGCCCTCGACGTGGACGAGGGCGCCCTTGCGCTTGAGGGCCATCAGGTGCTCGTGAGTCGTGGACTTCTGCAGACCGAGTCGTGAAGCGATCTCGGCGACCGAGGGAGCAACGCCCTGCGCTCGCCAATGCGCTTCGATGACGCCGAGAACGGCGTGCTGTTTGTCGGTCAGCTCTTCGGTCACCGGACCCTCCTCAGCAGATCGATCTATCGGATCCAGGACACCCGGTCAATCGTTCGGGTGTCCATCCGTTCAGTTTTCCTGGAGCCCAGAGGCGTTCCACCGGAACGCCGTGGAACGCCTGGTGGAACGCCCGCTACCGAGCCGAAAGATGAGTCGAAACGGGCGCTTGCCGTCCGGTGGAACGCGGGAACGCTTTGCTGCGCGGAGGGCACGCCGTGCGCAAACTTCTCGGAGCGCATCACGGTCTCGTCTCGTCCGAAGCTGCGTGTCTCGTGTGTACCTCTAGAAAATATAGTGTTCCCAACGTTACACGGGTCGTAACTGCCTGTTCTGACTCGGCTTCGGTGGAACATTCGACGCGTTCCCGAGGCGTTCCACCGCGTTCCCCCACGCGTTCCACCGGCGCCGGCGGCGCGCGCACACGGCCTTGGCCCTTCGGTTGAGGCGCGTCACGTCCCGCGACACCACCCAGGGCGGCTCTACCCGGTCGAGGACCTTCGACCCGGAGCCGCCCGATGCGACCGAACCCGACCCCGCTCTCCCCCGCCGATCGGCGGGCGCTCGCCGCCGACCTGTTCGCTCGCCGCCTCCTCGAGCTCGCGTCGAGGGGGATCCTCCAGGACCTCACCGAGGACCCGAGGCAGCTCGAGCCCGCCGAGCCGATTCGCCCGCAGCAGCCCGCCCAGGAGGTCGCCGATGGGCCTCGCTGATCGCTTCGCCGGTTCAGGGGCGATCGCCCCGAGCACCGCGCCCGAGATCACCTGTCGACGCTACGACGCGGTCCCCGGGACCAAGCGCTGCAAGCACTACCTCAAGGGCGGCGCCTGCAGCCTCCCGGACGAGTTCATGTGCGTCGAGTGGCTCAAGGCCAACGGGCACCACGTCCCGGCCTCGCTTCCGCCGGTCGAGGGGCTGGCAGCTGCCGAGCAGCCCGCTGTCGAGGCTCGGCCGGTCGTCGACCGTGACCTCTTTGGCCTGCCCGTGCCGCCGCGACCTGCGAAGCCCGCGACGGCTGCGGACCGCGACGAGCCAGCGCGCGACGAAGCCCCCGTGGTCCGCAACCTCACCGACGAGGACGTCGCCTCGTTCAAGGCGCTGGGCGTCCAGGTCTGCCTCGCGACCGCCGACTGCGGCGAGGTGTGGCTCGTGCCCGAGTACACGGGCCGCGACGACCGCAAGGAGCTCAGCGTCCGCGACGCGGCGACCCTCGCTGCGGTCTGCTCTGCGTTCCCGGGCGCTCGCGTCACCAGCTACGAGAAGTCGAGCCCGGACGAGCCCAAGTAGCCCTGTCCCAGAGGCCGCCCTCGGTCGGCTCTACCTCGGTGGAAGCACGACCACCTCCGCCGAGGGAGCCCCATGGCCTTCAAGAACCAACACCTCTCGTACTCGCGGCTGTCTCGCTTCGAGCAGTGCCCGCTGAGCTTCAAGCTCCACTACATCGACCAGAAGCAGGCCGAGCCCGGTGTGCCGCTGCGCTTCGGAAAGGCCGTGCACGCCGTGCTCGAGACGCTGGTGCGCGAGCACATGGAGCAGGAGCGCGAGGGACCGCTCTCCGAGGAGCGTGCAGTCGAACTCTGGCAGGAGGCGTGGGCCGCCGGCGAGCTCTCCGGCATCGCCGTGTTCGAGGAGGGGCTCGGCATCCTGCGCTCGTTCGTGCGCCGGCAGGGCCACCTCGACCACCAGGACGTGCTCGCCATCGAGCGCCGCTTCGAGCTGACCGTCGGGCCCTTCGTCGTGCTCGGCTTCATCGACCGCGTCGATCGCGTCGACGACGAGACCCTCGAGGTCATCGACTACAAGACCAACCGCTTGCTCTTCAACCGCGAGGAGGTGGACACGAGCCTCCAGATGTCGCTCTACGAGCTGGCCGTCCGGCAGCTCTGGCCGTGGGCGAAGAAGGTGCGGCTCACCTTCGACATGCTCCGCCACGACCTGCGCATGACCACCGAGCGCACCGAGGAGCAGCTCGCTGGCGCCCTCGCCTACGTCGAGACCATGGGTCGCATGACCGAGGAGGCCCGCGAGTTCCCGGCGCGCCTCAACCCCAACTGCGTCTATTGCGACCACCGGCAGGACTGCTCGACCTACGCCTCGGCGCTCGATGGACAGCGCACCGTGGTCTGCGAGGACCTCGATGACCTCGAGCTGGTTGCACGAGAGCGCGAGGAGGTCGCCCGGCTCTCGAAGATCCTCTACGCCCGCAAGCAGGAGCTCGAGGACGTCCTCAAGGCGCACCTCGAAGCACACGACGAGCTTGTGCTCGCCGGCGTCCGCTACCGGCTGTTCAACGCCGCCTCCAAGACCTATCCGCTCGAGCGCACCCTCGATGTGCTGGCGCGGGCGACCGGCGAGGACCGGGGCAACCTGGCGCTGCGTCTGTCGTCCATCGACAACAAGGCGCTCGACAGCGCGCTCAAGGGGCTTGGCAAGACGCTGGGCAAGGACCGCGTGAACCTGCTCAAGGCCGAGCTGGACACCGTGGTCGAGCGGCGCTTCTCGCAGCGCTTCTGGGCGAAGGAGGTCGCGTGATGGACCTCGTCTTCGTCGACGTCGAGACCACCGGCCTCGACCCAGAGCGCCACGAGCTGCTGGAGCTCGCCGCCGTCCGTGTCGACCCGCACACCCTCGAACCCATCGATCACGCCAGTGTCCGCGTGCGCCCCACTCGGCTCGCCGCCGCCGACCCCAAGGCCCTCGAGGTCAACGGCTACAGCGACGAGGTGTGGAGGGACGCGGTCACCCTCGCCACCGGGCTTCGCCGTCTCGCCCCGCTCCTCGAGGGCGCTCTGGTCGCCGGCCACAACGTCGGCTTTGACTGGGCCTTCCTCGCTCGCGGCTACGAGCAGGCTGGACTCCCGGTGCCGGCCGTCGACTACCACCGCCTCGACACCGCGAGCCTCGCCTGGCCGCTCTTCGCCGGCGCCGAGACCGAGTCGCTCTCGCTCGATGCCGTGTGCGCAGCGCTGGGCCTGTGCCGGCCGTCACCCCACCGCGCGCTCGCCGACGCCCTCGCGTCGCTCGAGGTCGCCCGCAAGCTCCGCGACCGGGCCCTGGTCGGACGCCGGGTCGCGAACCTCGTCGAAGACGAGCGCCCCATCGTCGAGGCGCTCCTCGACCGCATCGAGGGCGGGCGCGATCAGTACGGCCCCTGGAAGGTCGACGATGGCCGCGACTACCGAGCCGAGGCCTTCGCCGAGGTCATCGACGGCCTGCACTACTGCGCCGCCGAGCTCGTCAGGCTGAAGCGCCCGAAGGCACCGCGCATCCGCCGCCGGCGCGTCTACGTCTGCCACCCCTACCGCGACAACCCGGCCGCCAACGTCGAGCGCATCGTCGGCCTCTGCCGGGCGCTCACGGACTCTGGCTTCATGCCGGTCGCGCCCCAGCTCTACCTGCCTGCTTTCCTCGACGAGGACACTCAGCGCGACGAGGCGCTGGCGCTCTGCCTCGAGCTGCTCGACGCCTGCGATGAGCTCCGCGTCTACGGTGAGCGGATCACTGCTGGGATGCGGCGCGAGCTCGAGCACGCCGAGGCCCGCGGCATCCCCGTGTGCTTCGCCCGCGACGGAGACGAGCCGTGAGCGGCGCGCGCTCTCGCAGGAAGGGAGCGAACTACGAGCGCGAGTTGGTCCACCGCTTCCGCGAGGCCATGCCGGGCGCCGACATCAAGCGCGGCTTCCAGTCCCGGTCGGGCGAGGAAGCGGCCGACGTCGAGTGCCCCGTGTTCTGGGTCGAGAGCAAGCGAGGCAAGAAGCCGAACATGCGCGCGGCGCTGAGCCAGGCCATCGAGGCCGCGCCAGACGGTCGAGTACCGATCGCCGTCGTGCGCGACGACCGGGCGGAGGCGACGGTGACGCTGCTCCTCGACGACTTCCTCGACCTGGTCGGCGAGTGGTGGGGGCTGCGCACGCGATGACGAAACGGAAGCCTCAGCCGACCTCGCGGGCCAAAGGGCGCCCGCCGAAGGGCGCCGCGCCTGCGCTTCCCGCCGAGGAGGTCGACCGCCTGCTCGTGTTCGGCGAGGTGGTGGCGTGCGACGACGGCCAGTCGCAGACCGTGCGCTTCCCGAGCTACCGCGACCTCGCCGAGCGCTTCGAGGTCTCGACCACCCTCATCGCCAAGTACTCGAAGGAGCACAACTGCATCCGTCGGCGCGATCAGGCCAAGGCGCGCATCCAGGCGCAGGCCGACCAGAAGCTCGTCGAGCTGCGGGCCACCGCTGTGGCGCTCTCGAAGGACGACGAGCTGCGCATCATCGACGGCTACCTGGCTGGGTTCGAGAAGGCTCTATCCGAGGGGCGCGTGCGCTTCGACAACCCGAGCGACTTCAACACCATGGTGCGGCTCAAGGAGTTCGTCATGGGCGGCGCGGACTCCCGGCAGGAGATCCACGCCTCGCTCTCGCTCGAGGACATCCAGGCCCGGCACCAGCGGATGATCCGCGTCGTCGGCGAGTCACCCAGCGCGGTGCGAGGCGAGCTGTCCAGCCCGACGAGCGGGATGGTGATCGACGCCGAACCCGAGGATGCGTTCGACCCCCCGCGCGCCGCCACCGACGAAGCCGCTGGGGATTTGCACGTTCATTTACCTGGGCCCTCGACGGCTGCAGCCCGTTCGGGCTCGGCTCCGGACTCGGCAGACCTGCGGACACCTGTGCTGACTGGTGAGGAACCTGTGCTCGAGCGTCAGGGTGCTGAGGACCAGGTCGACAGCGGGCGACGGCGTGGCGTATCCGCCCGGAACGACGGTGGATTCGACGCCCGCGAGTCCGCGGTGGCGCCAGCTGCCCGTGTTCTTCCGCGTCGTGCTGAGGAGACTGTGAGGCGACCTGTAGACGACCAGGCTGAGACGAGCGCCGGCGAAATGAACGACCCCGCGGGCGTTCACTTGCCCGGTCGAGAGGCTCGCGACGGCGCCGCTCCGGAGGACGCGGATGGCCACTAATCGTCAAAAGTGGCCATTCGCCGCGCCGCGCCCACGGAGTTCCGGGGACTTCCGCGCGCCGTTCGGGGGTCTCGAGCCGGAGGCGAATGGCCACTTTCCCTCGTCTGCCGCCCGCGGGCCGGGCGAGCTCTGCGCGGAGGGTCGCGCCATAGCGGCGGTGTCTCCTCCTGGCGAGGCCGCCGAGACGAGCCCAGCTGGACAGGCCGCGCGTGTGCCCCCGTGTCGCGTCCGGCGTGCTGGTCGCGGCCAGGAGCCGAGCAGCTCGGTGGGCGCGCCACACGGGCCGGCGTTGGGCCTCGTGCGGGCCGATCCTGGCGAGGCCGAGGGTCCCCGGGGGGGAGGGTCGAAACTCCGCGGCGGGGGCGCCGACCAGGAGGGTTCCTGGTCCCGATTTCGACAGGGGTCGCATTGGGAAATTGAACGCGCCAGCCCCAAACAAGTGAACGCCCCGCGAGGCGTCGTCCTCGGGGGCGGTGTTCATTTTCAGGCTGCGAGTGGGCCCGCGCTCGGCTCAGCAGGTGAGCTGCTGCAGCGACCGGATGAGATCCTCGTCCGTCGGGTGCGTGTAGATCGCCGTCGAGGTGATGGTCTTGTGGCGGGCGAAGCGCTGGTGAGCCGGATGTCGCGCGAAGCGCGGTACAGGTTCGTGCAGGCCGTGTGGCGCAGGGCGTGGAAGCTGAAGAGCCCGTCGAAGTCGGCGCGCGCCTGCCACTGCTTGAAGGCGTGGCGCAGCTGGCGGGTCGAGAGCCGGTTGCCCTTGCGGCTGACGAACACCGGCGCGTCGGCGTCGAGGCTCTCGCCGGCCCGGCGCTTCCAGGCCAAGAGCTTGTCGAGCTTGGCGCGGGTGTTGTCGGGGAGGATGACCTCCTGCATCCCGACGTCGTCGCTGCTTCGCTTGAAGACGCGCAGCTGCACCCGCCGCCGCGCACGGCCGTCGTCGAACACGTCGCCGATGTCGAGGGCAAGCAGCTCGTGCTCGCGCAGGGCGGTGCCCAGGGCGAGGCTGAAGATGACGTGGTCGCGGAACCCGTCCTTGTGTTGGCCGGTCACGGCCAGGAGGGCGCGTTGCTCACGCTCGGACAGGGTGCGGGGGGCGCGGGCGATGCGGTCGGCGTAGGCGGTCATGGCGTCTCCTGGGTTCGGGGTGGTCCCGTTGGCGTCGCCATACACGCTTCCTTCGCGGCACCTATCAAGTCGTGTCCGCGACGAAGTGGCCATCGGGCGACGGAGGCGGCTCCATGCTGACCGTCGTGAAGAAGACGCC
>Ga0100383_1002493_pt1 | contig 11262 bp, 9 predicted proteins | sample CryGeymeta201507_FD_81565 | JGI IMG/M metagenome (GOLD analysis project Ga0100383, IMG submission 81565) | Groundwater microbial communities from Crystal Geyser aquifers in Utah, USA - Crystal Geyser metaG 2015-07 | ecosystem: Environmental > Aquatic > Deep subsurface > Groundwater | place: USA...
TCAACAGTAATTACACCTTCTGCTTTCACTTTTTCCATTGCCTGAGCAATTAACTTACCTATGGTTTCATCGTTGTTGGCAGAAACAGTAGCTACTTGTCTTATTTTTTCATTGTCATTACCAACTTTTTTCGAAATGGCTTTTAATTCAGCAACAACAGCGGCAACTGCTTTGTCAATACCTCTTTTCAAATCCATTGGATTTGCTCCTGCAGCCACATTTTTTAATCCTGATGTGATTATTGATTGTGCTAAAATGGTTGCGGTTGTTGTTCCGTCACCAGCATCATCGGCTGTTTTACTAGCCACTTCTTTAACCATTTGAGCTCCCATATTTTCAATAGGATCTTTTAATTCAATTTCTTTAGCTACGGTAACTCCATCTTTTGTTACGTGAGGTGCACCAAATTTTTTATCAATAATAACATTTCTACCTTTTGGTCCTAATGTTACTCTTACTGCATTTGCTAATTTATCAACGCCAGCTTTTAAACCATTTCTGGCTTCTATTTCAAATTTTATATCTTTTGCCATTTTTCTTTACATTTTTTTAATTAGTACTATTTTTTAAATGTTTTGATGCTAATTTTTTTATTTGTGTTTAGCCTAAACAATTGCGTAAATATCAGATTCTTTCATTATTAAATAATCTTTTCCTTCAACAGTAATTTCTGTCCCAGCATATTTACCATAAAGAACAACGTCTCCTTTTTTAACGGTCATTGGTTCATCTTTTTTTCCAGTACCAACTGCCATTACTTTTCCTTTTTGTGGTTTTTCTTTTGCTGTATCTGGAATAATAATACCCCCAGCCGTTTTCTCTTCTGCAGCAGCAGGTTCAATAATTACTCTGTCTGCTAGTGGTTTAATTTTTAATGACATATTTATAAATTTTATAGGTTAATAATTTATTTAACAGAACTCTCAGTTGTCATAAGTTGTGCCAATAGACTTTAACAACTATTTTAGTGACATTTTTACAGAACTAATGTTGAATATTGATTTTATAGTTGGTTGTGTTTCTTTTCTTACTGACATATTTTCATTTGCATATTTCATAAAAGCATTAATTGGTATTAACAAAAGCATTAATTTATCAACAAAATGCAAATTTATAATCAAATTAATCTTGTAAATTAATAAAATCATCTATATTTGTTTGTAGTTAATCGAAAAAGTACTAACCTAATATTTAAAAATTATGAACAAAGCACAATTAATTGATGCCATCGCAAAAGAGGCAAAACTATCTAAAACAAATGCAAAATCTGCTTTAGAAGCTATTACTGGAACTATTACTAAATCATTGAAAAAAAATGATAATGTAGCACTTATTGGTTTTGGAACTTGGTCTGTTGCTAAAAGAAATGCAAGAGTTGGTAGAAATCCACAAACTGGAAAAGAAATTAAAATAGCTGCAAAAAAAGTAGCTAAATTTAAAGCTGGTTCTAAATTAGCTGCTTCAGTTAAATAAAAACCTTCTTTCTTTTTCTTTAAAAAGCTTTCTTTATTTATTAAGGAAAGCTTTTTTTATTTTTGTACCATGACCTACGAAAAAAAATTATTAGAACATCTTTTAACATTCATTTCTGAAAATAAAAACGAACTGTTTCTAAAAATAATAAATGAACGTACACAACATTGCACAGTCATTTTAGAAGATATTTTTCAGCCTCAGAATGCTAGTGCCGTTCTGCGAAGTTGTGATGTTTTTGGGATTCAAGATGTTCATATTATTGAAAATAGAAATACATACAATGTTAATCCAAAAGTAGTGCAAGGTGCTTCAAAATGGATTAACATAAACAAATATAATGAATTTGAAAATAACACACTTTCTTGTATAAATGCGTTGAAAAACAAAGGGTATAAGATTTATGCAACTTCACCCCATGCAATAAATTATTCAATTCAAGACATTCCTATTAATAACAAGTTTGCCCTATTGTTTGGAACAGAGAAAGAGGGTCTTTCTGAAATTGCATTATCTAATGCTGATGAACTTGTGAAAATTCCTATGGTTGGATTTACTGAAAGTTTGAATATTTCTGTGTCTGCAGCGATTTGTTTATACGAAGTAACTAAAAGATTACATGAATCAACTATTGATTGGCAACTTACCGAAGAGGAAAAGATAACTCAGCTAATTCAATGGACAAAAAAAGTCATTAAACGAGGCGAAGCTATTGAAAGAGCTTTTTTAAAAACGCTATAATTTCTTATAAAGCCACATTTTCTTTAAAATCGACAGGTATTTTTTTTACCACTCCTTTGGCTTTAGCTTTTATTTCTCCTTGCACATGAATAAGAACATTTTTTTTGCCAATTATCCCTAAAACAAAAGGAATTGTTCCACTTAAAGCATCTTTTAGCGGTGTGGAAATTAGTATTTCATGAATCTCATTTGATTTTTTTGGAAGTATAAGTTTGTTTTGTAAAATGGTTTTACCAATTTTTTTGTCTTTAATATATAAATCTAAATCTCCATCAGTAATGCTTATTTTATAATTGTTGGGGTTTTCAATTTGCAGCTCAACAAAAAACTCAATTTCTGAAACAGAAAATTTTTTCACCCCAACACGCTCGATTTTATTAACTTTCACATCTTTATATGAGTTACAGCTAACCATAAAGAAGCTACAGGTAATTATAATGGACACCAAAAAAAGTGAAAACCCTTTTTTTATCATTCGTTAGATAACTTTGAAAAATGTTCAAAAAATAATGGAATCGTTTCTATTCCTTTAAAATAATTGAAAACTCCATAATGTTCATTTGGCGAGTGAATAGAGTCAGAATCTAAACCAAAACCCATAAGTACAGATTTTAAACCTAATTCTTGTTCAAACAGTGCTACAATAGGAATACTTCCCCCACTTCTAACAGGAATAGGTGTTTTACCAAATGTTTCTTCCATTGCATTTTTTGCAGCAACATAACCCGAAAAATCTGTTGGAGTAACATAAGGAGTCCCTCCATGATGAGCTGTAACTTTTACTGTTACAGAAGGAGGAGCAATGGATTTAAAATAAGTAGTAAAAAGTGTTGAAATTTCTTCAGAATCTTGATGAGGGACTAATCGCATTGAAATTTTAGCGTAGGCTTTTGAAGGTAAAACAGTTTTTGCTCCTTCACCAGTATATCCTCCCCATATTCCATTTACATCTAAAGTAGGTCTAATGGAATTTCTTTCATTGGTAGTATATCCTGCTTCTCCATCAATATCTGTTAATCCGATAGATTTTTTGTAATCGTCTAAATTAAAAGGAGCTTTTGCCATTTCAGCTCTTTCTTCTGTACTAATTATTTCTACTTTATCATAAAAACCAGGAATTGTGATACTGTTTTTATCATCTTTTAATTTGGTAATCATTTCGCACAAAATGTTTATTGGATTCCCAACAGCCCCACCATATAAACCAGAATGTAAATCTCTATTTGGCCCTGTAACTTCAACTTCCATATAGCTTAACCCTCTTAAACCTACAGTAATGGAAGGTATCTGATTAGCAATAATTCCAGTATCAGAAATTAATATTACATCGGCTTTTAGTTTTTCTTTATTTTGTTTTACATAAGTTTCTAAGTTTTTTGAGCCTATTTCTTCTTCACCTTCTATCATAAACTTCACATTGCAAGTAAGTGAATTTGTTTTCATCATCACTTCAAATGCTTTGATATGCATAAACATTTGTCCTTTGTCATCACAAGCTCCTCTTGCAAAAATTGCTCCTTCAGGATGTATTTCTGTTTTTTTAATTATTGGTTCAAAAGGTGGAGAAGTCCATAAATTAATTGGATCTGGTGGTTGAACATCATAATGTCCATAAACTAAAACGGTTGGTAAATTAGTGTCAATTATTTTATCAGCATAAACAATAGGATGACCAGCTGTTGGACAGATTTCTACATGCTCTGCTCCAGCTTCAATAAATCTCTTTTCTACTTCTTGAGCAGTTCTAAGTGTTTCGTTATTGTAATTTGAATCAGCACTTATTGAAGGAATTTTCAATAATTCCATAAGTTCATTTAAAAATCGTTGTTTATTTGAAGCAATATAATTATTGATGGACTCTTTTTTTTCTGACATAATAAAGGTTTTATTTAGACTCCAATATTACGCATATTAACCCGAAAAATAAATCAAAAAGCCATAGGAATTAAATTCCTATGGCTTTTTATAATACTGAAGATGAGTTTTATTTCATTAAAGTTACTTTACCTATAAATTCATGCCATTCATTAAAAATATCTAAAGCTCTAATTTTATAAGAATAAACCTCAGTTTTAGCTAATGTTCCTTTATAAATACCATCCCATTTAGAGTCTAATTGGTAGCCTTCAAACACAACTTCTCCCCATCTATCAAAAACTAAAGTTTCAAGTTGTTTAATTCCGTAGCCTTGAGCATAAAAGAAGTCATTTATATTATCGTCATCAGGCGAAAATGCACTAGGAATCCAAATTGCAAAAACAGGATTAATTTTAATTATTTTTTCAGTAGTATCTTCACATCCATATATGTTTTCCATATAGAGAATTACAGTATATAAACCCGAATCAGCATAAAGATGAACTGGGTTTTGTTCTGTTGAAGATGCTCCATCACCCAAATCCCAAAGCCACTGACTGGCAATTATGGAATTATCAGTAAAGTCTATTTCGCTGTCATAGATATTTGTTGGGGCAGGACCATAACTAAAGCTTGCTGTAGGTATAGGATAAGATTTTATCATGTTAGCAATGGAATCTTTTCCAACACAACCCATATCTGAAATAACAGTTAAACTAATTCCATAAGAAGCAACGGAGGTATGTGAAGAATTAGTAAATGAAATTGCATTTGGGTGTTGTTGAGAAGAAGTTCCTGCATCTCCAAAATTCCAATTCCAAGTTACATTATTTCCAGGTGCATTTATTACCGAAAGGTCTGTAAAATCTACAATAACAGGCGAACAGCTATCCAAAACACTAGCAATAAAACTAACTTGTGGTAATGGATGAACTGTTACTGTTTTGGTTAATGAATCTTTACAGCCATAGTTGGTGGTTACCATAAGCTGTGCTTGGTATGTTCCATCATTTGTATAAGTATGAATAGGATTCTGAGAATTATTTAAAGGCGTTCCATCATCAAAATCCCATGTCCAAAGCACATTAGACCCTAAGGTTACAGTAGATAAATCTGTAAATTGTGTATTAAAATTAAGGCAAACATCAACAGGTGTGAAATCTACGACAGGTAGTGGCCAAACATTTACTGTTTGTGTAACTGTATCTTTACAATTCTGATCTGTGGTAACAATTAGGGTTACATTATACTGCCCATCATTAGCATACATTTCAGAAGGACTTTGGGTGTTTGACGTATTCGTATTTCCAAAAGTCCAATTCCAAGCGGCTATATTTCCTGTTGAAACATTAGAATTATCAACAAAATCAATTGCTGTTCCAAAACATTCATCAGTAAAGGCATAAATAGCATTTGGCATTGGATGAATGGTGATAGGATTACTTACCGTATCGGCACAACCTGCTTGAGTAGTAACAATTAATTCAACGATATAGGATCCTGCAATATAGTTATTAGTAGGGTTTTGGTTTACATCATCCGTTGTATGTATTGGTGTTATAAAATCAAAATCCCAATCCCATTGATTAATGACGCCTCCATTACCTACCGATTGGTCTGTAAATCCAGCAGTCAAATTCTCACAAATATCTGCAGTAGTAAATGCGGCTGTTGGATTAGGAAACACAGTAACAGGAAGTGTAATGGTTCCAATACAGCCACTATCAGAGGTAACGGTAAGCGAGGCATTATAAGTACCTGCAGCGGTATAAGTATAAATAGGGTTTTGCAACGTACTCGTACCAATCATATCACCAAAATCCCATGCCCAGTTATTAAATGTACCAGGTGTGTTTATTTGAGTAGAATCTGTGAATTGTGTGGGGGTATTTAAACATACATCTGTAGGACCAAAATTCACAACAGGAACTGGATTAACTACTATCGTTTTTGTGATAGAATCCACACAACCTAAAGCAGTTGCAATATGTAATTCAACTGTGTATGACCCTGAAACAGAATATCCATTAGTAGGATTTTGGTTGATATTATCAACGATACCATCATTGGTAAAATCCCAATTCCAGTTAGAAATAGTTCCTCCGTTAGGTAAAGACAAATCGGTGAAACTAGTTACTGTACCAAAGCATACATAATCAAAATTGAAATCGGCTGTGGGTTGAGGAGAAACACTAATATCTATAGTAGTATCATGAACACAACCTGTTAAATCAGTAATGGCTAGGTTCACAGAATATGTTCCAGGTCCAGGAAAAATATACGTAGGGTTTTGAGTGAAGTCATCAGGATTGTTATCATTATCAAAATCCCATTCCCAGTTAGTAATATTTCCACCACTACCTGCTGTGCTTATATCTGTAAAGCTAGTATTAAACCCTGCACAAGCAGTATCAGCAGAAAATGATGCTATTGGATTACTGTAAACTTCTACGGGTAAAGTAATATTATCTGTACATCCACTATCTGAAGTAATTGTTAATAACACATTGTAAATTCCAGCTGTAGCATAATTATGTGTTGGATTCTGAGTGTTATCAAGAGGAGAGCCATCTCCAAAATTCCATGCCCAATTGGTTATGGTGCCTGTTAATATGGTTGATATATCATTGAACGTAACGGCAGTCCCCAAACATTCATTATTTGCACTAAAATTAGCTACAGGATTTGGGTGGACTACTACAGTATGTGTGATTGAATCCATACAACCTCCATTGGCTACAACCATTAATTCAACTGTATAAGTACCAGGTCCAGGATAAGTATATGAAGTATTTTGATTGGTATTATCCACAATTCCATCATTGTTAAAATCCCAGTTCCAGTTGGTTATTGTTCCTAAAGGCATGGAGGCATCGGTGAAGTTGACGACATTCCCATCGCAGACATTTGCTGTTGAAAATTCTGCTGTGGGACCACCAAAATTAACAGCAAAGGTCGTATTTGTTGAACACCCATTTTGATCAGTAACTGTAAGGGTTACATTATAAGTAAGTGGATTTAATGGATACGTATGCGTGGGGTTTTGTTGGTTACTATTAGGCGATCCATCACCAAAATCCCAATCCCATGCTACAATATTACTACCTGGAACAGGAGTGGATAAATCTGTAAACTGAACCGGTTGTCCTGGGCAAAGCATATTTGCTCCAATGTTGGGAGCAGTAAAATTAGCAGTTGGAGCTGGTATAATGGTTATATCAAAAGATGATGTTCCACAAGTATTAGACATAGTAATTGTAGCTACTTGTATGGTTGGACTGTTGGTTGGTGTAAAAGCTGGGATATTTCCTGTTCCACTTGCAGGCAAACCAATACCAGGGTTGCTATTTGTCCATGTGTTACCAGCAGGAAAAACAAAAGGACCAACTGTGTTACCTAATCCTCCACATTCTATAATATCTGGATAAATTGGTGGAGGAGGAATTACAATTATTCCTGTTGATGCTGGATACATTCCACATCCATCTTGAGTAAAAACTGTGTTTCCTGATATAATGGTTATTGTAATTGGAACACCTACTGGCATGCCTAAAAAATCATACGCCACCCAATCTTGATAATTGTTAGCTTGTGGACAAGTCCCAAAAATGGTTATAGGAGTAGTACAACCAGGTAGAGAACCAACAGGTGTATTTTGAATACTCGCATTAGGAGATCCTGTTTGAGTGGTAGTTACTCCATTAACAGTAACATCAATAGTCATAGTAGTAGTAGCTGGATTCTCTGTTGAATGCCAATGTTCCACCCAAATTCGTAAATCTCCATTACAGTTAAAACAATAGCCAACCTGAACGGAATGGGCGATAGATACTGCATTTATGCCAAATAAAGACAGTAAAAATAAAATTAAAGGGGTTAAAATTTTTTTCATATTAGTTTAGTATATTAAATATTACTAAGTTGTTTGTTTAGTTTTCAAGACGTGGGATTATTATTATGGTTGCCTATGTTTACTTAATCTATAAAAATAAGTTTACTTAATCTATAAAAATAAGTTGTTGAGCGATAATATTATTAGGTTCAAAAAAAACCAAATTACATAAAAGAATACGAAACGACCAAAAAGAAGTTGGCCTAATTGAATTTGTTTTTATTAACAATATCTTCAGTTGTGTTAATAACTTTTAAATAAATTGACTCTCTTTCAAATAATCATCCCAGCTCCAACTGTTTCGTTGGTTGCCTCATCAATAATAATTAAACTTCCAGTTATTCGATTTCGAGAATACTTATCAAATAAAAGTGGTTTAGTGGTACGAATGGTTATTCTTGCTATATCATTCATTTTTAATTCTTTATCATCTTCCATTCGATGAAGTGTATTGATGTTTATTTTGTATTTTATGTCTTTAATGATACAGCGAACATCATTAGAAGTATGTTTTATGGCATACTTACCTCCCAAAAATATTTTTTTATCACTTAACCAACACAACATTACATCTAAATCTTGACTAACATTGGGTTGGTTGTGAGGTCTAACAATCATATCTCCTCGACTAATATCAATATCATCATTTAGTGTAAGCGTAACTGACATTGGGGCAAAAGCTTCTGATAGACTACCATTAAAAGTATCGATAGATTTAATGGTTGAAGTAAATCCTGATGGTAAAACAACAACCTCATCTCCTTGTTTAAAAACACCTCCAGCAACTCTACCTGCATAACCTCTATAATCATGAAAATCATCAGATTGAGGCCGAATAACATATTGCACAGGAAAACGACAATCCACATGATTGTAATCGCTTCCAATATGAATATTTTCTAATAAATACATTAGCGTTGAGCCTCCATACCAATTCATTTTTTCTGATTTATTCACTACATTGTCTCCATTTAAAGCACTTATTGGAACAAAATGGATATCTCGCACTTCTAGTTTGGATGAAAATGCTTCTAACTCTTTTTTTATCGTTAAAAAAACTTCTTCAGAATAATCAACTAAGTCCATTTTGTTGATACAAAAAACTACGTGAGGGATACCCAATAATGAAGAAATAAAAGTATGTCTGCAAGTTTGTTCTATTATTCCTTGGCGTGCATCGACTAATATTATTGATAAGTTTGAAGTGGATGAACCCGTAACCATGTTTCGAGTATATTGAATATGACCAGGGGTATCAGCAATAATAAATTTTCTTTTTGGTGTAGCAAAATAGCGATAAGCAACATCAATTGTGATACCTTGTTCTCGCTCGGCACGCAATCCATCAGTTAGTAAAGCAAGATTTACGGTTGCATCTCCTTTTCGTTTACTTGATTCTTCTATTGCTTCGTATTGATCTGCAAAAATTGATTTAGAATCATATAATAAACGACCTATAAGTGTGCTTTTTCCGTCATCAACACTTCCAGCAGTTGAAAAACGTAAAAGTTCCATGTCTAAATATGAATTTTTTTCCATTTTTTTAAATTTTGTTATTTCACATTCCTTGTTTACCGCTAATTATTTTCTCACAAAGACATACAGGCTCGAAGTTTTTTTATTTCTTGTTTTGTTCATCTATGAATCCATCTCTTTGAAAAGGTTGGATATGTTAAAAATAGCCTTGTTTTTTTCTATCTTCCATAGCAGCTTCAGAGCGTTTATCGTCAGAACGAGTGCCTCTTTCAGTAGTTCTTGCTGCTGCAACTTCTTCAATAATTTTTTCTATTGTATCAGAATCTGACTCAACCGCTCCAGTACAAGTAGCATCACCAATTGTTCTAAAACGTACTTGCATTATTTGAGACGGTTCCGTTTCTCGTTGTTGAATAAAATCTGAAGTACTCATAATAACACCATCTCTAATAAATACATTTCGTTGGTGAGCTAAATAAATAGGAGGAATTTCTATTTTTTCTTTGAGAATATATTGCCAAACATCCATTTCAGTCCAATTGCTAATAGGAAAAACTCTAAAGTGTTCGCCTATATTTTTTCTTCCATTAAAGATATTCCACAATTCAGGTCGTTGATTTTTTGGATCCCATTGCCCAAATTCATCTCGATGAGAAAAGAAACGCTCTTTGGCTCGGGCTTTTTCTTCATCTCTTCTTGCTCCTCCAATTGCACAATCAAATTTATGTTTTTCAATAGTATCTAATAAAGTAATTGTTTGCAATACATTACGACTGGCATTGAATCCTTTTTCTTCCACTGATTTTCCTTCGTCAATAGATTGTTGAACAGATCCTATAATTAGATTTGCACCTATTTTTCTAACAAAATCATCTCTAAACACAATTGTTTCAGAAAAATTATGCCCTGTATCAATGTGAACTAAAGGAAATGGAATTTTTGCAGGCCAAAATGCTTTACTTGCCATGTGAGCAACGATTATAGAGTCTTTTCCACCGGAAAATAAAAGGGCAGGTTTTTCGAACTGAGCTGCAACTTCACGAAGCACATAAATAGCTTCTGCTTCTAGTTCTTCAAGATGAGTTAAGTTATATGATTTCATTAAAATAAGTTAAAAAAGAACAAATTTAATTATATAGAATAGAAGTGAAAAAAAAGAGCGTAAAATATAAACGCTCTTTTATAAATATGTATAATTAAAAAGTTAGAATTTAGCTCTTGATTTTCTTCGTTTAGGACCTTTTTTACCAAGAACCCAACCATGTCTAGCTTTATAATATTTACTTTTACTTCTAATAGCCCAACTAAAATTAACCGTAGCGGTTAAATAACTGTCGTTATGAGATGAATCGCCTCTTTTCTTGCCAGGTCCGTAAGTTGTTACTTGAGGGGATCCATTATTTAATTGAGGATTTTCTGCATGAATTTGTGTAATAATCTCTTGATTTGTTTTATTTGCTAAATTAGCTGTATTTGGGTCTGAATGAGCAATATAGTCTGTGCTAACATCATCAATATAGTCTGTAAAGGTAGTTCTCCAACCAATTTCCATCCCTAATCGATATTTTCGATTAATGGTATAATAAAAGCCTATTCCTGTTGGAATAGCAAATTGAAATTTACTGTACGAAACACCTTCTGTTTGAAGCGGTTGTAGTGCAACCCAATCTCCACTAGCTGTTTGTCCTTTTGGGTTGTTGTAAAATAATCCTGCTCCTGCAAATAAATAAAGATTAAAATCTGAAGTATATCTACCAGTTCCACCTACATCATTTACTTTATAAATATAAAATTCACCAATTGCAGCAAACGCTATTATATCA
>Ga0100383_1002516_pt1 | contig 11177 bp, 9 predicted proteins | sample CryGeymeta201507_FD_81565 | JGI IMG/M metagenome (GOLD analysis project Ga0100383, IMG submission 81565) | Groundwater microbial communities from Crystal Geyser aquifers in Utah, USA - Crystal Geyser metaG 2015-07 | ecosystem: Environmental > Aquatic > Deep subsurface > Groundwater | place: USA...
TCTGGAATTCGAGAACAGCCGCAACCCATTCGAGTTGAGACGTGATTGGATGGCTCGTTGTTTGGGGCAGGCCGCTGTTTATCAACGGGTTGATGAAGCGATCCGGAATCGGGCGGAGAACCTTGAAAGACAAGGCCTGAAAGCAATTGACGCTTTGCATGTGGCTTGCGCGGAATCATCCGGCGCGGATTATTTCTTATCCTGTGACGACAGGTTGATCCGCAAGCAGAAGCGCTTTTCTGTAATAACCATGAATCCGTTGGATTTCGTTCGAAACGTAATGGGAGAGCGGCCATGACCGTACAAGTGATTAGTGAACGGCAGATTATTCAAGAAGCAGCCAAGGTTTTGATGGAGCATATGAGCCCCGCCAAAGCCACGCGCTTTTGGGTTTCCTGGCAGGTCGGCGAGGGCAATTACCTGGAAATTCGGGAGCAACTATTCGCAAAAGAAACTGTGGAGTCCCTATACACCCAAGTCGAAGAATTCCAGAAAAGGCAAAAAAGGAAGTAATATCAATCGGGGCCAGCCGGCCCCGATTTCTTATATTTCCCATCCCCCTGTCTCGCCTTCCCTCTACGGCTCTCTCACGGATAGCACCCCCTCCAGCCGTTCCAACTGTTCGCGGTCGAGCGTCACCAATTCCGCGCCGAAGCGCAGCGCCACGGCGGCGTAGACCGCGTCGCTGCCGCGCAGGCGGTATCTCGCTGCAATTTCAACCGCCTGTTCTGCCAGGGATTCGTCCAGCGGGATGAGTGTCAGGGTGGGAGTATCGCGGACTTCGTGCGCAAGTTGGATCCCCAATCCTGGATTGCCTTGTTTACGGGCAATGGCTGCGGCGATTTCCGGCAAAAGCAGAGCAGGCACGATAATCGGCGTGCCTGCTTGTTTGAGCGAGTTGAGATATGCCCAACTGTGGTCGCTGCCTTCTTCCGTCGGGCTAAAGGCGTTGACAAAGACACTGGCATCCACGGTGAGGGGCTGGCTCATCGGCGCATCTCCGAAAGAATTTCCACCGCGCTCTTCTCACTCTGCCAGCCTTTGCCAATCTCCTCGCGCAGTTTCTCCAGCCGCGCCCAGACTTCGTCGGCTTTGGCGCGGTCGTAGTCCGCATCCAGCGGGATGATCAGCGCAGCCGGCTTGCCGCGCTGGGTGATCACGTAGCGGGCGCGCTGTTCCTTCACCGCCCGCACCACTTCCGAGGCGCGGGTTTTCAATTCACGAATGCCGATTTCTATTGTCATGGCCTGCCTCCTGCTCATTGTGGTTCCTTATGTAACCACATTGTACCTGCCTGTCCCGCACTCGTCAAGCAGACCTCCGAGTTCTCACAGAACTCGGAGGTCTAAGTTTATTACGTTTTACTTTCCCTTCTTCGCCGCCTTCTTACCTTTTACTTCTCTCTTCTCACTCTTCTTTTCAACGTATCTCTCCAGCACCCATCCCTCCGTCAATCCCACCACCGCATCCCCAGCCTTCATTTCCACCACCGCCTCGCCGCGCACGGCGGCGCGCTTGCGCAGCGGCGCGGCATCCAGGCGCGTGGACTTGGGCGCGGCTTTTGCCAGGTGCAGCGTGATGACTGTGTTGCCCTTGCCGGTCGCCAGCCCAGCCAGCGTGACCCTCGGCGGCAATTCCCAGGCGATGACGCCCTTGCCGTAGCGTCCCTGCGCCGGGAAATCCTTCTGTTCCACGCGCTTGGCTTTGCCATCCGAGGCAATGACAAATATCTCGCCCGTCGCGGGCAGGATCTGGCAGCCAATCACCTCGTCGCCCACGCCTAGCTTGATTCCGTTGACGCCCGCCGCCGCCAGCCCCATCGGGCGGACTTCCTCCTCGCTGAAGCGGATACTCATCCCCTGCGCCGTGGCGAGCAGGATCTGCTTCCTGCCATCCGTTAAACCAACCCATCCCAGGCTGTCGCCGCCTGCCCCAGGTGTTTTGGGGTCGTTGACCTTGACCAGCGTGAAGGTCTGCGCCGAGGGGCCGGGCAGCTCGCTGACCAGGCTCTTTTTGACCATGCCGCCGCGCGTCACGGTCAGCACGCAGGATTCTTCCGGCAGATTGCTCCTTTTGGCTGGCAGGCTAAACATCGCCGCCAGTTTATCGCCTTCCTTGAGCGGCGTGACCTTGTAGAAGGGGGCGCCCTCCGAGAGTTTCCCGGCTTCGGGCAGGGTGTGGACGGCGACTGCAGCGGCCGCGCCACGCTCGGAGACGAGCACCAGGGTATCGGTCGAGGCGGCGCGCACCAACAGCCTCGGCGCATTGCTACCGCTCGGACGCGGCGGCTTATCATCGCGAGTGCGCGCCAGAATCCCAGCGTTCGTCACGCCCACCCAGACCACCTGTTCGGGCAGCAGCTCGCTGGTCGTCAGCGGGGCTTTTTTCGTCCGGCGGCTCAAGCTGACGATCTGCGTACGTCGCTTGTCAGCGTAAGCGGCCTTGACCTTGAGCAGCTCCTCGACAGCGACAGCGCGCATCTTCCTGGCGGATTTCAGCAGCCCTTCCAACTCTTTGATGAGCGCCAGCGTCTCTTTGTACTCGGTCTCGATCTTCTTGCGCTCCAGGGCGGCCAGACGGCGCAGTTGCATCTCCAGGATGGCGTTGGCTTGCATCTCGGTCAGCTTAAAGCGCTTCATCAGGCGGGCGCGGGCGGTCTCCACGTCGGGTGATTTCTTGATCAGTTCGATGACCGCGTCCAGATTCTTGAGCGCCACCAGCAGCCCTGTCAGGATGTGGGCGCGGGCGCGGGCCCGTTCCAGGTCATGTTCGCTGCGGCGGCGGATGACCGTCAGCCGGTGCTCCAGGTAGACGCGCAGCGCCTGCTTGAGGGACAACATGCGCGGCTCGCCGCGTCCGTCTTCACCGACGACCAGGGCTAGCAAGATGATGCTGAAAGTGTTCTGCATCGGCGTGCGTTTGTATAGCTCGCGCAGCACGGCCTCCGGCTCGACGTTCTTGGTCAACTCGATGACGATGCGCATGCCCTGGCGGTCGGATTCGTCCCGCAGGTCGGTGATGCCTTCCAAACCGCCCTCGCGCGCCAGGTCGGCGATGCGCCCGATCAGGGTGGACTTGTTGACGGTGTACGGCAGTTCGGTGACGATGATGCGGTTCTTGCCGCGCTCCATCTCCTCGATGTGGACGCGTGCCTGGATCGTGACCCGGCCACGCCCCGACCCATAGGCGGCCTCGATGCCCTCCTCGCCTTTCTGTTGGATGATGACGCCCCCGGTGGGGAAATCCGGCCCCTGGATGAAGTCCATCAAGCGCGCAACGGGGATGTCGTCCATCTTCTCCCAGTGCTCGAGCATGTAGATCAGGGCGTCAACCACCTCGCCCAGGTTGTGGGGCGGGATACTGGTCGCCATGCCGACTGCGATGCCGGTTGCCCCATTGACGAGCAGGTTGGGGATGGCCGCCGGCAGGACGGTCGGCTCGGTGAGCGTCCCGTCGAAGTTGTCGGCGTAGTCAACGGTGTTTTTGCCGATGTCAGCCAACAGGTCCAGCGCCGGCGCGGCCAGGCGCGCTTCGGTGTAACGCATAGCCGCCGGCGGGTCGCCGTCCACCGAGCCGAAGTTACCCTGTCCATCCACCAGCAGGGTGCGCATGGAAAAATCCTGCGCCATGCGCGCCATGGCTTCATAGACGGACTGGTCGCCGTGCGGGTGATATTTGCCGAGCACCTCGCCAACGATGCGGGCGGACTTGCGGTAGGGGCTGTCGGCGCGGATGCCCATGTCGTACATGGCGTACAGGATGCGCCGTTGGACGGGTTTGAGGCCGTCGCGCGCATCCGGCAGGGCACGCGCCACGATGACGCTCATGGCGTAATCGAGATAGGATTGCTGCATATCGTGGTCAATGTCAATCTTGCGGACGAGGCCGAGTTCCATAATTGCTCCATGGAAACACCACGAAGGACACAAAGGGTCACAAAGGAAAAACTTCGTGTTCCGTTGTGTCCTTTGTGGTGAATGGATGTTCTATTTTGGGTTTATCTTACGGGGAAAGGGGCGAAGCGTCAAGGAAAAAGGAAGGGGCGGCCTTGCGACCGCCCCGTCCCGATCACGGCGTAAAGTTGATGGTTTGAGAGAGACACGTTCCGCCGAGACCGTTTGCCGTGCACAGGGTGAAGGTGGCCGTGATGCTGTGCCCGCTGGGATCGTAATTGAACTGGCCAGGATTGACGTTGGCTACATTGCCGCTTTCGCCCGGCATCAGATCGCTCTGCTCCATTTCGAGCACACAACCGTTGTAAGACCGGAAGGAATCCAGGATGTGGGTTGTCGAGGTGGCTGTCGTATTGTCCGTTGCCACGATGCGGATGGATTCCCAGGTGACGCCTCCAGTGTTGGTGATCGAGAAACGGAAGGCATACTGCGGCGCGCAGTTCGTGATTCCGAGGTAGGCAACGGTGAATCCCGGGGCGGGGGTGGGGGTGGCAGCCGGTGTGAAAACAGGCACGGCCGCAAAGCTCCCCACCAAATCTGGTGGCCTTTGTGAATTTTCTTATCGGCTTTTTGAACAACCCCTTCAGAACCCTAATCCGTTGACGCTCCGTCTGGGATGTCCGTCCATTGGGAGGCCCCGGCTTCGGTGGCTTTCTCCGGGGTGATGAATCGCCCGTGGACGAAGCCCGTCCCGGCCGGGATCAGCTTGCCGATGATGACGTTCTCCTTCAAGCCGAAGAGCGGATCGGTGCTCGACCCGATGGCTGCGCCCGCCAGCACCTTGATGGTGTGCTGGAACGAGGAGGCCGAGAGGAACGAATCGGTGCTGAGCGAGGCTTTGGTCACGCCCAGCAGGATCTCCCCGAAGCGCGCTGGCGTTTTGCTCTCGCCGAGCATTTGCTCATTGATCTTCTTGATCTCCAACCGGTCCACGGGGTCGCCGGGCAGGTACCTGGTCTCGCCGGGGCGGGTCACCTGCACTTTCGCCATCATCTTGCGGATGATGACCTCGAAGTGTTTATCGTGGATGTTCTGGCCCTGGCTGCGGTACACCTTCTGGATCTCGGTCAGCAGGTACATCTGGCAGGCCTCGCGTCCCTGGATGCGCAGGATGCGGTGGGGGTTGAGCGAGCCTTCCGTCAGCGGCTGGCCGGCCTCGACGTGGTCACCTTCCTTTACCAACAGGCGGGATGTGGTCGGGATCTCGTATTCGGTTTCCTCGCGCTGCTCGTACGAGACGATGATCTTGCGCGCCTCGATGCGGACGCGCCCGTTGTGCGCGGCGGTCACGGTCGCCTCGCCGAGGGTTGCCAGCACATCGCCGGCTTTGACCTCGTCCTCTTCCTTGGCGGTGATGGTCCACTCTTCGGGAGCATCGTACTCGTCGTGGATCATCTCACTTTGTTCCACCCGGATGAGGCGCAAGTCGGTATATTTATCTGACTGGATGAGGCGCACCACGCCCTTGATCTCGGAGACGACCGCCTCGCCTTTCGGCTGCTTGCGCGCCTCGAAAAGCTCCTCCACGCGGGGTAGACCGGTGGTGATGTCGCCGCCAGCGGCCACGCCGCCGGTGTGGAACGTGCGCAGGGTCAGTTGCGTGCCAGGCTCACCGATGGACTGGGCGGCCACGATGCCGACCGCCGAGCCGAGTTCGACCATCAAACCGCGCCCCAGGTCAATGCCGTAACACTTGGCGCAGATGCCGTGGGTCAGCTCACAGGTCAGCGGCGAGCGCACTTTAACCTCCTGGATGCCCAGGTTGGCGACCTTGCGGGCCAGTTCGTGGTCAATCATATCATCTGGTTCGGCCAGCACCTCGCCAGTCTTCGGGTCGAGGATGCGTTCGGCTGCCAGCCGTCCATACAAACGGTCGAACATGGATTGCCCGGCGATGTCATCCTTCTTGCGGATCCAGATGCCCTCTTTCGTGGCGCAATCGTACTCGTTGATAATAACATCCTGGGCGATGTCCACCAGACGGCGGGTCAGGTAACCGGCATCCGCGGTGCGCAGGGCGGTATCGGCCAGGCCCTTGCGAGCGCCGTGGGTTGACATGAAGTATTCGAGAGCGGTCAGGCCCTCGCGGAAATTCGAGCGGATCGGGAACGGGATGATGCGCCCGGAAGGGTCAGCCATCAGGCCGCGCATACCGGCCAGTTGCGAGATGGGGCCATAGCCGCCTTTGGTCGCGCCGGAGTTGGCCATGGTTGCCAGGTTGCCATCCGGATCCAGATGGTTCCTGACGGCTTTGGCCACGTCAGCAGTCGTTTGCTGCCAGATCTGGATAACGTGCTCATTCTGCTCCTGCTCGGTCAGCAGGCCGCGGCGGAAGTCGCGTTGCACCAATTCCACTTCCTGCAAGGCATTGGCGATGATATCCTGTTTTTCTGGCGGGATGGTGATGTCGGCTACCGAGAGGGTGGTGCCGGAGCGCATAGCGTACTCAAAGCCGATGCGCTTGATCTCATCGGCGACGTTGGTGGTCACCTCCTGGCCGCAGAGTTCGTAGACCTCCGCGATCAGGTCCTTCACGCCGCCTTTCTCCAATTTCTCGTTGACAAATTGGACTTCTTCAGGAAGGACGCGGTTGAAGAGCACGCGGCCGACCGTCGTATCAATCATGCGGGTTTCCAGCTCGGTCAGGCGCGTGCCGTCGTCGCTGTACCAGGTCTTGACCCGCAGCTTGATCTTTGTGTGAATGTCCACCTGTCCCAGTTGGTAGGCCAGATCAACCTCGTCAATATCTGCGAAGGCGCGCCCGTCCCCCTGGTGTGGCTGGTGGTGATCCATGGTCAGGTAATAGACGCCCAACACCATGTCTTTCGAGGGGCCGATAATGGGTTCGCCGTCCGCGGGTTTGAGCAAGTTCTTGGAAGCCAGCATCAATCGGCGGGCTTCCTGGACGGCCTTCTCAGAAAGCGGCACGTGGACGGCCATCTGGTCGCCATCGAAGTCGGCGTTGAAGGCGGTGGTCACCAGCGGGTGAAGCTGGATGGCCGAACCCTCGATCAGCACCGGTTCGAAGGCCTGGATGCCCAGGCGGTGCAGGGTGGGAGCGCGGTTCAAGAGCACTGGCCGCTCCTTGATGACCTCTTCGAGCACTTCCCAGACCTCGGGCCGGTTGCGCTCGATAAAGCGCCGCGCGCCCTTGACATTGGCGGCGTAATTGTGCGATACCAGCCGGGCAATGACGAACGGGCGGAACAGCTCCAGCGCCATGCTCTTGGGCAGGCCGCATTGATATAGTTTCAGTTGCGGGCCGACCACGATGACCGAGCGGCCAGAGTAATCTACGCGCTTGCCGAGCAGGTTGCGTCGGAAGCGGCCTTTCTTGCCCTTGAGCATATCGCTCAAGGAGCGCAGCTCGCGCCGGCCACGCCGCGAGAGCGCCTTGCCGCGCTGCGAGTTATCAATCAGCGAGTCGACCGCCTCCTGGAGCATGCGCTTCTCGTTGCGCACGATGACATCCGGCGCGCCGAGTTCGAGCAGCCTCTTCAGACGGTTGTTGCGGTTGATGACCCGCCGGTACAGGTCGTTCAGGTCGGAGGTGGCAAAACGGCCGCCGTCCAACTGCACCATCGGGCGCAGGTCAGGGGGGATGACCGGCAGAACGGTCAGGATCATCCACTCCGGGTGGTTGCCCGAACGGCGAAACGCCTCCACAACCTTGAGCCGGGTGGTGGCTTTCTTGCGCTTCTGCTTGGACTTGGTGGTGCGCACTTCGTGCCACAGTTCCTGGGAAAGCTTATCCAGGTCGAGGCGGTGCAGGATCTCATAAAAGGCCTCGGCGCCCATGTCGGCGCGGAAGACCTGTCCCCAGCGAGATTTCAGTTCGCGGTAGCGGGTCTCGCCCAGAAAGGTGAAGGGGCGCAGTTCCATCAATTCGTCACGCGTGTGGGCGTTCTGGTCTTGCAAAGCGGAGGCCTGGTCCTCTAATTGGTTGCGCAGGGCGTTCATTTGCTCCTCCGCTTCGGCCTTGACCTGGGCAGCTTCCATCTTGACCGATTCAAGCTCGCGCTGCTTCTGGTCTTTCAGCTCGTTCTCCAGGCCTTCCAGTTGTTCCTGGACACTTTTCTGCACCTTCTTGAGGTGTGAGGCGGTGGCCGTCTTGCCGGCCTCGGCGATGACCATCTCTGACTTGCCGAAAACAATGGTTTCCTTCAGAGGCTTGCCCATGCTCTCCTGGAGCAAGCCTTCGAGGCGCTGACCTTCCTGAATGATGGGTTCCAGCCGGGTCGCGATCAACTCGTCATAATGCCGTTCCAGCTCGTGCTTACGCTGCGAGTGTTCGCTGAGCTTATGGTCACGCGAGGTTTTGATCTCGGCGATCTTGGCGTTGATCTCGGCTGCCTGTTCGCGTTCCGAAACAGAAATCTCGTCTTCCAGGCGTTTGAGGGCCTTCTGGCGGGCCTCCTCGTCCACGTAGGAGACGATGTACTGGGCGAAATACAGCACCCGGTCCAGGTTGCGGCGCGAGATGTCGAGCAGCTGGCCCAGGTACGAGGGGATGCGCCGCGTGTACCAGATGTGGGCAATGGGCGTAGCCAGTTGGATGTGTCCCATACGCTCGCGCCGGACGGCCGAGCGGGTCACTTCCACGCCGCATTTGTCGCAGGTGATGCCCTTGTAACGGGGATTCTTGTATTTGCCGCAGTAACACTGCCAGTCGCGCGTCGGGCCGAAAATGGCCTCACAGAAAAGGCCGTCCTTCTCAGGCCGCAGGCGACGATAGTTGATGGTTTCTGGTTTAAGTACTTCACCATACGACCAACTGCGTATGGTTTCCGGCGAAGCCAGGCTGATACGAAGCGAAGTAAGCCCCTTAGTTTCCACTATATCGTCTCCTCATCTTCCGAATGCCTGCACTTGTGCAGGTACCAGTAAGCACTGCGAACGACCGCCAATCCCTGTGACACCGTTCGTGCCGCGAACACCGGCGGCATCAGCGAAGCGATCCTGTGGACGCCGGTGCGAGACGGCAACGAATGCTCCGCTCCAACGCGCCCTACTTTTTCCCGCGCACTCGGCAAGCAAAAGCAAGCGCATGAGACTTTTTGTCTCAAGCGCTCGCCTTATTTCGCAGATTCTGATTATCAATCAACGGTGCGAATTATACCTGTTTGGTCAGGATTCCGTCAAGGGAAATATTTGCCCTGTTAGCCTAAAGTAGTAAAGTCCCATTCTGCCAAAGTTAGAATGCCCCCTTCGGCAAACCAGAAAGGATTCCGCTTATGGTTTCGCGCGAATACGAAAGCTTTTTTCCGTCGCAACCGCAAAATTACCCACTAGGCGTTCGGCATGTTCCTTCAACACAGAAGCGACAACTTGTGCCCGGTGATTTGGCCTTTCATCTTGGAGACGCAGCAACAAAACGCCATGATGCTCAAACCCACCCCGAAATACCAACTCCCCGAAATCTTGCCTCTGCTCGGCCTGGATTGCCAAATCCAGGCCTACTGCGCCGGATTTGGCAATCCGGCGTGAGCGGAAACTAGCCAAGCACATAATTTGCAACTATGTCCGATTTTCATCCAGGGCAAGTTCGACAATCTCCGCGTCATCGGCTTGGGGTATGATATCGCCTACGTAAAGCACATCATGTCCCGCACCTTTTAGGTATCGGGTTACGGCCTTACCGGAGGATTCGTCTACAATAAACCGCACCCATGACTCCTAGGCTGTTACGATCATCGGCTCGATTTCTTCGAGCGCTAATGCCCTGGCCGCGTAGGCCAGGGCGGCGCGAATGTCTTCCAACTGCAACTTGGGGTACTCATCCAGGATTTCCTGTTCCAAAACTCCCTGAGACAGCATTTTGACAATTAATTCGACAGGTATTCGAGAGCCGGCAATAACAGGCTTGCCAACCATAACTTTGGGATTGATAGTAATCCGAGGCAGTAAGTCAAACTCATCCATGGATTTCGACCTCCGAGATCATAATTATACCTGAAAGCACAGCGATTCAATCTCGAGAAGCACGCCTACTCAAACTTCAGCAGTTGCAGGATGTCTAACAAAGCCGCGGCGAATACCTCCTCCATAACGCTTGCCTCGACCTGGTACCTGCCGCCGAACGAACCGTCGCCGTACACCCTGCGGGCCTCTTCCGCGTCCATAATCCCCGGCACGCGCGGCGGAACCTTCTCCTCGTCCGGCAGCTCGCCGACGATGTTAAACGGGAAAGCCTCCAGCCAGTTGGCGTGGGAGGGTTTGATCTGGTGCTTCTCGGCCACCGCCAGCACGCTGTTGGCGGTCCACCAGTCGTACCAGGCCAGTCTGAGTCCGGGTAAGCTGTTGATGATTTCGTGAAGTTGCCCGCGCGCCGGGCTGTTACCGCCGTGTCCGTTCAGCAACAGGATGCGCCGGAAGCCGTGTCCATACGCCGAGCGGAGGAGATCCTCGACTGCGGCAATCAGCGTGCTGACGCGCAGGCTGAACGTGCCGGGATATTTCAGGAAATACGGCGAGCAGCCAAAATTCAGCGGCGGCGCGACCAGCACGCCGGTCTGCTGGGAGGCGGCATCCGCCAGGGCGAGCGGGATCTTGACATCCGCCAGCAGGCTCAGGTAGCCGTGCTGCTCGGTCGCGCCAAGCACCAGCATCAGCCGATCCTCGTGCTTGAGATATTCTTCCACGTCCATCCAGTTCAGTTCTTCGAGACGCATCGGTCGGCGCTCCGCTGATTCGAGGTTGGTAACCTGGTTCGATTGTACACCACCCTCCGCCAAATGTGTCCCTGCGAGTAAATCCACAGCGGAAGAAACTCAAATCGCATGGGGGAGTGGTTTTTATTTCGGGAGATGTCCGCCAAATAAAAATTTTCCGTGTGTCGGTGATAAAATAACGAGTAGCCGTTCAATTATGGTTGCCAACTGCGCAACCATTATGGTTGCCAACTGCGCAACCATTATGGTTGCCAACTGCGCAACCATTACTGCCTCGACAAACTGTTCCCGAAAGACAACCATGAAAAAAACCACACTGGCCTTGCTGGCCGCCGTCTTACTCTTTCCGTTGATCGGCTGCTCGTTATCCCTGTTCGGCACGCCGACGCCACTCCCGACCTCGCCCGTGCTGCCCTCCCCTACGCAGCTATCCGCCTCGCCGACGCCCCTCGCCTTGCCGACTGCCACACCGGTGACGCCCTCGCCTACCGTTGCCCTCCCCACGTTGACGAGCGGGCCGGGACCGAGCGTCACGCCGGGGGGTGTGGTCACA
>Ga0100383_1002525_pt1 | contig 11155 bp, 10 predicted proteins | sample CryGeymeta201507_FD_81565 | JGI IMG/M metagenome (GOLD analysis project Ga0100383, IMG submission 81565) | Groundwater microbial communities from Crystal Geyser aquifers in Utah, USA - Crystal Geyser metaG 2015-07 | ecosystem: Environmental > Aquatic > Deep subsurface > Groundwater | place: USA...
TCAATCTTCCCGGTTAAGCGCCCCTCCCACTTGGAAAGTTCTTTCTTAAGGATTTCTTTTGTTACGTACTGCGGCTCGGTATTTTTTTGATTTTTCATATTTTTTTGCCCTGTTAGCTTAGAAAACAGACGAAGTTGGTGATAATTCACTCCACCCCACTTGCCCAGAAGGATCGAGAAAGAAAAGCGTAAAAAGAATTAAATGTTTTTTCATAACGAACGGAACTCATATAATCTATGTGTAACCAAAAGGATCATTTTCAAAACAAGTGTTTGAGAGTATCCCAATTTTATCGGGGTTGTAACATAAGAAGAAATAATTATTCTGCAAATACTTTTTTGTTAAAAAATGTTACGTGAGAAGTAAGAATTCAGTCGAAACAAATTACCAATGGCAAATCAGCACTGCGAAAAACGAATCTTTCCACTATTTTTTATGAGTGCCACGTATTAAGTGAAGTAAGAAATTTATTGCGCTCATTAAAATCGGGAAAGTATGTACTGTTCATAAAAAGTGAGATGAATCTCTCTCTACATTTGCCATTTTCACACAAACTCCATAATTCATGGTGCGGCAAGCCGTAAGTAAAATTTGAGAGTATAAAACTAACTAAAAGTTAAAATCAGCCGGTTCGTTGTTCAATCTTCTTCCCTGGAGAATGGTATCGCTTAGGGAGTTAACCATGCTTTTCACTTCATCAATTCTTTTTTCATCTTGATGAGGTTTAAATGCTATGCCGAGTTTTAACCACCGGAGATAATTGTTATAAACATTTTCAAGAGCGATATAGACTTTTCGCTTCATATAGAGGTTAGCAGTTTTAATTACAGCGGTTCTCCAATCATCATTTGTTGATTCAATTTCGACTCGTTCTTCAGCGTTTTTTAAGGTTGATAACGCCTCGTTTAATTCATCATCATGATTGAGTTCATCGGTGTAATTCATAATTTTTGCGTATTCGATCAGCTTCCGTTTTTCAAATCTTGAGATGAAATCTAAGAAATTCCTCCCCTGGTAATAATCGAAATAAGGGCGGGTATCCATTTCTTCAAAAGTCCGGTTTTCGCAATTCTGTTCTTCTCTCTTTTTTAAGTAGAGGCTGCGGTAAAAAGATTCTTTTTCTCCCCGGAGATCAGGGAGCTGTAAACATGGGTTTAGAGAACGCATGTTGTTATAAAAGAGATACCACCCGGGAGACTCAAGTTCTGCCTCATCATCACTTTGGCACGCTGATTTATAACTATTGTACTGCTGCCATCCGAGAGAAGAGTACTCAAAAGGATCGGCTTTCAAATTCGCATCATCGGTGAGGATATATTCCCTGTACAAGGTAAATTCCTCTTCAGAAATTGGGGAAAGGAAGGGGCAATGCTCAATCACTTTTTCCCAATACAAAAAATCATAACTTGCTTTTATTTGGGGGATGGTGATCTGTTCTGCACGCCAGAAGCATTGGGCATCAAACAGCTTAACCTGTTGAATTTCCCACAGTTTTTGTTCAGCTAAGTCGCTGTATTTCAGAACTCTGCGTTGCTCATTTTCCAGGTAGGTTTCGCCATGCGTTAACCACCCGGCTTTTTTCTTTTTGTAAAAGTTGATGAAATCATCAACACTGCGTTTGTTGAATTGCGCAAAGAAAGTTAGGTACTTTGAATCAGTACGAAGTTCAAGTTCAATTACATTCTCAAGATCGGACATGACAACCTCCAGATAGTTAATGAATTGAATTCTTTTGGCAAAAGATAGAAATATTTTTTGGTAATGTAAAGGGGGAAAATAATAATATTATAAGTCATCTTACGAAAAATATCTCTTTGAATTGCCACGCAGCGAAAGTTTTCCGAATGTGGATTACTAAACACTGTAAATAACAGCTTTAGCAAAAAACAGTCAACTTAGGTTATGAATCAAAAAACGCAGCTTTATTACGGTGATATCTTTTTATTCCTTGTTTTCAAAAGTTCTTCTATTCAATCAAATAAATCTTATATTTGATTGAACAATTTGTATCAATTGTACATTAAACTTTTCAATTAAAAAAAAGGTGCAGCCATGGGAAAAGAAAAAAGTGTTAAGAAAGATGTTAAAAAGAAGGCAACTAAAACTTTAAAAGAAAAAAGGAATGAAAAGAAAGAGAAGAAAAGTCAGTCGAGATAATTTTCTTTTATGGAGGGATAGACTACAAATGCTATGAGCAATTCATCACCCGGGAGATGAAACGCTGAAGACTCTTCGAAAAATGCTTCTACGCAGAAAATGTTGGCTGGTGAGTTGATCGCCAAAACGTCTTTAAAGGGAAACAAATCACTCATGGATATTAGCTGCAGAAATGGTCTCGTATCAATTGAGATCGCTAGTTCCCTTCCATTTGGATTTGTTGTCTTAGTACCTATCAGTAAAGTTCGCGTAATATTTGGCAGAATATTAACATGATAAATATGGCGAAAGAATGACTGAATGAAAATGAATGGATGAATGTTTTTCATTCAGCCATTCAATCATTCCAATGTGATAAATTGGTTCTGGCTTGTCCGGGGTAGGTAATTCCGATTGAATGAAAAAATGCATTTTATGTTTAGGAATATTTCATAGAATTAGATTAGAGGCAGTACAATGAATATTGTAATTTGGGGCAGCCGGGGTTCTATCCCCTCCCCCGGATTCACGACAATTCGTTACGGAGGAGAATCAACATGTATTGAAGTAAGAGGTGATGAGGGAGAGGTGATCATCATTGATGCAGGTTCGGGCATTAGGAAACTTGGAGAAAAATTGTTGAAAGAACCTTCCGTATTAAAAATTAATCTGCTTTTTACTCATTCTCATTGGGATCATCTAAGCGGCTTCCCGTTTTTTAGACCAGCTTATTTTTCAAAGTTCACTTTTGCGTTATGCGGAGGCTCAGAGGCGCAGAAATCTGTTTTAGATTACTTATCCCACCAGATGGATCCCCCTTATTTCCCTGTTAGTTTTTCAGAATTAAAAGCAAAGTTTCTATCGGGGTGTAATTGCAATAATCCAATCTGTAACCATTCTTTATGCTACTCAGGCGCATCACTAAAATGTGAGGCAATCCCACTCAATCATCCGAATGGAGGATTTGGATTTAAGTTAAGTGATAAGTCTGGCTCTTTTGTATTCCTTACCGATAACGAAATAAGCTACGCTCATGATGGAGGGGCTACGAGAGAATAATATTTGGCATTTTGTAGAAATGCAGATTTATTATTTCATGACGCTCAATATTCCGAACACGAATACAAGAAGACCCGTGGCTGGGGGCACTCAACTTTTCTCGATGCAATTGACCTGGCAATTGACGCCGGAGTTAAACGGCTGGGATTGTTTCACCACGATCCCGACAGAACCGATGATCAATTGGATCAACAAATGGAGTGGTGCGTGAAGTACATTAAAGAGAAAGGAAGTCCGCTGGACTGTTTTGCCTGCGCGGAGGGCATGAGCCTGATAGTATAAGTCAGTTTCGCCAAAGAACCTTCAACTGCAAAAACAGTTAACGTAAATCGGTTTACGCACCACACCTAAATGAATCGGAGTATTAATGGGAGACTGCAAAATCCCATTTAAAATCCGTTACTTCCCAACGCGGAGGGAGATTAATTTCTTCTTTGTAATATTTAATTTCTTCCGAGGGTTGAAACGGAAAAGGAAAACCGGGGGAATGTTTCCCATCGTTATTTGTGTCATAAAAACAATAAAGGTTATACTTGCCGGGTTCAACTCTTGTAAAGGCAAACTCCCCTTTTTTGTTAAGCAGAAAATTGTAAGTCCGATTTTTTTCACTTTTGCTTTGCAGAACAAGCAGCGCATTTTTTGAAGAATCAAGATTTTCAACTCTACCGGAGAATCCCGTAAAATTTAAACCGTTCAACGTCTTAAATTTAAATTGATATGAGGAATCAACACTATTTCCTGCAGCATCAACAATATTTTTTAAGTTAAAGGCGACAGAATATGATTCTAGTGATTTCAATTTTTGAAGGGCTTTGACTACAAAAGAAGCATCATCAATTTTCTTGATCGTAAAACCCAGCTTATTGCCCGAAGTATCAAGCAATAAAATTTTCGATTTCAATCCTTCGACATCAAATTCATTATCAAAGCCAAAGGTAATCTCCGCATTAAGAAAATCAACCGACTCACTTCTTTCGGGGGGAAAAGTATTTATCAATAAAGGAGCAGCAGTATCTACCCGGTCACTAACGGTGAGTGAAACAACATCAAATGTAGTTTTGTTTTTTGCTTTATCCTGAATATTCTTTGCGGTGAGATAACATTGATCGGCAAGAGGTACGGAATCTTTCAGTGCTAAAAATAATTCTTTTTCTTTCGCCCTTCCTTTAAATGCAAAGAGAATCGGAATTTCTTTATTTGCCGTAGAATCAACTATTAAAAAATTCTCCGCATTGAGAGAAAGAGAATCGAGTTCTTCAGAAAGCGTTATGAGCAAGTGATGTTTATCAGTCATTACCGAGCTAAATAAACGCGGACTGACGGTATCAATTTTTGCTAATGAGAAATTTAATCCGCTGAATAATGTATCTTTTTCATCCAACGTAACTTCACCGTTTGGCACTCCAATTAAATCCTGATCAGGCTGAAAAAGAAAATCGCGATACTCATCCTGAACTGCGAATACCCGGTAAGTTTGAAATGCTAAACCGGAAAGTTTGTAATTCCCTTCTGCCCCGACTTGAGAAACGTAATCAGCTTTTTGCTTTACCGGATCAATCGTATCTCCCGTAACTTTGTAAGCAAAAATCATAACGCCTGAAGAACTTCCAGACTTGCCCTCTGACAAGTTGGAATACACATTTCCCTCAATACTTCCATTATCAATTTTCGATCCGGTAGAAAAAGAAAAAGTAAAAGATTCAGCCATCCTGTTTTTATTATTATAATCCAGTAAATCGGTACCGATAGTTATGTTATAGGTAATATCTTTTTTTAATTCTTCAGGGAAATTAACTTGAACCGAGTGCCCGCTCCAGTCAAGTTCAAGATCGCCTTCAAGACGCGGAGAGATAAAGATCGCATCCTTCAAACTTCGTTTATCAACATATTCTGAAAATTCCAGCTCGAAATATTTTTCACGATAATTTATCGTACCGTTGGCAGGATAAACCACTCTTATCTCCGGCGGAACAGTGTCAAGAGGTCCGCCGCCGGGAGGCAATTGATTGGCACAACCTATCAAATGCATTGTTGATAAAATGCCGACCAGCCAAGCCGTATGCCGGGTGAAATTAATTAATTTTTTGATTGCAGGTTTATCCATTTGTAATACTCGCGAGCAAGTTTTTTATGCTGAGAAAAATTTTGAGAAAAAAGATGTCCCCCTTTAGTGTCGGCGACAAAAAAGAGCAATGTATGTTTTTCGGGATAAAGCGCCGCTAGTAGAGCATCTTTACCGGGATTATTTATCGGTCCGGGCGGTAAACCAAAATATTTATAGGTGTTATACTTCGAATCAATTCTCAAATCATTTCCATTTAATCTTTTCCATCCGTTGGATTGCAAATATTGTAAAGTTGGATCTGCCTGGAGTTTCATTCCTCCCCGCAGCCGATTTAGGTAAACTCCGGCAATCCGGCTCATCTCTTCTTTTTTATTTGTCTCTCCGTCAATAATAGAAGCTAAAGTTACGACTTCATGTTCCGTCAGACCATTTCTTTTTGCTTGTTTCTGAAGCGAATCAACAAAAAACTTTTGAAAAGCAAGATACATCGGTTCAACAATTTCTTCAGCAGAACTGTTTTCATAAAAATCATACTCTTGCGGAAATAAATATCCTTCAAGTGAAGCATGCCGGAAATTTAATTTTGAGAGAAAATTTTTATCGTCAAGAAGAGAGAGGATCGAATCGGTCTTTGCAATATTTTCAGATTTAAGCTTTGCGCACAAACCTTTTATTGATATTCCGTCATAGAAAGAAATATTTTTCAATGCATCTCCTTTACCGGATACAAATAAATCGAGTAACGATAGATAACTTAATCCATTTGGAACGTAATAGCGTGCGGCTTTAATTCTTTTTGTAGAACCGTAAATGTACGCCGCAAGTTTAAAATTCCCTTTACTCGAAATGATTCCCTTACTGTAGAGTTTTTGAGCTAAGAAATCTAATGACTCACCTTTACTAATTTTGATGATCTTTGGAGCCGTTCCGATGAAATAATTCGGACTAAAGAAAATGTACGAGAAAATTGAAAGAACGAGGATAAAAAAAGAAAGAATAATGAGAAATTCTTTTTTAGAAAGAAGACTTTTGAAAGAGAATTTCCCTCTGCCCGAAAACAAATTGTAGAGATTTCCTTTTGTCGCTTCTTCTTTTTGAATCGCGCGCGATTCATCAAGGATACGCTCGTAAATGCGCATCACCGCCTCTTTCCGTAAAGGTTCCTCGGCATAGGTACCGATCCGCTCGTTGATGAATTTTTCACGTTCGGGATTATAAGTTGCCAAACCCATAGACCTCTTGATCCTGCCGATCATAATCGAATGTTTTGTCCGCTTTGAAAGCAGTGCAACCAACTCTCTATCAAGAGTATCAACACTTGAGCGAAGTTTATTTAGCAGCTCTTCTTTCTCAGGCAAGGAGAGATTTTGGAGTTCGTTTTCTACTTTTTTGTAAACATTTTCCATTGAGCAAAGATAAGAAATTTCTCTTTCTACAGAGAAGCATTGATAAAATATTTTGAAGAAAAATTCGGAAAAGCATCAGACTCAATTGAAAATTTTTCTCCTGCTAAGATAAGCGACTGCGCACGAAAAGCAATCATAGCAGCATTATCACCGCAATATTCCAACTTCGGTATGACAACTTTTTTTTTATACTTTGCCCCCAATTGAAAAAAAGATTTGCGCAATTCTTCATTTGCAGCTACACCACCGACAAGGGACAGAGATGCTACTTCAAAATTCTTTAACGCAAGTTCACATTTATCAATTAATGCTCTCACAACCGCAAATTGAAATGATGCAGCGATGTCATTTAATTGTTCTTCCGGGATTAGTGTTGTTTTTGGTGCGCCAAATGCTGATTGAATGTAACGAAGCACAGAGGTCTTCACCCCGCTGAAAGAAAAATCATACTTCCCTTTCATATCGGCTATCGGGAATTGAATTTTTCGATTGTTTCCATTTTCTGCGGCGGCTTGAATTTTGGGTCCGCCGGGGTAACCGAGCCCGATCATTTTTGCGACTTTGTCAAACGCTTCACCGGCAGCGTCATCAACGGTCGAACCGAGTTTAATTATTTCAGTAAAACTTTTTGCTAACAGAAGCAGGGTATGTCCACCGGAAACAGCCAGAACCAACAAAGGGAATATGGGTTTCACCTCCATGAGGAATCCTGAAAAGATATGTCCTTCAATATGATTTACCGGAACAAACTTTTTCTTTTTTGCATAAGCTAATCCGCGTGCAAAAGTATAACCGACTAAAAGCGCACCGATCAATCCCGGACCTGCCGTTGCGCCAATAACATCAATATCATCAAGCGAACACCCGGCTTTTGCAAGAGCTTCTTTTACTAACGACGAGATAATCTGAATGTGCGCCCGGCTTGATAATTCAGGAACAACTCCGCCAAAATTAATGTGAAAATCTTGTGAGGAAATAAGGTTGGATAAAACCGTACCATCTTTTAAAACTGCAACTGAAGTCTCATCGCAGGAACTTTCAATACCGAGAACAATCATTACCGGTTGCGGGTAAAAAGATTTTTAACTATTTGCCCGGCGATGTTCGGATTTTCTTTTAGTCTTCTGATCGAATATAAATACCAGTCCTTACCGAAGGGGACATATACTCTAACTTTGTACCCTGACTCTGCAAGATAATCTCTTAAATCTTCGCGAACTCCGAGCAGCATCTGAAATTCAAAAGCATCTCTTGGAATCTTGAGTGCATCAATTAGTTTAATGGCTTCATCAATGAGAAAGGAATCGTGGGTTGCAATGCCGACATAATTCTTATTTTCAAACATCCACTTCAGCACTTCAAGATAATTTTTTCTAACTTCCTCCTTCCCTTTAAAAGCAATTGATACCGGTTCAATATAAATTCCTTTACAGAGCCTGATATTTGGTTTCAATGCATTCAGCGCAATTACATCGCTTAATGTTCTTCTCATATAAGCCTGAACGACAACCCCGCAATTGTCATGAGTTTCCCGCAATTTTTTTAAAAGACGAAAAGTAGCATCAGTGCAAGATGAGTCTTCCATATCAAGCCGGACAAAACTATGCATCGCTTTTGATTTTTCAACTAAAGATAAAACCTGTTCATAACAAAATTGCTCATCAAGTTTTAATCCCATTTGCGTTGGTTTGATTGAGAGATTTGCTTTCAGTTGAAGTTTTCTAATTGCATCCAAAACATCAGAGCAGGCTTGTTTAGAGGCTGTTGCTTCTTCGTTAGTTGAAATTGCTTCACCGAGTACATCAACGGTAGCGTAAATTCCTTTTTTATTTAACTCCCTAACAACATATACCGCGTCTTGAAGCGAATCGCCGGCAATGTAGCGGTTGGAAAATTTTTTAACTATGGATTTTGGTAAGAGCTGTACAAAAGAAACAATAAGCTCATTGATTAACGACACAAGAACTCCGTAAAATTGTTGCTTAAAATTATCGCTTTTACTAACTATTCCAAAAAAATATATTCTCCCCCAACGCCTAACTTTTATAAATTTCCCCTTTCTCATAAGTGCCGAACACTTTAATTGAAAGAGAAATTTCTGCCAGATTTTTCAATGCATTCTTTATCCGCTCTTCACGTAAATCTCCAAAAAAGTCGGCATAAAAACGATATTCAAAAGGCTTGTGTGGAATTGGTCTTGATTCAATCTTCACCAAATTAATGTCTCGCAGTGCAAACACGCTTAAACTTTTAAACAAAGCGCCGGGAATATTTTTCAACTCAAAACAAATTGAAGTTTTGGGAAATTTGAAATCTTCCAGAAGAGGTTTTTTTGCGATAATTAAAAACCGCGTATAGTTTTCAGAATTGTTCTGAATATTCTTTTTTAGAATTTTTAATTGATAAACTTCAGCGGCTTCTTTACTTGCTACGATTGCAATAGGGTCGCCGTTATGCTGAAGCAAAGTCAGCGCCGATCCGGCTGTATCATAAGACGGAAGTATCTCGGCATATTTCAAAGTTTTAAGAAATTCCGAACACTGCCCCAATGCCTGCGGATGAGAATATACTTTTGTTATTTCCGTTAATTCCAAATTTCTTTTTGCAAGGAGGTGATGATTAATTTGAAGTTGTAATTCACCTACAACGCTTAGGTCAGACTTCAACAGCAAATCGTAAGAATCAAAAACACTCCCATAAAGAGAATTTTCTATCGGGACAACGCCAAACCGAACTTGTCTCTTTTGCACCTTAAAAAATACATCGGCAAACGCATAAGAAGGAGAGGTCTCTATCTTATCTCCGAAATACTTTTTTGCGGCAACTTCGCTAAAAGCGCCGTACTCGCCCTGGAAAGCAATTTTCATCACCATTTCTTTTTTCTCTTGTGTTGTCATATAGTTTTTTATCTCAATACTTTCAAGTGATTGATTTTTCCCACTTTTCACTTTCCACTTTCCACTTTCCACTTTCCACTTTTCACTTTTCACTTTCCACTTTTCACTTTCCACTTTCCACTTTTCACTTTCCACTTTTCACTTTTCACTTTTCACTTTCCACTTGTTTCGTTTCGAGTTAAGAGTAATTGTAAAAGCAAGTTAGCTTTTTGTTCTAACTCTGCGACTGTTCCGTTATTGTAAAAAGTGAAATCAGCTTTTTCTTTTTTCACTTCATCGGGCGTTTGGTATTTCATCCGTCGCTTAACTTCTTCGCCGGATATTTTTTCTCTTTGCCTTGTTCGTTCGATTCTTTCTTTTTCGTCAGCGGTAATTAAGACAACATAGTCAAAAAGATTTTCCATTTTTGCCTCGTAAATGAGAGCGGCTTCAATAAAAATAATTTCTTCGTCTTCATAATATGAAATGATATTTTTTATTTCTTCAATCACTACCGGGTGAACAATTTCGTTTAGCCGTTTTACTTTTTCATCATTTATAAAAGCTGTTTGATAAAGAGCAATTCTGTCAAAATTTCCTTCGGGATAAACTTCATTACCAAATTCTGCGATAAGCTTTTGTTTTAATACTTCATGTGTTACGTAGAGTTTCTTCGCAAGGATATCAGCTTTGATAACGGGATACCCTTTTGCGAATAGGAAATCGGCAAAGGTAGATTTTCCCGAACCGATCCCGCCGGTTATCGCAACTTTAAGTAACTTTTTCATAGTGAAAAATAAGAAAAAACCCCGAGAGATTTCGGGGTTTTTATTTTTTTCAAGTTATTCTTTTATAGAACTACTTAGCAGCCGCCAACAACCCGTTTCGCTTTTGTTTGCTGCGACCCGGAGGCTGTCATCTTTAATTTATATTCTTGAATAAGCATCGGCAAAACTTGTGCTGCGTTTGTTCTAAAACGATAGGTGTCTCTTTCGTGTTGATTTGAAGCGGTTCCCGGCTGCTGAAAGTTGAGAATATCATTTCGGAATTGTTTCAATCCTCCTTTAAGATAATAAATTTCAGAGTATCCTAATTCCGATGCAAGCACTGCAGCTTTCTTTTCTAACATTTCATCATCAGCAATAAAAACATTTTTCTTATGTTTAATCGTCAATAATTTATGAGCGTCTTTTTCAAAAAGATTTTCTAAATTGAAACGGGTTGAGTTCGGCAGACTCATCGCGTTAAAATCCTTTTGCGAACGTAAGTCAATGATTTGCAAGTTTTTATCTTTGTCCATAATGTCGAAAGCAAGTTCATCACAATCCATTGCCTCGAGCGCGTATCCGTTGACAAAGCGGCTGTCATTAACTTCACTTAATAAAGATTGTCTTCTTTCCGGTAACGCAAAAGCCGAAAGCGCGATAATTAAAGCTAATCCTGTCAATCCATAATAAAGCGGTTTGGAATTAAACTCGGGATTCGATTTTCCGTTTACTTTATTTTCAATTAAGGTTACCGCCCAAAAAGCTCCGACTGCAACAACGGTAAGAAGAAACGCAAAAAGCGATTGAGACATTCCGAGTGAATCAAAAACTCTGACGTTTCCCCAA
>Ga0100383_1002536_pt1 | contig 11125 bp, 10 predicted proteins | sample CryGeymeta201507_FD_81565 | JGI IMG/M metagenome (GOLD analysis project Ga0100383, IMG submission 81565) | Groundwater microbial communities from Crystal Geyser aquifers in Utah, USA - Crystal Geyser metaG 2015-07 | ecosystem: Environmental > Aquatic > Deep subsurface > Groundwater | place: USA...
CGACAACAACAACGACTTCGTGCCCGACGCGGACGATCGCTGCCCCAACGACGAGGCCCTCGAGGGCCACGACGCGGACGAGGACGGCTGCACCGACCCCGCGCGCGACAGCGACGGAGACGGCATCGACGACGCCGCGGACGCCTGCCCGCGTGAGGTCGAGGACATGGACGGCGTCGAGGACGAGGACGGCTGCATCGATCCGGATCCGCCCGCGCCCGTGGACACGCCGCCCGTGGACACGCCGCCCGTGGACACGCCGCCCGCAGACACGCCGCCCGCAGACGCCCCCGATCCAACCGCGGCCGCCGAGCCAGCGACGGAGCCGGGCTCGAGTCAGGATGCTCGGAACAACTCCGAGTCGGCGCCGCCCGCTGGACATCGGCCATCAAATTGACGATTACGCAATAAAATTGTCGTAAATGGGCGCAACGAGCGTTTTGCGACATGGTATCGCGTCATTAGACTGTCGTTTCTCTGACCTGTCCTCTTCGGAAACGCCGCCTCGGGCGACATGTAGGGCATGGGGTGGTTGACTCCCCACCTGCGAAGCGCCCTAAGCTTCGAACCAGCGCAGACCTGCGTGGTCTGAGCCTTTCGGATGAGCATGAGCAGCCCCAAGCGGAGCAGGCGGACGGCCCTATCGGCTGTGTTGGTAGCGATTGGCTGCCTCGTGCTCGCTGTACCCGGTGGCGCACAGGATCACCGCACCATGGAGCGCCTGCTCCGTGAGGGCGCCGACTTCCGAGTGCGCGTGCAGGCGGCCTTCGCCCTCGGCAACACCCACGACGCCACGGCCCGTCGACCCCTCGAGCGCGCGCTCACGGACGACAACCCCGCCGTGCGCGCCGCCGCCGCGACCGGCCTCGGACGGCTCGGTCGCACGGAAGCCCTGGCGGCCCTGACGCGCGCCCGCGGCGATCGATCCGCCGCCGTGCGCATGCAGGTGGAGCGCTCGATCCGCACGTTGAGCGAGCCCGCCACGCCCACGATGCCGACCGCGGCCCCACGCAACATGCCGGCCGGTGCGCTCTACCCCGCCGTGAACGTGATGCCCCGCGCCGGACGCATCAGCTGGCCCAGCGTCCGCTACGTCGTTGTCCTGGGCGACATGGCCAACCGCTCCGGATTCGGGGACGAGGTCCTGGGCGCCAGCATGCGGCGCGAGGTGGCCTTGCACCTGAACGTGCTCCGCGGCGTGGCGACCTTCCCCGAGGCCGAGCAGCTCGACGCGGCCGCGCAGCGGGAGATCCAGCGCCGCCACATCCCCGCGCTGCGCTTCGATGGCTCCGTGGCCAAGCTCGAGCGTCACTCGCAGCGCAGCGATCTCAGCATCCGCTGCGAGGTCTCGATGATGCTCCTGGCCGAACCCGGGCGCAGCCTGCGCGGCATGCTCCGAGGGGCCGCCACCGGCAGCGAGCCCAGGCAGCGAGACCGCCGCGTGCAGGAGCATCGCCTGGCCGAAGAGACGCTCTCCGCCGCCGTCCGCTCGGCCATGAGCGGCGTGGCGACCGCCATCTCCCGGGCCGCGCACCCGTAACGCCATGCCGGAGGCCACGTCGGCGTCGCGCGCGAGGCGCGAGTCGGGTACATTGCGGGCGATGCGTTGGCTTCCATTGGTCGCGGCTCTGCTGCTCGCCGCATGTACTCCCCAGGGCGATCCCGCGATCGGCGTGGGCGGCTTCTCGGACAATTTCGATCGCGAGCAGCTGGGCGATCTGTGGACCGACACCGGCGGCCATTGGGAGCTGCGGGATGGCTGGCTACACGTGCAGGGCGCTCACAACAAGCCTCTGTGGTTGCGCCGGGCGCTGCCGCGCGACGCGCGCATCGAGATGGACGTGCGCAGCATGAGCCCCGATGGCGACATCAAGGTCGAGTGCTGGGGCGACGGCGTCAGCAAGGCCGAGAGCGTGGAGTACACGGCGACGAGCTACGTCGTGATCTTCGGCGGCTGGCACAACACCCTCAACGTGCTGGCGCGCATGAACGAGCACGGTGACGACAGGGTCGAGGGCTCGCCCAAGCGCGTCGTCCCCGGTCAGACCTACCACCTGCGTATCGAGCGTCGCGGCGGTACCATCACGGCTTGGGTCGATGACGAACAGCTGGTCCAGATGCACGATGACGATCCGCTCGAAGGCCGGGGTCACGACCACTTCGCCTTCAACGATTGGGACGCCGAGCTCCTGTTCGACAACCTGCACATCACGCCGCTCTGATCGGCGCGTCCCGTCGCGCGCGCGAACTGTCTCCAGCATTCTTTCTTCCACCCCTCCACTCCAACGACCGCTCCGAGCCATGCGCCCTTCCTTTCCATACTCGTCGCCCGCCAGTGAGGAGCGAAGGGCATGAACGCGAAGGAATTCGAGATCGCGTTGAAGGAGGCCGAGGCGCGCCTCGAGCAGCTGAGGATCCGCTTCGAGCAGTACTTCCTCGGGCTCGAGCGCATGGCCCCGGAGCGTGACCACGAGGCCTTCCGCCGCTCCGTGCTCGAGCTGCAGCGGGAGCTTCCGCGCAATACGGCGCTGCGCTTTCGCTATCAGCAGATGAAGCAGAAGCGCGTGACCCTCGCGACCTACTGGGCACGCGTGTGCCGCCAGATCGAGGAGGGCACCTACGCGCGTGACGTCGCGCGCGCGCGCCAACGCCAGGGAGGCGTCCAGTCCAGCACCGCGGCCGCAGCCTTCGAGATCGACGTCGACCTCGACATGGACATGGACATGGACGCCGAGGTCAGCGCGGCCCTCGACGCGCTGAACGCGGAGGAGGCGCCGCGGACCGAGCCATCCAAGCCCGTGTCCAAGCCCGTGTCGAAGCCCGTGTCGAAGCCCCCGTCCCTCAGCCCCTTCGCGGGTGCGACGACCAAGCCGCGCTTCACTCCGGACGCGCCCACCACCGCGACCTTTGGTCGGCCCGCTGGCGCTCGCCCCACGCCTCCGAACCCGCCGAGCTCGAGCGCGCCGGCGCGACCGGCACCGAGCGCGCCCGCGCGATCTCCGGCGCCTCCGCCTCCGCGCGCGGTCGCCCCGCCCCAAGCTCGCACGGCCGACCTCGGCGAGGACTCCATGCGGCGTATCTACGACCGCTACCTGGACGCGCGTCGCAAGAACAACGAGCGGGTCGACAACGTGAAGCTCGCGACGTTGAAGAAGAGCATCGACGCCATGATGCCCAAGCTGCGCGAGAAGCACGGGGCCAAGAAGATCGACTTCGAGGTCGTCGTGAAGGACGGCCGCGTGGGACTGAAGCCCGTCGCCAAGGATGGATGAGCCCCTCGCGTCCTCCGGCCGGCGCTCCCGTGCTCCGCGCGCGACCAGCTTCATCCCGGGTCTGCGCGCACAGACCCTGGCCAGCCTGACGCTGGCCTTCGCGCTCAGCTTCGGGCTCCTGGGTCTCGCTTTGATTCGCGTCAGCGAGCGTGGTCGCGCCCTGGATCGAGCGGGGGATCATCGCGCGGCGGCGCAGGCCGTCGCCTTGGCCTATCAGCTTGGAGACGGCGATCGGCACACGCGCTTCCTGCGCGCGGCGGACGCTGTCCTCGGTCAGGCGGGCATTCGCGGCGTGGAGTTGTCGCGGGCCGATCTCGAGCCCGATGTGCGAGGGGTGGTCGGGCTCGGCCAAGCGGTCGAGGCCGAGCTCCCGCAGGGAGAGCGTGTGCGTCTCTGGGTGCGCGCTCCGGATCCGAGCACGGGCGTGCCCGTGACGCGCTTGCTCCTGCTCTACGTGGCCGTGACCGGTGGTGGCGTGCTGCTCCTGGCGTACTTCACGCTGACGACCCTGGTCGTGCGGCCTCTGGATCTCCTGACTCAGGCGGCGTCGCGTGTGGCCTCGGGCAACCTCGAGGTGGCCGTGCCCGAGCGTGGCGCCGGTGAGGTCGCCCGCCTGGCCCGCGCGTTCAACGTGATGGGTGAGCAGCTCGGCGCCGATCGCGCCTCCCTCGAAGAGAAGATCGCCGAGCTCGAGCGCACCACGCATGAGCTGGCCGAGGCGCAGGAGCAGGTGCTGCGCTCCGCGCGTCTGGCCTCCGTGGGTCGCCTCTCGGCGGGCGTCGCGCACGAGATCGGCAACCCTCTGGCGGCCATCCGAGGGCTGCTCGAGATCGCGGCGGACGAAGACGACGCCGGAGATCGCGCGGAGTATCTGGCCCGCGCGCAGGCGGAGACGGATCGCATCTCGCGCATCATCCGCGAGCTGCTGGACTTCGCGCGTCAGGGGACCGAGCGCGCGCCCGAGAGCGCGACGGCGGATCTGCGGGCGGTGGTCGAGGACGCCATGCGCTTGGCGTCGGCGCGAGGCACGAACGTGACGATCGAGCTCGACGCGGCGAAGGATCTGCCCGCCGCGCGCATCGAGCCCGACCGCGCGCTCCAGGTCGTGCTGAACCTGTTGTTGAACGCGGTGGACGCCGTCGCGGGTGAGGGCCACGTGCGCGTCTCCATCGAACGCGCGGACGACGCGACGCTGCGCCTCGCGGTCGAGGATGACGGCCCCGGCATCGACGCCGACGTGCTCGACCAGATCTTCGAACCCTTCGTGACGACCAAGCCCGTGGGCGAGGGCACCGGCCTCGGCCTGGCCGTCTGTCACACCCTGGTCAGCCAGGTCGGCGGTCACATCGACGCCGACAACCTGCCCGGCGGCGGCGCGCGCTTCGCGCTCCGCTTGCCCATCGACGTGTAGCCGCCGCACGAGCGCTCCACGTGGGTCGGGCGGGGCCTGTCGCCGCCCGTTGCCCGCGACATCGGCGCCCGCCCGCGGGGGAAGCTCGCCTGGGGGGGACGGGGGGGGGGACGGCGGCCTTGCATCGGCGAGCGCTCGGCAAGGATCGGTCGCGTGGCCGGAGGGCGCTCGCGCCAGGCCGCCTCGCCGCGCGCGCCATGTCGAGTTTGGGTGGGCAGGCGACTTGGCACGCGCGGAGCCCCTCCGGGCGAGCCTCCCCCGCGGGCTCCCGTGAACGAACCCCGGGCGCTCTTCGCTGCCCGAACGTGGGGCGCGGGACTTGTCCCGTGCCGGACGCGGCCTACGCATATGACCGAACGGTGCTCGCAACTTCGGCGACCGCCCGCGGGAGGCTCGGCTCCGGGGGACGGCGGCCCAGTTCTCGCCGCCGAGTCGACGTGACGAAAGTGACGAGGAGCGTCCCCTCTCCCCTCTCCCCTCTCCTCAGTCTTCGGAGCCGGTCACGGCGACGGGATGTCGTGGCTTGTGTCTGCGGCGAAGTGGGCCTGGATGGCCTCGGCTTGGCGCTGCGTGGCGCCCGCGGCTCGCAGACCGTCGAGATCCGCCTCGGCGATGCGCTTCAGTGAGCCGAGGGTCGAGAGCAGGCGCTGGCGCGTCTTGGGGCCGACTCCCGGGATGGCGTCCAGATCGCTGTGGAGTCGTCGTCCCTTGCTCATTTTCACGCGCAGCGTGTTGGACGCGTGGTGGGCTTCGTCTCGCGCCAAGGTCAAGAGCGCGAGTGTTGGGCTCGAGCGCAGCGTGATCGGGTTCTTCTGCCCGGGCAGGTACACGCGATCGACCAACAGCTCGCCGAGCACGTTCTCCTTCTCCTTGGCCAGGCCGACCACGGGCAGCTCGTCGACGCCCGCCTCTTCGCGCGCTGAGATGGCCACCGCGAGCTGACCGCGACCGCCATCCACGACCAGCAGATCGGGCAGCTCCCAGCCCTCCTCGTCGGCCTTGCCCCGCTTCAGTCGGCGCAAGAGCACCTCGCGCATGGCGCCGTAGTCGTCGCCGCCGCTCACCGTGCGCACGCGGAAGCTGCGGTAGCCGCGCCGCGCCGGCACGCCCTCTTCCAGGCGCACGAACACGGCCACCGTCTCTTCGCCGCCCGTATGCGAGATGTCGACGCACTCGATGCGATGCGGCGTGCGCGGCAAGCGCAGTCGGACCCGCACCTCCTCGAGCCTGCTCTCCACATCCTCCGACGCGCGTCGCCGTTCGTGGAACGCGTGTTCGGCGTTGTCCGCGGCGAGCTTCAACAGACGCACGCCGGTCCCGCGCTGCGGGATGCGCAGCGTCACGCGGCGACCACGGCGCTCGCTCAACACCTGAGCCAGACCCTCGGCGGCTTCGACCTGCACGGGGATCAGCACCTCGTCCGGGGGCGCGGCGCGCTCGTAGTGTTGATCGAGGAAGGCCGCCACCAGCTCCTCGTCAGGCAAGGACACGCGTCGCAGCTCGTGCGAGTCGACACCCGAGAGTCGTCCTTCGCGCACGCGCAGCATCACCACCTGCGCCTGGTCGGCCTGTCGGAAGAAGCCGAGCACGTCCTGATCGACGTCGCGCACGCTGCTCACGTGTTGCTCTTCGCGCAGCAGCGTGACGGCGCGGAGCTGATCACGCAGGCGCGCCGCCTCTTCGTATTCGAGCGCGGCCGAGGCCTGGCCCATGCGCTGCTCGAGCTCGCGCGAGAGCTCGTCGTGACGACCCGAGAGCAGGAGGGTGACCCCTCGCACCTGCGCTCCGTACGCCTCGGGCGAGATGGGCAGGACGCAGGGCGCGGGGCAGCGCCCGATCTGGTGCTGCAGACACGGACGCGTGCGGCTCTTGAGCTCGCGATCCGTGCAGGTGCGGAGCTGGAAGTAGCGGTTGATCAGCTTGAGCGCTTTGCGCGCGCCGCTGGCCGAGGGGTAGGGCCCGAAGTAGCGGGCGCCGTCGGCGTGGGGTCGGCGCACGACGCGCAGGCGCGGCCACTCCTCCTTCGGATCGAGGCGCAGGGAGAGGTAGTCCTTGTCGTCGCGGAGCTTGACGTTGTAGCGCGGTCGATGGCGCTTGATGAGCTCGCTCTCGAGCAGCGCCGCCTCCTTCTCCGAGGCCGCCACGAAGGTCTCGATGTCCGAGAGCTCCGCCTCGAGGCGATCGATGAAGGCGCGCGGATCGTTGCGCCCCGCGGCGAAGTAGCTGCGCACGCGGCTCTTCAGGTTCGACGCCTTGCCGACGTACAGGACCTTTTCGTCCGCTCCACGGAAGAGGTAGACGCCCGGCGCGACGGGCAGGGTCTCGAGCTTCTCGCGGACGCCCTCGGCGAGCATGCGTCAGACTAGCACGCGCTCTCCACGGGTGCGCTCGCCGCGCCAGCTCCATGAATTAGGTGACCCGCGCCCGCTTGTGAGGAGTTGCGGACGCGGGCCTGGGAACATTCTGGAGGGAGTCTGGGTTCGGTCAGGCGGCGCACGTCTGACTCGCGATGGCGTCGTGCAGATGCTCGACGGCGCGCTTCTGGAGCTGGCACACGCGCGACTCGCTGATGCCCATCTCCTCGCCGATCTCGCGCAAGGCCATGCCTCCGAAGAGGCCCATCTCGATGGCTCGGCGCTGCCGTTCGGGCAGGAGCTGCATGGCCGCGCGCAGACGGCGGCTCTGGCGGTGTTCTTCCGCGAGCTCGTCCGCGAGGCGCCCGTGGTCGTCGCGCATGCGGTCCACCATCGGTGAGCCTTCGCTGGGCGTGGCGTCGATGGAGACGAGACGACGTGCGGCCACGAGCCTGCCGCGCTCTTCGTCGGCCGTGTCCACGGTCTCGCCCGCAGCGTGCCTGACGGCCAGGCGCATCTCGTCGCGGCTGCGCAGATCCATGCGGCGGATGGCGTCGATCATGCGTTGGCGAATGCGCGTGCGCACCCAGGTCTTCTCGCCGATGCCGAAGCCCTTGTAGGTGCTGAGCGCCTCGAGCACGGCCATGCGGCCTTCGGCGCGCAGGTCGTCTTCGTCTAGCGCCTGTCCGATGGCGGCGACAGGGCGCAGCCGACGGGCCATCATCCTCACCATGCCTTCGTAGGTCTCGAGCGCGGCTCGAGCTTCCTTGTCGGACCAGCTCATCTTGGCGGGCTGGGTCTTCGTTCTTGCCGTCTGGGTCATCCTGAACTCCTGACGGGAGGAGACACTTCAAGACGCGTGCCGCACTCGGCCTCAGGGAGGCATCGGCGTTTTCTCAATGTTCTTCAGGGAAGAAGCGACACGAGGTCGAGATTCTTCCGCGCGGTTGCGTGCGAATACGTGCGACGTTATGTGCTGGCGTTCGATAGTGTGCGATTCGGAACGAGTTCGCACGATATCGCACGGATAGCCCTCGGGCCCAACCCTCAGCTCAGCCCGTGCTTCTTGATGCGCCGGATCAGCTGGTAGCGCGACAGGCCAAGGAGTCGGGAGGCCGCCGTCACGTTGCCTTCGCTGCGCTTCAACGCATCGATCAGCTGGCGTCGTTGCTCCGAGCGCGCCCGGGATCGGATGGCCTCGATGCTCTCGTTCGGGTCTTCGGGCGTCGTCGAACGCGCGCCTGGCGTGGCCTCGCCGGACGCCTCGCTCGCGGCCGGCGGCGCGGGGGTGCGCATGGGCGCGGGGGGAGGCGGCAGGGGGGACTCTCGCTGGAGCCTGCCGTAGGGCTGCGTCACGGGGTCCGAGAAGCTGACGGGTGCGGGGCCGTCGCGTCGTTCCGGCGACCAGCCCGTGGCGACCCGGCTGAGCACCGGGAAGTCTTCCAGCGCGAGCAGCTCCCCGCCGTTCAGGAGCATGGCTTGCTCGACCATGTTGCGCAGCTCGCGCACGTTGCCTGGGTAGGCGTAGTTCAGGAGCGCTTGGAGCAGCTTGGGGCCGAGCTCCGGCGCGCGTCGGCCCAGCGCGCGCGCTCGGTCCCGCACGAAGTGGGCTGCGAGACCGAGGATGTCGTCGCCTCGTCCGCGCAGGGGTGGCGTCTGCACCACGAAGACCTCGAGCCGGTAGCGCAGATCCGCGCGGAAGCGTCCCTCCTCGACGGCGCGGCTCAGGTCGCGGTTGGTGGCGGCGATGACGCGCGCGGTCATCTTGCGAGCGCGTGTGCTGCCCACGCGCGTGAACTCCTTCTCCTCCAGCAGCCTGAGCAGCTTCGTCTGCATCGGCAGCTCGAGCTCGCCGATCTCGTCCAGGAAGAGGGTGCCGCGCCCGGCGGCCTCCACGCGTCCTTGCTGGCTTGACGTCGCGCCCGTGAAGGAGCCCTTCTCGTGTCCGAAGAGCTCGCTCTCGACCAGGTTCGCCGGGATGGTCGAGCAGTCGACCGCGACGAGCGGCTCGTAGGCGCGGCTGGATTGGGCGTGGATCATGCGCGCCACCACGCCCTTGCCCGTGCCCGTCTCACCCAGCACCAGCGCCGTCGTGCCCTCGCCCTTGGCCACGGCCGCGATCTGCTTGCGCAGCTCCACGATCGGCGCGCTGTCTCCGATCAAGGCGTCCGCGGCTGCCTTCTGCGTGACCTGACTGGCCTCGACCATGCGGCGGCGCAGGGACGCGACCTCGGCGGCGCGCTCGACGCGCATCAGCAGCTCGCGCAGCTCGGCACCCTTGGGCACGTAGTCGAAGGCTCCGCGTCACATGGCCTCGACCGCCACCTCGAGATCGGGGTAGGCCGTCACCATCAAGAACGCGGCGCCTCGCGCGCCCGCCCTCAGACCGTCCAGTAGCACGAGCCCGTTCACGTCCGGCAGGTGGTAGTCGAGCAGCACGATGTCAGCGTCCGACTCGGTCAGGCACCTCGGCGCGTCCGCGCCACTGGCGCACTCGGAGACGTCGTAGCCTGCGTGCGAGAGCGCCCGCTTCAGGGCGCGCCGGAAGCCGTCGTCATCGTCGACGATCAGGATTCGGCCGGCCACTCGTCGTCCTCCCTCGCGTCCTCCCTCGCGTCCTCCCTCGCGTCCTCCCTCGCGCCCGTCTCGAGCGTGCGCGTGTCCGTGACCACGTAGTCCACGCGCTGATCGTGGTCGTGAGTGGGGACCTCCGCGAGCAGCTGGAAGTCGTAGGCGATGGCCACACGCGTCGCCTTGTGCACGGACGGCAGCAGCCGGTCGTAGAAGCCGCCTCCATAGCCGATGCGATAGCCGAGTGGGTCGAGCACGAGCGCGGGGACGAGCACGAGGTCCACCTCGTCCAGAGGTGTCAGCGGCGCGTCCTCAGGCGGCTCGAGGATGCCGTACGCGCCTTGGGGGCTGAGCACCGTGGCTTCGTCGAACTCGTGCATGCGCAACTCGCGTGCTTCGGCGTCGACGCGTGGCAGCGTCACCCGTCGCCCGGAGCCAAGCGCCTCCGCGACCAGCGCCGCGGGGTCCGCTTCGCCGCGCATGGCGATGAAGGCGGCGACGACCGTGGCCTCGTGCCACGCGGCAAGCTCGAGCACGCGCGCGGCGATCGCGCAAGAGCGTGCGACCCGCGCCTCCGCAGGCAGCGCGCCGCGGACCGCCTTCATCTGGCTGCGCAGCTGTTTCTTGAGCTGCGCTCGCAAGCGCGGGCCATCTTCCAGCGTCTCGCGCCCTCGCCGCGGAGTCACGCGATTGGCGCCAATGGACACAGCTCGCCCCGAAGCGGCGAGGTCATGGCTGCACGCCTGCATTCTGCTCGACGCTCGCGTCCTGTTCGAGGCGTTGGTCGATGCGCGCGATGGCGTGCGTGACCACGTTACGCACACGCCCCTCGAGCTCCTCGCGGCGCCGGCTCTCCTCGCTCAGATCCTCGGCCAAGCCGAGCGCGACGACCGCCAAGAGCTGCGCGGGCGAGGCCTTCTGTACGGCCTTGTCGCCGAGGGAGGCGATGCGCTCGTTGATCATGTCCGCGAGGCCACGCAGGTGGGACTCCTCCGTGTCGGAGGTCATCCGATAGCGGGCGCCCGCGATCACCAACGTGACGGTGTGTTTCTCAGTCAAGGCAAGCAAGAAGCTACGTCTCCCGAGCCAGCAGCGTCAACCCGTGTCCATGGGTGACTCTTCCGCGTTCGGGAGGGGCGCTCGCGTCCGTGGGTCACCCGTTTCCGTCCGTCGCGTACTACTGCACCCACGTTCGTCGGCGTGGTAGGCTACCCACGCCCATCCGGGCGTCTACCTTTTGAGGGATAGCCTTACCTCCAATGATCAAGGTCGAGTGTCCGTCCTGTCGCGCTCCGTACGAGCTCGACGAACGCCGTATGCCGGCTGCCGGCGTGAAGATGAGGTGTCCCAAATGCGGAACCTCCTTCCACGTCTCGGCCGATGGCAGTGCTGCGGCTGCACCGCCCCTACCGGTCCGCGCGCCCAAGCTCACCGCCATCGGTGTCGGAGCGCCCGGGGCCGTGGCTCCTCCCCGAGCGCCATCGCGCCCGCCGCCCGCGAAGCGCACCATGGTTGGC
>Ga0100383_1002539_pt1 | contig 11116 bp, 10 predicted proteins | sample CryGeymeta201507_FD_81565 | JGI IMG/M metagenome (GOLD analysis project Ga0100383, IMG submission 81565) | Groundwater microbial communities from Crystal Geyser aquifers in Utah, USA - Crystal Geyser metaG 2015-07 | ecosystem: Environmental > Aquatic > Deep subsurface > Groundwater | place: USA...
CCTTGCGATCTTCGGTTTTATGCTCAAGTTCTTTGACGCTCTCTTCAAAATCTCCTTCAACAACGTCAAGCACTTCCTCAACCTCTCCTCCGAGCGTTTGATACTGCCGCATGGCGGCATTGAAGCTCTCCTGCGAGCAGTAATGATAGCGGAGGCGCTTGCCCTGCTCTTTTCCCAAAAACTCAACAGCTTGCAGCGCCTGAAAATTGTGCGGGTTGCGCAACGCGATGGAAAGTTCCACGTCATCCTGGGCAAAACACACGACACCGTAATTCTGCGAAACTTTTCGCGGTATGATAGTGAGCACCTCCCGAAGAATATTTTTTGTACGCAAGTCCGCGTATTCAATATGCACCACTTCCGCTATGAGACGCGCCAAATCTTCACCCCCGATAATTCCCTGATTAATGAGTGTGTCCTCAAGCGAGCCGCCGTCTCTCGCGAGCGTCGCTGCGAGTGTCCGCGCAAGGTCAGGCGTGAGTATGTTACGCCTCGTAAGTTCGTCAAAGAGTTGTTGGTTGGTCGCCGGTAGGAGCATATTAAGGCAAGTTGGTGAGTGTTTCCAGAAAAGGATTCGGGTTCCCCGTACGTACGAGATCGTGCGGCGAGGTATTGCCGTTTTCGTCCACCGCAACGACCGTGTAGTAATACGTTTCTCCGGTGACGGTTCGTTCATCGTGCCATGACGTTGCTGGAAGCTCCACCTGCGCAATACGATTGCCCAAAATACCCCGTTGCATTGAGCGGTACACTTCGTAGTATGCAAGATCTGCGGTTGAGACCAGATCCCAACGTACATCCACGGTTCCGTCGCTTTGAGGGCGCACCAAGATATTTCTCGGTTGCGGAGGCGCGAGAAGATCGCTGGGACGCACGCCCGTTTCCCGTGAATGTGTGGACTCCGTTCCTTGCGGCGTGATACGCGTCAGGGTGTAATAGTACCACGTGTCATTTTTCAGACCCTGATCTTCATAAAAGAGCGTACCTGCGGGAACGGCTGCGACCCGGATACCGGTAACACCGCGCTCGGGTGAACGATATATTCCTATCTGCGTACCATGCGGATAGAGGGGTTCCTGCCAAAAGATGCTTATCGTACCCCCGATCTGCTCGTCCAGCGCATCCGGAGCGGAAAGCGCATCCATTGCACTCGCCGCCTGCGCGTGAATATCCTCTTGTACCACATACCCGCGCGGCGTCTCAACACGGAGATGCAGATAGTCAGGATCGGTTAAGATGGCAAAAGATCCTCCGCTGACTTGGGTTGCCGTAGCTTCCCGATCAAGCAGCCCCAACAAGTCTCCCGCCGTCAAGCCTTGTTGGGCGCGTTGCGCATACTCCTGAATTTTTTCCGGAGGCAAAGCCGCGAGTTTTTGCAGCATCTCCGGCGTGAGTTGCACAACCCCTGCAAACTGCGCTCCTGAAGGAGTCGGGGAGAAAAGCCCAAGCTGGATCGCTGCAAAAATCACCGTCCCCAAAAGACACACCGCGCTCACTGCCGCGAGGAGAATATTTTTAGTGCGGGAAGGTGCTAAGAATGTGAACTTGGTCATAGGGGGGCATGTTAGCGCATGGCGTACGTCGTGAGCGTTACGGTGAGTGTTTGCTGGCCCGGCGTAAAGGAAACCAGCGGTAAGTCAAAAAGCGGCGTATGTGTTTCAATGACGCCAAGAAAATTTTTGAATTGCGGATAGGAGATGCCTCCTTCCGTTGCGGCTACAGGAGCAAGCGTGATGGAAAGCTGTTTCTGCACCGCAAACGATGCTGGTGATGACGGCGCGTTCGCACCCGCCGCCACGCCGCTCTTCCGGTCGGGAACGGTTGCGAGCGTACGCGCCTCCGCGTCAGTCAGGGAAATGTTTTGAATGCGCATGCCTGCCTGCAATGCAAAATCATCCAACATGAAAAAGAGATCTGCGGAGGTAAGTTCTTCGGGAACTACGCGCGCAATTTTTTCCTCCTGCCCTCGCGCAAGCTTTTCATACGTTCCAATAAGATGTTCCGTATAATTTTCTGCACTTTTAAGTTTGACACTTCACTCTCCAACACCTCAGCTGATGATCGCAGCGTCGTATGGATATTGAAATACTCGGGACGCAGGAGAAACAAAAAGCCACTGATCAGCGTGATACCCACCACCACCCCGAGTGTCACGAAAAAATAACCTGTCATCGCCTGCAAGCCAAACCAATAAAGATGGTCGGTAAACTTTGCCTGCTTCTCCTTGGCGTCTCCGGTAAAATGCATAATGCGCACTTGTTCTTTCATAGAAGAAAAATTATGGACGTGCTAGAGATGAAGCAGTCACTGCATACTTGTAAAAGATGTCCGGCTGAATTTCCAATTGGATGCTGAATTGCACGGTTTCTCCCCCGCTTTGCGCGTCCGGGTCTTCCGTGCCGCTCACTGTTGCGTTGTTGATAGTCACGTTCCGAACAAAGTCTGTCGCCTCTTCAAACGCCAAAAGCTGTTCGCCAACGCTCGTCAGCGAGTCGGTTGACGCGTTGAGTATGATACTGCCATTGGTTGTAGCTGAAATGCCTTCGTAAAAAACGTTCGGCAGTGTTGTGGCTTCAAGAGCGTCAAAAAATTTCGTCCAGTAAATGTGTGTGTCAAGCGCATCCGCAATCGTCTGCAGTTTATTTTGGAACGCGAGAACGGATTCCTTCCGCACCTCAAGCGCGGCGAGATTTTCGGTGTACCGCGCATAGTCGTGCAGCAGCACCTGACGGTGAGTGAGGATGGTGAGACGGTACCCCTGTAGACCACCGTACAGCAAGACAAGAAAAAATACAGTGCAAATTGTTGACCACAGCAGAATTAAAAATCTTCGTTCAAGCTCTCGTGGCGAGAGCTTCAGAAATTGCCCTTTAACAAAATTTACGGTAAATGGTTTCTTCTTGCGGGGTGTTTTTATCGACTTGGGAGATGCGGTGAGCCGTATCTGCTTGCGCTCTTTCACCTCGGAGATCATGCGCACGGTATAGGGGAAAAGTTTGCTCAAGATTGCCCCGCGCTTGGTTTGCGAGGTCAACAACACCGTTCGCTTCGTAGGTATCGTCTTGGGAAACGGTGTTACCTGTGTGTCCTTCGGCGCATCGCGCCGATCTTTGGTAACTAGAAGTTCAACCAGACTTTTTTTACCCTGCATCGGTTTTCCATCAAGAGAGCGGCTTTCACTTTTTACTTTCTTGTCCCAAGTAAACCACGCGCGCCAAAAGTGTGGATGCGCGGTTTGCGGAACAACTATGGGCAATGCCGCTTTTGCGCGTTCGCTGTGCAGGTTGTGCCGTCCTGTTGCCACGACAGCGAGCGACTGTGTCTTTTTATGTCGGGAAAATAAGCGACGCCACCATGCGCCTTGCGACTTGCGTGCGAGAACCGTTGCGCGGCTCTGCAATTGCTCGTCTGCCCCGACACGCCCACGCGGAGGTTGCGAAGCTGGCACTTTGACTTTTGATTCCTTATGCTGCCGGAGGATGGGTTGCGTCTCTCCGGTTCCCGCATGCAACAACGCGCGTAGGCGAAACCACCATGAATGATGCGCTTGAAGAACCTGAAAAACGTAGACGGGGTAGCCGGATTTTTTTCGCTGACGCGGGACAAACATGCTAACTTTTTTCTTTTGTTGTTTTTCCCTTTTCCTGCCCCTCAAACTTGTGGCATCTGCCGGAGTTTCAGGAATACGCTTCCGGAAAATCTCCTCTAAAGCATCGGCGCGGCGCGCGTCATTTTCCCGATGAAGGCTCGTGCGGCCCGCGATATCCGTATAGAGCGTATGCGCGTTCACTTGCTGCGAACTCCGCTGCTCCTTGGTATCTTTTCTTCTTCCTAGCGTGATACCGAAAATCTTCTCCGATTTTTTTGGCAAGTGTTGTTCGACAGCATCGGCCACGGCAGTTACGCGTAAACCATACCGATCGACCGCGGAACGTGCGGTATTTCCTTCATGCTTCCGCTTGTTGAAAAACGAGGGTATGATTTTAAATCGACGCTTTGCCGATGGATCAATCCTCGCGGGATTGGTCATGCGCAATGATACGCGCTTCCGATTTTTTCTGGCGCGCTCAAGCTCAAGCCTCTCCTTTTTACGCAACTCTTCGGGAAGCAAGTTTACTGACGACATGGAAAAATAGTTGAGAATTTAGACGATATCGCGCATGGCAAGCCCGACGCTTATGGCAAATTTCGCACCGATTTCATGGAGAATGGGCTTCAAATCTTCGGGGTAGATGACGCGCGCCCAAGGATCGCCTATTGAAACACGCAAATTGGTACGATCGGCAATGTACGACTCCAAATTGATCAGGTAGCTGCCGCCGCCGGTGAGCACGATGCGGTCAACACTGCTTTTGCGCTTGGTATGCGCGGTATCCGCAGCCACAACCTTTTGCGATGATTTGGTATTGTTTCTCGCACCGTCCACAATTACCCTTGCGAAGTACGCTTCGGATGTTGCGCTGCCATGATACCTCTGCTCATACTGACTTTGAAAAAGATTGAGTGAGTATTGAATTTCCTGCAGAATGGGGTTGATGACGGTTTCAATGGTCTTGGGGAAGGAATTCACGCTTCCCGGTATAGCGGCAGCGACACCAACATCGCGCTTAAACTGCTCTGCGCGATCCAGGCTGATATTCAGACTATTGGCAATGGCGCGCGTAATGGTTGAACCGCCTATCTCAATGCTCCGGTTGAGAAACGGGATGCCCTTGACAACAATGGAGATATTCGTGGTAACCGCTCCAATATCAACGATCATGGTTGTTTCCGGATCGCTACCAACGAGCGATCGGGCAAGCGCAAAAATTTCAGTTTCCAAACTCAACAAATCCAGTCCGGCTTTCTGGCAAATGTCAATGTAGCGCTTCACCAGTGTCTTTGGCGCCCCCGTGAGCAGTATCTCCTGATACTTTTCTTTTGGTGTTATGCTATCTTTTGCATCGCTTGCACCCGCTTTTCTTGACTTAAAAAATCCCCGCCGCCCCGCTTGCGCATGTCCTCCGCCCGGTTGCAGGTTGATCAACTCCCAAACCAAGTTCATCTCCTCCAGGGGAAGTGGTATAACCTTTTTCGCTTCCCAGTGCACCGCGGATTCCAGTTCCTTTTTGGACATTTTGGGAAGGGTAATGACGGAGCTAAAAACCGAAAAGGTCGGAAGGGAAATAATGACTTTGGTTGTGGTAATGCGCGCGCGGCTACACACCTCACTCAATAACTCGCTGAGACGGTCTATCGCTTTGCTATCCGTTCCCAATTTTGCGTCGGCAACCGGTGTTTCGCTAAAACCATAGGTAACCAGCTGCGGCCTGCCGTCCTGATTTTTCAGCTCAACAACTTTAATACTCGCATTGCCGATATCAACACCCAAATAACTTGCCCGTGAAGAGAGTAGGGACATATGAGGTAGAGCGTAAGAATAACCCGACAAGACATTTCGGTGGCAGGAAAAATCTCTGCCAAAAAAGTTTATAGTTGTATGTGTTGTATGTTTTTTACTATACCATAAAACACTTTTCAGCACAAAATGTAAGTTCTCCACAACACCGAAGTTACGATCAGATAGACGTAACACTACCAACATACACATCGCAAGATGCGCAACACGCTGTGTGGCGCAAAGTATGGTCGTGCTATGAATTTTGCCTATCGTACATATTGTGGTATACTACACATATCTTTACTTCATCACTTCCACGCCTTATGGAATTTTCTCTTTGGTTCGTATTAGCCATACTCGCCGCAGTCATACTGTGGATTATCGCCATATACAATAGCCTGGTACGCGCCCGCACGCGCACCCGTGAAGGGTACGCGGACATTGAAGTCCAGTTGAAACGCCGCTACGATCTCATCCCCAACCTCGTGAAGACAGTACAAGCGTACGCCAAGCACGAATCGGGGTTGTTTGAAAAGGTAACACAAGCACGATCGGCCGCTGTGCAAACAACCGATGTTGCAAAAAAAGCGCAAGCGGAGAATGCGTTAAGCGCGACACTCAAATCTTTGTTCGCGGTTGCGGAAAATTATCCCGACCTCAAAGCGACGCAGAATTTTTCCCAGCTACAAGATGAACTTGCAGATACCGAAAACAAGATTCATGCAGCTCGGCGTTTCTACAACAGTATGGCGCGGGATTACAACATCAAAATAGAGGTCTTTCCGAATTCTCTGTTTGCGCAAGTGTTTCATTTTGTGCAAGTTGCGTTTTTTGAGATAGACAAGGCGGAGGAACGCGAAGCGGTTAAAGTAAACTTTTAAGGATCCGGGAGATGCATATTGCCTATGGCACTGTACCAGGAAATAGACGTCAATAAGAAAAAGACACTTGCATTGATGGCACTCTTCGTAACAATCATTTCCGCGCTTGGTTGGTTGTTTGATACGATCTTCGGCGAAGGATATCTCTTCCTTGTAATCGCACTCTTGTTCGCGGTGAGCACAACCATTTTCAGCTACTACAAAGGCGATGCGGTGGCGCTTACCGCGAGCGGCGCCAAGCCCATCACCAAAGACGATAATCCATACGTGTATCGTTTAGTTGAAAATCTCTCCATTGCCTCGGGTCTTCCTATGCCACGCATCCATATCATCACCGACCCTGCGCTGAATGCTTTTGCAACGGGGAGAGATCCGCAACACGCATCACTGGCGCTTACCACGGGAATCATACAAGCACTGGAAAATGAAGAACTTGAGGGGGTGATTGCGCACGAGCTCTCGCACATAAAAAATTACGACATACGGGTCATGATGATGGTGTTGGTGCTCGTTGGCACTATCGGCATATTGGCGCATGTGCTGTTGCGCGCGCAATATTTTGGCGGCAGCCGCAGGTCGCGCGACGGGCGTGCGGGTGTGCTGCTGCTGATTTTGAGTATTTTCGCCGCCCTGCTTGCGCCGCTTGCCGCGCAGCTGATTCAGTTGTCTATTTCACGCAAGCGGGAATTTCTGGCTGATAGTTCCGGCGCGCTGCTGACGCGCTATCCCGAGGGACTCGCGCGCGCACTGGAAAAAATTGCGGGCGGCCCCCCCTTGGCGCGCGCGAACGCGGGAACGGCACACTTGTTTATTGCCAATCCTTTTGGCGGAGCCGCGCCCCGCCTTGCCCGCCTCTTTTCAACGCACCCACCTATTGAGGAACGGATCGCGCGCTTACGCCAAAACTAACGCTCCACGATTATTTGTAAATCACGTTTCTCCTATGCATCTCCCCGAACTTGATTACCGCAAAGTAGCCCTCGCCGTGCTACTGGTTGCAACCGCAGCTTTTTTTGCATTCCTGCTCTATCTGCTTTTTTTCAGAACATTTATCGCTCCGGTAATCGAACAACCTCCCGCAACCGGAGGCGGCACGCTTCCCGGAACCGGAGGGTCGGGACCGCAAGTGGTAACGGGCGTGCCGACCACGACCGTACCCGTAACTTCCGGAGGCGCGGATCAGCTCGGGTCAAGCCTGATAGCGCGCGGCGGCATAACGCAGACACCAACCATCAACCGGACTATTTCCGATGCGCTTGCGCTCAACGCATCGGGCGATGTGCAGTACTATGACCGCATTAATGAAAAATTTTACCGCGTTGATGCGCGAGGCGACATTCATGAGCTCACCGGCGAGGTCTTTCACAACGTACAAAAGGTTACGTGGGACAAGATGAGCGCCAAGGCGATTCTAGAATATCCCGACGGCAGCAACGTGGTCTACGATTTTACTACGGCAAGGCAGATTACCCTGCCAAAACACTGGGAAGAGTTCTCTTTTTCTCCGGACAGCGCACAAATAGCCGGAAAATCCATTGGCACGACACCAGAAAACACCTGGCTGTTCGTAGCAAATGCCGACGGCACCGGTGCGCGCGTAGTTGAGGCACTTGGTGAAAACGCGGATCGCGTGGACATCAACTGGTCGCCGAACAACCAAATGATCGGTACCTATAGGGAAGCTAAAGGTTTTGATGAGCAAAAGTTGTTTTTCCTCGGCCTCAATCAGGAAAATTTCAAACTGACGCTCGTTGAAGGACGGGATATCCGCAGCATCTGGAAGCCGGATGGCGCGCAGCTGATCTACAGCGCGTATACGAGCGCCACCGGTTTTCGCCCCGAGCTGTGGGTAGTAGACGCGCAAGGCGATGCGATCGGCAATAACCGGCATGATCTGGGTCTTGCCACGTGGGCGGATAAATGCACGTTCGGCGATACGAAAACGCTCTACTGCGCGGTACCGGACTCTCTCCCTGAACAGGCAGGCCTCTATGAAGAATTGAGTTACGACATACCTGATACAGTGTATAAAATAAATCTTACAAACGGCGTGAAGTCCGTTGTGGGCAAACCGGATGTCGCTGTTGCAATTGAGCAGCTTATCGTTACCGGCGACCAGCGTTTGCTCTACTTCACTGACCGAAAAACAGGCCGCCTCCATACCATGCGGCTGCAATGAGTATGTCCCAACCAACATCTTCCTCAATCTCCTCGCGCGTTTTTATCATTGTTTCCCTTTTGCTGTTCGTGGGGTTATTCGTTGCGGTCGGCAGCCTGCGTACCGCAAACCGCGTACCCGCCGCGCAACAGCAACAGGGTACTACAGCGCAGCAGCGCACAGCAACGCCGTCCGATGATCCACTAATTATAGAAGCGCATCCGGTTGGCGCACCGGAAGTTTCGCCGACCGACCCCGTTTTCGGTCCGGCGGATGCACCCGTAACACTCATTGAATTTAGCGATTTTGACTGCCCATATTGCAAGGATGTTGAGCAAACTCTCCATAAAATTGCCACAGCGTACGGCAATAATGTGCGCTTCGTGTGGAAAGATTTCCCCCTGGTGGAACTCCATCCGAACACGCTCCCCGCGCATGTTGCCGCACGGTGTGCCTTTGCCCAAGACGCTTTCTTTCTTTATAAAGATGCGCTGTACGCGGACCAAGACACGCGCGCGTTGAGCGATTTTTTGCGCTTTGCGGAAGAGTTGCGGTTGGATACGGAAATGTTTCAGCAATGCCTCAATCGGCCCGATGCGCCACTTGCGGTAATTGAAGATTCACTTACGGAAGGTATGCGCCACGGCGTTGACTCAACCCCATATTTCTTTGTAAATAATCAGGAAGTCATAGGCGCGCAAGACTTTGCAACGTTTCAAAAAATTATTGACGCGGAGCTTGCGCGATAACTTCTATGGCAACGGCAGCTTTTTGGTGCACCAAATGCGACACGCAGTATGCCAAGTGGCAAGGACGTTGTAGAGAGTGCGGCGGCTGGAGCACCGTCATTGCCGCCACGCCAGACGCTGCGGCTATTGCCGAGGCTCCAGAGGCTGCGCCGCTTGCCTCATTTGCAACCGCGGTACACGATCGTCTCATAACCGGCATTACCGAAGTTGACCGAGTATTGGGCGGTGGTTTGGTACCGGGATCGGTTGTGCTTATTGGCGGAGAACCAGGTGTGGGAAAATCCACGCTCCTTTTGCAAATGGCGCAGTCGCTCCATGCGCGCGACGCCCGCGTGTTCTATCTTTCCGGGGAAGAGTCCGGCGCGCAGGTGAGTTTGCGCGCAAAGCGCCTGGGTTTGGCGTGCGAATTCGCCTTTGTCCATGTTCATGACTTCGCAAGCGTCAAAGCGCTTTTGGTGAAAGAACACCCCTCCATTGCCATTGTGGACTCACTCCAAACGCTCACTGATGCGGCTGTCGCGGGAGAGGCCGGGTCGCTTTCGCAGGTACGCGCCATCACTGCGCAGCTTGTTGCGATAGCAAAAGAACAGAGTATCGTGTTGATACTCGTGGGACACGTCACCAAGGATGGACAAGTTGCAGGCCCAAAAACACTTGAGCATCTGGTTGACTGTGTTGCTTATTTGGAAACACGCGAGGATGGTGCAACCCGTATATTGCGCGCCGCAAAAAACCGCTTTGGCGCAACGGGAGAAATTGGCGTATTTGCCATGGAAGTGCAAGGACTTATTCCCCTGCAAAATCCTGGCGCCCACTTTTTGGAACATCCAACGGCGCTTCCCGCGGGTTCGGTTATAACCGCAACCATTGATGGCACGCGCGCGCTTGCCTGCGAAATCCAGTCGCTCATCACCAAAACCGCCTATGGCATGCCGCAACGGAGAGCCTCGGGCGTGGACGCTTCACGTATGCAGCTCATCATCGCGCTGCTCTCCCGCAAACTGAAGCTGCCCTTGGGATCCCAGGATGTGTTTGTGAATGCAGCGAGAGGACTTGAGGTGCGCGAACGCGCAAGCGATGCCGCAATTGCGGTGAGCATTATATCCGCCTTTCAGGATCGTGCGTTACCCAAGTACACCGCGATACTGGGCGAATTGGGACTCTCGGGTGAATTGCGTCCGGTAACGCATCTGGATCTCCGTATCAAAGAACTGGAACGGATGGGTATAACCGACGTATGGTTGCCAAAGCAAAAGCTCCCCGCAGTAAAAACGGTTGGTCTTCGGACAATTGCAACGCTTCAGGAACTCGCGCTCGCGCTCAAACCATGAAGCGTCAATCATATACCCTAGAATGTGCGAGTGTGTGACAGCAAATATACGCTTTACACCAATCCCCCAAACCACGGCCGTGGTTTGGGGGATTGGTAAAAGACAGGGTATCCATCATGTGCGTAATAGAAAAAACTAACCCCTCGTCATAAAGACCGAGGGGTTTTAAAAATAGTGGGAGAGGTGGTGATGAGATGGTTGTGATTTAGTCCTTCGGCGAGCAGATATACCGCTGCCCACAAATACAGGTGTACTGCTTCCTTCCCTTTGGACTGCATAGGTACTTCATTGCGAGTGGAAAATGCACGTAACACATACTGCATACCCTTTGCCCATTATAGACGATGGGCGTTTTACGAGTACTTCGTGGTTGTACTGCGGGTGAAGTTGTTGTTGGCTCCATGGTACCTCCCTGTGGAATCCCTCCTCCCTCTCCCAGAAGGATCAAGGTACTGGAAAGATTATAGCAAAATACCAAATTCCTGTCAATAATGTGCACTGGGTCAGTGTATAGTTGACAGTAGACGAGCACCTTGAAAACAATGGGAAACACGAAAATACTGCCAGAAAATGACTGGCTGAAGGACATCAAAAGGCGTAGCCTTGAGCGTATAAGA
>Ga0100383_1002576_pt1 | contig 11028 bp, 10 predicted proteins | sample CryGeymeta201507_FD_81565 | JGI IMG/M metagenome (GOLD analysis project Ga0100383, IMG submission 81565) | Groundwater microbial communities from Crystal Geyser aquifers in Utah, USA - Crystal Geyser metaG 2015-07 | ecosystem: Environmental > Aquatic > Deep subsurface > Groundwater | place: USA...
GCCGGAATACGTACCGCTGGGCTGTTGCCCCATTTCTTGACTAATTGAATTGCCATAACCGCCATCTCCTGTAGAAACGTTTGTTGATACGACGAAGTATAGCGTGTGCGCCACATAGTTTCAACAATTGTATCTACGTCAATGGACGTCTTTATCCATTAATGAGCCTGTTGTGTCAGGACTGCCGCCTATGGCTGCGGCTGTTGCGCTTCGCGCGGATATTCAGGGGCCGGGGCAGCCGGCTGCTGGTTACTTTCTTTAAACGGCCAAAGAAAGGTAACCAAAGAAAGCCGCCCCTCTCCACCGCCCTCCGCTACGCTACGGGTTCCCTGCGCTGCTCGCCGAACCGGGCGGCTGCGCAACTCGCGCTGCGCGCTCAGACAGTGCTCGCCGACTGCCCCCGGCCCGGCTGTGCTGCTCGGCGGCGGAGCAAGGGGACCCAAAAAACAATTCAAAACCGCCCTCCCCAGCGGGGAGGGCACCCAAAACACGGGCTCCGCCCACAAAACCCGAATCCCCCTTCTGCACCGCCTCGATTTTCCGGGTGAAGCGGGGGCCGTCGGCTGCGTTTGTCTGAGGCCATAGGCCGAGTTTTACGCAGCCGCCCGATTCGCCCGGAAAATTGAGGGAAGCCCGAAGGGCCGGCGCGGGTGGGTCGCCTTCTTTGGGTTAGCCTTTCTTGGCGAAGCAAGAAAGGTAACCTGCCCGCCGGGCAGCCCCGGCACCCAATCATCTGCGCGTAGCGCACACAAAACATGGCACTGTTTGCATCTTTTATCTGACCCTGCGCTTTCTATTACGGTCAGCTGCTTGGCGGAGTTAAATCGACGCGACCCCCTTTGACCGGCGGCGGTGGGGCATGAGATCACGAACGAAGTAAACGAACGGCTTCCGCCAACAGGACATCGAGCGACTGACGGAAATCGACTTGAGTAATTGTTGGATGCGACTCCGTCCTTCGAATCTGTGTATGGAGATAAGCATCACCAATCTTTCGGCATGACTCTTGAAGATGCTTTGCGCTCTCCCTGAATGATTTGCTACCGGCGTAATTGTTTACGACCTCAGAAAAGGATGAGTGTCCAAAGATTGGAGGAACATGGTCAAGTATTCCTCTCACGAGCATGGCAACGGAAATTAGGTGGCGTGATTGGTATGCAGCGTTAAGCTCATTGCACATGAGAAGCAAGCGAGAAATATCGAACCTTCCGTTCTCCGCAACTGACCCGAGTTCATCAACGCGCTTGGGATCGACATATGGACCACTTTCGTTAGATGTAGAGGAGCCGCGAAAGCTGTAAGTGCTTTTTCCTCAGCGTCAAATAAGTCCTTCGTCAAGAGGTCATAAATGTCTACCCGTTCCGCAATTCTCAGATGGCGCTCTATGTCGTTAGAATTTGGAAATCCTTTACCAGGAAATTGATCGTCCCATAGCGCCATCAATTGCTTGAAAGAGCGCGCAAGCGTTTTACTGAGAGCCGCCGCTGCGTCGTGCTGCCCCTTGTCGTGGGCACGCAGAATATCGATACATTGTCTCCGAGCTTCTCGGACTTTTTCAGTAAATTCTTTATACCAACGGTAGCTCATGAAATCTCAGTGCCTCAGGGAGATAGCTCAGGGGTGCGCCGCTTGCGGCGCGTTCCCCTGGGGCGAAATGTTAGACTGCACTACGACACTGATTTGCTGTAGCAGGCTGAGATATCTAGCCAATGACGGACACTTCGTTGCGTCCTTAATTGCCATGAGTTGCTTTGTGAAGCGCCCTCGTATCCAGCAACCAACAAACGGGCTGGGACACTGTTCCAACTCAAAGGGTAGATAGGCTAAGTCGGGGCGCCCCAGTTCAGTTGCCCTTTGCTCTAACAAAAAGAGCAGGTCGATCTCTGCTTGGCGGTAGGCTTCGGCTATAGCGAAGTCTGCATCCACCGTACCGAGTTCTACTGGGAAGGACTTACCCGAGATGTCAACCGCACCCATTTGCAACGCTTCGTTCGGCCGTTGCGTCAGCATGAAATGTTCTGCTCTGTACTCGCCTTGGGCAACCTCGGTACCTGTGACGATAGCGTATGCCTCACCGAACACACCTGCGGGCAACCTGCGCAACATGTATACGACATATTTCGATGTATTGTCTGTCATTACATAGCTCCAAAGCTCGTTGTAGATAAGGGCCGGGGCAGGGTCCAGATTCAAATTCCGCAGATTCCGGCTCCATTGGTGTTCTTCCCGTCAGACCATAGGAAAGCAGCGCCCAAGCCTCTGATAGTGCCTCTGCCTGCTTAAGCACTAATTCAACCTCTTAATAAAATGGCTCTGCTGCTACCAATCTTTTTTCAGAATCTTTAAACGCTCATATATTTCCTGTTCATTTCTGCCAATTTTTAGAATAAAAGATTGAAGAGTCATGGCGCCCTTGTCCGAGTTACATTTGGAACAAACAAACACTAAATTATAGAGGTAGGACTTACCGCCCCTAGAAACCGGATAAATGTGGTCTAGATGGTAATTTTTGTCGGTAAGTGATCCAGCGCAATACGGGCAACAAGGTACTATGGCTAATTGTTTATGCAACAGGCGCCTAAACTTTTGCGCCTGTTGCCGAGTTTCATTCTCAGATGTTGCAGCTCGGGACTTTAGATGATTTAGCTTAGCTTTTTCGTTCTCCAGCCTTAGCTCATGCCGTTCGATTAAATCATCTAAAAGATCAGTATCAATCGAATTAAAATTGATTTTAAGCGTTACCCCACCTATTTTAAGTTTTTTTTCTGCTTTCGGTGGAGGAGGTATGAGGTCAAGATGTTCTGCAGAGCAATTCGGCTTAGAGAGAAAAGATAAATGTGCTAATTTTTTAATTTCTTTCAGCTTCTCCACTAAATTGTTGCCCGGAGTTATTTTGTAAAATTTACCTTCATACTCAATATAGTCGGAAAAAAAATCGAATAATCCTACTTTGCAAGCCTGTAGAGCATATGTAAGAGTGGAGATTTCTTTCTGCAATAAGTTATCTTTTTGCATCCATTGCGTGTGACTATCCCGTATTTGCTTATTCTCCTGCTCAATGCGGTTGTTTCTTGCAATGATAGGCGCAATATCATCTTGGTACTCTTCTTCCCTATCTATGTAGGCTTCATGCGCTTTTTTGACTTTCTTTAAGTCTACCAATGATAATTTACTCAGATCTTCCAGCTGAGGGGATTCCGTCTTAGGTGCTTTTTTCGCTCTATACCACATATTAAATTACCTTTGTGCCGAAGCTCGCCAAGTCGATATAGGCTCAGCGCCTAACCATAGGCCGTGTTTCTTTTTGCAAAATTCCGGGGGCAGCAAAATTTTGGGGGCAGTTCTAACATTCCAACATTATTGGGACATTGAAACCGACCCCTCGCATTATCTTATCCCCGTCAGACCACGCGCACCGTGGTTCCGTAACGGGCCAGTTTCGCGTCACTCGTCAGCAATACCAGCGGTTCAGTCTGGCTTTGCGCCACCAACAGGCGGTCAAACGGGTCGCGGTGATCGTCGAAAAGCGGCAAGGTGGCAACGGCTAATAGATGCTCGTTCTTGATGTCCAGCCATTCGAAGCCGGAAGCTTCGGCCATTTTGACGAATCGCGGCAAGTCGATCTCCAGTTTGCCGGTGGAAATCTTGATCGCCATTTCCCATAGCGAGACGCGGCTAATCGCCACCGGATCAGCCGCGCTTTCGACCAGTTCCCGCGCCTCGACCGGGACGCGCTGACTGCGAATCAGCCACCAGACAGCCAAATGAGTATCGAGCAGCAATCTCATTCGACATGGTCTTTCAGGCAATCGAACAATTCGTCGATGGGCTCATCGAAATCGTCGGCGATCCTGCCTTCACCCTCCATCGCGCCGGGCGGCGCGACCTTGCGCCTGGGTGGCACGTAGGGAATCAGGCGGACGATGGGCGCGCCCGCCTTGGCAATAACCACGTCCTCTCCGGCTTGTACTTGTTCAAGCAGTTTGGAAAGCTGAGTCTTGGCCTCGTGTATGTTGACGAGTTGCATGGCAATCTCCTGTAGCGAGTTGGCTCGAAAAGGGGCCAGCGAAAAGGGGCCAGGGTCGAATTAACCCGTTTTAACCCGCAATTCAATTAAACGCGATATTTTTTTCCACCACAAGACCCACCCGGCACGACGGAGAGATCAACCCGCCGCCTCACCGGACTTCCGCTTTCGGCCTAGCCCGGCTGCCCATCCGACCTTGGCCGCCAATACTTGGGCGCATATTTGACGAACCAGGGAACAAAGCAGACGAGCCAGACCGCAGCGGCAAGCAGGTAGAAATGTCCTGCCGCCGCCCCAGCCAGCGGTAGGTCACCGCCGATGCGGGCCAGTGCGGCGAGCTGGAACCCCCAGAACAGTGTCCAAGTGGCGCCATCCGCCGCGAGTTCGGCACCGGAGTGGCCCAGCGTGACGCGCGAGGCCATGCCCAGCACCATCGAGCCGAACAGGCCGATGGTCAGGGCGTGTAACGGCGCGAAACCCAGCATGACGACGCCCGCCAGCAGCGCAAGGCTCTGTACGGTATACATCGCCAGCGCGACCGAGATCCAGGCAAAGCCGACGTGCAGTACCGCCAGCAAACGCACTGCGAAACTGCGGCGCAGCTGCCAGCGCCAGCTCAAATATATCGTTTGCGCCAGCAGGGGCAGGTCGAACAGCCACAGCCAGGCGTTCCAACCCAGAATTTCAAACATGCCGTGGCCATAAGCGCACACCAGCATCACGCCGAGCGCGCCGGTGGGGCGGACGATTTTGTAGTTGTCCAGCACCCGGCTGGAGAAAAATGGAATCATGCGGTGGCAAACGGTGAAGAAGATCGGCAACAGCAAAAACCACACGCCGGCCTTGAGGGAAAGCAGCGCGAGCAGGGCGTTGCCGGTCACCAGCCAGAGCAGGTAGGCCAGCAGGCCGAGCCAGCCCATGCCGAGGGCGACACTGGTGATTCTGGGGTGCAGCTTGTCGGGGTGGCGGGCGCTGAGCAGCACGTCGAGCAGCGCATAAAAAGCGATCCCCCAGCCGGCGAGCATCAGTACCAGCGCGACAATCAGCAGCCATTTTCCGGCCAGCAGGCCGATATAGAACAGCAGCACGCCGCCCGCCAGCAGCAGGAAAGCCGGCACATAGCGGCGCGGCGGCACCTTGGCGCCGTTCATCCAGCTGGGATAGACGGTCATCAGGAAGCCGAAGATGAAAAACGGGAAGAACCCGTAAATCATCAGGAAGCCGTGCGCCCAAGGTGCCGGGATCGCCCACATCGGCGGCAGCCAGGCGGAAGTGTAGCGACCGATCAACTCGATCAGCCACCAGGCGATAACGGCCAGCCCCTGCACCGCGCCCGCCAGGAACATCATGCGGTGGGGCGCGGCGAAAAACGTGCGCCAGACGGAATTAACTTGCGACATGTCAGCCTTGATTCAATCGTAAAATGCCATTTTAACCCGGTTCCATCCGGCTGACCGCGATTTAGCTGAATGGATAACTTGAAGCTTAGGACACGACATGCTAGCCTAACTCTTCTCGACGAGACCCGAACGAGACCCGAATCCCGCTTTTTTACCCAACAACGTTAACACCAGATGGTACTTTCCGACCGCATCCATACCTATGGGCAGCTCCTGCTGCAACGCCACGGCGAGCGCGTGCACAAGATCGCGCTCGACGTCGGCCTGACTTGTCCCAACCGCGACGGCAGCAAGGGCATTGGCGGCTGCACCTTCTGCAACAACGAGTCGTTCAGCCCCAACGGGCGCCAGCCGCCCACCCTGCATGAGCAACTGAGCTCGGGAAGGGCCGCCATCACCCGCTGCACCCGCGCCAAAAAGTTTATCGCCTACTTCCAGGCCTATACCAACACCTACGCCAAGATCGAGCAATTGCGCGCGATGTACGAGGAAGCCCTGGCGGAGCCTGACGTGATCGGGCTCGCCATCGGCACCCGCCCCGACTGCGTGCCGCCGGGGGTGCTCGACCTGCTCGCCGGATACTGCGAGCGCGGGGTCGAAGTCGTGCTCGAACTTGGCCTGCAATCCGCCTTCGATGAAACCTTGAACCGGGTGAATCGCGGCCACGGTTTGGCCGAATACCTCGCCACCACGACCGCTGCGCGGCAGCGCGGAATTCCCGTCTGCGCCCACCTGATCGTCGGCCTGCCCGGCGAAACCGAGGAACACTACCGCGCCAGCCTGGAGACCGTGATCGAGCATGGCGTGGACGGACTCAAGCTGCACCCGCTGCATGTCGTCAAGCACACCGTGCTTGCCCAGGAATGGCGGCGCGGCGAGTACCAGCCGCTGAGCCAAGAGGACTACACCCGCATCGTCGCCGATCTGATCGAACTCACGCCGGAAGAAGTTGTCTTTCACCGTATCACCGGCACCGCATCCAGGGACATCCTGCTTGCCCCCGACTGGTGTTCGAAGAAATGGGATGTGCTGAACAAGATCGAGCAGGAACTGCGACGGCGCGACAGCCGCCAAGGCAAATTCGCCCGCTTGACAACCGGCAATAGAGGAAAGATTATCACTATTCCGGCGCAGTCGTTTTCCTCCTTCCCCTTCAGGGGGAAGGTTGGGATGAGGGTGGGGTTGCACTGTACGCCCGCGCCACTTCTACTCCATCCCCACCCTAGCCCTCCCTTTGAAGGGGAGGGAACGGCATCCAAGGTAGCCAGGAAAAATTAAACTATGTCGCCTAAAGCTTCTCTCGAACTGGTCTGCCCCGCAGGCAACCTGCCCGCCCTGAAAATCGCTGTCGACAACGGTGCCGATTGCGTCTACATGGGCTTCAAGGACAACACCAACGCGCGCGCCTTTCCCGGCCTCAACTTCGACCCGGCCAGCGCCCGCGAAGGCGTGCGCTACGCCCACTCCAAGGGCGCCAGGGTGTTGCTCGCCCTCAACACCTTCCCCCAGTCCGAGAAATGGGAACGCTGGCAAGCGGCGGTGGACAATGCCGTGGAATTCGGCATCGACGCCGTCATCCTGGCCGACCCCGGCCTGATGGGCTACGCGGCGAAGAACTACCCGAACCTGCGCCTGCACCTGTCGGTGCAAGGCTCCGCCACCAACTACGAAGCGATCAACTTCTACCACGAGCATTTCGGCATCCGGCGCGCGGTCATCCCGCGCGTGCTGTCGCTGGCCCAGGTCGAGCAGGTGGTGAAAAACACCCCGGTGGAAATCGAGCTGTTCGGCTTCGGCGGCCTGTGCGTCATGGTCGAGGGGCGCTGCGCGCTGTCCTCCTACGCCACCGGCGAATCGCCCAACACCTGCGGCGTGTGCTCGCCGGCCAAGGCGGTGCGCTGGGAGCAGACCCCCAAGGGCCTGGAATCGCGCCTCAACGGCATCCTCCTCGACCGCTACGGCAAGGACGAAAACGCCGGCTATCCGACACTGTGCAAGGGCCGCTTCGAGGTCAACAACGAAACCTACTACGCCATCGAAGAGCCGACCAGCCTCAACACCCTGGAGATGCTGCCGGAAATGATCGCCATGGGCATCGCCGCGATCAAGATCGAAGGCCGCCAGCGTAGCCCCGCCTATGTCGAGCAAGTCACCAAGGTATGGCGCTCCGCCATCGACGCCGCCAAGCGCGCGCCGGACAGCTACGCTGTCAACCCGGCGTGGATGGCGCAACTGAACAAGGTCGCCGAAGGGCAGCAGAACACCTTGGGTGCGTATCACAGACCGTGGAAATAACCTCCCAATTGTCCCATGCGTTCCGTAAAATTGTGGCGCTTCTGTAGGAGCGGCCTTGGCCGCGATAGCCGCCAATCGCGGCCAAGGCCGCTCCTACAGGGGAACCCATTCTCGTCCTCCGCGGTGAGAAAAGTTTTTAAAGAAAACTCAATATGAAGCTAGCTCTAGGCCCCATCCTTTACTACTGGGAACGCGAAACGACCTTCAGTTTCTACGATGAAATCGCCGCCTCGCCGGTGGACATCGTTTACCTCGGCGAGACCGTCTGCTCGCGTCGCCACACCCTGCGCACCGAGGACTGGCTCGAAATCGCGGACAAGCTCGCCGCCGCCGGCAAGGAAGTGGTGCTCTCCAGCCAGGCGCTGATCGAGTCGGAATCCGACCTGAAGACCCTGCGCCGCATCGTCGGCAATGGCAAGTTCATGGTCGAAGCCAACGACATGGGTGCGGTGCACCTGCTCGCCGCCGCCAAGCTCCCCTTCGTCGCCGGCCCCCACATCAACACCTACAACCCGCAAACCTTGGCCCTGCTGGCCGATCTCGGCGCCAAGCGCTGGGTCATGCCGGTGGAAATGTCGCGCGACGCGCTAGTCCACATGCAGGCAGCGCGTCCTGCGGGTATGGAAACCGAAGTATTCGCCTACGGTCGCCTGCCGCTGGCCTTCTCGGCGCGCTGCTTCACTGCCCGCCACCACAACCTGCCCAAGGACGACTGCCAGTTCCGCTGCATGGACTACAAAAACGGCCTCACCCTGAACACCCGCGAAGGCCAGCCCTTCCTCGCCCTGAACGGCACCCAGACCCAGTCCGCCAGCGTTTACAACCTGATCGGCGAGCTCGACGCGATGCGCGAAACTGGCGTCGATGTGGCGCGCGTCAGCCCGCAGGCGTTTTTCACCGCCAAAATCCTCAAGCTGTTCCGCGAAGTGATGGACAACCGTCTCCCCGCTCAGTCCGCGATGCAGCAGATGACCAAGCTGATGCCCGCTCAGGCCTGCGATGGCTACTGGCATGGTCGGCCCGGTATCGAACAGAGCTATCTCGCCGCCGCCGAGGATGCCGCTTAATCCGTGGAAGTTTGGGATAGTAAACTGAATGACGGCGGCTCGAACACCGCCTTCGATCACGCCTGGCTAGCCTTGCACGCCGATGGCGTGCGCCCCGACCTGCTGCGCTTCCACCGCAGTCGCCCAACCGCCAGCATCGGTCGCCACCAGGCGCTGGACCGCGAAATCCGCCTCGACTACTGCCGCCAACACGGGATCGAAATCGTGCGCCGCACCAGCGGCGGCGGCGCGCTCTACCTCGACGAGAACCAGCAGGGTATCAGTCTGATTTTTCGCCGCCCGTCAGACTGGACCGGGCTGGGACTGGCGCAAATCCTCGCCCGCTTCTGCGCGGCGCTGGCCGACGGCCTGGCGCACCTCGGTATCCAGGCGCGCTTCAAGGCTCCCAACGACCTGGAAATCGACGGTCGCAAGCTCGCCTCCGCCTTCGTCGCCATCCAGGGCGATTCGCTATTGCTGCACGCCACCCTGCTCTGCGACGCCGACATCAAAACCATGCTGGAAGCGCTGCGCGTGCCGACCGAAAAGCTCACCGTCACCGGCCTGGAAAGCGCACGGCAGCGGCTGGTTACGCTGAAGGAACTGCTCGGGGAAGTTCCTGAGGATGCGGTGCTGCAGCAGGCGCTGCATCAAGGGCTGGAAACGCTCAATGTAGGTTGGGTTGACAGTAGAAAACCCAACGATATCGATGAAAGCTGGGTTTCGCCTGCGCTGAGATCTACCTGTATCGACTGGAGCGAAGACAACACCGCTCTCGAAGCCTTGCACAAAACGCCGGGCGGGGTTTTAAGCGTGCGTTTCTGGCCGGATGCCGAGGTAAAAACCATCGCCCGTCTGCAATTCGCCGCCGATCTCAACCTGCATCCAGCCGATATGCTGGAACACTTGCAACGCACCCTCATCGGACTGCCGCTGGCGCAATCCGAACCCGCCGTTCGCGCATTTTTTGCCGAAAACTGCTGCGACCTGGTTGGCTTCACGGTGGACGACATTTGCCGCCTGCTGCAACGGGTGCTGAACAAGCTCGACCAGCAGCAGGAAATGGGCTTGAGCACGGCCCAAGCCAACGGCCTGATGGTGCTGGACAACGGCATCGAAAGCAATGCCCCCACCATCCTCGCGCAGGCTTCGGTGATGCTGCTGCCCTACTGCGCCAAGCCCGCCTGGTGCCAATGGCGCCACCAGGACGACTGCGTCGAATGCGGCAAATGCGCGGTGGGCGACGCCTACCGCCTGGCGCGCGAGCGCAACATGCAGGTCACCACGATCACCGGCTACGAGCACCTCACCGCCACGCTCGGCCAGATGAAGAGCGATGGTGTGGATGCCTACGTCGGTGCCTGTTGCAGCCAGTTTTTCATCAAGCGCCACCACGCTTTCCACGAGGCAGGCATGGCGGCTGTTTTGATGGACATCAGCGGCGCCAACTGCTACGAACTGAAACAGGAAGAAGCCGCCTACGCCGGCCGGTTTGAGGCGGAAGCGCGGCTCGACGCGGACACGCTGGAGCGGGTGATGAACCGGGTTCCGTTCCGGCCGCAGCGCATTGCGCCAACCGCACTTGCCATTAGAAAGTCGAAAAAATGCCGCATTCCCCTGATAGAACCTTGAAAGAATGCATGAAACGCATCGACAAGATTCTTCTCACCACACTCTCCACCCAGGCAGCCGCCTCGCCGCGCAAGCGGGCGCACCACAACCTGCACCCCCAGCTCGACGACAAGGTTCAGCGCTTGTGCATCGCCATGGAGCCCGGCACCTACGTCAGGCCGCACCGCCATAACCAGCCGGAAACCTGGGAAATCCTGCTGATATTGAGCGGCGCTGTGGCGCTGCTGATTTTCGACGATAGCGGAAGGGTGCTGGAGCGGATCGAACTGGCGGCAGGAGGAGAAGTCACCGCAGTGGAAATCCCGGCCAACACCTGGTATGCAGTTGCATCCCTGAAAGCCGGCACGGTGGTGTTCGAAGTCAAGCAGGGACCCTATGCGCCGATCAACGAGGCCAACTATGCGCCCTGGTCGGCCTGCGGACGGGACAGGCGGAATCGCTGGAGGGCTGGATCACTAGGGGATACCGTGCCAAAATAAGTTATTCTGTGCGCTACACGCCACCCATCCGCGCCAGACGCGCCGCCTCTTCCGCCCGCGCATCATCAATTTCTCGCATCACACCAACCAGATCAGCCGGCTTTACGCTGCGCTCGAAGCGGCCGGTCAGCTTGACCTCGGTATGCAGC
>Ga0100383_1002594_pt1 | contig 10990 bp, 9 predicted proteins | sample CryGeymeta201507_FD_81565 | JGI IMG/M metagenome (GOLD analysis project Ga0100383, IMG submission 81565) | Groundwater microbial communities from Crystal Geyser aquifers in Utah, USA - Crystal Geyser metaG 2015-07 | ecosystem: Environmental > Aquatic > Deep subsurface > Groundwater | place: USA...
CAGCGGCGCGTCCTCGTCACTGACCAGCATCTTGACGGCGGGGCGGCGCGGGGCCTTGGCGATGGTGTCGCGGCGCAGGATGATGCCCGCCTCGCCGCGCAGGATCGGGCGGGCGTTCTCGGTCATGCGCAGGGCACCGTGGCGGTCGGGATCGGGCCGGGCAAGGTCATGCGCCGCCATCTGGCGAAACACCGCCTGCCAGCCGCGCCGGTCGAACTCCGTTCCGACACCGAAGGTTGGCAAAGTATCGTGGCCGCGTTGGCGGATCTTGTCGGTAGCATTTCCGGTCAGGATGTCGATCAGGTGCCCGGCGCCGAAGCTTTCGCCGGTGCGCAGCATCGCAGAGAGGGCCTTTTGCACCGCGACGCCCGCGTCGAACAGGTCCGGCGGGTCGGCGCAAAGGTCGCAATTGCCGCAAGGATCGGGGTTTTCGCCGAAGTAGCGCAACAGGATCTGACGTCGGCACGCCGTCGCCTCGGCCAGCCCGAGCAACGCGTTGAGCCGGCCATGGTCGGCGGTCTTGCGGTCGGCGGGGGCCAGCCCTTCGTCGATCTGCTGGCGGCGAAAGCGGATATCGTCGGGGCCGAACAGGGTCAGCGTGTCGGCCGGGGCCCCGTCACGGCCGGCGCGGCCGATTTCCTGGTAATAGGCCTCGATCGACTTGGGCAGGTCGGCATGCGCGACCCAGCGGATATCGGGCTTGTCCACCCCCATGCCGAAGGCGACCGTGGCCACCACGATCAACCCGTCCTCTTGCGCGAAACGGGTTTCCACCACGCGGCGGTCGCCCGCTTCCATGCCGCCATGATAGGCACAGGCGCTGTGCCCGGCTTCGCGCAGGGCCTGCGCCAGCGTTTCGGTCTTGGCCCGGGTGCCGCAATAGACGATGCCGGACTGCCCCTTGCGTGCGGCGGCGAAGGCGAGGATCTGCTGGCGCGGCTGGTTCTTGACCTCGAAGGCAAGGCCGAGGTTGGGCCGGTCGAAGCCGCGCAAGAAGGTCTCGGGCGGCGACTTTTCGTCGAAAAGTCGGGCCACGATCTCATCCCGCGTTTCGGAATCGGCCGTGGCGGTGAAGGCGGCAAGCGGCACGTCGAGCGCCCTGCGCAAATCACCGATACGCAGGTAGTCGGGGCGGAAATCGTGGCCCCACTGGCTGACGCAATGGGCCTCGTCCACCGCGATCAGGCCGACACCGGCGCGTGACAGCATCCGCGCTGTGCCGCCCGAGGCAAGGCGTTCGGGCGCGATATAAAGCAGTTTCAGCGTCCCCGCCTCCAGCGCGCGCCAGACGGCATCGGTTTCGTCCTCTGTGTTGCCGGAGGTCAGCGCACCTGCCTCCACCCCCGCTTCGCGCAGGCCGCGCACCTGATCGCGCATCAGCGCGATGAGCGGCGAGATGACGACGGTGAGGCCGGGCCGCGCAAGCGCAGGCAGCTGGAAGCACAGCGACTTGCCGCCGCCGGTGGGCATGATCGCCAGCACGTCGCGTCCGGCGGTAACGGCATCGACGATCTCTTCCTGTCCCGGTCGGAAGGCGGAAAAGCCAAAGACGGAAGATAGCAATTCGGTAAGGTCCGGCATGGGGCGGTCAGGCTGCTCTTTTGTGTTCTGAATTGGCGCGAACGGTCGCATATTGTGGCAGGTAGGACAAGAACCACAAGCTGTCGCGAACGTCGGTGCGCCTGGCCAGCAGGGTGCCCAGCCTGCGGCAGGACGGGCGATGGCTGCCGTGAGCCCTTGGCCGACGCTTGCTGCAAGCCGCGCGACGCGCGCGAGGGCACACCGCCCGACGTTCGGCTGCGTCCCGCGTCACCGACGTTGCGCGCCGCTCGGCCTCTCGTGACGCGTCGTGAGGCCGAGCATCCCCGCTTCGAGCGCTATCGCAGCGCACGCGCCTGGCGCAGGATGGTCACAAGCGTATCGCCATAGCGGCGCTGGTCGAGCACCTCGCAGCCCGCCGGTGGGATGGGCGGGGCGCCCTCTTCCCAGACGATCAGCGCCCCTGCGGCCAGCCATCCCCCGGCCATCGCAGCCCTGAGCGCCTTTTCCCCCAACCCTTTACCATAGGGCGGGTCGAGAAAGACGAGGTCGAACGGCGGCAACTGCACCGCGTCGAGGCGCGTCGCGTCGCGCCGAAACAGCCTGCTATCGTCCGCGGCCGCGCACAGCGCGACGTTCTCGCGCAAAAGCGCCTGTGCCGTGCGCCCGTCATCGACGAAAGCGGCAAACGCGGCGCCGCGCGACAGCGCCTCCAGCCCCAATGCGCCGGTGCCTGCGAACAGGTCCAGCACGCGCGCGCCGGTCACCGGGTCGCCGTAGCCGCCGTTCACCAGCAGGTTGAACAAGCTTTCGCGCACCCGGTCGGTGGTGGGGCGCAGATGCGCGCCGGCATCGCCCTTTCCGACCGAAGCCAGCCGCTTGCCTTTATGACGTCCCGCGATGATCCTCACGCTTTCAGCAACGCCTTGAGGTCGGTCGCGGGGTCGGCAACTGCTGCCTTGACGGGCGATTTGCCCATCGACAACAGCCGCTTGCCCACCATGTAGCCGCGCGGATCGTTGATCGCGTCGACGGCGAGGAAGCTCTCGCCCGCGAAATACCAGAAGGACAGGGTGTCACCGGTCTTGCGCGTCACGATCTCGTTGTAGCCGGTATTGAGGCCCGCGATTTGCAGCTTGGTGTCATACTGGTCGGACCAGAACCACGGCTCCGGCCTGTAATCCTCGCCCGCACCCATCATGTTCGCCGCCACGCATTCCGCCTGGTCGATGGCGTTCTGCACGCTTTCCAGCCGGATGCGCCCGCTCTTGTGGGGAAAGGACGCAGCGTCGCCCGCCGCCCAGATATGCGGGTCGGAGGTGCGGCCATGGGCGTCGGTCTCGATGCCGTTGTCCAGATCCAGCCCCGCAGCTTCGGCAAGGCCCGTCGCGGGCACGATTCCGACGCCGACGATCACCATGTCGAGCGCCAGTTCGCTGCCGTCGGACAGCACCGCGCCAGACACGCGGGCCTCACCGGTCAGCCGGGTCAAACCAACGCCCTCGCGGATATCGACGCCATGCGCGGCGTGAAGGTCGCGGAAATAGGCCGAGGTCTGCGGGCAGGCGACGCGTTGCAGGATCCGCTCTGCCATCTCCACCAGCGTCACTTGCATCCCGTTCTTGGCGCAGACCGCTGCCGCCTCCAGCCCGATATAGCCGCCGCCGACGATCAGCACGCGCCGCCCAGCGGTCACGCCGGGGGCCATGGCGTCTACATCGGCCAGCGTGCGCACGACATGCACGCCGGGCAAATCGCCGCCGATGGCAGCGGGCAAGCGCCGGGGGGTGGAGCCGGTGGTCAGCGCCAGCTGGTCATAGGCGATCACGTCGTCGCCCAAGATGACGGTCCTTTGCCGAGTGTCGATCGCCGTGACCGTCTGGCCGAGGCGCAGGGCGATACCGTTTTCGGCGTAGTAGCTCTCGGGCCGCAGGAACAGCCGTTCGCGCGTCATCTCGCCCAGAAGGTAGCCCTTGGACAGTGGCGGGCGCTGGTAGGGCGGGGCGGATTCCTCGCCAATGAGGGTGATGTCGCCTGCAAAGCCCGATGAGCGCAGCTTTGCGACCAGCGCGGCCCCGGCCTGCCCGGCCCCGATCACGACGATATGAGACATGAATTTCCTCCGACCCTCTGGCGTCGCAAGCGGACGATCCTAGCTTTCACCCCTATTGCAACACGCGAGAAAGGAAAACCATGTCGATTTCTGTTGGCGACAGGCTGCCGGACGCCACGCTCCTGCGGTTTGGCGAAAACGGCCCGGAACAGGTTCCGCTGGCCCAGAAGCTCAGGGGGCGCAAGGTTGTCATGTTCGGGCTGCCGGGGGCGTTCACACGTACCTGCGACGCAACGCACCTGCCCAGCTTCATCCGCACCCGCGCCGCCATGGCCGACAAGGGCGTCGAAGAGGTGATCTGCGTTGCGGTCAACGACCCTTTCGTGATGGCGGCATGGGGCGAGACGAGCGGTGCGACCGCCGCCGGGATCGCGATGCTTGGCGACCCCGCAGCGACGTTCACCCGGGCCATCGGGCTTGACTTCAGCGTGCCCGCCATCGGCCTTCTGGACCGGTGCCAGCGGTTCGCGCTGATGGCCGAGGACGGCATCGTCAAGGTGCTGAACCTCGAAGAGGAAGGCGGCGCCTGCAAGCTGACCGTGGGTGAGGAATTGCTTGAAAAGCTGTGACGACCCGGGACGTTCCCGCTTGCCCTGCGGGCGGGAACGCCCTGTTGCGCGGCCATTTTTCAAGAGCGCGACGCCGGCATGCAGGGAAGATCCGGGCAATGCCCGAAAACCGGGCATGTCCGGTCCAAGCCTTGCCGATGCTGCATGGCAGCAATTCCGGCCTGTTCATTGTGCAGGTGCAGCATTGGACTATATCCGATGGTGAAGGCGCAATCCGGCGTCGACGACCCAAAGGAGGCTTCCCATGGCCCATGCCCTTTTCAACCAATCGCTGGCCGGTCAATTCGGTCTTAAGGCACGTTTCCAGAAACTCCGCGATGCGCTCGACGCGCATGCCCGGCGACGCGCCGTCTACAGCCGCACGGTGCGCGAACTGCACGCTCTGAGCGACCGCGACCTTGCCGATCTCGGCTTTCACCGCAGCGAGATCCCTCGCATCGCACAAGACGCCGCCAACATGGCCTGACGGCGCGGGGTCAGCCGGCCAGCGCGTCCATCTTCCTGGCCAGCTTCACGTCCAGATCGCTCAGGCCACCCACGTCGTGGGTGGTCAGCGTGACCTCCACCGTCTTGTAGACATTCGACCATTCGGGGTGGTGGTTCATCTTCTCGGCCCAGATCGCTGCCCGTGTCATCCAGCCGAAGGCCGTCACGAAATTGGCGAAGGTGAAGGTCTTGGCGATGGCGTCGCGTCCTTCCGTCACCTGCCAGCCATTGGCCAGAAGCGGGGCAAGCGCCGCCTCGCGCCCGGTCTCGGGAAGTTTCTCGCTCATTCCTGTTCCTCCACGTGAATTTTGCGAAACGGACCATAATCGGTGAGAATCTCGATTTCCTCCTCGATCGCGGCCCTTTCGGCATCAAGGTAGCGCGCGACGGCCTCGGAAAAACCGGGGTCTCGCAGCCAGTGCAGCGAATGGGTTTGCGCCGGCAGGTAGCCGCGTGCCAGCTTGTGATCGCCCTGCGCGCCGGCCTCGACGCGGGCAAGGCTGCGGGCAATCGCGGCGTCTATGGCCTGATAATAGCACAGTTCGAAGTGCAGGCAGGGGTGATGTTCTGTGCAGCCCCAGTAGCGGCCAAAAAGCACGTCGCGCCCGATGAAGTTGAGCGCACCAGCCACCGGCCGCCCGTCGCGCAGCGCCAGCACCATCAGGATGTCGTCGCGCATCGTGTCGTGCGCGATGTCGAAGAATTCCCGCGTCAGGTAGGGTTGCCCCCATTTTCGCGCCCCGGTGTCCTGATAGAAGCGCCAGAACGCATCCCAATGCTCGGGACGCAGGGCGTCGCCCGTCAGTTGCACGATCTCGCCGCCAAAGCCCTGCGCCTGGGCGCGTTCCTTGCGGATCGTCTTGCGCTTGCGCGAGGACAGGCTGGCAAGGAAATCGTCAAAGCTGCCATAGCCCCGGTTCTGCCAGTGAAATTGTTGCGTGACGCGGTGCAGAAGGCCCATCTGCGGGCCCGCCGCTGCCTCCGCAGCGGTGCAGAAGGTGACGTGGAGCGACGATAGCCCGTTATCCTCGGCCAGTTGCATCGCGCCTTGCAGCAGGGCGGCGCGGCCGGTGTCCTGCCAGCCCGACCGGGTCAGGAAGCGGCGCCCAGTGGCCGGCGTGAAGGGCACGGCGATCTGAAGCTTGGGGTAATAGCGCCCGCCGGCGCGTTCATAGGCGTGGGCCCAGTTGTGATCGAAGATGTACTCGCCCTGGCTGTGGCCCTTGGCGTAAAGCGGCGCGGCGGCGACAAGCTGCCCGCCCGCCCGCGCCAGAAGGTAGCGCGGCTGCCAGCCTGTGCCGGGCCCGACCGATCCGCTTTCCTCCAGCGCTGACAGGAACCGGTGGGTGGTGAACGGGTCATGCGGCGGGCCGCCATCGGCGGCCTCCGGGCAGGCGCAAGCGTCCCAATCCGCCGCCGCGATGTCCGAAAGGCTGGCATAGGCGGTCACGTCGATCGGGGTTTCGCCGTCCATAATCGTCCTCCGCGCGCTCTTCCTCTCAAGATGGGCCGTCGCGCGCGAAGGTCAATCGCTGTCACGAAACGGGGACGCGCAGGATCAGGCGATCTGGAAGATCCCCTCGATCTCTACTGCGACGCCCATCGGCAGCGATCCTGCGGACACGGCAGAGCGGCTGTGCCGCCCGGCCTCTCCCAGCGCCTCGACAAGGAAATCGGAGGCGCCGTTCACGACCTTGGGTTGCTCGGGGTAATCGGCGGTGGAGGTGACGAACCCGGTCAGCTTGACGACCCGAACCAGCCTGTCCAGATTGCCGCCGCAGGCCGCCTTGAGCTGAGCCAGCAGGCCGATCGCGCAGGTTCGCGCGGCGGCGGCGCCTTCTTCGGTGGTCAGTTCGGCGCCCAGCTTGCCGGTGATCAGGCCGCTTGCATCGCTGGAAATCTGGCCCGAGACGTAGACGATATCGCCCACCACCACGAAGGGCACGTAATTGGCCGCCGGGGCCGGGGCGTCGGGCAGGGTGATGCCCATCTCTGCCAGCCGGGTTTCGTATCCGCTCATTTCAGCACCTTTCCGCGCGTGGTTGATCCGGCGTCACACTAGGCAGGGGCGGTTCGCCGCGCAAGCCGTCCGCCCCTTTGATTCCCGCGCGCGCGGTGCTACCTGCGGCGCAGTGCATGGGCGGAGAAAGAGATGGACCATTTCCTCTACAAAGGCGGCATCCTGCATGCCGAGGATGTGCCGCTGCCGCAGATCGCGGCCGAGGTCGGCACGCCGTTCTATGTCTATTCGACCGCAACTCTGACCCGGCACTACCAGTTGTTCAAGGACGCGCTCGATGGAGTGCCGAACATGGTGTGCTACGCGATGAAGGCCAATTCCAACCAGGCGGTGCTGAAGGTGCTGGCCGGGCTCGGCGCCGGGATGGACGTGGTTTCGGGCGGCGAATACGCGCGGGCGAAGGCGGCCGGTGTGCCGGGGGAGCGGATTGTCTTTTCCGGTGTCGGCAAGACGCGTGCGGAGATGCGCGCCGCCCTCGAAGGTGGCATCCGTCAGGTCAACGTGGAAAGCGAGCCGGAGATGCGCGCGCTGTCGCAGGTCGCGACGTCGATGGGCGCCACGGCGCCGATCACGATCCGGGTAAACCCGGACGTGGACGCACGCACGCACGAGAAGATCGCCACCGGAAAGTCGGAGAACAAGTTTGGCGTGCCGCTTGCCCGCGCGCGCGAAGTCTATGCCGAGGCCGCCCGCCTGCCGGGGCTGGAGGTGGTCGGCATCGACGTGCATATCGGCAGCCAGCTGGTGGAGCTGGAGCCGTTCGAGCAGGCCTACCTGAAGGTCGCGGAGCTGACCCGCGTGCTGCGCGCCGATGGCCACGATATCCGGCGGCTCGATCTCGGGGGCGGGCTTGGCATTCCCTACACCCGCTCGAACGAGGCGCCGCCGCTGCCCACCGATTACGGCGCGCTGATCAAGCGCTGCGTCGCCGGGCTCGACGTGGAGGTGGAGATCGAGCCGGGACGCCTGATCGCCGGGAATGCGGGGCTGCTGGTGGCGTCGGTGATTTACGTGAAAGAGGGCGAGGGGCGGAATTTCGTGATCGTGGACGCGGCGATGAACGATCTGATCCGGCCCTCGATGTATGGTGCCTATCACGATATCGAACCGGTGGTGCAAGCTGCGCCGGGGGTGGAGCGCGCGCCGTTCGACATCGTCGGGCCGGTCTGCGAAAGCGGCGACACCTTCGCCAAACAGCGCGACGTGACGCCGATGCGCGCGGGCGACCTTTTGGCGTTCCGGTCTGCCGGGGCCTACGGCGCGGTGATGGCGTCGGAATACAACACGCGCCCGCTGATCCCGGAGGTTCTGGTCAAGGGTGATCACGTCGCCGTCATCCGGCCGCGTCCGACATTTGACGAAATGATCAATCGCGATATTGTTCCACATTGGGTGTAACGCTTTGCCAAACCTCTTCCGCTTGATGAGCGTCATCGGCAGGAGGCGCAACGAACCCCGCCCGCAACAGGCGAAAGGCCAGATGACAGATCGCCCCGCCCTGACCGAAGCCACGTTCCAACGGCTTGCCTGGCCCCTGCGGCTGACCCGCCTTGGGATCGGTGCGGAGCGCGCCGCGCGCGCGTTCTGGCCGATATTGACGATCCTGCTGCTTGCCATCACCGCACTGGCCTTCGGGATTGCCGATGTGCTGCGCTCGCCCGCCCTCACCGGTGCCCTGACGCTGACCGGGCTGGCGTTGCTCTGGGCGCTGGTCCACGGGCTGCGGCAGTTTCGCCTGCCGACGCGGGCCGAGGCGATGGACCGGCTTGACCGGACGCTGCCGGGTCGTCCGCTGACTGCGCTGACAGATCATTCCGTGATCGGCGAAGAGGACTCGCAAACGCTGGCCGTCTGGCAAGCGCATCGCGCGCGCATGGCAGAACGGGCCGCCACCGCGCGCCCGCCACGCCCGGATCTGCGCCTGCACGACCGAGACCCCTATGCCCTGCGCTTCGTCGCCGTGACGGGTTTTGCCATGGCGCTGCTCTTCGGCACCCTGTGGCGGGTCGCGGATGTCAGCGACGCGGTGGCCGGGGCGCCGCAATTGCCCATCACCGGCGGGCCAAGCTGGGAAGGCTGGGTCGAGCCGCCGCTTTATACCGGGCTGCCGTCGCTTTACCTCGGCGATATCATGGCCGAGGCGTTCGAAGCGCCGGCCGGGTCGCGGATCACCCTGCGGCTTTATGGTGATCCGTCGCGGATCGACATCACCCACAGCCTGACGCGTGACAGCACACCGGACGATCCCGAAAGCCTGTCGCGCCAGATCGTCTTGGACCAATCGGGGACGCTGGAAATCAGCGGCGGCGCGACGCGAGCCTGGTCGATCACGATGCTGCCCGACCGCGCGCCTGCGGTGGATCTGGCCGCGCCGCTCACCGGGGTGCCGCCGGGATCGTTCAGCATGACCTACGCGGCGCAAGACGATTACGGCGTGCGCAGCGGACAGGCGGTGCTGACCCTGAACCCCGCCGCCGCCGACCGCCGCTATGGCCTTGCCATTGCCCCCGAACCGCGCGATCCGCTGGTGCTGGACCTGCCGCTGCCTTTCAGGGGGGACCGCGACGTGTTCACCGAAGTGCTGGTCGAAGACCTGTCGCAGCACCCCTTCGCCAACCTGCCCGTGCGGCTGGAACTGAGCGTCGAGGATGACGCCGGCCAAACCGGCCAGACCAGCCTTGAGATCGACCGCCTGCCGGGGCGGCGGTTCTTCAACCCGGTCGCCAACGCGCTGATCGAGATGCGGCGCGATCTTCTGTGGTCGCGCGAGAACGCCGCGCGCACGGCGCAGCTTTTGCGGGCGATCACCCACCGCCCCGACGACAGTTTCGACAACGAGGAGGTTTACCGGCAGGTGCGGGGTGCGATCCGGCGGCTGGAGGCGGCGGTGGACACGTTGTCCGCCGAAACCCGCGACGAGGTTGCGGCGATCCTGTGGGAGGCCGCGATCACGCTGGAAGAGGGCGACCTGTCAAGCGCGCTGGACCGGCTGCGTCGGGCGCAGGACCGCCTGGCCGAGGCGATGCGCCAGGGCGCCAGCGACGCCGAGATCGAGCGGCTGATGCAGGAATTGCGGCAGGCGATGCAGGATTACATGCAGCAGCTTGCCGACCAGTCGGAACCGGGCGATGGCACCGATGAGCCGGACAATCAGGGCGAGTCCATGGAAATGACCATGAACGACCTTGAGGAGATGATGCGCCGCATCGAGGAGTTGATGCAGCAAGGGCGCATGGCAGAGGCGCAGGAAATGCTCGATGCGCTGCGCCAGATGATGGAAAACATGCAGATCACGCAAGGTGGTGGCGACCCCAACGGGCCGAGAACACCGGGTCAGGAGGCGATGGAAGGCCTTCAGGATACGCTGCGCGACCAGCAGGGGCTGGCCGACCGCGCGTTTCGGGATTTGCAGGAGCGGATGAACCCGAACGCCCCGCGCCCCGACCAGCCGGGGCAGGAGGGCGACCGGCAGGGCGACGCGCAGGGTGACGCGCAGGGTGGCGAGAATGACGAGGGCAGCCTTGCAGAGCGTCAGCGCCAGTTGCGCGAACAATTGCGCGAACAGGCCCGGACCCTGCCGGGGCGCGGCCCGGCGCAAAGCGAGGAAACGCTGCAACGGCTGGAAGAGGCCGGGCGCGCCATGCGCGAGGCGTTCGAGAATTTGGAAAGTGGCGATCTGGCTGAGGCGCTCGACAGCCAGTCACGGGCGATGGAGGCGCTGCGCGAGGGGATGGAAGCTCTCGGGCGCGAGCTTGCCAGTGACGAGGGCGCAGACCCCGGTCAGGGCCGCGCGCAGGGAAACATGCAGGCCGAGCGCCCGTTGCAGGACCCGCTTGGCCGACAGGCGGGCAATTCCGGTGCCCTTGGGTCCGCGGAAAGCCTTGCGCGGCGCGAGGAGGCGTTCCGCCGGGCGCGCGACTTGATGGACGAGATCCGCCGCCGCAGCGCCGAGCAGGACCGCCCCGATCTGGAACTTGACTACCTGCGTCGGCTTCTCGACAGGTTCGCCGCGACCGAATAGGGTCCGGCGAAGCTACTCTGCCGCCCGGAAACGTGCCGCGCGTCAGCCGCCGGGATGTGGCGCCGTCTCGGTCCCTTCTGCGCCCCCGGTGGCCCAGTCGCGGGCCCTCTGGCCCACTTTCCGGAACGTGTTGGCCCCCGAGTCGCGCTTGGCCACCCAGTCAGCGTTTGGCGCCTGCCCCTCGAAGAGCACGTGTGCGAAAGGAGAAATCCGTCATGAGTGAAATCCTGTCAGTGCCAAAG
>Ga0100383_1002601_pt1 | contig 10971 bp, 10 predicted proteins | sample CryGeymeta201507_FD_81565 | JGI IMG/M metagenome (GOLD analysis project Ga0100383, IMG submission 81565) | Groundwater microbial communities from Crystal Geyser aquifers in Utah, USA - Crystal Geyser metaG 2015-07 | ecosystem: Environmental > Aquatic > Deep subsurface > Groundwater | place: USA...
AACGATATTAACGCGTTCTGTGTTTTATTTCGAAGATCTCTCCACTCGATTCGATTTAGGTTCTTGTTTTTTGAATGATTTCTTGGCTCATCTTTGGTCGAGATGACATATTTTTTCATTCATCTTTTCTCATTCATCATTCTTTTTATTCCACTACTTTTCCGATATAATCCGAATTCATTAAACCTAAGGCTCCCATATATTTCAGAGAAAAGCTTACCAAATCGCCCGTTTTATACCCTTTGGGATTTTGTTTCAAATTAACTACTAGCATATCTGAACTGGCTTCTATAATTTCAATAGCTTCATCGTCAGGTGTAATAAACTTAGGATTTATATCTAACAAACCAACATCTAAAATGGCACGAACGGAAGTTTTTCCGTAATCACTTTCTGGGTAAACAGGAATTTCTCCGGCTACATTTTCAATTTGTTCACCACTAGGAACGAGTGGTTTTTCATTTACTTCAATTATTTCAGCAAAAAGTTTTAACACGTTTTCTTGCATTCCCTCGAAAATTTCACCAGTAAATAAATCATTGGCAAAAAACAAGGCTTCACCAATTCTAAAATGATTTACCCCTTTAGGAATCTGGTGTTTCATTAATAAAGATAGCGTTACACTTGTTCCCCCTGAAATCCATTTAATGGTCTTTTTAAATTTCAATTCTATCAATTGTTTATACAAACAAAGCTGAATCAGTTTATCCTGATTGGGCATAATTCCATTTAAACAATTCAAATTCGTTCCTAATCCAATAATCTCAATATTGGGCAAGTAAAAAACTTGCTCGTAAAACTCCATTAATTGGTCGCCCATCACACCTTCTCGCAAATCACCCATTTCAACCATGATGATGATTTTATGAACTTTATTTTGCTTCACCGCCTCTTCGCTTAGCCAATTAATAGTCTGTAAATCTGTATTAAAACTCACATCAGCATATTTTATAATACTAGAACGACTTCTTTTTGCTGGAGGTTTTATATAAACGGTTTGAATCTCAGGATCAATTGATTTTATTGTTTTCAGATTGCTGATTCGTGTATCATGCATTTCCCGAAAACCCAAATTATGTAACTCTTTTATAAAAACCGGACTTCCACAGAATAGTTTTGAAACCACTCCCCATTCAATTTCATGCTTATTAAAGAGTTTTTTTAGGAAGAGATAATTGTGTTTTAATTTGTCTTTGTAAAGCTTTATAAATGCCATTTACCTATTTTTTTACAATTCTTGGAATCTTAAACGGTAATCGTGTAAGTAATTCATAATTAAGTTGATGCGCTTGATCGCTAAACGAACTCACGGATATTGATTTTTTATATTGATTTCCAATTAAAACAACTACATCACCTTTTTTTACTTGAGGCTGATTACTTAAATCTACGGTGATACTATTCATATTAACAAGCCCAACAATCGGCGCTTCTTTTCCATTAATTAAAACAGAACCAACGTTACTTAAATTTCGATTATAACCATGTGAATAACCCACTGGCACAATTCCAATTCTCATATTTTTTTGGGCAAAAAAAGAAGTTCCATATCCAATGAAGTTTCCCGATTTCACCTCACTTATAGCCATTAATGATGAGGTCCAACGGATAACTCGTTTTAAAACATCCATATCTGATCCCACTTCATTACAAAAACGAATAAAGGTCTCCTTATTGGGCCAAAATCCATATTGAAGAATACCTACACGAACCATATTTCCAGGTGCATCAGGGTAATTCATAATACCTGCGGAACAAGCCGTATGAATAAATTTCGGATTCAAATTAGCATCTTTGAGATAGGCAATTGCAGCTTTAAAGATTTTGAGTTGTTCTTTAATTCTAAAATGATTGGCTCTACTTTCAGCACCGGCTAAATGAGTAAATAAGCCTGTAAATTCAACTTCCTCTTTATGTTGAATCAAAACTTTGATTAATTCTTGAATTTGATTCAAATTAAAACCCGTTCTCCACATTCCGGTTTCAATCTCAATATGAATTTTTACTTTTTTATTAAGCTCTTTAGCGTTTTGAATAATCAGGCTTAGCCTTTCAAAATCAAAAACAGCTAATTCTATTCCATTTTCTACAGCCCAAGATATTGCATCCCCATCAACAGAACCCATAATAAATAAATCAGGTTTTGTCTCACAAGCTTGCACTAAATGATACGCTTCATCAGCAGAGTGCACTGCAAAATAGGTTACGCCTAATTTCATAGCCATCGGTACATAAGAGCCTAAACCGTGCCCATAAGCATTACCCTTTACGACACAACACAATTTGGTATTAGGCTTTAATCGATTATTAATAAAGGCTAAATTTTGCTTTAAAGCCGATTTACTTAGTTCAATTTTTGATGTTTCAAACATGAATTCTTTTAACGATTGCTCAATAATTGATTAATAATTCCATAAAAAGTTTTCACACCAGTTACTATCAATTCATCGGGAAAATCATAATCAGGATTATGCAATGCAGGCGTATTTTCCCCAGAACCCAACCCAAACATACAACCTTTAAATTTTGTGGTGAATAAACCAAAATCTTCGCCCCATTTAAAAGGATATTCTCTTGAATTCACAGTTAAACCGTAATCAGCTGCAGATTTTTGCACAATTTGAATCGCATCTGAATCGTTTTCATTTGCAAAAAAGGATTGTGTGTATTCAAAATCAACCTTAATGGAATGTTTCTTTGCTATCCTTTTCGCTACAGATTCAATCTTTTTTTCCAATTTTCGTAAATCTGGATTATTCCAAGTTCTTAAGGTTAAATGAACCGATGCTTTACCCGCTGAAATTCCATACGATTTCTCTCCCAATTCTACACAAACAGGTGTTATCACGCAAAAATTGGGATCTTCAATGTTATTTTTATCCAACTTTAAGGATTCTTGTAAAATTTCAGCTACAGGAATTGCAGGGTTTATTCCATGCTCTGGTTCAGCAGCATGTGACGTTTTTCCGTTTAAATGAATGATAATACTATTTACAGCAGCTGTAAAACTTCCATTTTTTATCAAAATTGCATGCATAGGATAACCCGGCAGATTGTGTAATGCAAATACAAAATCAGGCTGAATTGTTGTCATATTTGCATCAGCTAACATCGCTTTTGCACCTTCTCCGTTTTCCTCAGCAGGTTGAAATAATAAAATCACTTTTCCACTGTACATTTTTTTATGACTTAAGGCTTGTGCTAAGCCACATAAAATAGCTGCATGTCCGTCGTGCCCACAACTATGTGAAAACCCTTTTTTTTCAGAATTAGATGCGCTACCTATCGAAGAATTTATTAAATTCTTCGATAGGTAGCGCATCTAATTCTGCCCTAAAAAGAATGGTTTTCCCGGATTTTCCAGTATCCCAAGTCGCTAAAATACCATAACCTCCAACGTGCGTAATGATATCAGTTGGCGAACAGGATAATAAAAATTCGTGAATAATTCTGGCTGTATTTTCTTCAGTTCCTGAAACTTCAGGATACGTATGTATTAATTGTCGGAGTTGAGTTAGTTCTGTTAAATCTATTAAACTATTGGTCTCGGTAGTTAGGAACATAATTTATAGTACTAAAATTAAATTTTATTCATGAGGATAGTCATCATCAGTTTTTTGTGATATGATCAATTATTAATAGATGTTGAGCGAATATAAAAAAGTAGTTTTCAGCAAAATAATTGGTTATATCATTCGATAAGAGCATAACATACTGATAAAGTGGTCAATTTGCTTGGACACCTCGTTCAAACTAGTATTCATTCAAATGAGTCACTCGAAATAAGTAATTGATTTCAAATAATTTATGTAGTTACGATTATTTAACAAAATCTTAAGTAATGTAAAACATTTCTTTTACGAAATTATTAAATCATTATGGTTGATATCGCATTTCAAGATATTTATTCGTAAAACCAAGGCGCTCATAGAGTCTTTTTGCAGGATTATCGGGTTCAACATGCAAAGCAATTCCTCCTTTTGCTTTTTCCATAACTTGTTGCATCATTTCTTTTCCGATTCCTTTGCCTCTCATGGACTCATGAACAGCAATGTAAACTAAAATATGAGCAGGAATATAGCCGTCCATTCCTGTTTTATTCACCACAACTGCTGCTTTAATTTCCTTTTCCTCTTTATAAACAACCACAAAGCCACCTTTTTCAGGATTCAAGGAATAGTCAATTGCTTTTAAAATATCTTCTTTTTTATCACCAAATCGTCCTAAATGATGTTCTAAAAATGATGCAATATCAATTGTAGAACTAAGTTTTTTTAAATCTGATTCGGGTGTCAACCATTCAAGTTGTTTCATACTGTTTCTACCTCTTGGGATTTTGTTTTACTGATAAATGAAACTAGGATAAAACTGATTAATGATGCACTTAATCCAAAAATATTGGGGTCTAATCCTAGTGGTAAATTCGTGTTATAAATGATAAGAATCATTGTTATTGAACCGCCTAAAATCATGGATACCAATGCTGCATGAACATTTCGTTTTCCAAAAAATAGCGAAGCAACTAAGGGAACTAATAAGCCAGAAACCATAAATGCGTACGAATAGAGCATCATTTCTAAGACATTTTCTAAACTATAGGCTAAAACAATAGCAATAACTCCTAAAATTAGAGTAGCTAATTGAGTAAAACGCAAAACTTGTTTATGATTCGATAAATGTGGAAATAGAGCATGAATAATATCTGTAATTATATTCCCTGCTGCTGCCATTAAACAACTATCTGCCGTTGATAAGATCGCCGAAAAATAAACCGCCATCATAATTCCTAATAAGCCAACGGGTAAAATACTTTTAAGTAATAGTGGCAAACCTAATTCAGGATCCATTTGTGAAGCAGAAGCAAAACCGATTGATTCAAATAATCCTAAATCGGCATAAACACGCGCCAAAATTCCTAAACTTACACCCATAAATGCCATGATTGGCCATTCAAACAGTCCTGCAATGAACCAAGCTTTTTGGGCTTCTTTCTCACTTTTACTAGCATAAATCCGTTGATATAAAGTCATTCCAACAAACCAAATAGGTATTATTGTAACGGCCCAATTCACCAAAGTTTGCCAAGTAACATTCGTTAAAGAAAGCTGTTCCGGCTGAATCACAGTTTTAATCTGCTCCCATCCGCCAACTGCGTTATAGGCCAATGGAATTCCTACAAATAACAATCCTAACATTAATACAATCCATTGAATCGTATCGGTGTAAATTACAGCTGTCATTCCACCTAAAACGGTATAAAGCACGGTTACGATTCCCATGAAAAGCAACGCACTTTCAAGTGTAATTCCATCAAATGAAGATGAGGCGAGTTTTGCTCCGGCTAGTATTTGTGAACTTGTAAATCCTAAATAGCCAATTGCAGAAATTATTCCAGCAAGGAATCCTATTTTTCGGTCAAAAAGATGAGTAAACAATTGAGGAAATGTGGTAAAACGGTGTTCAAAACCCAATTTATAGACTCTTGGAATTAAAATTACGGCACTTAACCATGCACCGATTAATCCCGTAAAAAGCATCCATGAGCCAGAAAGACCCATTGCGAATCCTAAGCCACCTAGACCAATTGAAAAACCACCACCAACATCTGTAGCAACGACGGACAAACCAATGTGTCCACTACTCATTGTTCTTCCACTAACAAAATAGTCTTCAGTTGAAACGTTTTTACGCATGAACCAAAACCCTATTCCAAGAAGAACTGCCATATATACAATCATAATTATGGCATCAATATAATTTATCAAAACGTCTTTATTTAATGATTTAAATTATTAACACAAAGTATATTAATAACTTAACTAACTATTTAAAGGATGAATAATAAGCATTTTTTGTTAGGATTCAAAGTTAAATTTTCGCATCACTTACCATTTCGATTTTTAAATAATTAAAATGAATAGCCTATAAATAACTGATAAACTATTGTACCTTATATAGTTACATGATTTTTATCTTGATTTAATTAAAATCAAACTTCCGATTCAAGTGCAGGTATAGCTCATTAATAGTGATTCTATTTCTTTGGTAAAAAACAAATTCCATTGAAAAAATGATTAAATAACGTTTTATCGAATAAGGATTCTTCGCTAAAAACTAGTTATTTTACTCGTGTTCGGTATATGAATAATCTTTTAAAAACGAGTTAACATACATGAATCTGACAAGTAACACTCTCAAGTTGCCAATCATAAAATAGCGAACATTTTACCAGAACACCGATGCCAACTTACAATTCATTTAAATGTTGAATTTAATTGAACAATTTTTGCCACAATCCTTTTCCTGTAATCGGCTTATGAACTCAAATTCGGACTTCGTTTCTAAACAAAATTCACTGTTTTTTGCAAAAAAAAGTCATCCTATGCCCCGACACAAAATCTCGGTCAAATCTCTATTTACACTATAAGCAGTTCTTTTGAATAGTTTAGTTTAGTTCAATGGCAAAGATAATGCATCGGAGCTCCATATGACGAAATAATGTTTATGAAAACGAACAATGTATTATCATTAGGTTCTTGTTTTATTTTCTTTGCAAAATTGAACATTTTAAAAAATTAATAAACTAACATAGGGTCTAAGTCTGTAAGTTGAGTTACTTTTAACGTTGAAACGCAAGTACATTTTTTGAATTGGTGAATAAAAATGATTACACTTACCTAATCTTGCAGTTTATTAAACTGATGATTGATCGTACTCCGAAAAGTAGTTTTTAACAATATATTCGTCGAATTCGGAGAATTTGGAAGGGTGTAAACCAACAGAATCGACTTTTCGGAGTGGACTCATGATTACTTTTTTTAAATTATTTATATCATTATAAACTACCTAGAAAATTTATTAAAGCCACTTAGCCAATATGAAAAACGTACTCATAGATTATATTTCAAGATTTATGACTCTTACAGAAGATGAAGCAAGTGCAATTCTAAATTTAGATTTGTTTAAACAATTCAAAAAAGGAAGTATTTTACTTCGTGAAGGTGAATGTTCAAATGAAGGCTATTTTGTAATAAAGGGCTGTATTCGTTGCTATTATTGTATAAATGGAGAAGAGAAAACCACTGCATTTTATACTGAATCGGAATCATTAAGCCCACTTTGTAGCATAAATCACAAAGCTTCTGAATACTACATCTCATGTGTTGAGGACAGTATTTTAGTTGTTGCTAATGCTGAGATGGAAAAAATTATGTTTGAACGATTCCCTCGTTTTGAAACGCTTTGTTGTATTATTTCTGAAGAATTAGTCGTTACAAAGCAAGCTATACTTGATGAATTTAAAACATCTACACCTGAACAACGCTACTTAAATTTAGTAAAATCAAGACCTGATTTAATACAACGTGTACCACAATATCAATTAGCAAGCTTTTTGGGAATGAAACCAGAATCATTAAGTCGAATCAGAAAACGTCTTGCACTGCAAGTTACTGCATAAGCCTTATTTCTTAACTTAAGTTAAGGTATTTTAGAAATCACTCGACTTATCTTTAGCAATCATGATCACAATACATTTTTTATGCTAAAGTATTTCGTTTTATTTCTAGTTCTTGTTCACGTACAAATGTCAAAAAGTAGCGCTCAACAAATACGAGAAGACTCTACTAAAAAAAAGTATTTTATAGGAAGTACGCTCTTTGTACTTGGAAATTTCATACCCGATGACCCTAATTCTCCTGATTTTATACAATTTAATTTCGGGTATCGACTAACAGCTAAAGATGCGTTTTCAATTGAAATTAAAACATGGAAATATGCTTGGCCTTTAGGAATTCCATTTGGAGATTCTTTCCAAAAAGAAGATGAGAACTATCCAGGATACATTAGAGCATTTGGGATTGCCTTTGTTTATCAGCGTTTTTTATGGAAAGGCGCTTATGTTGCATTACATGCAATAAATGCCTTACAAAACTATGTTGATGATCATGATAAATTGATATAACGTGGTTTTCAATTATTCATGACGTATCGTTTTGGGTATCATTTAGATTTTTACAGTAAACGTTTTTTTATTGACCCCTCCATAGCAATTACCAATTGGCCAATTAATACCAATGTTCCCAAATCTTTTGCCGCAATTGAAAAAAAATGGCCGAATTACTTCCTATTTGAACCTGGTTTACATGTTGGATTCAATTTTTAACTTTCGCAGATTAAAGAAATGAGTTTATTCTGTAAAGTAGTTTTCTGTAAAATAGTAGCAAATTTGAAGGATTTGGAATGGTAAAATTCCGAAAAATTGAGTTTCTTGATTGGAATCAATACTTAAAAAGCTCATTTTCATCCTTTTTTTCCTTATAACAGTTTATCTAATCAAAACAAGTCTTCTGAATCTAATTTCTTATAACATTTATGGTTATATTCGGCTGTTCAAACGAATTAACAGATTACTTACTTTATGAAAAATAAATTTGTTTTCCTTCAATTAATTTTTAGTCTCACACTAGTTAATCTATCAATAGCTCAGGATTCTAAATCTACTGATTCTGCAAAATTAGATTCCATTCTTGCTTTGCAAAAACAAATGAATGAACGGTTAGATAGAAATCCTTTAAAGACTAAAACGTTTGGTGTTGAAGTAAATCTTTTTAGACTTCTTTCTTTCGACGAAGCTTATACGTTTAGTGCAGGCTTGTCATTTTTCGATATTGACAGAAGATCTGAAATTGCATTCCCACTTTATGTTCAAATTGCACAAGATGATTATGAATTAACAGCAATCACATTAGACGGTCATTATCGCTACTTCTTAAGTAACAGACAAGGCGGCTTTTATGTTAGTGCATTTTCTCGTTTTGCTTTTTTGAATGGTCAGAAAAATAATTATGACTATTATTACGATGATATTTCTACAAAAAATGATCGTGAATCAATAGTTAAAGTTGGCTTAGGTATTGGTATCGGCTATAGGATTTTTTCCTATAAAGGTATTTATTGGGGCACTAGTTTAAATGTGGGTCGATATTTTATTGGTAAAAACGATCATTTCTACTCTAGTTTCCTTGAGATAAATGACGATGCTACCATGATTTTAGATATCGAATTTTTAAAGTTTGGTTGGGCTTTTTAAACTTAAATCAGAATCAATAAAGAAAAGCGTCCATTAGAAATAGTTAATAGTCGCTTTTTGGGGTCTTTCAATTTCTGGCGCAAGTGTCCACTCGTGACAACTCAATTTCTGGCGCTAATCTTAATGCAGAACTCAAAACTAAGAATCTCCCCCTTTTTCCAAGAACCTAAGCAATTGATTATACTGAACAAATAATAGGGTTGGTGGGATTTCATATCAAAATTTTTATTTCAGAGTTGACCACTCTCTAAATCTCTCTCCGATTCAAAAATCGGGTTATTGACTAAAATTTGCCGAAGAGAGACTTTAAATTTCTCATTCATCTATTATTAAAAAGCTCCTGCTGGGCCAGGAAACACAACTGGACTTTCTGTTCCATCGGTAGAAACAGCAGCAACTCCAAAGTAGTAATTATCTATAATGATGTTATCTAATTTGTATTCTGCAACATCGCCCACAAAACGAGACCATTTCCATTCTGAGTCAGTAGTTAATCTCCAATAGATTTTATAGCCCACAAAACGAGGATGTTTATCTAATTTTTTCCATTTTAAGGTTGTTGATGATGAAACAGCACCAGAAATTTGCACATCTGATGGTGGCGCAGGTGACCAAGCCAGAGCTGCTAAAGTAACAGCATTTAAACCGGTACATTTTGCTACATATTGGAAATTCACTTTTTCTAGGACATCGCCATACTTAATTCCATTTTCTGTTCTTAAATCTTGATGCTGTCTATCATAATGCTCCCAAGCCTCCATAATTCGAACTCCTGGAAATCCTGCATCATTGAACGGTCTGTGATGTCCACCCCTTCCAAAACGATCCAATCTGTAAATCATCATGATATCTATATTTGGAACAGTTGCTTCTCCAATACTTTTAATGTAGCGAGCTAAATTTCTTGATGGAGAATCGACTTCACCTCCAGTAAATCTACGAATTCTTGCTTCTCGTTCAGTTTCGACTGCTCTTGTTCCTTCAGAGAATACTCGAACCGTTCTGTTATCAATTACACCATTTATACCTTCGATATTTCCAATCATATCGTTATTTAATACGGCATCAATATTCCAACCTTTTTCTTTTGCAAATCTGGCTAGAATCGCCCCTCCATTTAATCCTTGTTCTTCACCAGAAAGTCCGGCATAAACAATTGTTGCATCAAAATCATACTTTGATAGCACTCTTGCTGCTTCTAAAATACCAGCAATTCCGGTGGCATTATCATTGGCGCCTGGCGAATCATCGGTATAATTCCTGACATCAGAAATTCGGGAATCAATATCCCCTGACATCATAAGCATTCTATTTTTGTCTGTTTTTCCCCATTGAACCGCAATTACATTCACAATTTTTGTAGGTTTTGGAATTCGCGCATTCGATGCTGTATCAGAAACATAAAACACTTCCAACTTATTTCCATTTTGCTTAGAAATAGATTCGAATTCTGCTTTAATCCATCTTCTTGCCGCTCCGATTCCTCTAGTTTGCGAAACCGTATCAGACAAAGTATGTCGCGTTCCAAAAGAGACTAATTTTTCTAAATCTTTTTGAATTCGTGCTGGATTAGGCGCAATGGCAATGTCATATAAGTCTTTGCGTAATCCTATCGTTTGAGCTTCAATTGTTTCATTAGGAAGAAATAGAAACGATAATAGTACAATAACAAACAAAGTAGTTTGAAAAGATTTCATAGATCAAATAAAGTTTGAGGTGAATTTTAACCTTCAAATTAACGAGTACCCTATTCACGAACTGGAGTTGCTACATTAAAGTGGAGATTGTTTATCCGTACATTCTCCCAGTAACAATAAAGAAAAAAGGTAAAATACCATGGAATCCAAAAAACGTCAGCACTATGCCGATGAATTCAAAAT
>Ga0100383_1002618_pt1 | contig 10917 bp, 9 predicted proteins | sample CryGeymeta201507_FD_81565 | JGI IMG/M metagenome (GOLD analysis project Ga0100383, IMG submission 81565) | Groundwater microbial communities from Crystal Geyser aquifers in Utah, USA - Crystal Geyser metaG 2015-07 | ecosystem: Environmental > Aquatic > Deep subsurface > Groundwater | place: USA...
GCGAAAGCCTGATGCGGGCTGACGATATTGCGATTGCAACGGCAACCCTGCTGGGCGCACAGACGGCGGCATGAGCAGGCTTACCCATCTCGATGAGGACGGCGCAGCGCGCATGGTCGATATCGGCGCAAAGCCGCAGACGGAGCGCCGCGCGGTTGCATCGGGTCGGATCACGATGGCGGCGCAGGTGCTCGATGCCATTCGCACCGGCAACGCGCCCAAAGGCGATGTCCTGGGGACAGCGCGCATTGCCGGCATCATGGCTGCCAAGCGCACGGGCGATCTGATCCCGCTGTGTCATCCCCTGGGACTTGAAGCGGTCAGCGTTGAATTCACCTATGAGGACGGCGCCATCCGCGTCACCGCCACCGCTTCGCTCACGGGCCGGACCGGCGTGGAAATGGAAGCGATGACAGCGGTTTCTGTCGCGCTCCTGACAATCTATGACATGGCCAAGGCCATCGACAAGGGCATGGTCATCTCCGACATACGACTGATCGCCAAATCCGGCGGCAAGTCGGGCGATTGGGCCGCGCCGCTTTGAGCGAGCTTCTGGGCCTCGAAGACGCGCAGGCCCGTCTGCTGGCACTGGCCCCCCTGTTGCCGCTTGTATCGGTGCCCACCGAAGCCTCGCTTGGCCGCATCATCGCCGAGGATATCCACGCCGCCCGCACGCAGCCTGCCGCAGACCTATCGGCGATGGATGGCTATGCGCTTGGGCCCGGAGAAGGTCCGTGGAGGCTGGTGGGTGAAAGCCGCGCAGGCGCGCCCTTTGCAGGGACACTCGGTTCCGGCGAATGTGTCCGCATATCGACCGGCGCCATCGTACCCGGCGGCGGAACCTGTGTGCTGTTGCAGGAGGATGCGGTGCGCAGCGGCGACGCCATAACCGCTACAAACCTGCTGCCGCCCGGCCGTCATATCCGCGCACGGGGGTTTGATTTTAACCGTGGCGATCGCCTTTTGGGCCGCGGCAGCCGCATGACGGCAGGGCGCATGGCACTGACGCTCGCAGCCGGACATGGCACGGTCATCGTCACGCGGCCCTTGCGCGTTGCGGTGATGGATTGCGGCGACGAACTGGCGACTGATCCCGCCGATTGCCTTCCTCACCAGATACCGGCCAGTAACGCAGCCATGATCGCCGCGATGCTGGCGCCGCTGGGGTGCGAAGTGACACGGATCGGCCCCGTTCCCGATGCTCGTGCGGCGCTGACTGCGGCGCTGGCGAAGGCTGAGGGTGCGGACATCCTGATTACCTCGGGCGGTGTGTCTGTGGGCGAACACGACCTTATCAAACCTGCGCTGGCCGATTGGGGGGCGCAGATTGCGTTCTGGAAAATTGCGATCAAGCCGGGCAAACCGCTGCTGGTGGCCACGCGCGGCGCGCAGGTGGTGCTCGGCCTGCCAGGCAATCCGGTGTCCAGCTTCGTCACCGCGTTTCTGTTTGCCCTGCCGCTGGTCCGGGCAAGCCAGGGCGACCCGGAACCGCGCCCCGGGTTCGTGACACTGCACGCTGGCGAAGACCTTCCGGCCGTAGGCCCGCGTCGGGAGTTTCTTCGGGCGGTCCGCAACGGCGATACGGTGCAGCTTGCCGGATCGCAGGATTCCAGCGCGCTTTCTGCACTGGCCGACGCTGATTGCCTGATTGACCGCCCCGCCCGCGCCCCTGCCGTGACACGCGGAGCGCCGATCAGGGTATTCAGCCTCCAGAATGGCTGAAATCCTTGAGTTTGGCGCGTCGCGCGCTTGACACCCTTGTCTGGGTTGCCTAGTTGTTCCTTGTTCGTTCACCTTAATGGCGGATCGAACGTGCATGCAACGCACCGCGCGCTTGATGGCGCCGGTGCCTCTTGGGGCACAGATGGAACTGGCGCGGGCCCGATTGGCGTCGGCGTGAATGCGACCAAGGGAGATTTGATCCATGCTGACGGCCAAGCAGCACGAGTTGATCCGTTTTATCCAGCAGCGCCTGGAAGAGACCGGGATCTCGCCAAGTTTTGAAGAAATGAAGGAAGCGCTCGATTTGAAGAGCAAGTCGGGCGTTCACCGGCTCATTTCCGCACTGGAGGAACGTGGCTTCCTGCGGCGTCTGCCCAACCGGGCACGGGCGCTCGAAGTGATCCGTCAGCCTGAAGATGCAACGCCCGGATCGCGCGCCGTCCCATCGTCGGGCGGCAATGTCGTACCGATGGTGCCGCCTGCGCCAAGAGTTGCTCAAGCCGTAGCGGCGAATGACGTGGTGGAATTGCCCCTGCACGGCCGCATTGCGGCGGGCGCTCCGATCGAGGCGTTCGAGGATCATTCGACCTTACCGGTGCCAGCAGCCTTGCTCGGACCGGGCGAGCATTACGCGCTTGAAGTGTCCGGAGATTCGATGATCGAAGCCGGGATCTTTGACGGTGATTTTGCCTTGGTGCGGCGCACAAATACGGCGCGCGACGGCGAAATCGTAGTGGCTCTGGTGCGCGGAGCGGAAGCGACGCTGAAATATCTGCGCCGCGAAGGGAGCCAAGTGCGTCTCGATCCGGCCAATGCATCTTACGATCCGCAATTCTACCGCCCGGACGAAGTCGAAGTGCAGGGCAAACTGGCAGGGTTGCTGCGTCGCTATCACTGATTGGCGTCGGCGTTCACAGATTCGGCGTGTGCGCGCATACGTGATTACCTCCGCATTACAAGTGTTTAGGAACATTCAAGGCCGCTTCAGGGGACACCTTGGGGCGGCCTTGCTGTCTCCAGAGCCGCTTTAGACTGCGCTAGCCCCGCGTTAGACCCGCCCAGACCCCCGCTTGCTGATGGCCTGGGGTGGCCAACCCGGCGCGGACGATCAGGCTCGATCCACCACCAACCATGCGATCCCTGCCCGGCAGCAACCGTGGTGATGTGCTGACGCGACAGGTCAATGGACAGCCCCCCGCTTTGGCGAAGGTAGCGTCGGTCCGCCTTCAACCATCGGGGGCGGCAAGAACGGGGAAGAAATCTTTCGGAAACAACCACATCTGCCTTGCCACACGCCGCGGCCAATGCGCGCTCCTCCACCTGTGCACGCCCCCGCCCGAGCAGCAGCACCCAGTCCCGTCCGCCGCGATGTAGCACCAGCGTGCAGAAGGCAGAAGAACAGCGTGCCCCCTCCCATCGGGCAAGCGGCACCGGTTCGCCCGCCACACCGGCAAGCTCCATCAGATTATCGCGGGTGTAGGAGGACCGGCTGTCGCGCAGGGAGAGCAGCCGCGAAGTTCCATCGTGGCCGGGGACGGTGATGACAACCTGCTGCCCATCGTCCGCCACAAGAAGGTCGGGGATGGGTGTAAGAAGCACCAAAACGCTTGCCAGCATCACGGGGATAAGCCCAGCCAGGCGGACCCGCCCCTGCCACAGCGCAAGCCACAACCCGCCAGCGGCAAACAACCCTACCACAAACCCACTGATTTGCGGCATCAAGGTGACGGCTCCAGCTTGCGCCGAGGTGACATGAGCGATGGCGAGCAGTAGCGCAAGCGAGCGTTCGACCAACCACCACGCAGGGCCGCCAAGCCCCACCAAATCGAGGAACAATCCCAACGCAATCAGCGGCATGGAAGCGAATGTTACCAAGGGTATAGCGACCACATTGGCGACCGCGCCGTAAATCCCGGCGCGGTGAAAGTGGAACAGCACAATCGGCATCAGCGCCAGTTCGATGACCAAGCCGGTCACAAACAGCATCACCACGCGCCGCCCTGCACGGGCCCACCACGGCTCTTCGCGCGGCGCAAGGAAAGCGCGCACGGGGCTACTGTTAGAGAGCGCGACGATCGCCAGCACGGCGGCAAAGCTCATCTGAAAACTGGGTCCGATGGCGCTCTCGGGCCATAGCAGCAACACAAACCCTGCCGCCACCGCTACCATCCGCAGGGAAAGCGCCTCGCGACCCAGTGCCAAAGCGCCCAGCACCAGCAATGCGGCCACACAACTGCGCACCGTGGGCACCTCGGCCCCTGTCAGCAGCGTGTAGCCGACACCGGCAAACGCGCCGATTCCGGCCGCTGCGACCGGCAAGCGCACCCGTAACGCAAGCGCAGGCCAGAGTGCCAGCGATCGCAGGGTAACAAAATACGCCGCTGCAATCACCGCACTGACATGGAGCCCGCTGATCGAAAGCAGATGCGTGAGGCCGGAATCGCGCATAGCCACCTCATCTGCCTCGGAAATCCCACCGCGATCACCGCTGGCAAAAGCCGCGGCGATTGCGCCGGGAGACCCATCGACACGGTCGCGTACATGCACCGAAAGCCATCGCTGAAGACTTGCGATCCCACCCTGTTCGGGCGCTGCACGGATCACGACGAGCGGACCGACCATTGTGCCGGTGGCGGCAAGCCCCTTGAACCACGCCGCTCGGGCAAAATCATAACTGCCGGGCAACATCGGGCTGGCCGGTGGCATCAGGCGCGCGCGCAGACGCACCACCGCGCCTTCGGCAAGCCCAGTCGGCATCTCGCGCTCATTCAAGGCAGCAAACGGCACATTGACCCTCACCTTTTGCGCCACCGTTTCGACGGGCAGACGCACCGCGAGGGTCAGGCGCAGGCGTTCATCGGCGGGTTGGTCCTCGCGTGCCAGAACATGGCCTTCAAGCAACACGACCGTGGGCGCGCGAATGGGCGGCGCACCGACGATTGCCGACCGCGCCCACACCACCGCTATCCCGCTAGCAAACACCAGCCCGCAAACGACCATCGCAAGACGCAGGTTGGCGCGGGTTTCGTCTGCAGTGCTGCCCGGCGGCCAGACCATCAGCGCCCCCAATGCCAGCGCCCCGCCCCCGGCCATTGCGAAGCACCAATGCGCCGCGTCGGGCAGTACGAACCACGCGATGATTCCCAGCGCAAAGATCACGGCCAGCCACGGTGCACGGTCGAACCCGGCCTCATCCAGAAACCGTTCTGCTGCGTCCAGTGCCGCTGCGCGCGTGCCCCGCATGCTGGACAATCGTCGCATGGTTTGCCAAGGGCGCGGCACAGGTTCTCCGGGGCCACTGCGGCCACCCGGATCGTCCCCCATCGGAATGATCGGCACATCGCGCACCGGCTTGTCCCCCCGACCGGCCTGGCAAACGCCCAAGCCGCTCAAAGTGAACAGGAAGTCAAAGCCCATGGCAAGCGAAAGCAGCATTTCCCACGCGGCAACGCCAAGCGAAGTCGTGACCCGCTTTGCCCCCTCCCCAACAGGCTTCCTGCATATTGGCGGCGCGCGCACGGCGTTGTTCAACTGGCTTTATGCCCGCCACCATGGCGGACGAACCTTGTTGAGGATTGAGGATACCGACGCCAAGCGCTCCAATCAGGACGCGATTGATGCGATTATCGACGGCCTCGCCTGGCTTGGTCTGGATTATGATGCGCCGCCAGTTTTCCAGTCCGACCGCGCCGAACGTCATGCCGAAGTCGCTCTTCGATTGCTGGCAGCGGGCCACGCCTACAAATGTTTCGCAACGCCCGAAGATCTGGAAGCGATGCGTGCAGAGCAACGTGCGAACAAGCAGCCAATGCGGTATGACGGGCGCTGGCGGGACCGCGACCCTTCGCAAGCACCGGAGGGCGCGCCTTTTACCGTGCGCCTGAAGACCCCCAACGAAGGCGAAACCACGATCCCCGATCAGGTGCAGGGCGACGTGACCGTTCGCAATGCCGAACTTGATGATTACATCATCCTGCGCGCGGACGGCACGCCGACCTATATGCTCGCAGTGGTGGTCGACGATCACGACATGGGCGTGACCCACGTGATCCGCGGTGACGATCACCTGAACAATGCCTTCCGCCAGCTGCCGATCATCCGTGCGATGAACGAAATCGAAGGCGGCTGGCCCGATCCGGTTTACGCGCACATCCCGCTGATCCACGGATCGGACGGGGCGAAGCTTTCCAAGCGCCACGGCGCTTTGGGTGTTGAAGCCTATCGCGACGAATTCGGCATCCTGCCCGAGGCGCTATTCAACTACCTGCTGCGTCTGGGTTGGGGCCACGGCGACCGCGAGGAGATTACCCGCGCCGAGGCAGTCGAACTGTTCGATCTGGCCGGCGTGGGCAAGAGCCCGTCGCGCTTCGACATCAAGAAGCTGGAAAACCTGAACGGCCATTACCTGCGCGAAGCCGATGATGCACGGCTCGCGGCGCTGGTGGCGGCACGGATCGGCGAGACGGCCGACGAAACGCTGCTCACCCGCGCCATGCCAGTGCTCAAAGTACGTGCCAAGAACCTCGACGAAATCGTTGAGGGCGCAGGCTTCCTTTTCGCGCAGCGACCGCTTGAGATGACCGAGAAGGCGGCGCAACTGCTTGCAGGCAACGCACCTGACATCCTGCGCATGGTCCATGACCGTTTTACGGGCGAAAACGACTGGACAAGCGAAGCACTCGAAGCCACTACGAAGGCGCTCGCCGAGGAGCAGGGATTAGGACTTGGCAAGCTGGCGCAGCCGATGCGCGCGGCGCTGACCGGGACGACCACTTCACCCGGTATCTTTGACGTTCTGGTCCTTCTGGGCCGGGACGAAGCACTCGCTAGGCTCAACGCACAAGCGGCGTAAGGGCGCTGCGGCGGGGGCCCGAAAACTAGGACAGGAGACACATCGTGGCAGACAAGCTGGCGAAACTCGAACTCGGGGGCAATTCCTTCGACTATTCCGTGCTCGAAGGCAGCACCGGCCCGGATGTGATCGACATCCGCAAGCTCTACGCGCAAACCGGCGCCTTCACCTTCGATCCGGGCTTCACTTCGACCGCGAGCTGCGAAAGCGCGCTGACCTACATCGACGGCGATGAAGGCGTGCTGCTGCACCGCGGTTACCCGATCGGCCAGCTGGCTGAAGATTCCAGCTTCATGGAAGTCAGCTACCTGCTGTTGAACGGCGAGTTGCCGGGCAAGGACGAGCTCGACGATTTCACCTACACCATCACCCGTCATACCATGCTGCACGAGCAGCTGATGACCTTCTACCGCGGTTTCCGCCGCGATGCGCACCCGATGGCTATCATGTGCGGCGTGGTCGGCGCTCTGTCAGCGTTCTATCACGACAGCACCGACATTTCCGATCCGACGCACCGCACCATCAGTTCGCACCGCCTGATCGCCAAGATGCCGACGATTGCGGCGATGGCATACAAGTATTCGGTCGGCCAACCCTTCGTCTATCCGGACAATTCGCTGAGCTATACCGGAAACTTCCTGAGCATGACCTTCGGCGTTCCGGCAGAACCCTACGTGGTGAACCCGGTCGTTGAACGCGCGCTGGACCGGATCTTCATCCTCCACGCCGATCACGAACAGAACGCTTCAACCTCGACCGTGCGGCTCGCCGGTTCGTCGGGCGCGAACCCGTTTGCCTGCATCGCGGCCGGCATCGCCTGCCTGTGGGGTCCGGCCCATGGCGGCGCGAACGAGGCTGCACTCAACATGCTCCGCGAAATCGGCACGCCGGATAGAATCCCGCACTATATCGAGCGCGCCAAGGACAAGAACGATCCGTTCCGCCTGATGGGCTTTGGCCACCGCGTGTACAAGAACTACGATCCGCGCGCAGCAGTGATGCAGAAAACCGTGCGCGAAGTGTTCGATGCCCTGAAGGTCACCGATCCGTTATTCGAAACCGCCTTGCAGCTGGAAGAGATCGCGCTGAACGATCCCTACTTCATCGAGAAAAAGCTGTTCCCCAACGTCGATTTCTACTCGGGCATCATCCTTTCAGCGATTGGCTTCCCAACCACTATGTTCACCGCGCTGTTCGCCTTGGCGCGCACTGTGGGCTGGGTGGCACAATGGAACGAGATGATCAGCGATCCCGGCCAGAAGATCGGTCGTCCCCGCCAGCTTTACACTGGCCCCACAAAGCGCGACTATATCCCGCTCGATAATCGCTGACGACAGAGATACCCATGATGATGCTCCGCGTGATCGGTTTTTTCCTGATCGCGATGGGCATCATCTGGGCGTTGCAGGGAGCGGGTTGGCTAAACTGGCCGGCGGACAGCTTCATGCTGGGGGACGTGTTTTGGGCGCGGCTCGGGACCGCAACCGCAGGAGCAGGAGCGGCCCTGGTGGGGATCGTCCAATACCGCAAACGGCCGTGATGGGTGCTCTGTTTGATTGACACAGGGCCGATCTTGCAGCGCGGCCAAACAAGAATCCGTCACCGCATCGGTTTGCTGAACGGTTCGCTTGAGCCTTACCCGCGTGGCAGTTCAAGCCGGAACAGGGCACCTCCACCTTTCGCGCTCTTGACGCTCAATTCTCCATCCATCGCCCGTGCCAGACGACGCGAGATGTAAAGCCCCAGACCTGATCCTGCCTCTTTGGTGCCGTTCAAGCCGCTGTCGCTGCCCCGGCCGAGACGCTCGCCCTTGTCGAAAATACGTTCGGCTTGCTCCGGAGTAACACCTGCACCCTCGTCGGCGACCGTCACTGCGACGCGCCCTTCACTTATGACGAGCGCCGTGATGGTCACCGTGCTGGCCGCGGGCGAATAGGCAATGGCATTGCCTATCAGATTGATAAGGATCTGGAGCACGCGGCGGAACTCCGCCACGGCAATCGCCGCGCCATGTTCGCCTTCGACCACCAGCATCGTCTCGCGGTTCTGGGCGCGCACGCCCAGAATACCTGCGGCACGCACGGCGGCATCGGCAAGGTCGACCGGTTCCTTGGCGGTGGCGAAATCGGGCGTCTCGACCACTTCAAGATCGGCCAGGTCGTCAAGCATCGCTGCCAGATGTTGCCCGGCGCTGGCAATGGTCCCGGCATATTCGCTGTACTCATCGCGCAAAGGCCCGGCGAGGCGCGCGCGGATCGTTTCGGCATTGGCGATGATACGGGCTACAGGCTGGCGCAACACGGGTGTAAGCGCCGTGCCAACCAGGCGCGTTGGCGCAGTATCGGGCGCTTCAGCCACCGCCGGCCCTGTGATGGACGAACAGGTAAAGGGCTCATCGGCAATCAGCAGCAGTTCAAACCCGGCGGGGCTTTGCAGATCCCGACCCAACGGGATCAAGCGCACACGCCAATGGCGATAGGACCCGTCGAAGCGACACGATGCACCGTCAAGCAGGCGCCAATGAAGCGGCTGGTGATGGCTTATGCCGGTCAATTCGACAAGCTCGGTCCAAACCACGCCTACCGCCGACTGCGCGACCGCCTGAAGCGCGGCGGCATCGGCTGCGCGCGCGCTCAACACCTGCAGGCATTGGCCGGAATCGAGGCGGGCGCTGACTTCGGCGGTAGCGCGGTCGATCGCATCGATTGTCTCGGCAACTTCCCGCGCGTTCGCTTGTGGTTGCGGTCGGCGCTGCCAGTTCTCCACCTGTACCTCGCAGCCACCGCCTTCGTGATGTGGCAGCGGATGTATGCGGGCAAATCCGGAAATCTCTGCATCGCCATCAAAGGCGCTGAACGCTCGCGCAATCTTGAGGCCCATGCGCCGTGCCTGTTGCACCAGCGCGAGCAATTCGGGCACCGCAAGCGTGCCCGGCAGATCGCCGCCGCAGCGTTCCTGCAATTCTGCCAGCGGCGCGTCAGCACTCAGCAGCCGGTCATGCGCGTCGGTCAGGCCATAGGCGCTCACAAGAGTGTCGGACCGGTCCAACGCGTTCATCGCATCATGCTGCTGCCGCCGAGCAGCACCGCCGCCTGCTCGGCTGTGAGCGCATCCACCCCGCGAGGCAAACGCTCCGAAGGTTGAACCAAAAGGATATTGCGCTCGATCGCGACAGCACCAGCCCCGCCTGAGCGCAGCATCAAGGCTAGTCGCAAGCTCTGCCCTTCATGGCAGGCCAGCACCGCAGTCCCGCGCGGCTGGCGCACGGCAAGGGCCAACGCGCTCGCAAACAGCGCCAGTCCCGCGTGATCAAGGCCAAAAGCAGCAACCACACCGCCACGCATCGCCCCTACCAGCCTGGCTAACAGCCCGAGCCGCGTGTTGGCCTCATCATAGATTGCCTGAAGGCCCACTAAGGCCGCGTTGTCATTGGCTTCCATCTGGCCGCCAGCAATCAGCCGGTGAAAAAACTCGGCCGGCAATTCGTTCAGCGGCAACTCCATCCGCCGCTGCGCCTGCACAAACCGTGATTGTGCGGCCAGCGCGCTCATCGCGAGACTGGCGACCGCGGCATCCTGCGATGCGATCAGTTCCTGAAGAAGCGGACTTAACACCGGATCAATGCCACTGCGGTGCTGCAATCGGTCGGCAATCATCCCTTCAGCGGCCAGGGTATGGCAGAAGGCAAGCAGCGCTTCGTCCGTCATCAAGGATATGGCAAGATGATCGCGCGCGGACGGGTCAATAAGGTCAAACCCACGGATGAGCGGGTCGTGGCCGGCCCGAGCGGTCAAGACTTGTGCAGCAAGATCCAGGATCATGCCGCGAACCTTCGCCAAGATGGCCTCACTCACCAGAGCATCGGCATCGCTGCTGAGCAGATGGCGCAAAACCGGGACGACCGCAGCCAGCGCGCGGGTTTCGCGCGCAAGCTCGTCCGTGAGGATCGCCTCGACTGAAGCGTCGGCGGCCAGGTCCATCGTCTTTTCGCCCATACTTGCAAGGCATAGTGCCCGCATAGTTAAGACGGCGTTAGATCAAAGCTGATCGGCACGCAGCAGCAAAGCTGCAAGCAGCCCCAACGCGAGACAGGCACAGATTTCCGGGAGAAACCCGGTCGCGGCGGCTGCTGCCAGAACAAGCAACAACCCTGTCCGATCGGAAGCCATGACCGAAAGTGCGCTATCCTTCTTTCGCGAAGCAATGCGCGCAAGTCCGAAAACGAGCGGTCCAAGCGCCGCAAGCGGTTGCCACAGGGGCAAAGGCGCTAATGCAAAAAAGGTGGCCAAGGCCGCAAAACCGTCCACGACCCATGCCAAAACCGCCTTGCGAGGCACGGCTAC
>Ga0100383_1002655_pt1 | contig 10819 bp, 10 predicted proteins | sample CryGeymeta201507_FD_81565 | JGI IMG/M metagenome (GOLD analysis project Ga0100383, IMG submission 81565) | Groundwater microbial communities from Crystal Geyser aquifers in Utah, USA - Crystal Geyser metaG 2015-07 | ecosystem: Environmental > Aquatic > Deep subsurface > Groundwater | place: USA...
CACTGATCACGGCCGCTTTCGTGATCGTGTGCCGGGGCGCCGCCGGCGAGCGCGAACTCCGCAACCCCTACCGGGGCCGTGCCGTGGTTTTCGCGCTGACACTGATCGCCGGCGTGCTCATCACCCTCACCACCCTCTCCCCGTGGCCGCTACCGGCCTACGCAGCAAATCCGGCGCCGGCAGCCAAGGTCATCGATGCCGTCGGCCATCAGTGGCGATGGGATCTCTCGGAGTCCACCGTGCCGGTCGGCAAACCGGTCGAGTTCCGGGTCACCTCGGCCGACGTCAATCACGGCTTCAGTGTCTACCGGGGGAAGACGCGGATTATCGGTCAGACCCAGGCCATGCCGGGGTTCGTCAACCGCTTGCGCCTGACCTTCGATGAACCCGGGCAATACGAAATCCTGTGCCTGGAATACTGCGGGCTGGCGCACCACGGCATGCTCGCCACGATTACCGCTGTCGCCGAGTGAGAGGGAAACGACCATGGTATCCGAGCCGAAACAAACGCCGGCGGACAGCGCCGCAACAGCGTCCGAACGTCTGGTCCTGCTGGCCTACGCGACGACCGCGATCGCGGTTTTTGCGCTGATGATGATCGTGGGCTTCCTGATGCGGTCCGCGCAGGCGACCTGGGTCGATCTGCCGGTCGATCGTTTCTACGAGCTGATGACCCTGCACGGCACCGGCATGGTCGGCACCGCGGGACTCGGCGGCGCATTCGTGATGTGGTATTTCCTGGGCCGCCATGTCCGCCTGTCGAGCAAGGTCATGCTCACCACGTTCGGGCTCTCGCTGGCCGGCGTCGTCCTCATCATCGGCGGGATTCTTCTGGGTCATTATGCCGGCGCCTGGACTTTCCTCTATCCGCTGCCCGCAAAATCCATGGGCGTGTGGCAACCCGCCGCCGCCGCCGCTTTCGTCGTCGGGCTGATCCTGATCGGCGTCGGCTTCCTGCTCTTCTACGCGGATTGCGCGCTGGCGCTGATCCGGCGTTACGGCTCGCTGACCGCCTCGCTGGGTGTGCCGCAACTGATCTCCGGACGGGTCGAGGAAGCACCGCCGGCGGCGGTCGTCGCCAGCACCATGGCGATCATCGTCAACGTGCTCGGAATCCTTGCCGGCGCCGTCGTGCTGATCATGACCCTGGTCAGTCTGTATATCCCGGGCATGGTCTTCGACGCGCTGCTGATGAAGAATCTCATCTTCTTCTTCGGCCACGTCTTCATCAACGTGGCGCTCTACATGGGGGTCATCGCGGTCTATGAGATCCTGCCGCGCTACACGAACCGCCCATGGAAGGTCAACCGCCCCTTCATCGCCGCATGGCTGGCCGCGGTGTTTCTCGTCCTGGCCGTATACCCGCATCACCTGCTCATGGATTATGCCATGCCGAAATGGGCCGCGACGCTCGGCCAGGTTGTCTCCTACCTTTCGGGCATCCCGGTTCTGATCGTCACCGCCTGGGGAACGCTGGGAAATATCGCGCGTTCGGGCATCCGCTGGGATCTGCCTTCGCGCCTGCTCGTGTTCGGCGTGCTCGGCTGGGCGGCGGGGATCGTACCGGCGGTCGTCGATGGAACGATCAGCGTCAATCTGGTCATGCACAACACCCAGTGGGTGCCGGGTCATTTCCACACCTACCTGCTGCTCGGTCTGCTGCCGATGCTGTTGGGCTTCATGGCCTGGGCCGTGCAACTGCGCGGTGAAGACAGCAGTTTCCAGCGGGCGGCATTCTGGGGCTACGCGATCGCGGGCGCCGTGTTCTGCCTGAGCTTCCTCTATGGCGGAGCGAACGGCGTTCCGCGTCGTTTCGCGGTTCATGTATCCGAATGGCTGCCGGTTGCGAGCGTCGGATCGATCGCGGCTGCCGTGGTGGTGGTTTCCGTTGTGTCGTTGGCGCTCGTCATCGTACGGCGCCTCCCGCAGCTCGGGAAGACGGTTGGATGATGCGCTGGCTGTCGTGGCTCGCCACGACGCTGGTGCTGTTCAGCGGCGGCGTGGTGTTCTGGCAGGCGACGGACGGCTTCGCTGCCTTCACGACCGAGACCGCCCGCCGCCTGGAAATCGCCCGCTCGCCGCGCCCGCTGCCCACTGCCGCCCTGCTCGATCCGCACGGCAGCGAAATACGTGCCCGGGATCTGGCGGGACGGGTGCTGATCGTCGATTTCATCTATACCGCCTGTCCCGCCGTGTGCAGCCAGCTCGGCGGCACATTCGGCACACTGCAACGCGAGCTGAACGACGAGCTTCGCCATGATCGCGTCAAGCTGCTCAGCGTGGCCTTCGACCTCGAGCGCGACACCCCCGCCGCACTCGCGCACTATCGCCGCTCCCATCGCGCCGGCACCGACTGGATCGTCGCCCGTACGCCCTCGGAGCAGGCGCGGGCAGCGTGGTTCCGGGCCTTCGGCGTGATCGCGATTCCCGACGGGCTGGGCGGCTTCACGCACAACGCGACGCTGAACGTGGTCGATGCGCGTGGCCGTCTGGTCGCAGTGTTCGATGTCGAACAATGGCCGGCGGCACTGGAGCTCGCGCGCACGCTGGCGCAGCGGGAGCTTCCGTTTCATGCCCTCGCCCTGCGCTGAATGCATCGACCTGCGCGCGGCGGCGCCGGGCCGCTGGATCGCGCTGGGTCTGTGGGCGCTGTTGCTGACCCCGCCCGCGCGCAGCCTGCTCGAATCGTCGATGGTGCTGCAACTGATGGTTCAGTACCCGGCGCTGGTGCTCCTCGGTGCGATGGTGGTCTGGACGACCCCGCGCCGGCGGGCGCTCGGGCGCGGGGTTGACGCGCTCCTGCGCGGCGGCGCCGCGGGGCTCGCCGTTGCGGCCATCCTCCTCATGCTGTGGATGCTGCCGCGGCTGGTGGATGCCGCCGTGCTCGACTTCCGCGTCGCTCTCCTGAAGTTCGTTTCACTTTCGGCTTCCGGCGCGGCCCTTGCGCTGTCCTGGCCACGCTGCCCGCCGCTCGCGCGGGTGGTCGTTCACGTCGAAGTCATCGCAACCCTGGCGCGTTTCGGCTGGGGATTTGCGGAAGCACCGCAACGGCTTTGTGCCGTCTATCTGTTCGACGATCAACTTCGCACCGGAATCGCGCTGCTGATCGTCGCCGCGGCCTATGCCGTCATCGCCGCCTGGGCACCGTTATTCGGGAGCCCGCGATGGCCGGCCCACCTGCCCCGGAACAACGCGCAGGTTCGACGCCATGCTCAACCGGTTCGGACTCCCGCGCTCGACGGCTCCGGCGCCGCGTCCCGGAGGAATACGGTGAGATCGGTCGTGGGCGGGACGACGGGCACCTGATAGAAGAGGTCGGCGACGAAGCCGCGGTGGTAGGTCGTGTGGTTGACGAGGTGCAGGAGAAGATCCCCGCGGGTCATTTCGCCCCGGCCGCCGCCGATGAAGGTGAAGCTCACGCGCTCGTTCAGCGTCGCGTCGGTGAGCCCGTCGCTCCAGGCGACATACCAGCGGTCGACGGCCTGCTGCGCGTTCCACAACTCCCCCAGCGGCGGGCACTCGGCGGTATTGCGCTCGGTGTAGCCGTGCTCGCGCCCCTCAAGATGGGCCTGGAAGACGCGGTCGATGACGTAGTTGTGGTTGAGCGTGTGAACGATGTTCCTGAACAGACTGCGCCGGGGCTTCGTCGCCTCGCCGTCGGGCAATCGGGCGACGGCGTCGAAGATCCGTTCGTTCGCCCATGCGTTGTAGCGCGCGAGCATCCGGGCGGTGCGAAGAGCGGTCATGGCAGACGGCAGGACCCGATTCGCGATGAGCCTAAGAACCGCACTTGACGCAAACGACGCAAAGTAGTGCAGAGATCGCAAAGAAAAACCGGGAAACATCCCATTCGCCCATCGGGTGGGCATCTCCAATCATCTTTGCGCTCTTTGCGTCTTTGCGTTCTCCGCGTTGAAAGAGGTTCAACCGCGGAATTCAGGATGAAACGGACGGATATGCAGCGGGCATTCTCGACTCGCCGGATCGGCGGTCTTCGCGGATCATCCGGGCGCCGCGCTCGGCGATCATCAGCGTGGGGGAATTGGTGTTGCCGGACGTGATGGTCGGCATGATGGAAGCATCGACGACGCGCAGCCCCGCCAGGCCGTGAACCCGCAGCCGCGAATCGACGACCGCATGGTCGTCCCCGTCGCCGCCCATCCTGCAGGTGCCGACCGGATGGAAGATCGTGGTTCCGATGTCGCCCGCCGCGCGGACCAGTTCCTCGTCGGACTGGAACCCCGTGCCGGGCAGGAATTCCTCGGGCTGGTAGCGGGCGAGCGCCGGCTGTCGCGAGATGCGCCGGGTCAGGCGCAGCGCGTCGATGGCGACCTTCCGATCCTCGGGCGTGGACAGGTAACGGCAGTCGATTGCCGGCGCGGTGCGCGCATCTGCGCTCCGGATGCGCACGCTGCCGCGCGAAGTCGGGCGCAGGTTGCACACGCTCGCAGTGAACGCCGGGAAGCGATGCAGGGGCTCGCCGAACTTTTCCAGCGAGAGCGGCTGCACGTGGAACTCGACGTTGGCGCTCGAATGCTCCGCCGACGAACGCGTGAAGCCGCCGAGCTGGCTCGGCGCCATGGTCAGCGGTCCGCTGCGCAACAGCGCGTATTCCAGTCCCATGCGCAGCTTGCCGATCAGACTGTTCGCCCGCTGGTTGAGCGTGACGACGTTCTTCACCTTGAACGCCATCCGCAACTGCAGGTGATCCTGCAGGTTCTCTCCCACTCCCGGAAGCACGTGCGCCACCTCGACTCCGAACTTCTTCAGGAGATCCGCGGAGCCGATCCCGGACACCTGCAGGATCTGGGGCGAGCCGACGGCGCCGGCGGCGAGCACGACCTCGATGCGCGCCGCGGCGAATTGCTCCTCGCCGCCGCGGTGGAACTCGACCCCTGCGCAGCGTTTTCCCTCAAGGCGCAGGCGCTTCACCTGGGCCCCGGTGAGCACGGTCAGATTGGGGCGCCGGGCGACGGGATGCAGGAAGGCTCTCGCCGCACTCCAGCGCAGGCCGCGCTTCTGGTTCACGTGAAATAACCCGCAGCCTTCGTTGTCGCCGCGATTGAAATCGTCACTGCGCGGAATCCCGGCCTGAACCATCGCCTCCCGAAACGCGTCGAGAATCTCCCACGACAGCCGCTGCGGCTCGACCCGCCACTCGCCTCCCGCGCCGTGCGCCGCGTCGGCACCGCCGAAGTAGTCCTCGGTCTGCTTGAACACCGGCAGCACCGCGTTCCAGTTCCAGCCGGCGTCCGCCGTCCGTTGCGCCCATTCGTCGTAGTCGCGCGCCTGGCCGCGCATGTAGATCATGCCGTTGATCGACGAGCAGCCACCGAGCACCTTGCCGCGCGCGTACAGGATCGAGCGGCCGTTCAGGCCCGCGTCCGGCTCGGTGCGGTAGCACCAGTCGGTGCGCGGATTGCCGAGGCAGTAGAGGTAGCCCACCGGGATGCGAAGCCAGATCCAGTCGTCGCGCCCGCCCGCCTCGAGCAGCAGCACCCGGACGCCGGGATCGGCCGAAAGCCGGTTGGCGAGCAGGCACCCCGCGGTGCCCGCGCCGACCACGATGTAGTCCCAGGTTCCTGATTCCATCGTCTGCTTTGCGCCGGTCCCGGTCGAGCCGGCTAGATCATCAGGTACTTCGACTTCACTTCGTCGTTCGCCTGCAGCTCGTGCATGGTGCCGTGGAAGCGGATGCGACCCTTTTCGATCACGTAGGCCCGGTCCGAGACTTCCTGCGCGAAGTGCATGTTCTGCTCCGCGAACAGAATGGTGAGGCCCATGCCCTTGAGCTTCAGGATCTGCCGCGTGAGTTCCTGCACGACGACCGGCGCCACGCCCTCGACCGGCTCGTCGAGAAGCAGCAGCGACGGATGACCCATCAGCGTGCGCCCGATGGTGAGCATCTGCTGCTCGCCGCCCGACAGGTATCCGCCCAGGCGCCGATCGAGCGGAATGAGCACGGGAAAGATCTCATACACCCGCTCCACCGTCCACGAGGGACCACTCGCGCGACCCCTCTTGATGCCGAGCTCGAGATTCTCGCGCACCGTGAGGTCCGGAAAGATCAGCCGTTCATCCGGAACGTAACCGACTCCCAGCCGGGCGATCTCGTAGGGCTCGCGGCCGGTGAGCGATGTGCCGTTGAAACGGATCGCGCCGGAGCGCGCCGGAACGAGCCCCATGAGGGTCTTGAGGGTGGTGGTCTTGCCGGCGCCATTGCGGCCGAGCAGACACACCGACTCGCCCTCATGCACCTCCAGCGACACATCGAACAGGATGTGGCTGGTGTCGTACCAGGTGTGGACGCCCTGAGCTTCGAGATACAGCATGGAGTTCTACGCGTGGTGTTCGCCCAGGTAGACCTTCTGGGCGGTCTCGTTGGAGCGCACCTCCGCCGGTGTGCCCTGGACGATGATCTCGCCACGGTGCAACAGAGTCAGCGTGCGCGCGTGATTGAACACGATTTCCATGTCGTGCTCGGTAAAAAGGACGGTGAGCTTCAGCTCGCGGTTGAGGCGGTCGACCAGCTCCATGGTCGAGCGCGCCTCCTCGATCGACATGCCCGCCGTCGGCTCGTCGAGGAACAGCAGGCGGGGCTTCCCCGCCAGCGCGATCGCGAGCTCGAGCCGCTTCTTGTCGCCCTGCGCGAGCTCTCCCGCCGTCAGCTCGCGTTTATCCTCCATCGCGCACAGGGCGAGCACCCGCTCGGTTTCCTCCGCGCCGATGGCGCGCGCCGGCGCGAACAGGCGAAACGTCGCGCGCATCTGCGCGTGCACCGCGGCGCGCACGTTCTCCACGACCGTCATGCGCGCAAAGATGCTGCTGACCTGGAAGGCACGCGAGATGCCGCAGCGTGCCACCTTGTGCGGCGGCAGCCCGGTGATGTCCCTGCCCGCGAAAACCACCTTGCCGCCGTCGGGGCGGTGGAAGCCGGTGAGCAGATTCATGAACGTGCTCTTGCCGGCGCCGTTCGGACCGATGATCGCCGACTGCTCGCCCTCTTCCATCGAGAAATGAACGTTGCGCGTGACGTGCACGCCACCGAAATGCTTTTCCAGCCCGGTGACCTCGAGAATGTTCCGGTTCACTGCCGCGACTCCGTCTCGCCCGCTCCGGCCACGGGATCGCCGCCGTTGGTCCCGCCCTCCGGTCGCGCCGCACGCAGGCGCCGCTCGACGATTCCGAGGATTCCGCCGGGGGCGAACAGAACGATCACCAGGATCACGCTGCCGATGGTGAGCGGCCAATAGATCGTGTACATCTTCACCACCGCCTGCAGCATCGTGTAGATCACCGAGCCGACGATCGGGCCGATGAACGCGCCGGCGCCACCGATCAGCGTCATGAACACCGCGATGCCGGACTCGCCCCAGCCGAGCAGACCCGGATTCACGCTGCGCGAGAACGGACCCCAGAGCGCCCCGGCGAGTCCCGCGAACGTGCCCGCGATCACGAAGTTCGCAAGCATGTGCGCCTTGACGTTCGTGCCGAGGAATGCCGCGCGCCGCTGGTTGTCGCGAAGGGTGCGCAAGGTCAGGCCGAAAGGCGACTCGGTGATTCGCCACATGACGAAAAGCGCCAGGATCACGATCGCGAGCGTGAAGTAATAGAAATTGTCCGAATCCTGGAAGAAGGCCGGCGGCAGCAGGCCCTGGATGCCGTCGTCGCCCTTGGTGAAGCTGTACCAGGAAAAGACGATGTAGAACAGCATCTCGCCAAATGCGAGCGTGAGCATGGCAAAGTAGATTCCGGTCAGGCGCACGCAGAAAAAGCCGATGAACAGGGCCGCAGCCGCCGCCACCGGCGGGCCGGCGAGGAGCGACAACAGGAACTCGGCGACACCGATATCCCCGGCCGAAGTCTTCAGCGCCGTAAACAGCATCGCGGTGGCGTACGCGCCGATGCCGAAAAACGCCGCGTGACCGAACGAGATCTGCCCCATGTAGCCATAGAGCAGGTTGAAGCTCATCGCGAACAGGCCGAAGATCAGAATTTCGGTGCCGACGTGGGTCCAGAATTCTCCCGGTAGCCACGGCACCAGCGCGAACAGCACGATCATCGAAATCGCCACCGGCCGGGCGAGAGCGCCGCCGGCGCTCAGCCGCGCAATCCAACCCCGTTGTCTGGGCGCGTTCACGGCGTCGACTGAAAAGCGTTCACGAGCGCAGCTCGGTGCCGAACAGGCCCCACGGGCGCCAGATCAGGACCGCGATCAGGATCAGGAAGATCATCGCCAGGGCGCCGTCGGGCCAGAACAGGATCGAGAACGAATAGACCACGCCGACGATGATCGAGGCGACGAACGTGCCGAGCATGCTGCCGAAGCCGCCGATCACCACCACCGCGAAGCACTGCACGATGATGTCGAGGTCCATGCCGAGCGACATCGGCAGCAGCGGCAGGAACACGCCGCTCGCCAGCGCCGCAAGCCCGACGCCGAGCGCGAACACCATCGAGTAGATGACGGGGATGCGGATGCCGAGCGCGCTCACCATGCTGCGGCTGTAGACCGCGGCGCGCACGATCTTGCCGAAACGCGTGCGATGCAGGAAGTACCACAGGCCCGCGCCGACGGCGACGCCGGTGCCGATGATCACGAACTGGTAGGGATTGACCAGGGTATCGAACATCTCCATTGGCTCGACGCCGAGGTTGATGCGCCGGTTCTCCAGGCCCCAGACGAGCTTGATCACGTCACCCAGGATCAGCACCAGCGCGAACGTGAGCAGCAGTTGCTCCGGCAGTTCGCGTTCATAGGTATGCCGGATCAGAAAACGCTCCAGCGCAAAGCCGGCGAGCGACATCAGCGCCACCGCGCCGGCGATCGCCGGCAGCAGCATCCATGGGCTCGCGCCGAACTGCTCGCTCAGGAAAGTGAAAAGAGAGTAGGTAACGTAGCCGCTTATGAGCCACAACGTCGCATGCGCGAAGTTGAGGATGTTCATGACGCCGAAGATCAGCGACAAGCCCGCCGACAGCAGAAACAGCACCATCGCGCGCGACAGGCCGCTGAACAACTGAAGTAGGTATGGGGCGATGTCCATCGGGGCAGCAGAGCTCGATCAGCGTTCGGAAACCGGTGCGCGGGAACAGCCAGCTTCCCGCGCACTGACCGGACCGCTCGCTACGCGCGTTTCTTCTTCAGCTTCTCGACCTCTTCGCAGGTCGGCGTCCACACTTCCTTGGCCTCGACATAGACCAAAGTGTCGGGCTTGTAGATCGGGAACGGATAGTCGGGCGAATCCCAGACCTCGCCCACGTACGAGGGCACCTCGAGCTGGTTGCTGCAGGTGCGGAAGGCGCGCTTGCCGCGGCAGGTGTCGATGGTCGCACCCTTGAGTGCCTTGATGATCGCCTCGGTACTGATCGATCCGGCCTTCTTCGCGCCCTGCTCCAGGCCGCCGAGCGCGTCGTAATACATGCACGCCCAATCATCCGGATAGTCGTCCTTGCCGAACGCGGCGAGGTCGCGCTTGATGTAGGCCTGCATGATCGGCTCTTTCAGATGCGCGAAGAACGGGCAGCGCGCGAGCCCGATGATGCCTCGCGGCAGCGTCTTGCGCTGCTGCTTGAGGTCGTTCACCGGAATCAGGCCGCCCGGGAACGGCACACGCTTGAACAGCCCCATCTGGCCGGCCTGCTGCATGAAAGTCTGGGCATCCTTGCCCGCAACCGCGCCGAACATGAAATCGGGCTTGGCCGCCATGATCGCGGTGATGTAGGAAGTGAAATCGGTCTCGCCGAGCTTGAACCACAGCTGGCGGGCTTCCTTGATGCCGGGAGCAACCTTGGCCAGCCCGGTGGTGAAGCCCTTGTGCGTGTCGCGGCCCCACTCGTAGTCCTGCCCCAGGGAAACGTAGGTCTTCCAGTTGCTCTTCTTCGCCATCTTCGCCACCGCCACCACCACCGCTCCCGACTGCATATTGCTGTCGGGGCAGAACTGGTAGGTGTAGGGCGTGTAATTGTCTTGTGTGATCTTGGAGCTGTTGGAGGTGGCGGCGAAGTGCAGCACTTTGTGCTCGTGGATGATCTCCTGCACCGCCAGCGCGACCGCGCTCGAATAGGTGCCGAAGATGCCATCCACCTTGTCGTTCAGGATCAGCGATTTCGCTTCGCGCGCGCCGACATCCGGCTTGGTCTCGGTGTCGCGATAGATCATCTGTACCGGATGCTTGCCGAGCAGCCCCCCGCGCTTGTTCAGTTCCGCGATCGCGACCGGCAGTCCCTTGATGCAGTGCGCCATGTAGTTCGCGCCGGTGCCGGTCGAGGGCAGCAGCACGCCGAGCTTGTACGGCTTCGCAGCCTGGGCGGCCGCGAATCGGGGCGTCAGCGTCAGAGCGCCCGCAGCGAGCCCCCCGAACACGAAGTCGCGCCGGCTCAGCCTGAGATGTTCCATGAGAGCTTCCAACTTCCTGTCTGTCGTACCCATCGTTTGTCTCCTCGTGTCTGGCTGGAAAGGGTGCCGCTTCTTCCGGCGGCCTCTGAAAATGCTGCCTCGCGCCCCGGCTATCGGGCGGTCGGCATGATGAACTCGGCGCGCGCCAGCCCGGCTCCCGGCCAGCGCATGCTCACGGTCTTCAGCCGCGTGTAGAAGCGCACACCATCGGGTCCGTGCACCGCGTGGTCGCCGAAGATCGACCGCTTCCATCCGCCGAAACTGTGGAAGGCCATCGGCACCGGGATCGACACGTTGATGCCGACCATGCCGGCCTGGATGCGGCGCAGGAACTCGCGCGCGGCACCGCCGTCTGCCGTGAACAGCGCCGTTCCGTTCGCGTACGCGTTGCGGTTGATGAGCGCGATCGCAGCTTCCAGG
>Ga0100383_1002657_pt1 | contig 10806 bp, 8 predicted proteins | sample CryGeymeta201507_FD_81565 | JGI IMG/M metagenome (GOLD analysis project Ga0100383, IMG submission 81565) | Groundwater microbial communities from Crystal Geyser aquifers in Utah, USA - Crystal Geyser metaG 2015-07 | ecosystem: Environmental > Aquatic > Deep subsurface > Groundwater | place: USA...
AATAAAGATAAGTAGTTCCAGAAGTGAAGTGATAAACAAATTATCCGACCCGCAAACAAATATTCTCTACGCAGCCTGCTATGTAGCAATGATCTTAAAAATATGGGGGGATGAATTGAATTTTTCAGAATTAAGGGGTAGTAAAGTCGGAATAACCGCAACGCTTTATACCTTAGGAATTGTTGACAGTGAAGGGAAAACAAGAAAACCACATTCCAACGCAGGTATGAATAACTTTGGTAAAACGGCGCAAGAATTTTATACATCCTTTATGCTGAGGGAGGAATTTGCAAATTAAGTTTTTATACACCTTATTTTTGGTAGTGAGTTCATATTTCTTAAATTTCCAAAGTCTCAAAATCCCAAACCTATTCAATAAGCAGAAATTACTGATAATTTATTCTCAACAGCGTTATCTTCGTTTATGCTCTAAAATCGCTAATTTTCAATAGTTTTGTTGGTCTTTTAAGGTTCCCAGTTGGTTTTGTTTAGTTTCCATTCCGCTTTGTAAGGTTCCCATTCCGCTTTGTAAGGTTCCCATTTTGCTTTGTAAGATTCCCATTTTGCTTTGTAAGATTCCTACGTTTTTCCCGCAACGCTGCTTGGAAAATGCTGCCCGTCCGCCGAATTACCGACAGAGTGGCGGATAAAAAGGAAAAAATGAATAAAGAATAAGCCTGCCCGACTCATTCAGGGAATTTTGAATAATGATCCACAGCCACGGATGAAATACAGATCACTTTCACTTCAAAATTCATTATTCCTTGCTCAATATTCGCTATTTAATTTTCGTTAATATGTTATCAAAAGTGATTTTCTAAGAACCTCATCCACTTTGTAAGCGTTACTCCAAAGTTAGGAACTCCACCTATTTTTGAACCTCTTCTCTTTTATATTTCCCTTCGGCAATGTCTTTAACCGTTAGAAAAGCAAGTTTGGTTATTTGTTGATAGAGTGCCTTATTCAGCGTTTCCGGTTTATCGGTTAATTCGTGGAGATGCTCATAACTGTTTGTTGTAACAAAATAAATTGCGGGAATTCCTTTTTCGTGAAAGGGACTTGCATCTGCGCCGCCGCCATTCCAGGTTGCATCAATCATCATTTTATCATTATTCGCGTCAATCTGTTTTGCAATTTGCCAAAGCTGCGGAGCGCTTTTCCCGTTACCGATTTGAATGCTGTCGCCATAACCGACGCAATCCATATTCATCATCGCAACAACGTGTTCTTGTTTTACCGGCAAATGATTTGCTAAATATTTTGCGCCGTACAATCCTTGTTCTTCGCAGGTAAATAAAACAAAAATGATTGACCGCTTGTTTTCAATTTTTCCTTCAGCAAAAGCCTGAGCAATTTCCATTACTGCTGCTGAGCCAGACGCATTATCATTTGCGCCGGGGAAATAGACTTTCCCCCCTTGCCCGCCAACGTGATCTAAGTGAGCGCCGATAATAATATATTCGGTTTTCAACTTCTCATCTTTCCCTTCAAGTAAGCCGACAACGTTCATCGTTTGTTTCTCTTTTGCATAATCAGTTTTAACTTTTATCGTTACTTTGTTTTTAGTGGAAACAGTAACTGGTTGTTTTGTTGAATCAATTTTAGTCTGCAAATCTTTTAACGAAAACCCTGTCCCGTTTAATATCTCATCTGCAACTGGAATATCAATGTGTAACTCGGGAAAATTTAAATTCTGTTCACCGGAACCGCTTATAACGCTGCCGATTGGAAGCTGTGGTTTTTCGTCGTTTGGAAATGAGACGAATAAAATTCCCACCGCACCATGCTGAAACGCGACTCTTGCTTTTTCTCGTGGATTACCGTTTTGCCAGCCGTGTTTTTCAATATTCCATTTAGGTTGATATTTGAAAACCATTGCAACTTTTCCTTTTACATCAACAGATTTGTAATCGTCATAAAGAGAGTCAGATATTCCATATCCGCAAAAGACCACAGACGCGGTTGTATTTCCTGAACCTGAAAAGCCACGATAAATATAATCTTTCCCAATTTCACATTTCTTTTCCGAGCCGTCGGCGCGAATAACGGAAAACTCCTCTCCCGGTAAAATCTGGTTGTATTCTATATTTAAGTATTGAAAATAGTTCTCATCACCAAAAGGTTTTAATCCCGCTATCTCAAATTCCTCCGCTCCGTAACTTGCCGCCGCATTGTAATATTCACTTCCGGCAAGTCTGCCTTGCAGTTCGGGAGAAGCGAGAAATTCCACCCGCTTCATCAAACGTTCTTCTTTAATAAGAGTAATAGATTGCGCAAAAAATGTTTGAACAAGGAGAACCGGCAAAAGCAAGTACAATTTTTTCATGGGGGACTTTCGTTTTTTTTCTTTACGAAAATAGACAAGTTTGAGAGATTGAGAAAGCAAAATTAGACTTTGAGACCAAGTGATTTTGAGACTTTAAGACTGTGATATTCTCATTAAATTTCTAACTATTGATTTTATAACTCACGTTACGCAAAAGTGAGAAATTATATTGTAAATCGAAGCGAAGCTTCGATAAAACGCTTGTTTTTTACGAAGCTACCGCTTCGTATTACAAATTCTGCGTAAGGTGACTTTATAATATCGAATGATAGCAAACCTTTTACTTCTTCGGTCTGTACAGATGTGTGCTCGTTCCGAAAAATACTTCCGCAGCCTCCATTACCGTTTCGGATAGTGTTGGATGCGGATGAATGGTCAACGCTAAATCTCTGGCATTGGCGCCCATTTCAATTGCAAGCGTGGCTTCTGCAATAAGTTCACCGGCACCCGGACCGCAAATACCAACACCGAGAATGCGTTCTGTTTCCGGTTCAATAATTAATTTTGTCACACCGTCATTTCTATCAAGCGTTACTGCTCTGCCCGATGCAGCCCATGGAAATTTTGCGACTTCAACAATAATATTTTTTTCTTTAGCCTGGTTTTCAGTTAAACCAGCCCACGCAATTTCGGGATCGGTAAAGACTACAGCAGGAATTGCTTTCGGTTCAAATGCGACGTTGTGCCCCGCAATATGTTCAACAGCTACACGAGCTTCGTGCGAGGCTTTGTGCGCAAGCATCGGTTCGCCTGCAATATCGCCTATGGCATAAATGTTTGCATCATCGGTTTGTAGTTGTTGATTTACAACAATCCAGCCGCGTTGATTCACTTTTACATTTGTGTTTTCAAGTCCAAGTCCTTTTGTTTCCGGTCTTCTTCCGATAGACATTAAAACATAATCGTAAACAATTTCATTAACCGTTCCATCGGCGGATTGTATTTTAACTTTAATGCCGTCTTCAACTTCAACCATTTCAAGAACTCTCGATTTGAGCATAATTTTATCAAAAGATTTTTCAATTCGCTTTGAAAGAAATTGAACCAAATCTCTATCAGCACCTGGGAGAAGCCCGTCCATCATTTCAACTACACTTACTTTTGTCCCAAGTGCGTTATAAACGGAACCGAGTTCGAGTCCGATATAACCACCGCCGGCAACGAGTAACGATTTTGGAATTGCGGGTAAATCCAGCGCGGTGGTTGAGTTCAATAATTTTTTACTTTGAATATTTAAAGAGGGAATTGTCGCAATAACCGAACCGGTCGCAACAATCGCTTTTTCAAATTTAAATTCTTCGTTTGTTCCGTCAACTTTTTCAATTTTTAAAGTTGATGAATTAAGAAAACTTGCTCTTCCCTGGATGTAATTAATTTTTCTTTGTTTGGAAAGAACTCCCAAACCGCCGGTAAGTTTTGCAACAACTTTATTTTTGAATGTGCGAAGTCTGTCCAAATCAATTTTGGGTTCGCCGAAATCAATGCCCCAGGTTTTTGCTTCTTTCGCTTCGGTTAAAAGTTTTGCAATGTGCAACAACGCTTTTGAAGGAATGCATCCGCGGTAAAGACAAACGCCGCCTGGATTTTTTTCTAAATCAATTAACGTTACTTGCATACCTAAATCAGCGGCTGCAAACGCAGCAGCGTATCCGCCGGGACCGCCGCCAATAACTACAACACTTTTATTTTGTTCCATAAGTCTTTCGATTTTTCAATAATAAAAAATGGGACGCAGATTTATTAAGATTTTTTATGATCTGCGCTGATCATAACCAATCCTAAAAATCAGTGTACTATTGCATTAAAAATTTAGACGGATTTTCGAGCGCCGTAACAATCCATCGTAAGAAACGGATTGCATCAGCGCCGTCTATCAGCCGGTGATCATACGAGAGCGATAAAGGCAGCATTAGACGTGGAATAAATTGCCCGTCTTTATAAACCGGTTCAAATGCACCACGCGAAACTCCGAGGATTGCAACCTCAGGAGAATTTACAATTGGCGTAAAATACGTTCCGCCTATTCCGCCGAGATTGGAAATCGTAAAACATCCGCCTTGCATTTCGTCCAAACCAATTTTTCGTTTGCGCGCTTTTTCGGCAAGTTCGTTCATATCTTTTGTAAGTTGAAAAAGATTTTTCTGATCAACATTTTTCAAAACAGGGACGATGAGTCCGTTCTCCGTATCAACCGCTACGCCGATATTTATATATTTTTTATAAACGATTGCTTTCTTCTCAATATCCACGCTTGCGTTGAACTGTGGGAATTCTTTTAATGCGGAAGAAATTATTTTCAATAAGAATGAAGTTACTGTCAGCTTGGTTCCTTCTTTCTCTGCAATAGTTGATAAACCTTTTCTTACTTTTTCCAAATCGGTGATGTCGGCTTTATCAAACTGCGTTACGTGTGGAATGGCTGACCAGGCGTAACTTAAATGATCGGCGGTTTTTGAACGGATGTTCGACATTTCTTTTCTTTCAACTTCTCCGAACTTGGAAAAATCAGGAAGTGGTTTCGCTTTAATTCCAACCTGTCCGGAAGCTGAGATTTGCTGTTCGTGTAATTTTTTGGAATAGGCTTTAACATCAGCCATACGAATTCTTCCGTCTGGTCCGCTGCCGGGAACTTGATTAATATCCACACCGATCTCACGCGCTAATCTTCTTACCGAAGGCGCTGCCGGCGCCGAATGTAAAGTTATCGCCGGTTGATTATCAATGATAACTGCTGTTGCAGAACCGCGAACAATTTCGATTGTCTCTTCTTTTTTCTCTTCAACTGATTCAGTTGGTTCAACTTTCTTTTCACTTTTAACTTGCGTTGGTTGCCTGGTAGAAACTTCAACACGCAAAACCACTTGTCCCACTTTAGCTTTCTTCCCTTCTTTCACTAAAAGTTCAATTACTTTTCCGTCAATAGTTGAAGGCACTTCGATAGTGGCTTTGTCTGTTTCGATTTCAAGAATGCCTTGCTCTTTTTGAATAACATCTCCGACAGAAACAAGTATTTTTAAAACATTAGCTGATTCAATATTCTCGCCTAATTCAGGAAGTTTAAATTCTGTAATGGTGGAAGGCTGCGTCTGCTGATTAGTTACCGCTTTCTTATTTTTTTTTGAAACAGTTTTCGATTCCGTTTGGATTGTCTTTGTACTTTGAGGTAGCGCTTCAATTTCTTCAACGCGAAGAATGACTTGACCTACTTTTATTTTTTCACCATCCTTTACAAAAACATCTTTGATCATTCCGCTCACGGTTGAAGGGACTTCGATGGTTGCTTTGTCGGTTTCAATCTCTAATACCGCTTGGTCAAGCTCAAGCACATCACCCGGAGCTACAAGTACTTTTAGTATAGAAGCTGATTCAATATTTTCTCCCAATTCGGGAAGGATAAATTCTTTCATAAAAAACACCTTGTTCTAAACTTTAATTAAGCAAATGATTTTTCTTTAATGGGATTTGGCGGATTGTGAGAAATACCAAGTATTCCGTCAATTGATAAATCTTCATCCAACAAAGACCAATGAATTCCATAACCGGAAGAAGATATCTCGAAATGTTCTCTTTCACTTTTTGAAGCATGTAAAAGTAATTCGGAAACGTTCTGAAGATTAAAACTATATTCCACATCATCAATTTTCAAAACCATCGTATCATCTTTGAATGTCAGGTTTTCGACTTTATGAAATTTACTCATCGTTTTTTCCTTTCTTGAAATTTATTCCATTCATCTTCAATTAATCGGAAATTTGTATAAATTATTTCTTTCACCAACCTTTTATCGCTTGAATTCATATTTGAAGAGAAAGCTTCGATTGCACTAAACTCTTCTACATCAAGCCAATATTTACATTCTTGTTCACCCTTTTTGGCATGAATGTGTATCGGTTCATTTCCTTCATTTGAATAGAAGAAAAATCTCCAACCGTTTATGTAAAGTACTGTTGGCAAATTACTCCTTACGAAATCATCGGATTTAATTTTTCCGGATTGATCTCTAATTCTTTAATCACTTTTTCAACTTGCGTCATTTTGAGTTTGCCTTCTTTTGCAAGTGCGAATAACGTTCCGATAACAATATAGCGTGCATCAACTTCAAAAAAGTCGCGGAGTTCGGGACGCGCTTCGCTTCTGCCGAATCCGTCTGTTCCAAGCGAGACAATTTGTTTTGGAAGCCATTTTGCAATTGAATCGGGAAGCGTTTTTACGTAATCGGATGAAGCAACGATTACACCTTCATCATTTGTAAAACATTGGGTGATGTAAGGAATTTTTTGTTCGGCAGTTGGGTGGAGTAAATTCCATCTTTCAACATTCAACGCATCGCGTCGCAATTCTTTATAACTCGTAACGCTCCAAACATCGGCGGAGACTTTGTATTTTTCTTCAAGAATCTTTTGAGCTTTCAATGCTTCGTTCACCATCGTGCCGCTGCCGAGCAAGTTTGCTTTTAATTTGTGCGATGAATTTTCGGATTCTTTCAATTTGTACATTCCTTTAAGAATTCCTTCTTTGGAACCTTCCGGCATCGCTGGCATTGCATAATTTTCATTCATTACGGTGATGTAATAAAATATTTTTTCTTGCTCTTCGTACATTCTTCTAATTCCGTCGCGGATAATTACCGCAAGCTCAAATGCAAATGCGGGATCGTAGGTAACCAAATTAGGAACAGGATACGCAAGCAAATGCGAGTTACCGTCTTGATGCTGCAAGCCTTCACCATTGAGAGTAGTTCTTCCGGAAGTTCCGCCGACGAGAAATCCTTTTACGCTCATATCAGCGCCAGCCCAAATGAGATCACCGATTCTTTGGAAACCGAACATTGAATAATAAACGAAAAACGGAATCGTGTTCACACCGTGCGAAGCGTAAGCGGTTCCAGCCGCTATAAATGAGGACATTCCGCCTGCTTCGTTAATTCCTTCTTCAAAAATCTGTCCGTTCTGCGCTTCTTTATAGAATAAAAGACTGTCTTTATCAACCGGTTCATAAAGCTGACCAACGTGAGAGTAAATTCCAACCTGTCTGAACAACGCTTCCATTCCAAAGGTTCTCGCTTCATCGGGAACGATGGGAACAATAAGTTTGCCGAGTTCTTTATCGCGTAAAAGTTTCGCAAGAATTCTTACAAAAACCATAGTTGAAGAAACTACTTTGCCGTCGGTACCTTTATAAAATTCTTCAAAGAGTTCTTCCGAAGGTGTTTTTAAAGGAGCGATATCAGTTCTTCGTGAAGGAGCAAATCCACCGAGCGCGGTTCTTCTCTCTTTTAAATATTTTAATTCGTGGCTGTCTTCATCGGGTTTGTAGAACGGCGCTTTTGCGACTTCATCATCGGAAATAGGAATACCGAAACGCGATCTAAATTCTTTTAACTCATCTTCATTTAATTTTTTCTGCTGATGGGTGATATTTTTCCCCTCGCCGGCTTCACCTAACCCGTAACCTTTGATGGTGTGTGCAAGGATTACCGTAGGCTGTCCTTTATGCTCTGTTGCTGATTTGAAAGCTGCATAAACTTTTTCGGGATCGTGTCCGCCGCGTTTTAATTTTCGCAATTGTTCATCGGAAAGATGGCTGACCATTTCAAGTAACTCAGGATCGGCGCCAAAGAAATCCTGGCGGAAATAAGCGCCCGATTCGACTGAATATTTTTGATATTGACCGTCAACAACATCCATCATTCGTTGTACAAGTTTGCCGTGTTTATCCTTGGCGATGATCGGCTCCCAATCGCTTCCCCAAAGGACTTTAATAACATTCCAGCCTGCGCCGCGAAAAGCAGCTTCAAGTTCTTGAACAATTTTTCCGTTGCCGCGTACAGGTCCATCAAGCCGTTGCAAATTACAATTGATAACAAAAGTTAAATTATCAAGTTTTTCGCGCGATGCCAGAGTAATTGCGCCAAGAGATTCCGGTTCATCGGTTTCACCATCGCCAAGAAAAGCGTAAACTCTTCCGGTGTTTTTCTTTAATCCGCGGTCTTCTAAATATCGGTTAAAATAAGCTTGATAAATCGCCATGATCGGTCCGAGTCCCATAGAGACGGTTGGGAATTCCCAAAAGTTTGGCATCAGCCATGGATGCGGATAAGAAGAAAGTCCGCCGTTCGGTTTTAATTCTCTTCTAAAATTTTCTAACTGTTCAACGGAAAGTCTTCCTTCGAGATAAGCGCGCGCATAAATTCCGGGCGAAGCATGTCCCTGGAAGAAAATTTGGTCGCCTTCGTAATCTTCTCCTTTTCCTTTAAAGAAATGGTTGAATCCAACTTCATATAACGTTGCCGCCGAAGCGTACGTTGAAATATGCCCGCCTACACCTGCATCGCCTTTGTTTGCGCGAACGACCATCGCCATCGCATTCCAGCGGATAAGACTTTTTATTCTTCGTTCAATTTCTCTATCGCCGGGATAAGGCGGTTGTTTTTCGCGCGGAATAGAATTGATGTATGGAGTATTAGCTGTAAAAGGGAGTTCAACTCCGGCTTTTTGCGCCCGAATTTGTAATTGTTGCAGAATTTCGATCACTCTTTTGGGTCCGCCATGCTGCAGCACATAATCCAGCGAGTACATCCATTCTTGATTTTCTAATTCTTCAATTGATTTTTGATTTACTTTTTCGTCTGACATTTCCAAAGCCTTCGGGTAATAATAAAAAGAAACGCTCACTCACTTATAATAACACAACAAAAAGGAATTTTGTTCACTTAAAGTTGTCCGGGAGAGAGGATTTTTATAAAAACTACACCAATTTAAAAATTTTGGGGTATAAAAACAATTTGCTGTAAGACGCAAAAGAGGAAAATTACTGTGCCATTCGAATATCGAATAATGAACAAGCCTGCCCGGTTAAGCCGGGGAATGTTGAATGACGAAGTTTTGTCCTTCGATATTCTAAATTCCTTGTTCGATATTCATTATTCTTTGGTGATTCCGGTTTACGGATTGAATTGGTAGATATAATCAAATCCAATTAAATAGGAAGTTATACAACCCGTTAAAACACCTAAAACAGTCATTTGAAAAGATACTCCCGGATAATCCAGCCCTCCATGATAGTCCTTGATTCTAAAAACATTTACCAAAGCAATTCCTGATAGAAAACCAAGTGGTGCTCCGGTTAAAACTCCGAGTGGCATTCTACGCCATCTATCATTGTAACTTATTGTCTTTATTATATCTGTCGGCACAAGTGTCTTTATTACTACTATACTTTTGCTTTCAACAAAACTTATAGAATCTTTGGTTACTTTTACCTCATCACCTGTAAGTTTATTACCGTTTTTTAACGCGACCGAAGCCGAAGTAGTTGTACTTCCCGGGAAGTATATGTCAGTAACATCTGACAAAGCAAATCGTCTGTGTATTTTCTCCTCCAGTTTTTTAAAAGAGAGTAATGTATCATGATTAATTTCAACTCCGTTCTGTGCAATGAAAGAACTATCGTCTACTAAAGTTACCTTCGCTTCTCTATCTTTGAAATTGTTATTGAATTCCTCATAAAACTTCTCTTTTGTTCCGAAATCGGTAACGGTATAAGTTGATGAACAACCGGTGAAAAAAATAAAAATGAATGCCCCAGCGAAATAAATATTTTTCATTTATTGAATTCGTAAATGATTGGACAACCAATAAAATAACCGCCAACACCACAGGTTATAATGCCAAGAATCGCTCCTCCCAAGAAACCACTTAACTCTTGGGTCTCCCCATGATAATCGGTGGCGGTTTTACCCTGTAAATACCCAATCATACTACCAGATGCGAAACCGATCTTCATTCCAGAAAAAACACCTTTCCATCTGCTTGTATAACTGGCTGTTTTTACTTTATCTATTGGAATATTATTTATCATTATTGAACTTTTTATCTCGACAAAATTTATTGAATCATGAACAATGTTAACATTTTCAGCTTTAAGTTCATCTCCGTTTTTCAATAAAATAGACGCTTTTGAGTAATCATTCTTAGAATAAGTTATTTCTGCGATATTTGATAATGCAATCTGTAGGTAATGCTTTCCCTCTACTATGTTATATAATGTTAATGTGTCACTTATTATTATTGCACCGTCACTTGTGATAAAAGTACTATCATTTGACAGTGTAACTTTGACCTCTTTTGTTTTGAACGAATCGTTAAATTCTGCGAAGAATGTTCCTTTAGAAGAGAAATCATTTACTCGATAGGTTGTTGAACATCCGGCAAAAAGGATAAAAACAAGTGCAACTTCGATAAAAACATTTTTCATGATTTATTCTCCTTTCATTGTGCTGAAGAAGGAGAATATGGTTGATAAGTACCAGCCCCTAATTTGTAGATTTGTTTTATAGACCATCCACCAAGACCAACACCCCATTGACAATCCGGGTAACAAGGTTGTGAGTTACACTGCCAGACAATTAAATAATAACCATATGACCGTAATAACCAATCTTTCTCCCATGCTTGTTCAGAAAAATTCTGAACACCGAC
>Ga0100383_1002681_pt1 | contig 10747 bp, 11 predicted proteins | sample CryGeymeta201507_FD_81565 | JGI IMG/M metagenome (GOLD analysis project Ga0100383, IMG submission 81565) | Groundwater microbial communities from Crystal Geyser aquifers in Utah, USA - Crystal Geyser metaG 2015-07 | ecosystem: Environmental > Aquatic > Deep subsurface > Groundwater | place: USA...
GACGACGGCGCCCGCCGCAGCCTGAACCTGCGCGCCGAGAGCGACGCCGCTATCCTTGAGATACTTCAGCATGGCTCAAATCCCCGTGGCTGCGAGACGGACGGCGGCGACGATGCGCTCGTAGCAGCCGCAGCGGCAGATGTTGCCGTCCATCGCCGCCATGATCTCGGCGTCGGATGGGTTGGCCTTGGCCGAAAGCAGGCTGGCGGCCTGCATGATCTGCCCCGCCTGGCAGAAGCCGCATTGCGGCACGTTCAGCTCGCGCCACGCCGCCTGCACCGGGTGGTCGCCCTCCGGATGCAGCCCCTCGATGGTGGTGACGGCCTTGCCGGCCACGTCGCTCAGCCGCAGCAGGCAGCTGCGCTCGGCCACGCCGTCCACATGCACGGTGCAGGAGCCGCAAAGCCCCACGCCGCAGCCGAACTTGGCGCCGGTCAGCCCGGCGACGTCGCGCAGCGCCCACAGCAGCGGCATCTCGGGGCTTGCGTCGATGGCGCGCGCGGCGCCGTTCAGGGTGATCTCGATCATGGTCGGGCGTCTCCTTGGATCTCGGCGGCCGGAGCGTCGCGCCGCGCGGCGCGCGATCCGGGCTGAAAGCGCTCATTCAGGGTGGCGCGCGCATCGTGACGCAAAAAAATCGAGAGGCGAGAGAACCGGGGTCTGCTCTCGCCGGGCGAACCGCATCGAAACGACATACTCGCCCGACCACTGTGCCTGTCGCGGCGACGCCAGTCAACGCGCGCGCGACGCAGGGCTTTGACAGCGGGCGCGCACTGTGGCAGTCCACCGCAGCTTTTTAAGACAGAGTGCAGCCCCGAGGATGACGATGGCAAAACCCGAATGGGGCGCAAAGCGCCACTGCGCCGCATGTGGCGTGCGCTTCTACGATCTCAACCGCGACCCGATCGCCTGCCCGGAGTGCGGCGCGGTGTTCACGCCCGAGGTGATCGTGCGCGGCAAGCGCGTCCGCGTCGCGCCGCGCGCCGATGCGGCGAAGGCCGTGGTGGTCGATCTCGAGCTTGAGGACGACGTCGAGGACGCAGCCGACGACGACGAGGACGACGACGCCGTGGTGCTGGACGAGGACGACGACGACGATGACGCCGTCGTGGTCGCGCCTGCGGCCGATGAGGTCGAGGAGGACGTGGTCGAGGCCGATGACGACGTGCTGCTGGAGGCCGACGACGAGGACGCCGACGACGATCTCGACGATCTGGTGGAGAAGGACGACGACGACCCTCTCAGCCGCTGATTAGCCCTTGCGCGGCGCGAGACGCGACAATATAGGTCGCGCCATCGCAGCGGCGGGACTCTCCGGGGCCATAGCTCAGTTGGGAGAGCGCTTGAATGGCATTCAAGAGGTCAGGGGTTCGACTCCCCTTGGCTCCACCAGTTCAGTCCCGCCGACGCGCGCCCCCGGACACGGTCTGGGGGCGTTCATTCTTGATGGGGTCCGCATGAGGCGTTGGATCGCGGTCGCCGCCGTGATCATTGCCGCGCTTGCGGGGTGGCGCTTGCTCGCGCCGGAACCGCGATTGACGTTCACGCCCATGGAGAGCCCTGAAGGGTTTCGCGCCTTGCGCCTGCCCGGCGTCTCAGGCGGGTTCGACCCGCTGGCGGGCGTCGGCGGAGGCCAGACCCGGACGCCTGCGCCGCCGCCGGCGGAGCTTTGCGCCGCACTGTTCGATGACGCGGCGGGCGTCGTGATCGGGCGGGCCGACGCCCCGGTGCGCATAGCCTCGTTCTCGGATTATCGCTGCCCCTATTGCCGGGTTCTGAGCGGCATTCTCGCCGATCTTGCCACAGAGGGACGGGCGCGGGTGACGTATCACGAGTGGCCGATCTTCGGCGCGCCGTCGGCGCTGGCGGCGCGCGCCGCGCTGGCGGCGGCGCGGCAGGGCGGCTATGCGGCGCTGCACGCCCGCCTGATGCGCTCGTCCTTCGTCGCGACGCCGGCCTATCTGGAGGCGGTGGCGGGCGAGATCGGCCTCGACGCGCCCCGCCTGCTGGCCGACATGGACCATCCCGCGGTCAGCGCGGCGCTGGAGCGGTCGCGCGCGCTTGCGGCGCTATTCGGCATGGCCGGAACGCCGACGCTGGTGGTCGGCGCGACCGTGGTCGAGGGCGCGGTCACCCGCGCCCAGCTCAAAGCGCTGATCGCGCTGGAGCGCGGCGCACCCGCGCCGGCGGCATGCCGCGCCGGATAGCGCGGGCCGCTGCGGCTGCGGATCATGCCTGCGCGACGGGCGCCTCGGTCGCGCGGCGGCGGTCGAGTTCCTGCTTGTAGATCGCGGCGAAGTCGATCAGGTCCAGCATCAGCGGCGGATAGCCGCCGTCGCGGGTGACGTCGGCCATGATCCGGCGCGCGAACGGGAACAGGATGCGCGGGCATTCGATCAGCAGGAACGGGCGCAGGTGCGTGTCCGGCACGCCGGTCACGGTGAACACGCCGGCATAGTCGAGCTCGACCACGAAGATGGTCTGCTCGCCCGAGGTCGCCTTGGCGTTCAGCTTCATCGTCACTTCATAGCGGTTGTCGCCCTTGGCGTTGGCGTCGAGGTTGACGCCCACCTTGATGTCGGGGCGGCCTTCCTGCGCGCCGCCCTTCTGCGCGGCGACGTTCTCGAACGACAGGTCGCGCATGTATTGCGCCAGCAGGCCCACCTGCGGGTTCAGGGTCTGCGGCTGCGGCTGCGCGGGCGCGCCGCCGTTGGTCTGGTCTTCGGCCATGGTGATCGGCTCCGGCTGTCCGTTGAAGGTGACGCGGGGCTAGCACGCAGGGCGCGCGCGGGCAATCGCGGCTCAGCGCGGCGGCGCGATGTCGCGCCGGTCGGCGCCGTCCGGGTTCGCGTCGTTAAGGTTCTGGTCGCCGGGGTTCTGGTCGCCGGGGGCGGATGGCGCGGTCACGTCGCGGTATTCGGCGTCGATGGGCGCGTCGTCGGGGTAGGGCCGGGCGGTGCGCGGCCCCATCCGCACCGCGCGCGCGGCGACCAGCGGCCCCAGCCAGCCGATCAGCGCGCGCCGCCCGGCGGGCGCCAGCAGGAAAAACCCCACGGCGTCGGTGAAGAACCCCGGCGTCAGCAGCAGCACCGCGCCGAGCAGCAGCAGCGCGCCGTCGGCCAGCGGCCCGGACGGGTCCTCGCCGCGATCCATCGCCGCCTGCAGCGCGCCCAGCGCCCCGGCGCCCTGCCGCCGCAGCATCGCCGCGCCCAGGATCGCGGTCAGCGCCACGATCAGCAGCGTCGGCCCCAGGCCGATGGCGCCGCCAACCGTGACGAACAGCGCGATCTCGATCAGCGGCACGGTGAGCAGGATCAGCAGCAACGCCATGCGGGCCTCCTTTGTCGGTGCGGCGACCGCCCGTCGTCATGGACTCTTATGGTCGCGCGCCATACATACGGTGCGACGCGGTGAAGCGCCACAACCCCCCGGACCACGCGGGCGGCGGCGCGCCGCAGGACGGCAGGGGTTGCAACCGTATGTCAACGGGCGTCATCGAGCTCATCATTCTGGCCGGGATCACGGTGTTCCTGCTGCTCAAGCTGCGCGGCGTGCTGGGCGCCAAGACCGGGCTTGAGGAACAGCAGGCGCCGCGCGCGCCGCAGGTCGAGCCGGTGCGCCAAAAGCGCGCCGCCCCGGTCGCGCCGGTGGAGGATGCGGGCGTCGATCCCGACAGCGCCACGGTGGCCGAAGGCGACGCCGACATCGGCGAGGCGCTGGCGTCGATGCGCCGCGCCGAGCCGGCTTTTCTGCCCACCGAGTTCATCGGCGGCGCGCGGCAGGCGTTCGAGATGATCCTGATGGCCTTCGAGCACGGCGATCTCGACACGCTGCGCCAGTTTCTCGCCCCCGACGTGTATCAGGGCTTCGCCGACGCCATCGCCGCGCGCAAGGAGGCGGGCTACACCGTCGAGGCGCGGTTCGTCGGCGTGCGCGACGCCCGCGTTGTGGCGGCGCGCTTCGACGCCGACAGCCGAGAGGCCGAGATCGCGATCCGCTTCACGGGTGAGCTGATCTCCGCCGTGCGCGACGCCAGCGGCGCCGTGGTCGAGGGCGATCCCAACGACGTGCGGCGCGAGACTGACGTGTGGACCTTCGCCCGCCGCATGGGCGCCGACGATCCCAACTGGCTGCTGGTCGCGACCGGCGAATGACCCCGCGCGGCGCGCGATGAGGCGCCGCGCGCCCCGCACCACCCTTTCCGAGGAGGAGCGCGCCCTGTGGCGCCGCGTGGCCGAGACCGCGCGCCCCCTGCGCGACGCGCCGCCGGAGCGAGGCGCGGCGGAAGCCGTGACCGCCCCCCAGGCCCCCGCAGCCGCCGGGATCAGCCCCGCTCCGGCCCGCCCTGCGCCACCGCCCGCAGACATCGCGCCGCGCATCCTGCGCCCCACCGGGCAGCCGGAGCGCCCTGTCGCGTGGCGGCTGTCGCCGGGCGAGCGCCCCGGCCCGGTCACCGCGAACACGCCGGGTCTGGATCGCGGCACGGCGCGGCGGCTGGGGCGCGGGCGGATCGCGCCGCAGGCGCGGCTCGACCTGCACGGGATGACCGCCGAGCGCGCCCACGCCGCGCTGAACCAGTTCATCGCCGCCAGCGCGGCGGGCGGCCTGCGCTGCGTGCTGGTGGTCACCGGCAAGGGCGGCGACGCGCGCGGCGGGCGCGGCGAGGGGGTTCTGCGCCGCGACACGCCGCGCTGGCTGGCCGTCGCGCCGCTTTGCGCCATGGTGATCGGCGTGTTCGAGGCGCACCAGCGCCACGGCGGCGGCGGCGCGCTCTACGTCTATCTCAGGCGGCGGCGGTAGGCCGGGGGCGCCGCGCCTTCCCTGCGCAGCGCCGTGCGGCCTGCGATCACAGCCCCAGCACGTCGGCCATGTCGTATTCCCCCGGCGGCTTGCCCTGCCCCCACAGCGCCGCCCTGACCGCGCCGCGCGCGAAGATCATCCGGTCGGTGGCGATGTGGCCGAGCGTCAGGCGCTCGCCCGCGCCCGCGAAGATCACCTGATGCTCGCCCACCACGTCGCCGCCGCGCAGGCTGGCGAAGCCGATGGCGCCGCGCGGGCGCGGGCCGCTCAGCCCGTCGCGGCCGCGCGCGGCGACCGCGTCCAGCGCCACGCCGCGCCCCCCGGCCGCCGCCTCGCCCAGCATCAGCGCGGTGCCTGAGGGCGCGTCGATCTTGGCGCGGTGGTGCGTCTCGGCGATCTCGATGTCCCAGTCGGCGTCGAGCGCCGCCGCCACTTTGCGCGTCAGCGCCGCCAGCAGCGTGACCCCCAGCGACATGTTGCCCGAGCGCACGATCACCGCGTGCCGGGCGCAGGCGCGGAGCCGCGCAAGCTGGCCCGCGTCAAAGCCGGTGGTCCCGATCACATGCGTCAGCCGCGCCTGCGCCGCGATCTCGGCATGGGCGACGGCGACCTCGGGCGGCGTGAAGTCGAGCACGGCCTGCGCGCTGGCGAACAGCGGCAGCGGATCGTCGCTGACGTTCAGGCCGACGACGTGACCCAGCCCCATCGCCTCGCCCACGTCGCGGCCCACCCAGTCGTGACCGGGGCGCACCGTGGCGCCCGACAGCATCACGCCGTCCATCTCGATCACCGCGCGGGTCAGCATCCGGCCCATGCGCCCGGCGCAGCCGGTGACGACGATATGGAGGGTTTGCGGGGCGGGGCGGTCTGGCATCGGGGCTTCCTTGCGTGCAGGGCTCTCTAGGGCCGCGAGTCGCGGCTGAACACATAAAGCGCGCTCACCGCCGCCGTGGCCAGCGCGTAGAAACCGAACACGGCGGAAAAGCCTGCGACCGGGTCCGCCGCTCCGGCGAGCAGGCCGCCGGTGACCGCCTGCATCGTCCCCACTCCCGCCATGCAGAAAAAGTTCATCAGCGTCACGCCGCGCCCGGTCATCGCGGGCGGAAAGAATGGGCGCGCGTGGGCCATCATCACCCCGAACGACATCCCCGCAAAGCCGATCGCCGCCAGCAGCGCCACCGACAGCGCCGCGCCGGCGTCCGGCCACAGCGCCAGCGCCGCACAGCAGGCCGAGAGCGTCAGCGTCGCGCCGGCCACGATCCACTTGCGGGTGCGCAGGATCTGGTCGAGCGGCCCCAGCGCGAACGACCCCGCCGCCATCGCCAGCGCCATCCACAGCGTCGCAAGCCCGATCGCGCCCGCGTCCAGCGCGAACACCTGCGCCAGATAAGGCCCGGCCCACAGGCCGCGTATCCCCACCACCGGCGCGTAATTGACGAACATCATCAGGTAGAGCGGCCACAGATGCGGCGTCGCCAGCAGCGCCAGATAGTCGCGCAAGCCGCCGTCGTCTCCAGCGCCGCGCCCGCCGTCCGCCCCGGCCCGCGCGGCAGGCGCGGGCGGATCGCGCAGCCAGACCAGCATCGCCAGCCCCGTCGCCACCGTGACGGCGCCCAGGGCGACCAGCGCCGCGCGCCAGCCCAGCGCCGCCGCCGCCGCCGCCATCGGCGCCGCCGCGCCGATGTTGCCCAGCGCGCCCACCCCCAGCATCGCCGAGGCGAGCAGCGCGAAGCGCCGCGCCGGATAGCTGCGCGCGAAGATGTAGAACGCCGCCATCAGCGCGGGCGCGCAGCCCGCGCCGATCAGCGCCATGCCCGCGATCAGCCCCGCCGCGCCTTGCGCCCCGGCGAAAACAAGCGCCCCCGCGCCGCCCGCCGCAGCGGTCAGCCAGCCCGCCGTGCGGCGCGGCCCGATGCGGTCGAGCGCCAGCCCCAGCGGGATCTGCATCAGCGCAAACGCGATGAACCACGCCGCCGAGGCCCAGCCCAGCGCCGAGGCCCCCACGCCAAGCTCGGCGGCCAGCGTCGGGCTGAGCACGGCGAGAAACACCCGGTAGAACTGGCTCAGCACATAGGCGACAATCAGCGCCGCCATGCCGGTCATGCGCGACTGTTCGTCATTTCAGGCGCTCCCCCCCCGCTTTTCACGCCATCAAGCACGCCGACACGGCGGTGAAAAGCGCAAAGCGCCAAGCCTTCGCCGACCATTGATCGCGATCAATGAGCGCGCCGCCGCTCTCCGTTAGCGTGTCCGTGATCGGGCGCAAAGGGCTGCGACCTCGCCAGCGTTTCGATCTCAACCACAGGGAGGCCACCGAGATGATGCCGAACCGTTTCGCCACAGCCGTCGCCGCCGCGTTTCTCGCAGGCGCCGCAGGCGCGTCAGCCCAGGAGCTTGTCAGCGCGCCGACATCGGTCTCGCCCGTTATCGACGGCGTGATCGATTCCGCCTGGGATGCGGCGACGCCGACCGCCGTCACCGTCGATCTGCATCCCTACAAGCCCAGCAACGGCTATGACGGTGTGACAGAGTCGACCGTCACCCTGCGCGCGCTGCACGACGACACGACGCTCTACATGCTGATCCAGTGGGACGACCCGACGCAGAGCCTTGAGCGCATGCCCTGGGTCAAGCAGGCGGACGGCGCGTGGAAGCAGCTCAAGAACCCCGACGACACCGGCCATGAGAACACCTATTACGAGGACAAGTTCGCGGTGCTGTGGGACATCAACGCGCGCGGCTTTGAGAAAAAGGGCTGCGCGGCCGCCTGTCACATGGCCGACGGCGGCATGATCGACGGGATCGAGGCGAAGTCGCCGGGCCGCAAGTTCACCGTCGCCGAGGGCCAGACCATCGACATGTGGCACTGGAAGTCGGTGCGCGCCGAGCCCGTCGGCCAGATCGACGACCAGTATATCGACCACAACACCGACGCCGCGAAGAACAGCGGCTGGGGTCGGCATGGCGACAGCAAGACCGGCGGCGGCTACAGCAACAACGTCTCCGAGGACAAGAAGACCCCCGCCTTCATGCCGAAGGACGGCGCGACCGGCGCGTTCTGGCTGGCCAAGTCCGATGCGGTTCCGTTCAACGACACGTTCGCGGCAGGCGACGTGCTGCCCGGCATCCTGATCTCGCCGTTCGAGGGCTCGCGCGGCGACATCGCCTCGGCGGCGGTCTGGGCCGACGGCAAGTGGACCGTGGAGGTGCGCCGCGCGCTGGTGACCACCGGCGAGAACGCCGCCGCGCAGGACGTGCAGTTCAGCGACCTGTCGAAGGCCTATCCGTTCGGCGTCGCGGTGTTCGACAACGCCGCGATCAATCACGCCTACCACGAAGGCGTGCTGACGCTGAAGTTCGGCGGCTGACGGCGATGCGCCTGAAGGAGTTGCCTGTGGGGGGACGGCTCGCCGTCTCCCTGTTTTCGCTGACCGTGCTCTACGCGCTTTTGTCCTCGATGCTGCTGATCGTCTATAGCACCGGCTCGACCGCGATGGTCGATCTGGAGGCGGTGAAGAACAAATACGCCCGCAACATGCTGACCGGCGCGATGTGGGGCTCGATGTACGAGCATGTCACCGAGGACGAGTCGATCCGCATCGTCGAGCGCTGGATCGCGGCGGGCAAGCCGCGCGCGCTCTATGACGCGGAGGTTGCGGCGGTGATGAAGGAGGATTGCACCAACTGCCATAGCCGCACCTCGACCATGACCAAGGCGATTCCCAGCATTCCGCTCACGTCTTATGAGGATGTCGTCGCCTCCTCCACCCAGGGGCTGCCCGACGGCAAGCTGCTGAAGGGGTTGCATTTCCATCTGTTCGGTATCGGCACGACGCTGCTGGCGCTGGGCGCGCTGCTGGCGTTCAGCGGGTTGGGCGGCTTCTGGAAGGCGGTGCTGCCGCTGGCGGGGTTCGCCGGGCTGTGGCTTGACACCACCGGCTGGATCGTCGGCCGTTTCAGCGAGGTTGCGGCTTACATGATCGTCTCGGGCGGGGCGCTGATGAGTTCGGCGATCGGGGCGATGGCGGTGCTGGTCCTGCTCGACTGCTGGATCCGCGTGCCGGTGATCGGCGGCGAGGACGACGACCGCTGACGACCGCCGCGCGACCCCTGCGCAGCGTCGCCGCGCCGCCTTGCTGCGGCGCGGCGGCTCGGCCATTGTGGCGCGCAGACTCATACCGGGAGGATGCGCGATGGCCATGGACGGCGACCGCCTGACGAACATGCAGACCCGCGATGTCGAGGCGCTGCTGCACCCCTACACCAACGCCGTCGCGCACCGCAAAACTGGCCCGCACATCATGGAGAGCGGGCAGGGCGTCTATGTGTTCGACGATCAGGGCAAGCGCTATATCGAAGGCATGGCGGGCCTGTGGTGCGCAGGGCTTGGCTTTGGCGACGCAGAATTGATCGAGGCGGCGCGCGAACAGTTGGGCCGTCTGCCCTATTACCACCTGTTCGGCGGCCGCAGCCATGAGCCGGCGATCGAACTGGCCGAGAAGATCAAGGAACTGGCGCCGGTTCCGATGAGCAAGGTGTTCTATCAGTCCGGCGGCTCGGAGGCCAATGAGACCCAGGTCAAGCTGGCGTGGTATTACAACAACGCGCGCGGGCGGCCCGAAAAGAAGAAGATCATCAGCCGCGGCAAGGCCTATCACGGCGTGACCATCGTCACCGCCTCGCTGACCGGCCTGCCCAACAACCACCGCGACTTCGACCTGCCGGTGGACCGCGTCAAGCACGTCTCCTGCCCGCATCACTGGCGCCACGGCCTGCCCGGCGAGACCGAGCGCGAGATGTCGGTGCGGCTGGCCGCCGAGCTCGACGCCTTCATCGAAGCCGAGGGGCCGGAGACGGTGGCCGCCTTCATCGCCGAGCCGGTGATGGGCGCCGGCGGGGTGATCGTGCCGCCGGAGGGCTATTTCGAGGCGGTCATGCCGGTGCTGGCCAAGCACGACGTGCTGATGATCGACGATGAGGTGATCTGCGGCTTCGGGCGCACCGGAAACTGGTTCGGCGCCACCACGATGGGCATGACGCCCACCTCGATGTCGATGGCCAAGCAGCTGACCGCCGCCTACGCGCCGCTGTCCGCTGTCGCGATCAATCAGGACATGGCCGACGTGGTGGAGGAGAACTCCGGCAAGATCGGCGTGTTCGGCCACGGCTACACCTATGGCGGCCACCCGCTGGGCTGCGCCGTGGCGCTCAAGACGCTGGAGATCTACCAGCGTCGCGACATCGTCGGCCAGGTGCGCGCCAAGGCGCCGCTGTTCCAGCGCCTGCTGCGCAGCTTCGCCGGGCATCCGCTGGTGGGCGAGGCGCGCGGCGTGGGGCTGGTCGGCGCGCTGGAGGTCTCGCCCGACCGCAAGACGGCGGCGACGTTCGCCCAGCCCGGCAAGGTGGGCGCAAAGCTCTCGGCGGAACTGGTGGCGCGCGGCGTGATCGGGCGCGCGATCGGCGACGTGCTGGCGTTCTGCCCGCCGATGATCATCACCGAGGACGAGATCGAGGCCATTTTCGCGCCGATGGAGGCCGCGCTGGACGCGACGCTGCATTGGGCGAAGGCGGAAGGGCATATGGCTTGAGCCGTTGCGTCGCATCCGGCGCGCCGCTACGTTCCACCATGTGAGCCACAAGTGGTGGAAAGCATGACCGCGCTGAACATCAAGAGCGCCGAGGCGCACCGTCTGGCGCGCGAGATCGCCCGCGCCACCGGCGAGACTCTGACCGGCGCAGTCGTCGCGGCGCTGCGGGCGCGCAAGGCGGAACTCGACGCGAAGGCCGGGCCCGACCCGGAAAAGGTGGCGAGAATGCGCGCAATGGGGCGGGCCTGTCGCGCCAGACTGGCGACTGAGGGCGGACCGATCCCGACTTCGACCGACGACGACCTCTGCGACGCGTGGGGGCTGCCGCAGCGATCGTGGACGCCTCGGCCGTCGTGGCC
>Ga0100383_1002687_pt1 | contig 10723 bp, 3 predicted proteins | sample CryGeymeta201507_FD_81565 | JGI IMG/M metagenome (GOLD analysis project Ga0100383, IMG submission 81565) | Groundwater microbial communities from Crystal Geyser aquifers in Utah, USA - Crystal Geyser metaG 2015-07 | ecosystem: Environmental > Aquatic > Deep subsurface > Groundwater | place: USA...
ACCGAGTTTATGAAACCCTTTAATATTGTTAAACGTTCTTTCTGGATTTAACAATTTCCATGAACTTTGTTCATCATCTGTTTCGAAAACCTCTCCACCAGTTGTTACAAAATTGAGTTTCCCTTCTTCATTTACAAATCCATTTGTAAAATAGCCACCAAACATTCCCATATTAGCTTTGGTAAAGGTTACTCCATAATCTTCTGAACGATAAATTCCATTATTAGCAGCAACGAATAAAGTGGATCCAGCTGAATACAAATCATTGATTACAGGTTCTGTTAATAAAGTACTTGACCATGTTAAGCCCCCATCTTCTGATCGATATAATCCATTAATCGTAGAAACAAACAATTTTTGATCAAACCCATGAATAATCCCATTTGTTGAACCAACTCCAGTTCCTGTTGGTGTATTGGATAAAATATTCCAATTTTTTCCACCGTCCGTAGAATTGATAATACTTGATTCAGTTATAGAATGATAAACGCCATAAATAGCGGTATCAGTTGAGTAAAACGATGATACTTCTCTCCCATATTGAGGATTTGCAAAAGTGGCCATTTCAAATGTTCTGCCATAATCTTCAGAATAAACAATTCCAACATTTGTGCCTTGACCTCTATTCGCAACAATTAAATTCCCTTTACTTTCCGCCATATTACTGAGAACATAATTTGAAAGTAAATCATTTAATGGAGAATCCGTTATTCTTGTCGTATAATCAGTAAACCCTGTTTTATAGAAATATTTTGATGAGTATTCTGTACTAAACAAAGTATCACCAACAATAGTTGGCCAAGTTCCACTAGCTCCTATACTATACCACGTTTCGCCATTATCTAATGAAGCAATACTAAAATTCCCAAAACCCATTAATGCATCTTTATATCGAATAAATTTATGTATCCTTACATGTAAATTCGTTAAATCGGTAGATGCACCTTCTTTTGTTTTAATGATTAATGGAGTCCAATTTATTCCATCATCTGAGGAGTAAATTGTTGAAACTGGCTGTGTTAAATAATAGGAATAGGTTTGATACTTAACTGATGCAAAAAACTTCCCAGAAACGGGATCTTTAAAAATAGTTTGAACGGTTTCTGTTTCTGGCCCGTCAATTCGTTGCCATTTAGTTTGAGAAAATGCCAAAGTAACGCTTATTAAAACGAGGAGTATTGTAACGATAAACTTCATGTTATTTAAATTAAGTGATTAATTAATCAGACTTAGTTTAATCAATCTCAAAAAACATGGATATAACACTTTTGATGTTTTTTTGTTGAATTTGCCGAGTATTTAAACCTATAAATGCAACTTGTCTCTAAACTTTTCTACTTTCATTCTCACCTAGCTCCATTAAATATTCTAAAGTATTTTCATTTGTTCAGATTTCTTGTAAACTTTGGCCAAATTAACCCATTTGTAAAGTGAAGATTGTTATTATCGGTGCTGGAGAAGTCGGCTATTATCTCGGAGCTCTGCTCTCCACACATCATCACGATGTTACAATTCTCGACCGCGATAAAGAAGCATTAGCCCGTGTTCAAGAAAAATTAGATGTGTTAGCCATTGAAGGTAATGCGACTTCTGGGAAAGACTTAGTTAAAGCAGGCGTTCCTGATGCTGACATTGTTGTAGCAGCTACAAGTATTGATGAAGTGAATATGATTGCATCCATGATGAGTAAGCGTCTAGGCGTTAAGAAAGTAATTGCCCGAGTCCGCTCAAATGAGTTAACCTCTCCCGATTCGCCTATCAAACCTTCCGATTTAGGAATTGATGTTGTTATTCATCCAGAATATTCTGTGGCACTAGACATAGTTCAATTATTAAAAAGGGCTGCCGCCTCCGATGTACTAAATATTGCTGATAAAAAAATGCAATTAGTAGGTATAAAGCTCGATAAAACCTGTCCTATTTTGGGAAAAACAATGATTGAATACACAAAAGAACTTGATATTGTCAAATTTAGAGTAGTTGCCATTCATCGTGGTGGAATGACTGTTATTCCGAAAGGGGAAACCAAACTTCAAAAAAACGATCAAATATTTGTTTTAGCAAAAACAGCTGATGTAAAAGCAATCGTTCGAAGCACAGGGCACAATGAAAAAAGTTTAAGTCGAGTTATGATTGCAGGTGGAACGGCAATTGGTGAAATGATTGCAGAAATGCTCATGAATGACACTCGCGATTGGCGAATAAAACTTATAGAACCCGATTTAGATAAAGCAACTTTTTTAGCAAACAAACTTCACGATGTTTTAGTACTTAATGGTAATCCAGCAGATCCCGATTTATTAGTCACTGAAGGAATCAACGATATGGATGCTTTTATTTCTGTAACGAACGATGAAGAATCGAATATCATTAGTTGCTTGATGGCCAAACACTTAGAAGTTAGAAAAACCGTAGCACTTGTTTCAAAACCTAGTTATATCCCATTGAGTCAAACTATTGGTTTGGATGCCGCTGTAAATGTTAAACAATCTGTTTCAAATGAAATTCACCGTTATGTTCGTCAAGGCCGAGTGGTTTCTGTAACCGCCTTACATGGAATTGAAGCTGAAGTTTTAGAATTAGTCGCAACCTCCAACTCAAAAGTGATCAATAAGCCATTGAGCCAATTAAAGTTTCCAAGAAATGTTGTAGTAGGTGGCATTATTTGTGGAGACAAAGCTGATATTGCCGTTGGTAGCACTATAATTAGAGAAAATGATAGAGTAATCATATTTGCACTTCCCGATGCAATTGACGAACTAACCAGCTGTTTTAATTAAAAATTCCATTTTTTTTTCATGAACATTTAAAGGTATTGGAATTAAGTTTTTTTGGTTTTATTTTCACTTTTTCGCTTGTTCTCTCGTAAGAAAATTATAGAAATGATATTTTAGCAAAACCATCGGGGTTTCTAGTAAATTGCCAAGGGCTAAAAACTCCCTAATTGGCTTTTTGACGCAGGCTCAAAAGTGCATTTCTTATAAAAACCATGACTAGTCTTATAAAAAGAATCAAACTCATAAAATCCCTTTTTGAGTACAACTTAAATTTTGATGTACCATCTATTTGACAAAAATACTCTTGAGCGTACTCCAAAAATTCATTTTTAGCAATATATTCGTCGAATTGGTAGGATTTTGAAGGGTGTAAACCGAAAGAATCGACTTTTTGGAGAGGAGTCACCCTTAAAACCTAACATTATTGATGCAAAATTTTAGTGTATCTTTATTTCTAATTTCTTTTTCATTTCAATAAATTAACTGCTTTTTATTAATTAAAAATCATCTTGAAACTCACTGAATCTTCTTTTCACCTTTTATTTGCACGTGTCTTTTCAAAACTGAAAAAAAATGGATCTTTTAGTAGCATTGCCATTTCAAAACAATTGCACTTAACCTTCGACTTCGGGATTGTTTTTGGTGTAGTTGGAGCCTTTATTTTTTTCATGGGATTTGCTCTTCTACTCCCAATGATTATCGATTTCATTTATCAAGAAGACACTTGGATGGCATTTTTAATATCTGCTTTAATCTCTTTTATTTTGGGAGGTAGTCTGTTTTATATTTTCAAACCTAAAAGAGAGTTAAAAAACAGAGAAGCTTTTTTAATTGTAAGTTTAACTTGGCTGGGTTTATCTGCGGTTGGCGCCCTTCCTTTTTTACTAACCAATGTATTAAGTAGTTATACGGATGCTTTTTTTGAAACTATGAGTGGGCTAACCACAACAGGTGCAACAATTTTTGGTGGCGTAACCGATTTGGGTCAAAAAAATCCTGACATAGAAATGCTTCCTAAATCATTATTATTTTGGCGATCTTTAGCTCATTGGTTAGGTGGAATGGGTATTATTGTGCTTTCTATCGCCATTTTGCCCTTATTAGGTTTCGGTGGAATGCAATTGTTTCAAGCTGAAACTCCAGGTCCAACTGCTGATAAATTAACGCCTCGAGTTCAGAATACAGCGAAATTATTGTGGGTTGTTTATGCTGGTTTCACCTTGGTTGAATTTCTTTTGCTCTGGATTCATCCCTCAATGGATTGGTTTGATGCAATAAATCACGCATTTGCTACCATGGCCACAGGTGGCTTCTCAACCAAAAATGGAAGCGTTGCCGATTTTAATTCCGTCTATATTGATGTGATCATTATTATTTTCATGTTTTTAGCTGGTATTAACTTTGCACTTCATTATAGAATATTGACGGGAAAATTTGATGCGTTTTTATCGAACAGAGAGCTTCGATTTTATACTTTAGTTAGCATTGCTTCTGTAATTGTAATCAGTTTATCACTTTTCTGGCAGAGTGGCTTAAGTCTAGGAGATTCTTTTCGTTACGGTGGTTTTCAAACCATTTCAATAATAACAACTACAGGTTTCGGAACGGCTGATTATGATAGTTGGCCGACTGTTGCATTTATTGTTTTAGTCTTATTGTTCTTCACAGGAGGGTGCGCAGGCTCAACTGGCGGTGGTGTAAAAATGATTCGTTGGTTAATTTTAATCCGAAATTCATTTAAGGAAATCACCCAAACACTTCACCCAAAAGCAATTTTACCAGTTCGGATTGGAAGTTATACGGTTGAACCAGCGGTTATAAGAACTGTTTTAAGCTTTTTCATACTATACTTGTTTATTTTTGTCACCGTTGCGGTTATTTTAGCCCTACTAAATATCGACTTTATGTCATCCATTGGAGCGAGTATAGCTTGCTTAGGGAATATTGGTCCTGGTTTTGCATCCTACGGGCCAACAGATAATTTCGCATCTATTCCAACTTTAGGGAAATGGGTTTTATCCTTTGCCATGATGATTGGAAGATTGGAGTTATTTACCGTTTTAATTTTATTCAGCCCAAAATTCTGGAGAGAATAAATAAAATTTAGCGCGAGACTTCAGTCTCGTGCGAAAATGCGAAAACAAAGACTTCCGTCTTTATTCAGTCTCGTGCAAAAATGCGAAAAAGTAAACATAAAATTTCAGTCTTAGTTTGAACGTATTGTAACAATCACATTAAAACGAATATTCTGTGTAACTCTCTCAAAAGTCTGCGTAGATTTAGGAATTGCATGGTCATAGGTGTACTCAAAATTCGCTTTAACCATACTAGAGAATTGATAACCTACCAAACCTGTCAATTTTATTCGAGTATCACCCACAACACCTAAATCCGAATTATCAACAAAATCATAATCATCCACATTAGTTGATGATAATCCATCAACCAAACTATTTGCTAAAACAGCAGTAAATTGGCGACGTAAATTTGCTTCTTCATAATAACTTGCCGAAACCGATAAATCTAAAGTATTTCTCAACTTATTGAAAAACGGCAATCGAAATCCCCTCTTCTGCCATGTTCCTGTAAACTTAAATCCTTGAGATGTTTTTTCTGTCATTGTTGGGTTTGAAGTACTCATTGTTAACAACTTTGAATAATCATACTGCAATCGTGTACTTACATTATTTTTCCATGTAATATTTAGCCCAATTACAGGCATAAATCGGCGATCAATAGTTAAAGTTGATGCTTCGTATTCCTGAATTTTAGTACTTACTTTAATAGTTGATTGTTGAAAAAGTGGCGAACTTATTTCTTCATCAAAATTAGGATTAAATTTCCAACTTGTACGATAACTTCCGCTATAGGAGTGATTTAGGGTTATCCGCGAAACGTAATCGGATATAAACGGGAATAAATCTTCCAAACCAGACCAGTTTACTTTCCAGTTTGGTAGTGGAAATGGCATATACCCATTTTTACCAAAACCAGAACCTGTATTGGCTAAATAAGTCTGAACAAAATCTTTCTGAATAGCATCGCGATCTAAGATAGTTAAACCATCACCATTTCCATTTACATCAGAAATAACTCTATCTGTTGCGTTATAATCATCTAAACCTCTTTGTAATTGACTTCTAAAGAATTGTGAAAAATCCCCACCAAAAGCCCAAACACTAGCGCTTATATCACCCGTTTCATTTATTTGATTTTCACCTTCATTACTTAAAGGATCTAATATTAATAATCGAGATACGCTTCTATTCCATCCGAAATTCCAATCTAAATCCATCGAAAAATTCTTAAACGGTTGAAATTTCGAAGACATCGTAAAATTATCTTGAAAGGTTTCATTCATTGTTATATTCCAACTTTGTTGTTCAAATGGATTGGTAACCACATCATTTAACATGCGCTTTATACCAACTCGATACGTAAACGGTGGCGAAAATGAATTTCCATCAGCGGAAGTTTTAAACATGTTAAAAATGGATGAATTTCCTGCATATCCGTTTTGTGTAGAAGTTTCACCATGTCCATAATTCACATCAAAATTTTGCATACTAAATAATGCTAATCCCAATTTCCGACCTAAATACAACAGATTGCCTTCTCGATTTTCCTCTTTCTTCTCTTCTGCTTTACTACTCGGTTTTGCTGCATTTTTTACAGCATTAGGATTTTTCTGCCTCATCAATTCTAATCTCTTTTCATTTTCTTTTTTTCGCTTTTCAGCAGCAGCTATCCTTGCCCGTTCTCTACTTTCTTTGTCATCTGCTTTTTTCAGGTCATCATAAATGGGGATTTTTTTAAAAATTTCCTGAATTTTTATGCTCATATTTTGATCAAGATTATAGGAGTTTCCAATAGATGCTCCTTGATTTGAACCTTGTGGCGAATTTTGCCATCGAAATCCACCTCTATATGTAGTGGTATAACTAAGCCAATTTAATGCCTTAATTTTATTGATTTGAGGTCTCCAACTAATTCCATAATTCTCAGAATAACTCTCTTGGCGAACTCCGGTTGAATCTGTGTTAAAGACATTCTCTAAAGCTTTAAAGGTTGGAATCAATTCAAATGGCTGCGTTAGATCATCTGAATTTCGTACTTCTCCAGCACTATTTAAGAAATATTTTGAATTTGAACTAAAAGAAATAGGAATGGTCGGAGTTAAATTATAAGCAAAACCTATAGTCTGATTAAAATCAAACTGATGCGTTTGTAATATCGGAAGTAGTGTTGCATCTAAAGATCTACGTTGCCATTCTTGATAACTCCTTGCCAAAGTCCCAGACATATTTATTGAAGATGGCATGTACCCCAATTGAAAATCATATAACATACTTAACCATGAAATGTCTTCAACAAACCAAAATGGTCGTAATAAATCTACCTTTTTGAAAGTATAACTAAAACTCATTCCAGCATTAAAATTCCAAGAGTCTTTATAAATATCGTTTACATTCCTTCGTTTTTCTTGGGAATACGAATAATTCGTGTTCAAATTATCAAGCGTATATTGAAGAATTTTCCAATCAGAATTTCTTTTCGATAAATTACTCAACGTAAAAGAAGTCCGTTCTGAAAAATCCTGAACTTCACGCAATTTCGAACTTATTAAACTATCTTGAACTAGTATAGGTACATCTTGTGAACGAACAGCATCTGTAAAATCACTTAAACGAATATCTCCTTCTCTTGGCAAAAATTGAGGTGTTGACAAACTATTATTGTAATTGAAGCCAATAGGAATATTCCAACCATATTTTTGAGGCAAGAGTTTATGCACATTAAAAGTAGTTCCAAAGTCATACTGCAATCGATCAGCTCTTTGCCGATTACCCAAACGGGAATCTAACGATCCATAGCCTGCTCTACTTGTTAAAATTTTACCATTAATGGCTCCTAAATCAGCCAATTGAACATTTGCTGAGGCATTTGCAGCCCAACCTTCAGCATTATCAAAGCCAGATACACGTAACTCATTTACCCAAATTATTGCGTCTAAGGATTGTTTTAAATAGATATTCTGCGCCGAACCATCCGAAATTAGTCGTGCTGGATTCATGACCCCAATCCCAATTTCTGAAATACTTTGAAGTGATGGATTACCCTTTATCCCAATTCGTGTTCCAGGCGGAGCATCTTTTACCAATGTTGAGTCATAATAAGTTACCGAAGGATCAACTCCAGCCAAGTTTCTTAACTGTTTAATCGAATTCAAAGAACTCAAAACAATATTCATAGCGTTTTCTTCTGGCAGCCAGACCCTTTGTTCAATTTCTTCCTGAAGTGCTTCTTCATAATCTCTTGGTAAGCTCACAAAATACGAGGTGTCGCTTGGTGTTAAAGGTTGTCTGTATTCATAATATTCCCGTTCTAAATCCCGTCCAATTCTCACTACCAATTCGGCCTGCCCTCTTCTATCAAACCCCTCAGCGTGAACATACATTCTTAAATTTGTGTAATTAATTAAGTTCATTCCTCCCGTAAAGTTCCGACGAATCATTCGTAAATCACCTCCTCGTAAGTCATTAACTTGAAGTGATAGTGATTGCTCGTTTGCTAATAAGTTTCCTTGTTGCGTTCTGTTTATGGAACGAATTGCCCCAGTTGGTGTAACATAAGGAACAGGTCTTCTACTTTTGTTCTCTTCAACGTTTATCGTAGAAACAAAAAAGTCCGTTGAAAGATTTCCAATATTTCCAACTGCTTCTGCTTTTCTCCATTGAGATCCAACAAGCTCAAATGTTGCAAACCGTAGTGTGAAAGGTTTTTTGTAACCTGACATCCAAAAACGCATGTGAGTAACCGATTGAAAATCCTGAACATCACCAAACTTACGCTTAAACGTCTCTAATGGAATTCGAATTTGATACCAATTACTACCCTCATTTCTATCTTCAGTTATATCAACAATATAAGGTAAATCTTTTGAAAGTGAATTTGGATCAGCAGGATTCAAATCAATTTCATATTGATAATAGGAATCGCGTGTATTTGGTGCGGTTGGAATTATTAAACCCTCTGCATCTGGTCGGTTTGTAATAGCTCTTTTTTCTCCTGTTGTTCGTGAGTTTTCTTCAGAATAACCAAACATGCGTAAAAATCTTTCTTGCAACGACTTACCTTCATAAGCCGATTCTGCCCAATAATAATAATCATCGTTTGATGGATCTTCAAATACTGCTTGCGTTACAGCATGATTCGTTCCATATTGCTGTTGTACACTTGCCACAAAATCTTCAAAAAAATCAGTTTCATTATAATCACCTAAGCCAACATTGTTAGGAATTCCATCAAGACCGACATCTTCATCATTCAACGAATTAATCGAAAACTGTCCATCATAATCTATCGGCCTACGCAAAACTAACGATCGAGGTGGAATTCCACCTTGTTGATCTTCGTTCAAATTTGCGGCTCCCCCTTGTGCTAATCCATCTTCATTGTTAGAACTAAAATTCGGAATCACATCCTCAGAAATCGTTCCCAAATCGATATAAATTTTACCATTATAATCTTCTTTTATAGCAACACTTGCATTAGACCCGTTTTTTAAAATTGAATCTGGAATAATCGGCTGTACCCAAAACTCAATAAATTCAATATTATTTAGCGTTAAGTTTTCTAAACCTTGTGGTAATGTTGTAGTCATTCCTCCCCATGTTTTTTCAGATTCGTTTTCTAATAATTTTTTTAGCTGTCTATTGTAATTGTATTGACCGCGATTAGTGGGATTGTAATAGATATCCAATGTATTCAGAAAGTTATCTTGTTGAAGGGTTTGTCTATCAAATACATCTGAAACTTGTATTAATCGCGTTTCTCTAGTCCTAGGCACATCAATAATTGAACTCACATTAATCGGGATTGTGTACCATGCAAATTGGGATCGCATATCAGAACGTTCAATTTTGGATAAAAGCGAAGTGGGTGCTAACTCTAAATCGGTATCATATCCAGGAATAGCTGCTGGAGCCGCAGCAAGTGACCATCTTGTTGGCGACGCAAAATTAAAGCTTGTTTTTGAACCCTCAAATTCATCTATAAAAGAAACACCCTGTTCTTCGTCAGGATATAATCTATTCGCATCAATTGCAGCTTGAACGGCATTTGTTTGTGCAACGCCAGGTTTTAATTGAGCAAATTCGCCAGAAAAGTTAATACTTGATGGAGCTTTTGTTTCAATTAATGGAAAAAAATCAAGCGCTTTTGTAAGCCATGGTACTTCAAATTTAGCTTTTGCATCAAAACCATAAACTGAGTTATTTATTGGCTCATCTCCAATTCTAATTTTATCCGTTAATGGATTATCTTTCAAATTAAAATATGTTGCGCCAAATTTAATGTTATCATTTACTTGATACTCTCCACGTACTCCCGTAAACGTTGTTTGTTGAATTTGAACAATGTTGTTACTTTCGTAATCAACTTTTATTTGTTGACCTTTTGCCAAATACCGTGTATTGGTGATATACACGTTACCAATGGAATAATCGACTTCAAAATCTAATCCTTCTTGTAATTCTATACCGTTTGCAAAAACTTTTACTGAACCTTCTACAAGCGCATAACCTAAATAAAAAGAACCACTTGTACCACCTTTTACAGTTCCCGACATTTCAAATAAATTTCGTTTGGATTCCTGTTTTGCCACACCTTGTTTAATTTTATACAATTCTGGAAAAGACCATTCTTCTTTTGCTTTATCTTTATCTGCTATCGCACTTTCTTCTATAATTTGAATAATTCGCTCACCAAACGGTTTGGTGTAAGGGAAATAAATTTTACCTCCAACACCATCAATGACTCCCGTTGAAAAATCGATTAGGTTATCTGGAGTAATCTCTCGATTCAAGTTTACTCTATCTAAACCTAACAATTGCAATAAGTTAGCTGGAATTCCTGGAATATTCTCTAGAGGTACATTACTTCCA
>Ga0100383_1002695_pt1 | contig 10702 bp, 9 predicted proteins | sample CryGeymeta201507_FD_81565 | JGI IMG/M metagenome (GOLD analysis project Ga0100383, IMG submission 81565) | Groundwater microbial communities from Crystal Geyser aquifers in Utah, USA - Crystal Geyser metaG 2015-07 | ecosystem: Environmental > Aquatic > Deep subsurface > Groundwater | place: USA...
AGCAACCTGGGCTAATCTCAATATCGTGTTTGCGACCGAACAGGGCATGGTCCGTCGCAATTCGATGGACGCCTTCACCAACGTGCCGACCGCAGGCAAATATGCGATGGGTTTCGTCGAGGGATCGGGTGACCGCTTGATCGGCGTGAAATTGCTGACAGAAGAGCAGCAGATTTTCCTCGCCAGCGATTCCGGCAAGGCGATCCGCTTCGCCGCTACCGATGCACGCGAAACCAAGAGCCGCACCGGCATCGGTGTGCGCGGCATGAACCTTAAGAAGGGCAGCAAAGTCGTCAGCATGGCGGTGCTCGATCCGCTTACTGCCGGCATGGAAACCCGTGAGGCTTACTTGCGCGCCGCCGCATGGAAAAACAATGACGCCGCCCCTACCCTTCCGGGCACCCAGGCGGCGGAAATGGGCGAAGGCGAAGAGTTTATTTTGACGCTTACCGCCAATGGCTACGGCAAGATCTCTTCGGCGTACGAATACCGCACCACTTCGCGCGGTGGCCAGGGAATTACCAATATCGGCACGCCAGATAGCAATCCGGAACGTAACGGGCCTGTGGTGGCCAGCTTCCCGGTGAAGCATGGATCACAGCTGATGCTGGTGACAGATCAGGCCAAGCTGATCCGGCTGGGGATCGATTTCCGCCACCTGATCGACGGCGGGTTCGAGGAACACAAGGGCTTTTCGATCTCGGGACGCGGTTCATCCGGCGTGAAGATTTTCGACGTTGCCAAAGGCGAACACATTGTCGGCGCAGCATTGATCGACGAGACGACCGAGCCGGAAAACCCCGCAGAGGAAGCCGTGGCTGCTAAACGGAGTACCGAGATGGACGCAGGCGAGCCGCCTGTCACCTGACGGGCTGCTCTCCGCGCAGACATTGGACGATGCCTGTGGCGATCATGACCTGCCCGGCATAGTAGAGCGGCCAGATCAACATGTCGGGCAGCGGTGCAAGATCGATCGTGCCCATGCGCGAGAACAGCAGCCAGTCGCTCACGACGAATAGAACGGCGCCTGTGCCCACCCGGTAGCGTGGAAAGTGGCTCATCCACGCCGCGGCAGCCATCGCGCCAAGGAACCCGGCGTAGACCGCAACCAGCGGATCTCCGCTCAGCGCATAGCTTACCAATGGCGTCCCGATAAACAGGCCGGTGCCCATCAGCTTTTGTGTGGGTGACGGGCGCTTGTGGCGATTTCTGAGATACAGCCCAGCCGCGACGAGGTGGGCAGCCGTGAAAAGGACGCCTCCAGTTACAAAGTCCAGTTCGATTGCGATATCGCCTGCCGATGCCAGCGCGAGGGCTATGACCAACATCACCCCATCTATTCCGCGGCGAGTATGAGGAACGCGCACCATCACGTATAATGCCAACAACCCGACGCTTGCGCCCTTTGCGGCCAAACCCCAGGTGCCCTCTCCGACGGGATTGTCGCGCAGAAAATAATAAGCCGTCGCCGCCGCGATGCTTGCCAGAAGCCATGGTCTTTGCTCGATCAGCGCCTGTTTTGCCATGTATTGCCCTACCCCTTTGGCTTTGAGCCACCCGCAATCTTGCCTGCACGGGGCTTGCAGGCGAGCTATCACCGAATTACTTGCCCTGCCATGACCGCAAAAGCGACTTTTCACGATGTGCACATTATTGGTGGCGGCCTCGCCGGGAGCGAGGCGGCCTGGCAGCTCGCCCAGCGGGGGGTAAAAGTGCGCCTTTCGGAAATGCGCGGCAGCGGCGAGATGACACCAGCGCATCAGACCGATGGCCTTGCCGAGATGGTCTGTTCCAACTCCTTCCGGTCCGATGACGACACCAAGAACGCGGTCGGGCTGCTGCATCACGAAATGCGCGCCCTCGACAGCCTGATCATGCGCGCTGGCGAAGTGGCGCGGGTACCCGCAGGCAGCGCGATGGCCGTGGACCGTGATGTATTTTCAGCAGAGGTCGAACAGGCGCTTCAGGCCCACCGCAATGTCACCATCGTGCGCGAACGGATCGATGCCCTGCCTGACGCCGGTCTTACCATCGTCGCCACCGGGCCGCTGACGTCCGAGGCGCTGGCGGGAAGCATCGTGCGCGCCACCGGGGCTGAGCGGCTCGCCTTCTTCGACGCCATTGCGCCGATTATCCACCACGACAGCATCGACATGAGCAAATGCTGGATCCAGTCGCGCTGGAACAAGACGACCGAGGCGTCCAACGAAGGCGGCGATTACATCAATTGTCCCATGAACGAGGCACAGTATCGCAGCTTCGTCCAAGGCCTGCTCGATGGCGAGAAGACCGAATTCAAGCAATGGGAAAAGGACACGCCCTATTTCGACGGATGCATGCCGATCGAGGTGATGGCCGAGCGGGGCTGGGAAACGCTGCGCTATGGTCCGATGAAGGGCGTCGGGCTGGACAACCCCTTGGATGTCACGCCCGAATTTCCGCAAGGACGCTGGCCTTATGCCGTGGTGCAGCTGCGCCAGGACAACAAGCTGGGCACGCTGTGGAACATGGTCGGTTTCCAGACCAAGCTGAAATATGCCGCGCAGATCGAGCTGTTCCGCACCATTCCGGGGCTGGAAAATGCCGAATTCGCCCGTTTGGGCGGATTGCACCGCAACACCTTCCTCAATTCACCCGAGGTGCTTGATCGCCAGCTACGTCTGCGGGCCGCACCGCATATCCGGTTCGCAGGGCAGGTTACGGGCTGCGAAGGCTATGTGGAAAGCGCAGCTATCGGCCTTGTCGCAGGCATGATGACCGCGGCAGAACTTGCCGGGCGCGATTGGCAGCCCCTGCCCGCCACCACCGCCATGGGCGCACTGCTCAGCCACATCACCGGTGATGCGGAAGCTGCGACCTTCCAGACGATGAATGTGAATTTCGGCCTGTTCCCGCCTCTGCACGAAATCGGCAAGAAGGTCCGCAAGGAAGACTATACCGACCGTGCCAAATCCGATCTGCAGCAATGGATCAGTGAGACGCGTGAGGCTGTGCCCGCTTAGCCGATCAGCATTTGCAGGTGGGCTTCTTCGCGGCTGGTTTGGGCGCCGTGGTCGCGAATTCCCGCGGGGTCAGGCGTTCATCACCATCGCTGTCGGCGGTTTCGAAGCGGATCACGGTTGAGACCGCCCATTCTTCAAAGGTCAGCAGATTGTTGCCATCCTTGTCGAGAGCGCGAAAACCATCGGTGCGCGAGGAAAGCATTTCGTTACGTGTAATCAACCGATCACGGTTGCGATCATAGCGGAAAAATCGCTGCTCCTCGCGGCTGAGGTCACTCACCTCAGGTGGCGCCGGGCCGACCATGTCGCCGGGGTCAGCCAGTGGAAGCGTATCGCGATCGGGCGCAGGTTCGGCCACAGGCAGCGGCGGCGCACGTTGTTCGACCGCGGCGCGGCCTTGCCACCAGAACATCCCGATCCCGGCAAGCGCGAGCCCGCCAAACGCCCCCAACACGGCCTGTCGCAATGGTCTGCCCCCATTCGCTGCGTGGGCTATGTGAATATACCTAGTCCGTTCCGAAAGATAGCGGCCTTTAACGCTGCCAGCGAAGCGGAGCGCCCTTCCATCAATGGCCGTCCTCCACGCTTGAGCGCGCGCAAGGCGAGCGCATCGAGGACAGCAAGCCCGCGTAGGTCTTTCGAAAGCGGCGAATACGTGTTTGCTGTTACATTCGTGGTCGCAAGACCTGTCGCGATCAGCGCAGCCTGTTCGTCACGGTCCGATACTGCCGCCGCAGCATCGGCCAGCGCCCAGCGGCAACCTGCAACTGCCATGCGCTCGGCATCGTCAGGGGCGAGCGCGGCAAAGAAAGCCCCGCGCCCCATGCCGAAATCTGCCGCCTCACTCTGGCCCAGCGTCGGTGCGCTCACAAAGATCTCCCACCCATCGACCATCGCGGCAAGCGCAGGCTCTTTGCCAGCCCAATGAAGCCCGATCCCATCAAGCACCACATCACCGCGCGGACGTTCGGTCACTGGCTTAGCCAGCGCATCGCGCCACCATGCCAGTCGCATCTGGCCGAGCATCGGCTCGCTTGTCCGCATGACGATCCGCGCCAGGCGTCGATCAAGCTCAAGGGCAATGCGTAAAGGCACGCGCACCTCTGGGCTGCACCATGCCAGCGCAAGTTCCGCTTCGGGCGGCAGGGTTTCAGCAGGGTCATTGGCCATGCGGTCAGCGCGTAGCCATGCCCATGCACAATTGGCAAGTGACCTGTCTTACAGTGCCGCACTGCTTCGTCGGGAAAGGACACAGGGACGGGTTAAGACATTGCTAACCATACTCCTTGGCGATCCGCTTACCAGAACCTTTTAAACGCGAAGGCTGCATCTGGATTGTCCGCGATATTTTCGCGCGGGCAGCGGAAGAAGGGCAGCAAAGACATGGGGCGAGAAAACCAGAGCAACGCGTCATTCATGCGCAGACTGCAGCAGGACACCGCGGCCAATACGCTGGTAATCTGCGCAGCAGCGCTGCTTCCGTTGTTGGCCATGGTGGGCAGCGGTATTGACGCAAGTCGGTATTACATGGCGGCATCGCGAATGCAGAACGCCTGCGATGCCGGCGCGCTCGCCGCGCGGCGGGAAATGACCAATGACACCTTCACCACCGCCAATAAGCAGACGGGTCTGAATTTTTTCGATCAGAACTTCAATGACGGCATCTTCGGGATCCAGAACCGCACGCGCGATTTCACCACCGATGGCAAAGGAAAGGTCACCGGAACCGCATCGGGGGTTTTGCCGACCACGATCATGGACGCTTTCGGTTACAACCAGTTCAACATCACCGTGAGCTGCTCGGCCGATGTGAACATCTCGAACACCGACATCATGTTTGTGCTCGATGTCACAGGTTCGATGAATTGTCCCGATACCAACATCGCCAATTGCCCAGGCGGCGGAAACAATGGCAACAAAGAAGAGTCGAATTCACTGATCAATGGTCTGCGCACTGCGGTGATGAACTTCTATGACACCGTCGAAGCGTCGACCTCCTCCAGCGCGCAGGTGCGGTATGGCGTCGTTGCCTATTCCAACCTGGTGAATGTCGGCTATTCGCTCAACCGGAACTGGATGGCCGATAACGCGACTTACCAATCACGGGTGCCCGATCCGGTCGAGACCGAAGATTGGGTTAATAAAACCGTCACAAGTTCCAACCGCACGGGAAACCGCAGTGGTTATCCCTCTTTGGGCACCAGAACGACGGTGTGGAACAATATCGCCACATTCAACGAGTGCCAGACGATTGCCAATCAAGAGCATTGGGATATCTTTGTCAGCACTAATCCCACAAATATGGCTCCAACGTCGCAGGTGGTCAACGGAAACACCAGGACATCTACCTTCACTGGAAATCACACATGGAAGGTTCTTTATCAATTCAGGGGTGGAACATATAATCAAAGTGCAAAAACATGTTCGTTGCAGTATGATGAATATTCTTTCACTGCTGATGGTACGGTGACTACAACAGAACAGCGAGAGACAACGACTGTTTTCGCCTGGAGTTATCGCCCAGTTACATTTGACGTGACCGGCGTGTATGACACAGCGCGCACCATGACCGCCGCGACAGGTAATAATGGTGCCAATGCAACTCATACCTGGAAAGGCTGCATCGAGGAGGCAAATACTGTCTCTGGCGCGTTCGACCCGGTGCCAGCCAATGCGTTCGACCATGACATCGATCTTGTTCCTGACACCGACGCGGAGCGGTGGCGGCCAGCCATGCCTTCGCTCGTATATTATCGGTATAACCCTGGAACCACGGGTAATTGGAACAGCAATTGGCGCTTTGCTAACGTTCTTCAGACTCAGGATAATTGGACCCGCAATCCGGAAGACTATTGTCCGAAACCAGCGATGAAGCTGGCCGATATCAATCGCCAAACGCTCGCCGATTATATCAAGAAAGAAAACGGTTTCGTTGCTCGCGGGGCAACCTATCACGATTATGGCATGATCTGGGGCGCGCGTTTCATTGTGCCCGATGGTATCTTTTCCGCGCAAAACAAGACGGCACCTAACGGAGATGCCATCGGCCGCCACATCGTCTTTATGACAGACGGCAAGCCTGCCGGTAGCCAGGAAGTCTATGGCCTGTACGGGATCGAATTCTGGGACCGGAAGGTGACGACCAACGGCACGGCCGAGGAAATCGAAGATCGCCACGCGGAACGTTTCAAGGCCGCATGTAATGCCGCAAAACAACGCAACATCACCGTATGGGTGGTCGCCTTTGGCACCGAGCTCACCCCTGAACTTTCCAATTGCGCATCACCGGGACGAGCCTTTGAGGCCAAGGATAACGCAACGCTCAATTCGAAATTCCAGGAAATTGCGCAGAAGATCGCCGCTTTGAGGTTGACGTCATGATCCGGCGGTCTGCTCATCAAGGCCGTACCGGTCAGCGCGGGTTGTTGATCGATCGCAGCGGCGCGACGTTGGTAGAGTTCGCCTTCGTCGCCCCGGTTCTGATCATGATGATCATGGGCCTGTTCGACATCGCGCATACCCAATATTCATCCGTGTTGCTTAACGGCGCTCTGCAAAAGGCAGGCCGGGATCTGACGCTTGAAAACGCAGGTTCCCAGATGGCGACGGTAGAGGCGCGGGTGCGCGCGCAGGTTTTGACGGTGATGCCGTCAGGGGCAACGGTCGAATTTGAAGAACTGTCTCACTACGATTTTGCCGACATCGGTGAACCGGAGGAGATTTTGGGCGATGATCCCTTCGGCGCGCCCGGGCATGGCGTTTGCGAAGCGGCCAAGAACGAACGCTACATCGATTCCAATGAAAACAATCAATGGGATAAAGATCGCGGGAAAGAAGGTATCGGCGGCGCGCGAGACGCGGTGCTTTACACGGCGATCGTCGAGTATCCCCGAATGTTTCCGATGTATGGCCTGATCGGAGCTCCCAAAAATGTGACGCTGACAGCGTCAACCGTCCTTCGCAACCAGCCCTTTGACGAACAGGATGACGCTAAGATCGAAAGGAAATGCTGATGGTTGCCGTTACCAGAAAATCTCTCGCAACAGCCAGCGGCCTTTTCGCTCGCCGCTTGCGCGGTGACACGTCCGGTCTAGCGCTGATTGAATTTGCGTTTTCTGCCCCATTGGTTCTGGGGATGGGTCTGATGGGCACAGAGACGTCCTATCTTGTTCTCACCCACCTCCAGGTCAGCCAGATCGCCATGCAGGTGGCCGACAATGCTTCGCGTGTCGGCGAACAGGATGTGTTGACCGCCCGCAAGGTTTACGAACGCGATATCGCCGAGACATTGATCGGCGCTGAAAAGCTTGGGAAGGGGATCGGCGTCTTCGACCAGGGCCGTGTGATCATCTCCAGCCTGCAACGCAATTCGAAAGACGGGCAGTGGATCGCGTGGCAGCGATGCCGTGGCGCAAAGGTTCATGCCTCCACCTACGGGCTGGAAGGCGCCGGGGCGAATGTGACAACATACCCCGGCATGGGAACGCCCGGCCGGTACATCAAAGCCTCGCAAGGGACTGCGGTGATCTTTGTGGAGGTGGCTTATGACTTTGAGTCGATCACGCCACTCAATCTGTTTGACGGTAATGTGATTACCTACACCGCCGCTTTCAATGTTCGCGACAATCGCGATCTGACCGGCGGGCCCGACAAAAACGGGCTTTATCCAGGTTCGCCCGCCGGACCAGTTGCGCGCTGCAACACCTATTCCGCCGCTCGCCCGGCCTGATATGTCCGGGCGGCGGTGGCAGCTCTCAGCTTATTTGTAGCAGACCTTGCGCGCTGTTTCGGCAATTCTTGCCGCATCGATCAATGCCAGCTTTTCGAGATTAGCCGCATAAGGCAACGGAACGTCCTCGTTGCACACGCGCAACACCGGCGCATCGAGGTGGTCGAAGCCTTCCTCCATACAGATCGCAATGATTTCGCTCGCGATCGAGCAGGTCGGCCAGCCTTCTTCGGCCACGATCAGACGATTGGTCTTGGCGAGGCTTTCCAGCACGGTCTGCTTGTCGAGCGGACGCAGCGTGCGAAGGTCGATCACCTCGGCATCGATCCCTTCATCGGCAAGCGTCGCTGCCGCATCGAGCGCCAGGCCTACGCCGATCGAATAGGTGACGATGGTGACATCGGTCCCTTCGCGAACGACCCGCGCCTTGCCGATCGGCAGCACGTAATCATCCAGATCCGGCACGTCGAAGCTGCGGCCATAGACCAGCTCGTTTTCGAGGAACACCACCGGGTCTTCGCAGCGGATTGCGGCTTTCATCAGACCCTTGGCATCGGCGGCGTCATAGGGCGCAATCACGATCAGGCCTGGAACGCTGGCATACCAAGGACCGTAGTTCTGGCTGTGCTGCGCACCAACGCGGCTGGCAGCGCCATTGGGGCCACGGAACACGATCGGGCAGCGCATCTGGCCGCCTGACATGTAATTGGTCTTGGCAGCCGAGTTGATGATGTGGTCGATCGCCTGCATCGCGAAGTTGAAGGTCATGAATTCGACGATCGGACGCAGCCCCCCCATAGCCGCGCCGGTGCCAATTCCGGCAAAGCCGTATTCGGTGATCGGCGTGTCGATCACGCGCTTGGGGCCGAATTCGGCGAGCAGGCCCTGCGTGACCTTGTAGGCGCCTTGGTATTCGGCGACTTCCTCCCCCATTACGAACACGCGGCGGTCGGCGCGCATTTCTTCAGCCATGGCGTCACGCAAGGCTTCGCGCACGGTTGTGCTGGTCAGGCTGGTGCCTTCGGGGATCGCCGGATCGCGCGCCGGCTCGGCCCTGGCCTTGAGCGGTTCGTCGGCGGACTTGGCGTTTTCTTTCTTCTCCGTCTCTTCCGTTTTTTCGGGGGCAGGCTTTTCGGCCCGCTCTTCTGTCGGTGCCTCAGAGGAAGACGGCTCCTCCCCTTCCCCGGTGATCAGCGCGATCACCGTGCCCACCGCCACGTCCTCGGTCCCGGCGGCAACCATGATCTTTTCGAGCACGCCTTCATCGATGGCTTCGAATTCCATCGTCGCCTTGTCGGTTTCGATCTCGGCGATAATATCGCCCGGTTCGATCCGGTCGCCTTCCTGCTTCAGCCACTTGGCGAGCGTGCCCTGCTCCATCGTTGGAGAAAGGGCCGGCATCTTGAGTTCAATGGCCATGGTTCAATACTCCCCCACCAGAACATCGGTGTAGAGTTCGCCCGGCCGCGGTTCGGGCGAGGATTCGGCAAAATCAGCCGCCTCGGCCACTTCGGCCCGGATCGCCTTGTCGATGGCTTTCAACTCGTCTTCAGCCTTGCCACCTTCAATCAGGGTCTTCTTGAGCCTTTCGATCGGATCGTGGTGGTCGCGCTGGTCCTGCACTTCTTCACGGGTGCGATACTTGGCCGGATCGGACATCGAATGGCCACGGAACCGATAGGTGTTGCACTCCATCAGCACCGGCCCTTTGCCTTCGCGAACATGCGCAAAGGCGATTTCGGCGGCAGCGCGCACTTCAAGTACGTCCATGCCGTTCACTTCCATGCCGGGGATGCGGAACGACGTGCCGCGCCGATAAAACCGGGTTTCGGCCGAGGAACGCTTGGTCGATGTGCCCATCGCATACTGGTTGTCTTCCACCACAAACACGATCGGCAGGTTCCACAGCGCCGCCATGTTGAAAGTCTCGTAAGCCTGTCCCTGGTGGGCCGCGCCGTCACCGAAATAGGCAAGGCAGATGCCGCCGTCCTCGTTGTACTGGTGCGCCAGCGCAAGCCCGCCGCCCAGCGCCACCTGTGCGCCGACGATGCCGTGGCCGCCGTAAAACTTATGCTCGGTCGAGAACATGTGCATCGACCCGCCCTTGCCCTTGGAAATCCCGGCTTCGCGACCAGTCAGCTCCGCCATGATCACCTTGGGATCGATCCCGTAGGCGAGCATGTGGCCGTGATCGCGGTAGCCGGTGATCACGCTGTCGCGATCATTGTCGAGCGCCGATTGCAGCCCGATGGCGACCGCTTCCTGTCCGATATACAGGTGGCAAAACCCACCGATCAGACCCAGGCCGTATAGCTGGCCGGCTTTCTCCTCGAACCGCCGGATGAGGAGCATCTGGCGGTAGAATTCGAGCATTTCCGCGTCGCTCGCGGCATAGCGCTTCTTCGCCTCAAAGGCGTCCTGCAAGGAATGCAGCAGAAAATCGGTGTCTTCGCCGGCGGGGGCGGCGGTCTTTGCCTTTGCAGGCGTTTTGGCGGGTTGCTTGGCCAAGACAGTGGTTCCTCTCGCTGGCGCACTCATGGGGAGGAGACGCGCATCACGGGCTCTATAGGCAGGGACACTGGGCAGGTGCAACGCCAAGCCGTAGCGGAACAGTGATCCCGCATACGAAATCAGCCATTGGGCCGGCTCGCGCGAACCTTATTCGCCCTCAAGCGTTATCACGACCTCGTCTTCGCGCATCACGCCCAGCTGATCGCGCACCAGCTCGCTGGCAAGATCGGGATCGGCGGCTTCGGGATCGAGCAGCATCACGCGATTACGCAGAGCATCGCGCCTGGCCGTGAGCATGGCGATTTCGCTTTCGCGCGCTTCAAGCGCGGCCGCGTTTTCGCTCCACGCAAGCAAGCCCGTCGGGCCGGCCACCGCCAAACCTGTCAGCAGCAGCAGGAAGCCTAGAGCCCCGAACCGCTTAAGCCGATTTTCCGATACTGGTTTGCGCATCACAGCGAAT
>Ga0100383_1002697_pt1 | contig 10698 bp, 7 predicted proteins | sample CryGeymeta201507_FD_81565 | JGI IMG/M metagenome (GOLD analysis project Ga0100383, IMG submission 81565) | Groundwater microbial communities from Crystal Geyser aquifers in Utah, USA - Crystal Geyser metaG 2015-07 | ecosystem: Environmental > Aquatic > Deep subsurface > Groundwater | place: USA...
GCTCACCCAACCAGCGCATTCAGTTGGTCAACTTCTGGCCCAACATGGCGCTGGACGAATACATCAACCTGGAGCAGCGCGTCAGCGGGCGCATGGTGCTGCTTGATATCTCCGCCACCGGCGAAGAAAACCTGATCGAGCAACAGTCCGGCAACCCCATGAACGACCTGGACTACCGGCGCAAGCAGCTCCTCAAGATGCAGGAAAGCGTCATCGACATGGAAGACCTCTCCAGCGGCGTCGCCATCACCGACCTCACTCTGACCGACTTTCGCATTGACCTGGCCGAGTATCAAAAACTGCACCCCGACACCACGGGCAGCGCGCAGGGCTTTGCACTGGGCCTGAGCGCCGTCACCACCACGCTGGATGCCGACATCCCGCATGGCATCGTGTTTTGCTTACGTGCCGTGGGTCCCGCCGCCCAGCATGGCATCGACCCCGGCTACCCGCTCAGCCCGCATTACCTGATGCATGTGGGTGAAGACGCCAGCGTGCTCCTGCCTTACACGCAGGCCAAGCGCGTGCTGGACCGCCTCAAGCGTCTGTGCGCCGGGCGCAGCCTGGCCGATGCCGCCGCCTGCCAGCGCCATGACAAGGCCACCCAAAACGGTCAGCACATGCAGGCCGCCCAGCGCCTGCTGGCGCAGGCCATCGCCTCCATTGCCGGCAAAAGCACCGAGCGCGCCGTGGCCAGCCTGTTTACACCCGGCGGCACCCATGCCCGCGCGGGTGAATTTGCCGGCAGCAACGACTTTGAAGTCGTGGCCTGGCTGGCCATCCTGCCCGCATGACGGCACTCGACTTGATCACCGCCTTGGCGCTTCCACCGCAGGCTTTGGTCAACCAGCGCGTGCCCAAAAAGCTCCTAAGCGACAACGCCGCCGCCACCGCCGCAGACAAACGCCTGATTCAAGACAGCATTGAAGACCTGATCTGGGTTGCCGCCCTGAAACCCGACACTATCGGTGTCACTGCCTACCGTGACGACGACCGTGACTACCTGGAGCTGGCCGTGCTCACCCTGTCCCTGCGCTGCGCCGCCACCCCGCGCCTGAGTGCGCTGGTGCACCGCGCCATACCCTACCCGGTGCTGCTGATCATCACCCCGCCCGGCGCGGCCACCGTGACCCTGTCGCTGGCCCACATCCGCTGGGCGCAGCGCGAGGCCGACCGCACCGTGCTTGACGGTGACAGTGTGCAAGTCACCGTGCCAGCCAACGCCATCGGTGCCGCCTTCATTCAGGCCATGGCCTTGCCGCATCAACCCAGAGCCAATTTGTATGCCCTGTACCAGGGCTGGATCGACACCGCAAGCGCCTTGCAGGCCGCAGAACTCACCGGACAATTCAGTGTCAGCGCCACGCCAGAACGCGCCGCACAGCGCCGCGCTGCTTTGCACCAGTGCCAGGAGCTCAAGGCCCAAATTACCCAGCTTCGTGCCCAGGCCGGCAAAGAAAAGCAGCTGCCACACCAGGTCGCCTTGAATTTGCAAATCCGCGCAGCCCAAGCCAGCTTGACCGAGCAACTGTCTTTGCTGGCCGGCCCCCAGCCATGAGCATCCATCCACCCGACACCCGGGCGCTCAACGCTGCCCTGCAGCGCGCTCAGGCCCTTGATGCGGCGATTCTGGCCGCCCTGAACACACCCGACTACCGCCCCTACAACAACTCGCCGCGCATCAGCACCAGTGTGGCCGCAGCCAGCGTGGCGTTTGAGCACGGGCAAGCGGTGCGCGCGCTCATTGCCCAGGACATGGTCACGTCAGCGCTGAGCCTGATGCGTCTGCAGCACGAAGCCCTAACCCGAGCCGTGTGGGCGTTCTATGCAGCCACCGACCTGGCCATCGACAAGCTCAATGCACCTTTGTCCAAAGACGCCGAGGCCGTTGCCAACAAACTGCCCATGATGAATGACATGCTCAAAGCCATCCAGGGCAAGGCGCCGGACGCCGCCACCCTCGGCCTGCTGGCGTTCAAGGACAACAATGCAGCTGCCCTCAATTCATTCGTTCATGTGGGCATTCACGCGCTGCAGCGCCATGCCCAGGGCTACCCCCTACCGCTGGTGCTGCAGGCCATCCATAACGGCAACGGGCTGCAGGTCATGGCCGCCATGATGCTGGCCGTGCTAACCGGCAACCCCATCACCACCAAACGCATCGGCGCGCTCCAGAGAGAGTTCGCCGACTGTTTACCATCACCGCTACCGCAAGCAGCGCCGACTTGAGAAACCCCATGCCCATCAAAAAGATTGAACCCACGTCCCCCGAAGCCCAGTCAGCCAACATTCAGACCGACAACATTGCCCAACTCAAAGCGCTGTTTCCTGAGCTGCTGACCGAAGGTCCTGCCGGGGCCGCGATCAACGTCGACGTGCTCAAGGGCCTGGTGGGCGACGCCACGGCCACCGATGCCGACGAGAAATATGGCCTCAACTGGCACGGCAAGCGCCGCGCCCGCCAGTTGGCACTCACCCCCAGCACCGGCACGCTGCGCCCCTGCCCAGAAGACAGTGTGGACTGGGACACAACGCAGAACCTGATGATTGAGGGTGACAACCTGGAGGTCTTGAAGCTATTGCAAAAAAGCTATGCCGGGAAGGTCAAGCTGATCTACATCGACCCGCCGTACAACACCGGTAAGGACTTTGTTTATCCCGACAACTTCCAGGACAACATCAAGAACTACCTGGAGTTGACTGGTCAGGTCGAAGGCGGGGTCAAGATCAGCAGCAACACCGAGGCCAGCGGGCGGTTCCACACCGATTGGTTGAACATGATGTACCCGAGGCTGAAACTAGCTAGGAATCTGTTGCGGGAGGATGGGGTTATTTTTATCAGCATTGACGACAGCGAGGTAGCTAACTTACGTCAGCTTGCTGATGAAATATTTGGTCAAGAAAGTTTTCTGACTAACGCAATTTGGCAAAAGAAATATGGTGTTTCAAGTGATGCTAAAGGCATTCCTGGGATGCATGATCATGTCCTCGTTTACCAAAAGTCTGATTCATTTAATCCCGGCATCTTGCCGCGATCCGATAAGCAGGATGCCGCATACAAAAACCTGGATAACGACCCACGTGGATTGTGGCGATCTGATAATTTGACTCGGACTGAGTACAGGGCACGTGATTTCTACGCCATAGTTGCGCCCAAAACCAAGCAGGAATTCTTTCCCCCAAAAGGATCAAGCTGGCGGCATCCTGAAGACGAGATGAAGAAATTAATTGCCGATAACAGAATTTGGTTTGGTCTCGATGGGCAAAATAGGCCGGCAGCCAAGAGATTTTTATCCGAAGTTAAGCAAGGGGTTGTTGCATCAGGTTGGTGGCCATTTTCTGAGGTTGGTCATACAGATGAAAGCAAAAAAGAAGTGCAAGCCCTGTTTGAAAAAGTCAGTCCATTTGACACACCGAAGCCGATACGTTTGATAAATCGGATGTTTGACATTGGTATATCTGATGCTGAGAGTCCTATTGTTTTAGATTTCTTCGCTGTCTCAGGTTCTACTGGGCATGCTGTGCTTGCACGCAATGCAACAACAAATCGGCATGTTAGATACATTTTGGTGCAGCTACCAGAACCTTTGAATCCAGACCAAAAAGAACAAAAACTAGGCGCTGATTGTTGTGATCAACTCGGCAAACCTCGCACCATTGCCGAACTGACTAAAGAACGCCTGCGCCGCGCTGGCGCTAAAGTCAAAGCCGACAACCCTCTCTTCTCTGGCGACACGGGTTTCCGGGTCTTCAAGCTCGACAGCTCCAACATCCGTGCCTGGCAGCCTACGGGTGATATTGCGCAAGACCTGGTGGACAACATGCAGCACCTGCAGGTGGACCGTACCGACAACGACGTGCTTTATGAGCTGTTGCTCAAGCTGGGCCTGGACTTGTGCGTGCCCATCGAAGTTCGCACCATCGAGGGCAAGACCGTCCACAGCATCGGCGCCGGTGTGCTGATGGCCTGTCTGGATGCCCATGTTGGCGTGGCACAGGCCGAAGCGCTGGCGCTCGGCATGGCCGCCTGGCACAAAGAGCTGGCCCCGGCCGGTGACAGCACCGCCGTGTTCCGCGACAGTGCGTTTGAGAACGACGTGGCCAAGAGCAACCTGGCCGCCATTCTGGAGCAGCATGGCATCAAGCAGGTGCGGAGTTTGTGATGAAACTCCACTTTGAACCCAACCTGGACTACCAGCTGCAGGCCATCGAGGCGGTGTGTGACCTGTTTCGGGGCCAGGAAACCTGCCGTACCGAATTCACCGTGACCATGCGCAGCGACGCTGCCCAGATGACCTTGGGCGTGGCTGAATCTGACCTGGGGGTCGGTAACCGCTTGAGTTTGCTTGACGACCAGCTGCTGGCCAACCTGGCCGACGTGCAGTTGCGCCACGGCCTGGCGCCGGCCCCAGCCCTGGTGTCGGGCGACTTCGCCGTTGAAATGGAAACCGGCACGGGTAAAACCTATGTCTACCTGCGCAGCATTTTTGAACTGAACAAGCGTTATGGTTTCAGCAAGTTTGTCATTGTGGTGCCGTCAGTAGCCATCAAGGAAGGCGTGTACAAAACCCTGCAAATGACCGAAGAGCACTTCAAGAGCATGTATGCCGGCGTGCCGTTTGACTTCTTTTTGTACGACTCAGGCAAGCTCGGCCAGGTGCGCAACTTTGCCACCAGTGCCAACATCCAGATCATGGTGGTCACCGTGGGCGCCATCAACAAGAAGGACGTCAACAACCTCTACAAGGACAGCGAGAAGACCGGTGGCGAGAAGCCCATTGACCTGATCAAGGCCACCCGGCCCATCGTCATCGTGGACGAGCCCCAAAGCGTCGATGGCGGCCTGGAAGGTCGTGGCAAAGAGGCCCTGGACGCCATGAATCCGCTGTGCACGCTGCGCTACTCGGCCACCCATGCCACCAAGCACCACATGGTTTACCGGCTGGACGCCGTGGATGCCTATGAGCGCAAGCTGGTCAAGCAGATCGAAGTAGCCTCCGCCACCTTGGAGCAGGCGTACAACAAGGCATACGTGCGCTTTATCGCGCCAGTCACCAAGGGAAAGCGCCTGGTCGGGGCCAAGGTCGAACTGGACGTGCAAGGCGCTACTGGCGTGCAACGTAAAGAGGTGGTGGTGTGTGACGGGGACAACCTGGAGCAAACCACTCACCGCGAGATTTATGCCGACTTCCGCATTGGCGACATCAATGCAGCCAAGGGTGCTGCCTACCTGGAGCTGCGCTACCCCGGTGGCGAGGTGTTTTTGCAGCCCGGCCAGGCCCACGGCGACGTCGATGCGTTGGCCCTGCAGCGCGAGATGATTCGCCGCACCATCCGCGAGCACCTGGACAAGGAATTGCGATTGCGCCCCATGGGCATCAAGGTGCTGAGCCTGTTTTTCATCGACGAGGTCAGCCGTTACCGCCAATACGATGCCGACGGCAACGCCATCAAGGGCGACTACGCCCGCATTTTTGAAGAGGAATACACCCGCGCTGCCAAGCTACCCACCTACAACGGCCTGTTTAAAGAGGTGGACCTGAGCCAGGCGGCACAGGAGGTGCACAACGGCTATTTCTCGATCGACAAGAAAGGCAGCTGGACCGACACCGCCGAGAACAACGCAGGCAACCGCGACAACGCCGAGCGTGCCTACAACCTGATCATGAAAGAAAAGGAAAAGCTGCTGGGCTTCGAGACGCCCCTGAAGTTCATCTTTTCCCACTCTGCCCTCAAGGAGGGCTGGGACAACCCCAACGTGTTCCAGATTTGCACCTTGCGCAACATCCAGAGCGAGCGCGAGCGCCGCCAGACCATTGGGCGCGGCCTGCGCTTGTGCGTCAACCAGGACGGTGAGCGCCTGCGCGGCTTTGAGATCAACACCCTGACCGTGATCGCCACCGAAGACTACCAGGTGTTTGCCGAAAAGCTGCAAAAAGAGATCGAGGACGAAACCGGCATCCGCTTTGGTGTGGTCGAGCCGCACCAGTTTGCCGCCATCGCTGTCACCGGCGCCGACGGCCGTGCGGCACCGTTGGGTGTGGACCAGTCCGCCGCCCTGTGGGAACACCTCAAAGCTGCTGGCTACATTGATGCACACTGCAAGGTGCAGGATGCCCTGAAGACTGCCTTGAAGGACAGCACCCTCAAACTGCCAGCCGAGTTTGAAGCCCAGCGCGCCCTGATAGCCGAGGTGCTGCGCAAGGCATCGGGCCGCCTGGAGGTCAAAAACGCCAACGACCGCAAGCAAATTGCCATCCGCAAAGCGGTGTTCGTCAACCCTGACTTCAAAGCCCTGTGGGACCGCGTCAAACAGCGCACCACCTACCGTGTGACGTTTGACAACGACAAACTGGTCAAGGACTGCATCACCGCCCTGCAGAAGGCTCCACACATCGCCCCGGCCCGCCTGCAGTGGCGCAAGGCTGACATTGCCATTGGTAAGGGGGGCGTCACAGCCACCGAGACCGCCGTGGCCGCGCCCGTGGTTCTGGACGAGTCCGACGTGGCTCTGCCCGACGTGTTGACCGACCTGCAAGACCGCACCCAACTAACGCGTCGCACCATCACCACCATCCTGACCGGCAGCGGGCGCCTGGACGACTTCAAACGCAACCCGCAGCAGTTCATTGAGGTGGCCGGTGAGTGCATCAACCGCTGCAAGCGCCTGGCGCTGGTGGGCGGCATCCAGTACAAGCGTCTGGGTGACAACGACTACTGGGCACAAGAGCTGTTTGAAGACCCCAAGAACGTGCTGATGGGCTACCTGACCGACAAGAGCGCCCGCATGAACGCACAGAAGTCGGTCTATGAGCACGTGCTGGTGGACTCTGCGGTGGAGTGGGAGTTTGCCGACCAGTTGGAAAAGAACGAGGCCGTCAAGCTATACGCCAAGCTGCCCGGCTGGTTCAAGGTGCCCACACCGCTGGGCACCTACAACCCCGACTGGGCGGTGCTGGTGCAGCACGATGACGGTGAGCGCCTGTACTTTGTGGTCGAGACCAAGGGCACAGTCATCACCGACGCCTTACGTCAAAGCGAGGCCGCCAAGATCGACTGTGGTCGAGCCCACTTTGCGGCGCTGACGGCGCAGCAACCGGCAGCCAAATATGTCGTGGCGCATACGGTGGCGGATGTGTTGGAGTAGGAGTACCGGCCAGTCTAGTAATTTACTTTAAAGGGGGGAATCAAGATGTTACAAAAACAATGGGGCACAAGGCGGTTCGACTTATTCTTATTGGGTATGGCATCCCTCGTTATAGTTGGATGTTCTGACCCTTACAGTACAAAATTGCCAGCCAGCGGACTCCTGACCATGAGTGAAACTGAGGAAATTGCAAAACGGCTTGAGCCTTCAGACCAGAAGGTATTCCGGCAGTGGGCCGAACGCCACTTAAAAAGTGGTGACTACGGTGGTGAAGGGACTGCCTTCAGGGTAAGGGATGCACTCTTTAATCAGTTAGCCTTTGAGGCCCGGCTGAAGAGTCAGTTCGAAGCTGAGCAGGCACAGAAAGCAGCTGATGAAAAAGTTGCACAACAAAAAGAGAAAGAAGCTCAACAACAGCAAGACAAGCTGGCACAACTTGCTGAACAAAGGCAGGTGGTTAATGATGAGATTAGAAAGTACTTCACGGCGCAAGCAGTGGGCTATGAAACACGCCCCTTGTTCAATAGCTATGGCGTGGAGTTTTCTAGGCAATGGGTGTTCAATTTAAAACTGACAAACAAGTCAACCAAAACCATCACTGGTGCTGCAGGTTGGGCATCCATTAGTGATGTTTTTAACGCAGATTTGGGTTCATATCCAATGCGGATTGAACCCCACATCCAACCCGGTAAGACAATTGACTATGTAGTGGTCATGGACTACGACAGAAAAGACCCAAAACATCTCGAAATGTCCCAAACGCAAAGATTAAAAGTGAAGTGGTTCTTTGAGTCTGTCGCATTTATTGACGGCACAAATGTTGACTATCAGTCCATCGCTGGCCCACCTACTCAGTCGGCGCCAACAAATGCCAAAGCGCTCAAAAAAGTAGAACTTTAGAACTTGGCTTCATGACGAGTGGGGGGCCCAGCCATCCTCATCAAAGCCTACCTCCCTTTGCAGGCGGGCAGATCGACCAAACTCCCCTTCCGAAGGTGGGGCGGGTACACAAAACAATACGTGAGATTTTCTAATAAAAAAAATAGAAATCCCCGTGTAAAAACACCCCCACCCGTCCGCGTAGACACTGTATGGGGGGGTGCATAAAAGACCCGTATGGCTTGCTTACGGGTTTCTATCCTGGGCAAAGGGGGACCCGTGACGATGATGCAGACGCGGGCTGTCAACAAATGAAAATGATTTCAATCTGTCACCACGCGCGTGCCGACGACACGCTGCCAGCAGGTTGCCCCACCATAACCCCGCTAGTGCCCATTGTTTGAGCACAGCCCGCCAGCCCACGGCCGGCGCTGCCTGGCCGACTTGTTCATCACCTTGTCCACAGCCTTGGGCCCATATTGTGGGGACAACCTGGCAGCGTGATCAGCGTGGGGGTATCGATTCCCACCGCCCCAGCCGCTACAGTAGCAACCCATGTGTTCCCACTACCAAGCCCTCAAGGAGCGTGACCGCTACCGCCGACACTTCGGTGTAGAGCCGCCTGTTGACCTGGGCAAGCATGACCTATGGCCGGGCTATGCCGGGACCTTCATTCGCCGCCATCCTCATGCCGATGTCGGTGATGAGGCCGTGCCAGAGCGAGAAGCCTTGACCGGCCTGTTCGGCATGGTGCCGCACTGGTCACCCGACACCAAGATGACCCGCTTCACCTACAACGCGCGCAGCGAGACCGCTGCCACCAAGCCCAGCTTCAGGGAGGCTTGGAAGCACGCTCAGCGCTGCATCATCCCGGCCGATGCCTTCTTTGAGCCGGACTGGCGCACTGGACGTGCCGTGCCCGCCCGGATCAGCCTGGCCGATGGCGCGCCGATGGGTATCGCTGGTTTGTGGGCACGTTGGAAGTCACCCCAGGGTGAGATCGTGCACAGCTACACCATGCTGACGATCAACGCTGACCAGCACCCGCTGATGCGACTCATGCACAAACCCACCGACGAGAAGCGCATGGTGGTGATCCTGCCGGAGGCGCGCTATGCCGACTGGCTGCAGGCTGGACCACAGCACAGCCAGGCCTTCATGCAGCCATACCCGGCAGAGCAGATGATGATTGATGAGCCGAGGGTCGATGGCGGCTTGTTTTGACAATGGTGTCGAGCGAAAGCAAATTACGCTTACACCTGCAATGCGTCATCAGCCTGAACATGCAGGCTGATGGAGGAAGATGAAGCTGCCATCGGCAGGCGGGTACTGTGTAATGTGTAATGTGTAATCTGGGTAAGTCAAGCAGCTCGCAGACAACGTCAAAGCATGTTGCTCCGCAAAGATGGTAGCCAGAGCGCTGGAGCGCTGTAATAACGAGCGACGCCGCCAGCTTTGGCCAGCAGCGTGACCATGCCCCCGGCTGCAAGTCGTGCCTTGGTTGCAGTCAGGCGCATCGTCACTTTCAGGTGCTCGACGGTCTGTGGGGTCAGTCAGTGGCAACGGCTGGGTACAGCCCTTGCCAGGAAGCACGAAGCTGTCGCGTGGTTTTTACTGGCAGCGCAGTCGTGCCGGCCGCCCTGCCTGCAGATAGGCGCTTTGCGCCAGTGGCAGGGCAACCGACACCACTGCTTGTAGGTACGCGACGGTCTGTGGCTTTCAGTCAGTTGGCACGGTGCTGCTGCACCCTGCCAAAGCATAGGGCTTCGCCTCGCTGACGCCTCGTGCTGGGTACGCTCTTGCCAGCAGCGTGACCATGCGGCCCTTTTTAAGTCGTGCCTTTGTTAAAAAGAGCCACATCGTCACTTGTCACCAGTTCGACAGTCGGCTGGGCCAGTCAGTGGCAAAGGCGGAGTACCGCCATTGCCAGGGTGCACACAAGTCATCGCCAGTTGCTTCGCAAAGATGGCAGTATGAGCGCCGTGGCGCTAGATGTGGGTCTCGGCTCGCTGGCGCATCGTGGCTGGTTTCCCCGTTCCACCGCTGTTGGTGCTCCACAGCTTCGGCAAAGTTACATAACGCCGCATTGCATTCAGTGTCCGCCAGTCAGTCGCAGGCTCCTTTTGTGGCGGCCACCGCTTCGCGCCCTGCGGGTGAACGCAACAGGCGTTATGCAAAATTGTCTACGCTGAAGCGGGCGTGTCAGCCGCCTGCACTCCCCAGCCGCTTCGCGTCTTACGTGCAGGCGCCTGTCGCCCTGGTGGTGCGCTGGCGCTGTGGCATTGGTCAGGCGCTGCGCGCATGGTTTTAGTTAGCGGCTTCGCCGGTTATGTTGTGTTGGCCCCCGCCCACCCCTGGGGCTTGCTTGCTTCGCAGCATCGCCCGCGCGGTCTGCCCGTCCGCCCCCCAAGGGGGCTCCCTCAGAACCGCGCCGGGGGCAGGGCCAGCCGCCTGCAGGCGCTACGCGCCTGCTTTTTCAATACTGGCAGTGCGCAATATTTATCGGTGTGGCTAACGGTGTGGCTAAATTCAATTCTTGACACCAGAAAACAAAATGGGTCAGCAGTTAAAAACTGCTAACCCATTGATTTTATTGGTCGGAATGAGAGGATTCGAACCTCCGACCCCTTCGTCCCGAACGAAGTGCGCTACCAGGCTGCGCTACATTCCGA
>Ga0100383_1002715_pt1 | contig 10652 bp, 11 predicted proteins | sample CryGeymeta201507_FD_81565 | JGI IMG/M metagenome (GOLD analysis project Ga0100383, IMG submission 81565) | Groundwater microbial communities from Crystal Geyser aquifers in Utah, USA - Crystal Geyser metaG 2015-07 | ecosystem: Environmental > Aquatic > Deep subsurface > Groundwater | place: USA...
AGGTCGAGACCTGAAGTTGGCGAAGTGGCATCGGCTCAGGGTAGCCGCACGTCGCCACGGCAGCCAGGACCCCCTGCGGCCGCCGCTCGAAATTCAGCGGCTCGAGATTGCCTCGGGAGCCGGGTCGGCGGGCTTGGGTGCGCGGAAGAGGACGGCGCTCTTGCCGCGGCGGTGACGCAGGAGCAGCGGAACGGTCGAGGGGGCGGCGAGGCCGGCGTAGAGCAGGCAGGTGTAGAGCACTTCGCCTTGCTCGGCCTGACCGGGGAAGAAGTAGTGCACGAGCAACAGGCCGATGGAGGTGTTGCGCACGACGACCTCGACGCTGATGGCCACGGTCGAGGGATCGTCCTGACCGAAGAGGCGACACAGCTGGGGCGCGAGCACGAGCAGGAGCAGAGCGAAGAGCGCGATGCGCGCGGGAGGCCACGGGCCATGCTCGAGGACCGCGAGCCGCCCGCTGCCGACGGAGCTCAGGGCGATGATCACGATCAGCACGATGCCCGTGCGTACGCCGATCTTCTCCATGCGCCGGGAGTGCTGTGGCCGGATGCGGCGGAAGACCATGCCCAGCGCGAGCGGTCCCAGCAGCCACAGGCCGATCTCGCGGATCACGCGCAGGGTCGGCAGCGAGAAGTCGTCCGGCAGGTGCTGGGAGGCCGTGAGGCGCAGCACGATGGGCACGCTGACCAGGCTGATCAGAGTGGTCAGGGTGGTGACCGCGAGGGAGAGCGGGACGCTGCCTTTGCCGATGAAGGTCAGCAGGTTGCTGGCGGCGCCTCCGGGCACGGCGGCGACCAGGAAGAGGCCGACGGCCCAGCCCGGTGGGATGCCCAGCAGCCAGACGAAGGCGACCGCGATCAGCGGCACGGCCACCATCTGGAGCAGGAGCCCCAGCGCCACGCCGTGGGGTCGGCGGACGAGCTCGACGAAGTCCCGGACGCCGAGCGTGGCGCCCATGCCCAGCATGGTGAAGAAGAGCTGCGCCGGGACGAGCCAGGTCTCGGCGAAGTGTTGGAAGCCATGCACGGGCGCGGAGTATGGCACGCCGAGCTCGCCTCGCGTCCTTTCCCAAGCGACGGCGCGCAATCGTACCCGTCGTCGCTCTTGTCGTTCGCATCGGCTTGGGGCATGCATGGGGCATGGGCCTGATGCAGCTCAGCTTCGGTTTCGATCGCGAACGCCAGCCTTCGGCCCCACGCGAACCCGCGCCGCCGCATGTCTCTCCGCCGCACGTCGCCGTGGTCGCGCCCGAGCTCGTCGTCGCTTCCTCGATGGCCGTGCCTGCGGTGCCCCGGGCCGAACCGAAGCAGACCTCGAGGCCGGGCCGGCTCGAGCAGCGCGCCCGGGCGCTACGCCAGAGGCTCGATGCGCTGGCCACCCGACCTCTGGCGCTCACGGTCACCGACAATCGTCGCTGCATGGTGGCGGCGAAGACCCGCGGGCGCGTGCTCGCGCTGCGGCTCCATCACATGTTCCTCGAGGCCGACGCCCAGACCCTGAGTGACGTCTTGGCCTGGGTCCAGCATCACGAACCCAACGCGGGCATCCGCCTCGACGCCTTCGTGACCGCGCACCGACACCTGATCCGTGTGCTCCCGGTCGAGCGCCCGGTGAGACTCACGCCTCGTGGCCGCGTCCACGATCTGCGCGCCATCCTCGCGGACGTCGCCTGCCGCTACCTCGAGCCGCCCGCGCTGGAAGGGCTCGACGTGCGCATCACCTGGGGCAAGCGCGTGACCCGGCGACGCCGGCACAGCATTCAGCTCGGCTCCTACGTGCGCGAGGACCGGCTGATCCGCGTGCATCGCGCGCTGGACGCCGAGTGGGTGCCGACCTTCTTCGTCGAGGCGGTCGTCTATCACGAGCTCCTGCACCACGAGATCCCGGTCGAGTGCGTGAATGGCCGGCGCCGCGTGCACACGCCGGAGTTTCGCGCGCGCGAGGCGCTCTTCGAGCGACACCACGAGGCGAACGCCTTCGAGCGGGATCACCTCGGTCAGCTCCTGCGCAGCTGAGCCGTTCGCGCCCCTCGGGAAGGGTCGCCGACACGACGCCGGGGCCTGCGGAACGATTGCCGGTCCCGCGCCCCTTCATGATATGAACGGCTCATGACTGACTCGGATGGGAACTCCAAGGGCAACGGCATGATCTGGGTCGCGGCCGGTTGTGGCGGGCTGCTCTTGCTGCTGCTCTGCGTCGCCACGGGCTTCGGCGTCTTCACCATCATGGATAAGCGCGCCTCCATGGGTGGCTCGGCTCCCATGCCCATGCAGAGTTCCGATCCATCGACCGGACCGATGATGCCCTCTCCGGGCGGATCTCCAGGCGCCACCGCCTCGGTCGAGGTGACCGCCACCGTGACCTCGTCCACCGGCTCCCGCCCTGCGCCCGAGGGCGCCGTGTGCAGCTTCCGCGTGGAGCACCTTCCGCGCAGCAGCGGCTCCGGCTACTGGTGCCGCACCCAGGCCGTGTGCGGTGGGCAGCTGCTCTTCGGCGGACCGACCGCGGGCTACTTCAACTGCGACATGACCCAGGACAGCTCCGGCACGCAGATCCTCGGCGCGGATCCGGACACGACCTCCGCGGACAACGACGGCTCCTTCGCCATCGACACCAACGCCGGCACAGTGGTCATCCGTGACGACTCGACGAGCGCGAACGGCGAGTACTCTCTGGTCGCCCACATCAGCAGCGTCCAATGATGCGCGCGGCGCGCTAGCCTTGGCACGTCGCCGCTCACTCTCGCTGCCCATCATCCTGGGCTCCACGGCCGTGCCCTTGGCCGCCGCGCTCCTGGTCGGCTGGACCCTGCTCTTGGCCAAGACCATCGCCGAGAGCGACGACGTCGTCGGTGCGGTCTGGCTGCTCGTGCTCGGCGCCATCTCCTTCGCCGTCATCCTGGCGTCCCTCGGCCTGCTCACCGCCTTTCTGGTGCGTGAGATCCTCGAGGTGAGGCGACAGGACGGCTTCATCGACTCCGTCACGCACGAGCTCAAGAGCCCGCTGGCTTCCCTGAAGCTCTGCCTCGAGACGCTGGAGCGCGAGGGCGTCGAGCCCGCCCAGCGCGACGATCTGCACCACATGATGCGTGAGGACGTGGAGCGCTTGAACGCCTTCATCGACGACGTGCTCGAGACCAGCCGAGCCACCGCCAAGCATGGCTCGCGCGGCATGCACGTCGAGCCGCTGGACGTGCGCGACCTGCTGACGGAGTGCGCGGCGAACCTCGAGCGCCGGCACGCGCGGTTCACGGGACAGATCGAGGTCGAGGTGGAGTCGGGGCTGCGCATCGCCACGGATCGTGCGGCGCTCGAGCTGGTGCTGAAGAACCTGCTCGACAACGCCGCCAAGTACTCCGAGGGCGACCTGCACATCGTCATGCGGGCGGCGCCGGCGGCCGGCTCGTCCCTCGTGATCGAGGTGGTGGATCGCGGCATCGGCATCCCGGAGAAGGAGCGCAAGCGCGTCTTCCAGCGCTTCTATCGCGAGAATCGTGAGGATGTGCGTCGGCGCAAGGGCACGGGCCTCGGGCTCTTCGTGGTCTCGTCGCTGGTCAAGCATCTGGGCGGCAAGGTCGAGGCTCGGGCCGGAGACAACGGGGTCGGTACGACCATGCGCGTCACACTGCCTCGCCAGGTCGACTGAGAGCCCCACTCGACGCGCTCCTTTCTGGTACACCGTGGCCGTGAGTCAGGATCGTGAACGGCTGCTCGTGGTCGAGGACGAGGCGCACCTCGCCGCAGGTCTCAAGCTGAACCTCGAGCTCGAGGGCTATCGCGTGGACGTCGCGCCCAGCGCGCGCGAGGCCGGGCAGCGCCTGCTCTCCTCGGAGGGCTACGACGCCCTGGTGCTGGACGTCATGTTGCCCGACATGAACGGCTTCGATCTGTGCAAGCGCCTGCGCGACTCCGGGAATTTCGTGCCCGTGCTGATGCTGACGGCTCGAGCGAGCGCGGACGATCGGGTGCGCGGCCTCGAGGCGGGCGCCGACGACTATCTGGTGAAGCCCTTCGAGCTGACCGAACTGCTGGCGCGCGTGCGCTCGATGCTGCGCCGCCGCAACTGGGAGCGCGATGGTGGTGGTCGACGGCAGGCGCTCCTGGAATTCGATCATGTGCGCGCGGACTTCGACACCCACGAGGTGACGGTGCACGGCGAGGCCGTGAAGCTGACGCAGCTCGAGCTCGATCTGCTGCGCTACTTCGCGGAGAACCCCGGCCGCGTGCTCAGCCGCAAGGAGCTGCTCGAGAAGGTATGGAAGCTGCGCAACTACGGCGAGGCGCGCACCGTCGACAACTTCATCTCGCGCCTGCGCCGGGTGCTGGAGAAGAACCCCAAGAGCCCACGCTATCTGCTGTCCGTGCGTGGCGCGGGCTACCGCTTCCTGCCTGACGGTTGATCGCGCGGCGTCGGCGGCCTCAAGCGGCGGGTCGCGGCGCTCGTGATGCGATGGTGACAATTCACCCCCAGGCATGACCGAAGCATGACGGCACCGGGGCCACTCCCTGGCTACCTTCTCTGCATGCCCAACGCCGCCCCTGCGCCCGTGGTGGACGCGCTCTCGAAGCCGACGCATCGGCCCTCGCACGGAGTCGCGACTGCCTTCTTCCTCTCCCACCTGGCGCCCTTGGGTGCGATCTGGGCGGGCGTGCGCTGGCAAGTCGTCCTCACCTGCGTCGTGCTCTACGTCGTGCGCATGTGGGCCATCACCGCCGGCTATCACCGTTACTTTGCCCATCGCAGCTACAAGACGAGCCGCGTCTTCGCCTTCATCCTGGCCTTCGTGGCGCAGTCGAGCGCGCAGAAGGGCGCCCTGTGGTGGGCGGCGCATCATCGCGTGCACCACAAGCTCTCGGACCAGCCGGGCGACGTGCACTCCCCGGTGCAGAACAGTTTCTGGTACGCCCACGTGGGCTGGCTCTTCGCCGACACGGAGGAGACGCGCTGGGACAAGATCCCCGACCTCGCGAAGTATCCCGAGCTGGTCTGGCTGAACCGCTACTTCCTCGTGCCGCCCATCGTGCTCGCCGTGGTCGTGACCGCGCTCTTCGGTTGGTCCGGGCTCTTCATCGGCTTCTTCCTCAGTACCGTGCTGACCTGGCACGGCACCTTCCTGGTCAACTCGCTGACCCATGTCTGGGGCCGTCAACGCTTCGACTCCGGCGATCAGAGCCGCAACAACGCACTTACCGCGCTGATCACCCTGGGTGAGGGCTGGCACAACAACCACCACCACTACCAGTCGTCCGCGCGCAACGGCTTCTACTGGTGGGAGGTCGACGTCACCTACTACGTGCTGAAGCTGCTCTCCTTCTTTGGCGTCGTCTGGGATCTGCGCCCCGTGCCCGCGCGTGTGCTGGCCGAAGGTCGTCGCCTCGACGCCGCGCGCCGTGCGGCTCTCGTGGCCGAGTCCGCGACCTCGTCGCTGGGCGCTCCCGTCCTCAACGCCTAGCGTCCCGCAGATGGACGCGCGCCCCACATGAAGGCGCGCTTCTTCTGCTATACCGGCCCGCATGTCAGGTGGCGGCGCGTCAGGCAGCGGTTGGGTGAAGGCCCTCGTCCTCGGTCTCGTTCTCGTCGGCGTGGCCCAGGGGCTGCATCACTTCGGCGTCGGCTCGGTCTAGCTCTTCGCTTCGCTCCTGGCCATCGGGGGTCTGCTCGTCGTCTTCGGTTCGTGCGAGGCGATGATCGTATCCGTCGAGGGCATCGGCGAGCGTGCGGGCTGGAATGGCTTCGTGGCCGGCACCATGGCGGGGCTCGCGAGCAACCTGCCCGAGGTCGTGATGTTGGGTTTCGTGCTGGCCGCGGCGCCTCGCGTCGGCTTCATCGTGGAGGTGATCACGCTCCACGTCGGCGCGCTCGCCTTCGGCATCTACAGCGCGCTCCTGCCCCACGACAAACGCGGCTTCGCGCGCCTGCCCGAGCCGCTGGTGCAGCTCAGCACCGATCTCTACGCCACCGCCGCGGGCACCTTCTTGGCCACCGGTCTGGTCATGCTCTGCATGCGCGCCTTCGAGGCGGGTGAGCACGGCGGCTCCGGGCTGAGCACCACGGATCTCTACGTGCTCGCGGGCGTGCTGCTGGCCATCGAGGCCGTGGCCATGGTGCGCTTGGTGCAGCGCTTCAGCGGTGCCAGCGGAGAGCGGCCCGCCGACGGAGACCTCGAGCAGGAGGACGGCTATCGACCGCCCAAGGTGGTTCGGGAGCATCGAGAGCCGCCCGCCCTGAGTCGCATCGTGGGCTTCGGGCTGCTGGGGGTCTTCACCTCCGTCGTGGGTGGCCACGCCGTGGGCGACTTCGCGGACATCCTGGTCCATGGCGTCGAGGCGGCGGGCTATCCCGAGATGGTCGGCCCCATCCTGCTCAGCGTCTTCTCGTGCACCGGCGGCTACGTGATGATCGCGACGGCCCGAGATCTTGATCCTGTGGAAGGCGGTTCAGGACGACGGGAAGCTGAACTGGGTCGAGACGGTGGGCATGTGCGGCATCTTCGGCCTGACGCTCAACTTCCTCGCCATGCACGGCTGAGTCGGGCGCTTCCTCCCATCGATGATCGCGGCGGGTCGGCGCCGTCTTCGGTCGGGCCTCACGTCTCTTGGGGCTCGCCCGCTTCTTCCGGCGTCGTCAGTTCGCCAACTTCTTCCGCCGCCGTCAGTTCGCTCGCGTCTTCGTTCGCGGCGCGCGCGCGTCTGGCGGCCCGACGTCGATTGCGCTCCTTGTTGCGCTCCGCCAGCCTCAGGTCGTCGAGGTAGAGCTGCTCCACGCGGCTCAGGGCCCACTCGGTTTTGCGCAGGAACTTCAGGCTCGACTTCACGCTCGGGTCCTGCTGGAAGCAGCGGATCTTGATGCGCTGGCTCAGCTCGGGCCACCCGTGATGCGCGACCAGCTGCTCGAGCATGGCCTCGAGGGTGACGCCGTGCAGGGGGTTGTTGGGTTGCTCGTCGGTCATCGTGGGCGCGCTCCCGGGGGCTCAGCTGCCGAAGCGTTCGACCAGGAGACGCACGCGCTCGGCGAAGGCGGCCTCGTGATGTTCGTGAAAGGCCTCCCAGGTCGAGAGCGTGCGCGTGTCTCGGACGCGGTCGAGGAAGAGCACGCCATCGAGGTGGTCGCATTCGTGCTGGTAGGTGCCGGCGCTGACGCCCCACACTTCGCGCTCGATGCGCTCTCCTTCGGGCGTGAACGCCTCGACGCGCACCCCGACGTGACGTGCGACGACGCCACGCAGTCCCGGCACGGAGAGGCAGCCTTCGAAATTGTCGAAGGTCTCGTCACCCAAGGGGGTGAGAACGGGGTTGACCAGGAGGGTCAGCGGGATGTTCGGCTTGTAGGGGTAGCGCGGGTTGTCCTTCACCTCGATGGCGCAGACGCGACGCGGGACGCCTATCTGCGGCGCCGCGATGCCCGCGCCACGCGCGGCGCGCATCGTGTCCAGCAGGTCATCGGCCAGCGCCACGAGCGCGGCGGAACCCAGGTCCCGCTCCGCCACCTCACAGGCGCGCTCCCGCAGGCTCGGCACCCCGACGACCACGATGTCTCGTACGCTCATGGCCACAGCGTAGCCTCCCGGCGAGGCCCACGGCGAGCGAGCTCTCAGAGGTTGGCGTGCAGCCCCGCGAAGGCGAGGTCCAGGCGCTCGGCGTCGGCGCCGTAGCCGAGGAGCAGCGATCGGGTGCCATTCTCCGCCACTTGGCTCGGGCTGAGCGGCAGCGCCTCGAAGCGCGCGAGCTTGTACAAGGTGAGCGTGCCGTGGAGCTGCGCGAAGAACGCGACAGCACGCATGGGCGCCGCGCCCGGCCTCAACGCACCCCCCGCCTCGGCCTCGGCGAACAGGCCCGCCAGCCGCGCGAAGAGCGCCGTGGCCGCCTGCACCAGCGCCGGTGGCGTGACCCCATCCGGCACCAAGGGCTTCGGATCGCCCAGCATCAGGGCCAGGAGGCGATACTCGGCCGGGCGTCGCTCCGGCAAGGAGCCGTAGACGTGGGCCGCCACCAAGAGGCGCCGCAGGCTGTCCACGTCTCCGCAGCCGGTGTCGGGTACGTCCAGGGCCAGGTCGAGGTCCGCGTCCAGGCCCTCGACCACGCGCCGCAGCAGCGCCAGCATCAACGCCTCCTTCGACGGGAAGTAGCGGTAGAGGGCGCCCACGGCGTAGTCCAGACGCTTGGCCACCTTGGCCACCTTCAAGCCCTCCAGGCCTCCGTCGAGCAACAGCTCGAAGGCGGCGTCTTCGATGCGTGAGGTGGTCGCGGCCCGGCGCTCCGCCCGCGGGGAGGGGGCCTCGTCGGCCGTTGGTTGAACCATGTTCGCAAACGTGAACTTAGTTCACCAAGCTGTCAAGCGCACGATCCCTCGCCTCGGAACACGTCGACGCGCTCCAGTGTGACGGGCTCGAGCGGTCGGTCCTCGGCGTCGGTCGGGACGCGTGCCAGCGCGCGCACCACCTCGATGCCCGCGACCACACGGCCGAAGACGGCGTGCTTGCCATCGAGCCAGGGCGTGGCGGCGTCGGTGATGAAGAACTGGGAGCCGTTGGTGTTCGCGCCTGCGTTGGCCATCGACACCACGCCCGCGGTGTCGTGCCGCAGCGTGGGGTGAATCTCGTCGCCGAAGCGATAGCCCGGGCCATCCAGGCCATCCCCCCGTGGGCAGCCCATGTGGATCATGAAGTTGGGGATGGCGCGAAGCACGCGCGTGCCCGGGTAGAGTGGCTCGGTCGTCGGCTGACCTTCGCGTTTCCAGGGAAACCCACCCTGCGCCAGGCCGACGAAGTTCGCCACCGTGCGCGGCGTCTCCACCTCGTAGAGCTCGAAGGTGATCTCGCCCAGACGCGTATGCAGTCTGGCGTGGAGCGCACCCGTGCCCGGAACGTCGACCGGCGGTGCGGGGGTATCTGGCTTCAGCACGGAGCGGGCTTCGGGGCCGACGGGCTCGCTACTCGAGCTCGTCTTCAACGTAGATTCCGGCTGACCGGTAAAGTTCGTTGTTCGCGTTGGTGCCGCATTGGATCTCGAAGGTGCTGGGTGTTCCGTCTCCATCGAGATCGCCGTGGGCCTGGAAGGTGTAGATGCCGACGATCGAGTTTGGCGCGTGGCCGCACATGCCGTCAGCCCCAACAATATGGTACGAGTAGTAGAGGGGATCGGGCGGGGCGAAGCTCAGGTCGCGGAACGATGGAGCCTCCACGTTCCAGTTCACGCGGATCTTGGCGTTGGTGGCCATGTAGCTGGTCGCGGCGGCGGCAACCACGCACGCGGTTGCCGCGCTGGCGGCGGAGCCGGCGGGCACGACCCCCATGCCCCAGCGTTCACCCCCATAGTAGGAGGCCGCTCCGGTATACAGGCCCTTCAGCATGGCGCCCGTTTCGGAGGTCTTGCTGCGCTTCACATAGTCGACGAAGGCCGGGATGGCGATACTCGCCAGCACTCCGATGATCGCGACCACGATCATGAGCTCGATGAGTGTAAATCCCCCCCGTTTGGCCCTGACCATGATGGTCCAGTGTGTCAGCCGAGGCCACGCAGATCAAGTATCACGGGATGAATCTGTAACAGGTGCATACGCGCCCACGTTCGCGGAGCCGGCGGCAGTCCTCGAAAAGGGCTAGCTTCGCGCGGCCATCCGTCGTGCAATGAGCTGCCTTCGCGAACTAGAAATCGCCCAAGCCGCCGCCCGGGAAACGCAGCTGGCAGGCGGCGAGGGCGGCGTCGTCCACGGACGCCCCGGCCAGGGTCGGTGGGGTGACGAAGGGCGGCGCGTCGAAGTCGAACATGTCCAGCAGAGGCCAGGCGTTGGCGTCGCGGGTCGTCAGCGCGGGGAGCAGGTATCGCGCCTCGATGAAGCGCAGGATGCTGGCGTGGTCGGTCACGTGGGCCGAGACGTAGCCCGCCTTGGCGTAGGGCGAGACCACGACCAGCGGCACGCGGAAGCCCAGGCGGTCGAAGTCGCCGGGTTGGTCTCCTGGCCTCAGATCGGGAGGATAGTCGCCGGGTGGGCAGGCTGCCGGCGGAGGGACGTGGTCGTAGAAGCCACCGTGCTCGTCGTAGGTGATGATCAGCACCGAGTGCTGCCACAGCGGGCTGTCGAAGAGCGCGTGCACGACCTGGGAGACGAGCTCCTGTCCGAGCTGCACATCGCCAGGGGGATGCTCCGCGGTCTGGTCCACGCCGCCCGCGAAGGCCGGGTTGATCCAGACGACGGGTGGCAGATCTCCCGTCGCGACGCGGTCGTAGAATTCATCGAGCGGGCGAAAGCGCCGCAGGCGCCTGCCTGCGTAGCGCGAGAAGCCGGCGAAGAGGAAGGGCGCGTCCGCGTCGAAGACCAGCCAGTTCACGCCCGCGTCGTCCAGGCGTTGGTGGATGATCTGTGGCTCCGTACCGATGCGCTCGGTCGGCACGGGGTCGTTGGTGATCATGCCGAAGGAGCTGGCGCCCGCGTAGTAGTAGCGATTCACCCAGGTCGGTCCGAGCACGGAACAATGGTGATGGTCGCTCATGGCGAAGGTGCCATAGAGGCTGCGGTAGAAGGGCAGCTCGCGCTCGTCGTAGTAACCCATCGCGCGCTCGCCCGCGGGATCGTTGGTGGTGACGAAGCCGTCGTTGGCGCCGTCGTCGTACTGCTTGTGGCTGGCGTTCCAGCTGTGGGCGACGTCGCCGTTG
>Ga0100383_1002730_pt1 | contig 10626 bp, 9 predicted proteins | sample CryGeymeta201507_FD_81565 | JGI IMG/M metagenome (GOLD analysis project Ga0100383, IMG submission 81565) | Groundwater microbial communities from Crystal Geyser aquifers in Utah, USA - Crystal Geyser metaG 2015-07 | ecosystem: Environmental > Aquatic > Deep subsurface > Groundwater | place: USA...
CGCGTCGGGCTCGAATACCGCCATATCGATCCGCTGCGCATCGACTTCTCCGCGGTGACCGAGGTGATGTCCAACGCCTATGCCGCGCGCTTCCGGCTGCTGCCCCTGGAAGTGGGCGCGCGCGAGGTGGTCGTCGCCTGTGCCGAGCCGTTCATCCGCGAATGGGAGCGGGAACTCCGGCCGATCCTCGGCAAGGAGATCCGCCGGGTGATCGCCAATCCCATCGACATCGGCCGCTACCTCGCCGAGTTCTACAACCTGGCCCGCTCGGTGAAGAAGGCGATGGCCGCGGGCGAAGCGGGCGGTGCGGGGCTGTCGAACTTCGAGCAACTGGTCGAGATGGGGCGGGCGAACCGGCCGGTCGACGCCAACGACCAGCACATCGTGCACATCGTCGACTGGTTGTGGCAGTACGCCTTCGAACAGCGCGCCAGCGACATCCACCTCGAGCCGCGCCGCGAGCTCGGGCTGGTGCGCTTCCGCATCGACGGCGTGCTGCATCAGGTCTACCAGATCCCGGCGCCGATCATGAATGCCATGATGAGCCGGATCAAGATCCTCGGCCGCATGGATGTGGTGGAGAAGCGCCGCCCCCAGGACGGCCGCATCAAGACGCGCACCCCGGAAGGCGAGGAGGTCGAACTGCGGCTCTCGACGCTGCCCACCGCGTTCGGCGAGAAGATGGTCATGCGCATCTTCGACCCCGAGGTGCTGGTGCGCGATTTCGGCGAGCTGGGCTTCAGCGAGGAGGATCGCGCGCGCTGGGCCGAGATGACCGCCCGGCCGAGTGGCATCATCCTGGTGACCGGCCCGACCGGCTCCGGCAAGACGACGACGCTCTACTCGACGCTCAGGCACCTCGCGACCCCGGAGGTGAATGTGTGCACGATCGAGGATCCGATCGAGATGATCGAGCCGGCCTTCAATCAGGTCCAGGTCCAGCATTCGATCGAAATGGGCTTCGCGCAGGGCGTGCGCTCGCTCATGCGCCAGGATCCCGACATCATCATGGTGGGCGAGATACGCGACTTCGAGACCGCCGACATGGCGATCCAGGCCGCACTCACCGGCCATCTCGTACTCTCGACGCTGCACACCAATGACGCGCCCTCCGCGGTGACGCGGCTGCTCGATCTCGGCGCCCCGTCCTACCTGCTCAACGCCACGCTGATCGGCGTGATGGCGCAGCGGCTGGTGCGCACCCTGTGCCCGCACTGCAAGCGGGAATTCGTTCCCGGCGAGGAAGAGCGCAGCGCATGGACACAGCTCACCGCGCCCTGGAAGGCGCCGCTGCCCGCGAAGCTGCATGCCGCCGAGGGCTGTCTCGAATGCCGGATGACCGGATACCTGGGCCGGATCGGCATCTACGAAATCCTGCCGATGTCCGCGCAGATCCGCAGCCTGATCACCCGCAGCACCGATCTCGCGCAGGTGCGCGAAGCCGCCCATCGCCAGGCGATGAAGCCGCTGCGGGTGAGCGGCGCGATGAAGATCGCGGCGGGACTCACGACGCTCGACGAGGTGCGACGCGTGGCACCGCCGCGCGAGGACGCCTGAGCGCCGGGGGCTGGCTACCTGCCGAGCAGCCGCATGCCGCGCTCGAGCCCTTCGAGGGTGAGCGGGAACATGCGCCCGCCCATCAGTTCGCGCACGATGACGATGGAGTGCCGGTAGTTCCAGTGCTTCTCCGGCTCGGGGTTGAGCCAGATCGCGTTCGGCCAGGTGTCGAGCAGCCGCCCGAGCCAGACCGCGCCGGCTTCCTCGTTCATGCCCTCGATGCTTCCGCCCGGCTGGAGGATCTCGTAGGGGCTCATGGTGGCGTCGCCGACGAGGATCAGCTTGTAGTCGGCCGGGTAGCGGTGCAGCAGGTCGAGGGTCGCGGTGCGCTCGGAGTACCGTCGCGCGTTGTCCCGCCACAGGTGCTCATAGACGCAGTTGTGGAAGTAGAAATGCTCGAGATGCTTGAACTCGGTGCGCGCGGCCGAGAACAGCTCCTCGCACACGCGGATGTGATCGTCCATCGAGCCGCCGATGTCCAGCAGCAGGAGCACCTTGACCGCGTTGTGGCGCTCCGGGCGCATGCGCAGGTCGAGCCAGCCGGCGTTGCGTGCGGTCGAGCCGATCGTGCCTTCGAGATCGAGTTCCTCGGCCGCGCCCTCGCGCGCGAAGCGGCGCAGCCTGCGCAAGGCCACCTTGATGTTGCGCGTGCCCAGCTCCACCCCGCCGTCCAGGTTGCGGAAGCTGCGCCGGTCCCACACCTTCACCGCGCTGCGGTTGCCGGCCGATTCCGCGCCGATGCGGATGCCCTCGGGATGAACGCCGTGGGCGCCGAAGGGGCTGGTGCCGCCGGTTCCGATCCACTTCGATCCGCCCGCGTGCCGCTCCTTCTGCTCGGCCAGCCTCTTGCGCAGCTCGTCCATCAGCCGGTCCCAGCCGAGCTTCTCGATTCGCGCCTTCTCCTCCTCACCGAGGTGGCGGCCAATGATCCGGCGCAGCCATTCTTCGGGGATCGAGGCTTCCTGCCCGACCGGTGAAGAGATGCCCTTGAAGTACTCGCCGAAGGCGCGGTCGTAGCGGTCGTAGCCGGACTCGTCCTTCACCAGGCAGGCGCGCGCGAGGTAGTAGAAATCCTCGACCTCGTGGCCGGCCACCCGCTCGCGCAGCGCTTCGAGCAGGGTCAGAAATTCGCGCGTGGACACCGGCAGCCCGCGCGACTTCAGATGAAGGAAGAAGTCGATCAGCATCAGCGCCCGCAACCCGTAACCTGGAACCTGGAACCTGAAACCTGAAACGTGAAACCCGAAGCGGGCGGTCAGCTCCGGCCGAGCGCGATGGTCTCGAACACGAAGCCGCGCAGGAACATTTCCTGCTGCGCCTCGAGCTGCTTGAAGCGTACCCCGTGGAGGAACTGCTGCGATCCGTCGGGCAGACTGGCGGTTCGTTCGTTGCGAACGATCGCGCCGACCTGGAGGGTCTGCGGCTGGCCGCCGAAGCTCGCCTCGAATTCGAGCGTGACCTCGGCGTCGGTGGCTCCGAGCGACACCGGAGAGCGGATCATCGCTCCGGTCGCCGACAGGTCGCTGATGGTCGCGGAGACGGCTTCGGCGTCCGGTGCCGGACGGATCTGCGCCGGGATGTCGACGCTCACCCGTTCGGCATCACGGACCGCGGTCTCCTCGATGCGCTCCGGATAGCTGAGATGGACGTGCCGGTAGGGCAGCGTCGCCACTCTGAGCACGCGGACCTGGAACGCGCAGATGTTGCGGCCGGCGATGTAGCGTGCGACGAGTTCGTCGCCCTCGCGCACGAGACCGGGTTGCCGGCCTTCGAGCGGTGCAGTGACGATCAGCCCCTGGCCCTCGTAGAGGCCGATCAGGCGCGCGCGCATGCGCCTTGCCGGGTCGAGATGGGAAAACTGGAGGTCCAGCGTGACGCCGTGCGCGATGCGGGGCGCGGTCATGAGCGCGGCTCCTCAGCGATTGTTCCGTGCCATGAACACCAGCCGCTCGAACAGGTGCACGTCCTGTTCGTTCTTGAGCAGCGCACCGTGCAGCGGCGGAATCGCACTGCGCGAATCCCGGGCGTGCAGGGCCTCGGCCGGGATGTCCTCGGCGAGCAGCAGCCGGATCCAGTCGAGCAGTTCCGAGGTCGAGGGCTTCTTCTTCAGCCCGGGCACCTCGCGCAGCTCGAAGAACACTTCCAGCGCCTCCCGCAACAGCTCCTTCTTGAGCCCGGGGAAGTGCACGTCCACGATGCGCCGCATCGTCTCCTTGTCGGGAAAGCGGATGTAGTGGAAGAAGCAGCGGCGCAGGAAGGCGTCGGGCAGCTCCTTCTCGTTGTTCGAGGTGATGAAGACGATCGGCCGCTGGCGTGCGCGGATCAGCTCGCGGGTCTCATACACGTAGAACTCCATGCGGTCGAGCTCGCGCAGCAGGTCGTTGGGGAACTCGATGTCGGCCTTGTCGATCTCGTCGATCAGCACCACGGTCTGCGTCTCCGAGCGGAACGCCTGCCAGAGCACGCCCTGCACGATGTAGTTCGCGATGTCGCGAACGCGCGCTTCGCCGAGCTGGGAGTCGCGCAGACGCGAAACGGCGTCGTACTCGTAGAGCCCCTGCTGCGCCTTGGTGGTGGACTTGACATGCCACTCGAGCAGCGGCATGCCGAGGCTGGCGGCCACTTCCTGCGCCAGCAGGGTCTTGCCGGTGCCCGGCTCTCCCTTGACGAGCAGCGGCCGCTGGAGCGTGACCGCCGCGTTGACCGCGAGCATCAGGTCGGGGGTGGCGACATAGGTGGGGGAGCCTTCGAAGCGCATCGCTGAATCGCCCTGCGGTGGAGGTCGCGGGATTATACGCGCCGTCACCCGGACCGATGGACGCCGAACAGTCCGCAGGCGGGCGTGCATTGACAGTTTGCGGCCGAGGCGCTAAGTTCCGCCTGCGCAAGACCGGGAACCGGTTCGATCGGCGCGCCCGCCCGGCCGCTCACACGATCACTTTCGACGAGGTCAGAAAAAAATGAGAATCTGGAAAACGCTGGCCGCCGCGGCCGGTTTCGCGGCATGCGTCAGTGCATCGGCCACCGGGTCGCCCTTCTCCAGCCTGGTGGTGTTCGGCGACAGCCTGTCGGATCCGGGCAACGCCTACTGGCTGACGCGCAACCCCGACGACACCTCCCTGTTCCCGCCCACACCGCCCTACAACCGGCGCTTCTCCAACGGAAGCGTGGCCGCGGAATATCTCGCCGACATTCTCGGCGCATCGGCGGGAGCGGCGAACTCGCCTGCCGGCGGCACGAACTTCGCGGTCGGCGGCGCGATGACCGGCAGTGGCAATTTCAACTGGCTCGTCAATAGCCCGGCGGGGCTGCAGAGCCTTCCGGCGGTTCAGAACACCGGCATCGGGCAGCAGATCGCGGCATTCGATCCGACCGGCCTGAACATGAGCCAGACCCTGTTCCTGCTGTGGGGCGCGCCGAACGATTTCTTCCTCGGCTTCGCGCAGCAGGCGGGCGGTGCGACGGTCGACTTCACGGCGCTCGCGACCACCGCGATCGGCAACCTGGCGACCGACATCGGCACGCTGGCGGGGATGGGCGCGCAGCACATCCTGGTGCCCAACATGCCCGACCTGGGCCTGACTCCGTTCTTCCTGAAGCAGGGACCTGTCGCGGCCGGGAGCGCGAGCTTCCTCACCGATTCGTTCAATGCGGGACTGGCAGGAACGCTCGCCGCGACCTTCGGCGGATCCGGGCTCGACCTCATCAGCTTCGACACCGCAGGTTTCCTCCGCGATGCCGTGGCCGATCCGGCGAGCCTCGGTTTCACCATCGTCACCAGTTCCTGCCTCGACGCAGGCTTCGCCGCCTTCCCGAGTTGCACGGGCTACCTGTTCTTCGACGATGTGCATCCCACGACTGCGGCCCATCTGCTGCTCGCACAGGAATTCGCCCAGGCGGTGCCCGAACCCGAGACCTATGCCCTGCTGCTGGCCGGGCTGGGCGTGATCGGCTGGATCGCGCGCAGGCGCGGGGTGGCGTTCCACTAGACCGGAAAGCTCCGGTCGTCCTTGCGGCGCCCGCGGGCGCCGCGTTCATTTCGGAGGCGAGAATGTTCAGGGCGATCCTGATCGAGAAGACCGAGGCGGGGCAGCAGTGCCGGATCGCCGGACTGGAGGATGCGCAACTGCCTGAGGGCGAGGTCACGGTGCACGTCGCCTATTCCACCGTCAATTACAAGGACGCGCTCGCGATCACCGGAAGATCGCCGGTGGTGCGCAGGTTCCCGATGGTGCCGGGAATCGATTTCGCGGGCACGGTCGAGGCGAGCACCCACCCGTCCTGGAAGCCCGGCGACCGCGTCGTGCTGAACGGCTGGGGGGTGGGCGAGACGCACTGGGGCGGCCTCTCGCAGAAGGCGCGGGTGCAGGGCGACTGGCTGGTGAGGCTCCCCGAGGTGTTCACCGCCCGCCAGGCGATGGCGATCGGAACCGCGGGCTACACGGCGATGCTGTGCGTGCTGGCGCTGGAGCGCCACGGCGTGAAACCGGAGTCCGGCGAGATCCTCGTCACCGGCGCCGCCGGCGGCGTGGGGAGCGTGGCCACCGCGGCTCTCTCGCGGCTGGGCTACACCGTGGTGGCCTCGACCGGCAGGACGAACGAGGCGGCGTACCTGAAGTCGCTCGGTGCATCGGAAGTGCTGGATCGGGCCCGGTTCTCCGCGCCCGGAAAGCCGTTGCAGAAGGAGCGCTGGGCGGGGGTGATCGACACCGTCGGCAGCCACACGCTCGCCAATGCCTGCGCGGCGGTGCGTTACCGGGGCGCGGTCGCGGCCTGCGGGCTGGCGGGCGGGATGGACTTTCCCTCGAGTGTCGCGCCCTTCATCCTGCGCGGGATCACGCTCTACGGCATCGACAGCGTGATGGCGCCGCCGGAGCTGCGGCGTGAAGCCTGGGCGCGGCTCGCGCGCGATCTCGACGCCGCGAGGCTCGAAATGATCAGCCGCGAGATCGCGCTGGAGGAGGCGATCGCCGCCGCGCCCGAAGTGCTCGCCGGCAGGGTGCGCGGGAGACTGGTGGTCGACGTCGCGCGCTGAGGCGGCGAGGTCACGCCTCGCCGTGCCTGGTCTCGACCTGGATGCCCATCTCCTTGAGCATGGGCGTGGGCAGCACACCGCCGGCGCTGACGATCACCGCGTCGTTGGCGTGCCGCTCGCTCCCTGACTCGGTGCGCAGGACGACGGCTTCCGGTTCGATGGTCTCGACGGTCGACTTGAGGATCACTTTCAGCCGGCCGCCGGCTTCGGCCTGCGCGAGCCGCTCGCGGTTCTTCTCCTTGATCCGCCCGAACGCCTGGCCGCGGTAGGACAGGAGGACCTCGGTGTCGGGTTCCCCGGCGAGCGCGATGGCGGCCTCGATCGCGCTGTCCCCGCCGCCCACGACCAGCACCTGGCGGCCGCGATACTGCTCGGGGTCGATCAGCCGATAGACGACCTTGGGCAGCTGTTCGCCCGGCACGCCGAGTTTGCGCGGCGTGCCGCGCCGCCCGATCGCGAGCAGCACGTTGCGGCTGCGGTATTCGCCGCGCGAGGTGTGCACGTGGAAACCGTCATCGGTCCTCTGCACCTTCTCCAGCCGCTCGCCGAACTGGATCTTCACCCTGTGGCGGGTGACGATGCCGTGCCAGAACTCGAGCAGGGCTTCCTTCATCACCTCGGTCATCTTCACGGTTCCGACCAGCGCGAGTTGCACCGGCTGGGTCATCACGATCTTGTTGCGCGGGTAGTGGTAGACGGTGCCACCGAGATCGTCCTCCTGCTCGATGGTGATCGAGCGCAGCTTGTGGTGCATGGCGTTGAGCGTCGCCGAGAGGCCCGCGGGTCCTGCGCCGACGATCACCACGTCGAGCCCGCCGTCGCCGCGCTTGCGGGCGATCGATTCGATCGCCTGGCGGCCCTGCTCGGCGGCCTTGCGCACCAATCCCATCCCGCCGAGTTCGCCTGCGATATAGATGCCGGGGACGTTGGTCTCGAACTCCGGGCTGACCTGCGGGATGTCGACGCCGCGCTTCTCGGTGGCGGCGACCAGCTTGATCGAGTAGAGCGGACAGGAGGCGGCGCAGGCGCCGTGACCGATGCATTTGGCCGGGGCGATCAGATGGGCCTTGCCGTCGATCAGGCCGATCGCATGCTCGGGGCATGCCCTGGCGCAGGACCCCGAACCCACGCAGATGTTCGGATCGATCACCGGATGCAGACTGGACGGCTCGGTCAGCCCGGCCCGCCCCTGCATGAACGCGAGACGCTTGCGCAGCGGATAGAGCAGCAATGCCAGCATCATCGACCCGCCGGCGAGCCGATCACCTTGTAGCCCAGGGTGCCGAATGGGGTGACGGCACCCGCGCGGGTGAAGACGTCGGCCTGGAGCGCGTAGTCGTTTTCCCCCGTGCTCAGCCCCTTGCCGGCATCGCCGGTCGCTCGCGCTCTTCGGGACGGGTAGTCGCTACGCTGCCTCGCGTGTCCCCGGAACGCTCATTCGATTCACCCGATTCGCGCCCCTCGTGGCGACCGTCGTCCCCCGCGCCTCCGTCATGCTCGCTTTCACCTCGATCCGCCTGCGGCGCAGGCGATGCCGGCGCCGGCCGGGCGCCGGCGGGCCTGCCCGGCGCAGCGCCGGGGTTCGCCCGCTCGAAGCGGACCCGCTCGACGAGCGCGCTACCGTCGCGCAGCAGCTTGCCGCTGACGCGCACCCGGCGGTCGGTGACGAGATCCGCCGCGGATCCTCCCACGAAGCGCGCGTTTCCCTGGAGCCGGACGAGGCTGCCGCCGATGCTCAGTTTGCCGTTCGCGCGCTGGAGGTAACCCTGGAGTTCGATGCGCCCGACGTGCGCGATCGCGGCGCGCACCGGATCCAGTTCGATCGCCTGGGCTTCGAGCGTGCGGCCGTCCCAGCGTCCGCTGACCCGGACCCGCGCGCCGGCGGCAGCGCCCGCCAGCGCGCCGGTGACGGGCAGACCAGCGACGCTTGCCGTGCCGTCGCGCGCGATGCGCAACCGGCCGAGGACGCTCGCGCGCGAAGGCGTCGCGCCGCGTTCGACGAGCGTCGCGCTCAGCGATCCGTCGCCCCGGCGGAACCCGCTCACCCGCACCGGGTCCCCGATCCGCAGCCTCGGCCGGACGCTTCCCGGAATCGTGCCGACCAGCGTGACCTGCTGTCCCATGACCCGGATCGCTCGTCCGTCCACGCTCACCGCAGTCACCGGACCGGTGACTTCGTGGATGACCGAGATGCGCCGCGCCGAGACTTCCTCGCCTGCGCCGGCGGCGGCGACGGCGACCACATGGCCCACCCGCAGGTCCTTCGCAGTGGCCGACGTGCCTCCGATCTCCACCGGGGTCGTGGCGTCGTAATGCACCTCGATGCCATTGACGCAGATGCTGGCGAAGCCGGTGATGACGCCGACCACGCCGGTTCCGCCGATGCCGGTTTCGCTGGGCGCGTGCCCGGTTCCGCCGATCCCGTCGCCGGGGTCGGTGCACGGATTGGCTAGGGCGATTGCGGCTGCGAACGCGGCAATCGCGGCCGCCAGCGCGAAGCGCATGCCGGCAGAGTTCGCCTCGCGCCGCATCAGGCACGCCTGGTCCTCCCGGTGCTCGGCGGTTCGGCTTCCGGCTCGCTGTAGAAGTAAATCCCGAAGTTCATGCGATGCAGTGGTCCTTGAGTCCTGCCCGATGCGGCCTTGAGCTCGGCCGCGCGACGGTTGATCGAATGCAGCGCTTTCATGCCGTCACGCTCGGCCAGTTGCGCCAGCTTGCCCACCGCGGCGGCGCTCAGCCGGGTGTAGTGAACACTGCGCTCGACGAAGCGCGGCTCCGGCCCGGCGAGGTTGGCCGCGATCGCGGACAGGTGATCGGCCGCGTTCCGGCCGAAGTAGTGAGCCTTTTCGTCGAGACCCTTTTTCGGCACGAACGCAGAAACATTGAGGCACACCCGGTCGGCGTCGTCGATGCGCGCCACGCCCAGGCGCAGCCATTCGTCGAGGACGACGCGGCTGCGCATGTCCTTGCTGACCGACTCGACGAGTGCCTCGAACGAGCGTTCGCCGCCCTGGCGCCGCAGCCGCGGAAGCGGCGCGGGACGGCCGCGCGAATCCACGCATTGACGTGTCGCGAGCCACTTTGCAACGATCGAACCGCCGAGAGAGACGCTCGCCGGCGCCTCGTCCTCGCCGGGCGGTTGCGCGCGAAGCCGGCGTACGTCCTTGCGGTGCACGCCCGTGAGCAGGCTGATGCGGCTGTCGGATTGCGCCCTGTGGCCGAGGCTGAAATCCAGATCGGCGGCGCGGACGAACTCGGACTTCAGCAGTTCGAGCAGCACCGGATAGCGAATCCCGTAGCCGAGCAGGATGCGAACGAGCGATCCCAACACCCGCCGCAGCGCGGCGAGCATCACGGGAGAGACGTCGGATGGAGTCTTACGCATGATCGGACGCATTATAACCGGCGTGGGAAATTATAGCGGAACTGGTTGACATGGGAAACTTTCCCACGTTATGCTGCGTCCCGGCAAGGCAATTTGTCGCGCCGCCCGCATCGCCGCGCCATCGGGAGTGAAGGCGTTTCGTGCCTGAAGGGGAGACTACCGTGAGCTGGATCACCGGACCGTACAGACGGACGAGGCCCTCGACGTGGGTGATCCTCGTCCTGCTGGCCGTGCTCGTTGTCGCCATGACGAGCACCGTTTGGGGACAGGGCGTGCGCGGCGGCTCCTTCGACCACCTGACCACGGGATATCCGCTGGTCGGGGCGCATGCCAAGGTTCGCTGCGAGACCTGCCACCAGCAAGGTGTGCTGAGAGGAACCCCGACGACCTGCGCCGGCTGCCACACACCCGGAAGCCGGATCGCGGCCAGCGCCAAGCCGGCCGCGCACGTCGCCACCGCGGAGGCGTGCGATGCGTGCCACCGCGCCAGCGCATGGAAGCCGGCGACGATGAGCCATTCCACGGTGTACCTGCGCCACCTGTCATAACGGCGCCTCGGCCTCGGGCAAGGGCTCCGGGCACTTCGCGACGACGAAATCCTGTGACGCCTGCCACCGCACCTCCGCGTGGCGGCCGACCCTCGCATACA
>Ga0100383_1002787_pt1 | contig 10492 bp, 5 predicted proteins | sample CryGeymeta201507_FD_81565 | JGI IMG/M metagenome (GOLD analysis project Ga0100383, IMG submission 81565) | Groundwater microbial communities from Crystal Geyser aquifers in Utah, USA - Crystal Geyser metaG 2015-07 | ecosystem: Environmental > Aquatic > Deep subsurface > Groundwater | place: USA...
CCGGTCTCTGCCAAAACTTTTGTAATCGCCGCTGTCAAAGTGGTTTTACCATGGTCAACGTGACCGATGGTGCCGATGTTTACGTGAGGCTTGTTGCGCTCAAACTTTTCCTTGCTCATGATTTAATCCTTATCTAATCTTTTTTTTAATTTATAAAATAATTTTATTTCTAAAAGCGCTCAAATTTTAAAGCTCCGAGCGCCTTCCGGTCAAAACACAACGTCGTTAAACTTAAGCGTATTTTGCTTTTACTTCATCGGCAATATTTTGCGGTGTTGCTTCGTAATGATCAAATACCATGGAATATTGTGCACGACCTTGTGACATAGAACGCAATGTATTCACATAACCAAACATGCTCGAGAGAGGAACCATGGCTGTAATCACACGGGCAATGCCTCGTTGATCCATGCCGCCTACTTGACCGCGACGACTGTTCAAGTCACCGATAATATCGCCCATATAATCTTCAGGTGTTACAACTTCAACCTTCATAATAGGCTCGAGAAGCTTTGGACTTGCCTTTGGAATCCCTTCACGGAAAGCTGCTTTTGCAGCGATTTCAAAAGCCATAACGCTGGAGTCAACATCATGGTAAGCACCGTCTTCCAAGGTTACCTTAAAGTCAATCATGGGGAAGCCTGCAATAACACCGGTTTCCAACGCACTTTTCAGACCTTTTTCAACACCGGGAATATATTCTTTAGGCACGGAACCACCGACAATTTTACTCTCAAAGGTATAAGGCTCCCCGGGCGCTAAGGGCTCAAAACGCAAAACGATTCTGGCAAACTGTCCGGCACCACCCGATTGCTTTTTATGGGTATAATCAACAACAGAAGGAGCTGAAATCGTCTCACGATACGCCACTTGAGGTTGACCGACAGTCGCATCAACGCCGAACTCACGCTTCATGCGATCCACGATGATATCGAGGTGAAGCTCACCCATTCCTTTAATAATGGTTTGATTGCTTTCGTGATCCGTAGACACACGGAAAGAGGGATCTTCACGAGCCAAACGCGCCAAAGCCATACCCATTTTTTCTTGGTCGGCCTTTGTCTTAGGCTCAACGGCAACTTCAATAACAGGCTCGGGGAAAACCATGCGCTCGAGAATAATTTGCTTAGAGACGTCACAAAGTGTCTCACCGGTTGTCGTCTCTTTCAAACCGCATAAGGCAACAATATCACCGGCATGTGCTACTTTAACATCTTCACGACTGTTTGCATGCATTAACAACATACGACCGACGCGCTCGCGCTTTCCTTTAACGGAGTTCATAATATATGATCCGCTCTCAAGGGTACCGGAATAAATACGAACGAAGGTTAGCGATCCGACAAAAGGATCCGTCATAATTTTAAAAGCAAGCGCGGCCAAAGGCTCCGAATCATCGGGCTTACGTGCCAAAGGAGCTTCGGTATTTACGTCAATACCTTTCGTTTCCCCAATATCTATCGGTGAAGGCAAATAATCGACAACGGCATCCAAAAGAGGTTGCACACCCTTGTTTTTAAAGGCGGTACCTAAAAGGACGGGCACAAAGTCAGCAGCGATTGTTCCCTTGCGGATACATTTTTTCAGTTGTTCTAAGGTCGGCTCCTCACCGCCAAGATAAGCTTCGAGAACATCATCATCTTGCTCAACCGCTGTTTCAAGCAATTTCGCACGATATTCATCGGCCTGATCTTTAAGATTTTCCGGAATGTCGCCAATGTCAAAATTAGCACCAAGGGACTCGTCATTCCATGTAATGGTTTTCATTTGGACAAGGTCAATCACACCGGAGAAATCAGACTCGCCGCCAATGGGAAGTTGTAGAACCAAAGGATTTGCGCCTAAGCGGTCAACAAACATATCAACACAACGGAAAAAGTCAGATCCCGTACGATCCATTTTGTTCACAAAACAGATACGGGGCACATGGTACTTATCGGCTTGGCGCCAAACGGTCTCAGATTGGGGCTCAACACCGGAAACCGCATCAAAAACAGCAACAGCACCGTCAAGAACACGCAAAGAACGCTCAACTTCAATGGTAAAGTCAACGTGACCCGGCGTATCGATAATATTAATACGATGATCTTTCCAGAAACAAGTTGTAGCAGCAGAGGTAATGGTAATACCGCGCTCTTGCTCTTGCTCCATCTAATCCATGGTAGCGCCGCCTTCGTGCACCTCAACGATCTTGTAGGACTTACCCGTATAGTACAACACACGCTCAGTCGTGGTTGTCTTACCGGCATCAATGTGAGCCATAATACCGATATTACGGTATTTACTAATATCTGTCTGACGAGTCATCTTCTTTTATTTCCTAATCAATCAATCAACATAAAGCCCCCCGTTTCCTCTTTGGAAAGGGGGGATAATTTTCAACCTACCAACGGTAGTGAGAGAACGCTTTGTTGGCTTCAGCCATACGATGGGTATCTTCCCGCTTTTTAATAGCAGACCCACGGTTTTGAGAAGCCTCAAGAAGCTCACCGCTTAAACGGCCCGTCATTGTATTTTCGGAGCGATTCCGAGCGGCCGTAATCAACCAACGAATAGCAAGAGCTTGTTGGCGCGTAGGACGCACCTCAACGGGAACTTGATAGGTAGCACCACCGACACGGCGGGAGCGCACTTCAACGGAAGGCTTAATATTATCAAGAGCTTCATGAAAAAGCTCAATGGGATCTCGGCTTGCTTTTTCTTGGGCTGTTTGAAGGGCTCCATAAACAATTTTCTCAGCGACTGACTTTTTACCGTCAATCATCAAAGAGTTAACAAACTTTGATAAAACCAGATCACCAAATTTGGCGTCCGGAAGGACTTCTCTTTTTTCGGCTGCGCGACGACGTGACATACTTTAAATTCCTTACTATTTAGGACGTTTTGTACCGTATTTAGAACGGCCTTGTTTACGATCTTGAACACCTTGGGTATCCAGGGTTCCACGAACAATGTGATAACGAACACCGGGAAGGTCGGGTACACGACCGCCGCGAATCAACACAACGCTGTGTTCTTGGAGGTTGTGGCCTTCTCCGGGAATATAACCGGTTACTTCAAAACCGTTAGTCAAACGAATACGCGCAATTTTACGCAACGCAGAGTTTGGTTTTTTAGGCGTTGTTGTTGTCACGCGTGTACACACACCGCGCTTGTGGGGACATTCTTCCATAGCAGGTGTTTTGCTACGGACGATTGCGCTCTTACGAGGCTTACGGATAAGTTGATTAATCGTAGGCATAAAGCCATCCTTCCTTTTAGTTTAGGGTCATAACGAATTTGATAAACCCTTGAATTAAAGGCTTTTTGATTCGACAAAATGACTCAATTTTACATATACTGTGGCCGCATAATAGGCTGAGATTAAAAAAGAGTCAAGAGTTGTATTGAAATACCTGATGCTTTTTTTACTCCCTCTTAGCCGTAACAATTACGGGCAAGAAGTTTGTCACCTTAGTGTCTGACAACACTATATTACGAGGTCACCGCTTCAAAAAAGAAACAAAGGGAAGGAAACCCTCCCCTTGCGTCTATGGTCTTAAAAGTTATTAAACGTCTTTTGCGGCCGCCTCCTGCATAATCTCCTCAGAAGGATGGGTTGTAACCGCTGCAGTATGCGCATTCTCTTTGGCTTCCCTTGCAGCATGCTTTGCGGCAATCACTTCAAGGTCCATTGACTTAGCCAAAGCTCTGACGCGTTTAATCACGCTGCCGGTACCGGCCGGGATCAAACGTCCCATGATGATATTTTCCTTCAACCCAACGAGGTTATCCATTTTTCCTTGGACGGCTGCATCCGTAATAACACGGGTTGTCTCTTGGAAGGACGCCGCCGAAATAAAGGATTTCGTTTGCAACGAGGCCTTGGTAATTCCTTGCAAAATCGGGAATGAGGTTGCAGCTCGTTTATTTTCGGCACGTAATCTGTCATTATTGGCTTCGAATTCACGACGATCAACGGGTTCACCAATCAAGTACATGGAATCGCCGGCCGATGTCACTTCAACTTTTTGAAGCATTTGGCGAACAATAACCTCAATATGCTTGTCGTTAATCGGCACGCCTTGCAAACGATAAACTTCTTGAATCTCGTTAGTCAAATAAGTTGCCAAAGCTTCTACTCCGAGGATACGCAAGATATCATGGGGAACCGGGTTACCGTCAACAAGGGTTTCGCCCTTTTTAACAAAGTCACCTTCAAAGACAACAACATGACGCCCCTTTGGAATCAAATACTCAATAGGTTCGGCACCGTCTTCGTTTGGCACGACACTAATGCGGCGTTTTGTTTTATAGTCCTTACCGAATTCAACCCGACCGTCGACTTCGCTAATGACGGCAAAATCTTTCGGCATACGCGCTTCAAAGAGCTCGGCCACCCGAGGCAAACCACCCGTAATATCACGAGTTTTAGAGGATTCACGCGGCAAACGCGCAATCACATCACCAACTTTGATTTCACCCCCGTTTTGCGTATTAATAATCGCATTGGCCGGCAAGAAATAACGGGCTTCGGTGCCGTTAGGCAACATGAGAGATTCCCCTTTATCGTTATGCAAAGAAATACGGGGCTTCATGTCGCTGGTACGGGCTTGTTGGCGCCAGTCCATAACAACACGGTTTGTCAAACCGGTGGCCTCATCCGTCACTTCACGCAATGACACACCGTCAACCAAGTCAAGGAAGTGCGCTTTACCTGTAATTTCAGAAACGATCGGCGTTGTAAACGGATCCCAGTCGGCAATTTTTTGACCTTGCTTAACTTTCTTTTTCTCATCCAAATGTAATTTAGCACCGTAAGGAATCTTATAACGTGCTTTTTCACGCCCTTTGGAGTCCCGCACAATAACTTCCGTATTACGAGCCAAAACAATTAAATCACCGTCGGTATTTTCAACAACATTGCGGTTATTAATTTGGATCACACCGTCGGACGCAGATTCAATACTGGATTTTTCACCGCTTCCTTGTGCTGCACCGCCAATGTGGAACGTACGCATGGTCAACTGGGTTCCGGGCTCACCAATGGATTGCGCCGCAATCACACCAACGGCCTCTCCCATATTAACCCGCGTACCGCGAGCCAAGTCACGGCCATAACAAGTGGCACAAATACCTTCGTCACTTTCACATGTCAACGGAGAACGAACTTGTAATTGATCAAGGGAAGAATCGGCAATTGCTTCGGCTGCAACTTCATCAATGATAGCATCTTTTGCCATAATTAATACGCCGGTTTCCGGATGCACAATGTCCTCGGCTGCTGTTCGACCGAGCACTCGATCGGCTAAAGTCGTGATCACTTCACTTCCCTCAACAATCGAACGGACGGTAATACTTTTATCCGTCTGACAATCAACGGTGGTAATCACAGCATCTTGCGCAACGTCAACCAAACGACGTGTCAAATAACCGGAGTTCGCTGTTTTCAAAGCCGTATCGGAGAGTCCCTTACGCGCCCCATGGGTTGAGTTAAAGTACTCAAGAACCGACAGACCTTCTTTAAAGTTAGAGATAATAGGTGTTTCAATGATTTCCCCATTAGGCTTTGCCATCAAACCACGCATACCGGCCAATTGCTTCATTTGAGCAGCAGAACCGCGAGCACCCGAGTCAGCCATCATAAAGACGGAATTTAAAGGCTCGCCTATTTTCGTCGTAGAAATTTCTTTCATCATGGCAGATGCCACTCTATCGGTACATTGTGACCATGCATCAATTACCTTGTTGTATTTCTCACCTTGGGTGATAAAGCCTTCAAGGTATTGTTGTTCGTATTCGTTAACCTTTGTACGCGTTTCATTCACAAGCTCTTTCTTTGCGGCAGGAATGATCAAATCATCCTTACCGAAAGAGATACCGGAAAGAGTTGCATATTTAAAACCGATGCCCATCAAATGGTCACAGAAAATCACAGTCGCCTTTGACCCGCAGTGACGATAAATTTCGTCAATAATATTACTGACTTCTTTGTTATTGATTTGACGATTAATCACATTAAAATCAAGGGCGTGGTGACGAGGCAAAATTTCAGAAAGAATCATACGCCCAATGGTTGTGTCGACCATTCGACCGACTGCTTTTCCATCGGCATCAACCGTGTCATAACGCGCTTTAATTTTTGTATGCAAAGTCACTAAGCCGTTATCAAGAGCCATTTGGATTTCACCAATAGTGGCAAACATCATGCCTTCGCCCTTTTCCCCCTCACGTTCAACGGTCAAATAGTACAGACCTAGAATAACGTCTTTTGTCGGGTTAATAATGGGTCGACCGTTGGCAGGGTGCAAGATGTTGTTGGTAGACATCATCAAGACACGAGCTTCCAATTGTGCTTCGACGGACAAGGGCACGTGAACGGCCATTTGATCTCCGTCAAAGTCGGCGTTAAAAGCCGTACAAACAAGAGGATGCAATTGAATGGCTTTACCCTCGACAAGAATGGGCTCAAAGGCTTGGATTCCCAAACGGTGAAGGGTCGGAGCACGGTTCAACATCACAGGATGCTCGCGGATCACTTCTTCCAAAATATCCCAAACTTCAGGACGAGCACGTTCGACCATACGTTTTGCAGCTTTGATGGTTGTTGCCAAGCCATAACGTTCAAGGCGGCTGTAAATGAAAGGCTTAAAGAGTTCCAGAGCCATTTTTTTAGGGATACCGCATTGGTGAAGCTTTAAGTAAGGCCCCACAACGATCACGGAACGACCGGAATAGTCAACACGCTTACCGAGAAGGTTTTGACGGAAACGTCCTTGTTTTCCCTTAAGCATATCGGCTAAAGATTTTAGCGGGCGCTTGTTGGCCCCTGCAATGGGACGGCTACGGCGACTATTATCAAAAAGCGCATCAACGGATTCTTGAAGCATTCGCTTTTCGTTACGCACGATAATATCCGGCGCACGCAGCTCCATCAAACGCTTAAGGCGGTTATTTCGGTTAATCACACGACGATAAAGATCGTTCAAATCAGATGTGGCAAAACGTCCGCCGTCCAAGGGAACCAAAGGTCGTAACTCGGGAGGTAAAACAGGCAGAACGGTCATAATCATCCATTCCGGTTTAGCCCCTGACTCTAGGAAAGCTTCGACACCTTTTAGGCGTTTAATAATTTTCTTACGACGCATTTCAGAGCTTGTCTCTTCCAATTCCGCACGCAGATTCTTTTGCTCTCCTTCAAGATCAAGTTTTGCCAGAAGTTTACGTAAAGCTTCTGCACCGATGTCCGTTTCAAAAGAATCGTCACCGTGTTCATCCAAAGCATCATAGTACTCATCCTCAGAGAGCAGCTGACCTGCTTGAAGAGATGTCAAACCCGGGTCAAGAACGATGTGAGCTTCATAATAAAGAACCTTTTCAAGTTCTTTCATTGTCATTTCAAGCAAGGTTGCGACACGGCTTGGCATGGCTCGTGTAAACCAGATATGGGCAACGGGCGCGGCAAGATCAATGTGTCCCATGCGCTCGCGGCGAACCTTAGCCAAAGTCACTTCCGTGCCGCATTTTTCACAAATAACGCCGCGAAATTTCATACGCTTATATTTACCGCATAAGCACTCGTAGTCTTTTACAGGACCAAAAATCCGTGAGCAAAACAAACCGTCCCGCTCGGGCTTAAATGTACGATAGTTGATCGTTTCCGGCTTTTTAACTTCACCAAAGGACCATGAACGAATTTTCTCCGGGCTTGCAATAACAACCTTTAGAAAATCAAAGCTTTCCGGCCCTTGGACTTGACCGAAGACGTTCATTAAATCTTTCATATCTTATGCTCCTGAATCACCCCGAAGGGTCATATTTTTCGGACTTGCGTCCCTAATAAAATTTCTTATAAAAAGGCAGTCAATAAGGGAGAAGCCCCTAAAAGAGCTTCTCCTCTTAGCTAAGCTGCGTCTTCTTCTTTTACGGCAACTTTTTCAAGATCCGCATAACGACCAAAGTCAACGTTAATACCCAAGGATTTCAACTCCTTGACCAAAACATTAAAGGACTCGGGGATACCGGCTTCAAAGTTATCGTCACCTCGAACAATAGCTTCATAAACCTTGGTACGACCGACCACGTCATCGGATTTAACCGTGAGCATTTCTTGAAGAGTATACGCAGCACCATAAGCTTCCAAAGCCCACACTTCCATTTCACCGAAACGTTGACCGCCGAATTGAGCTTTACCGCCCAACGGTTGTTGCGTCACAAGACTGTATGGTCCGACGGAACGGGCGTGGATCTTATCGTCAACCATATGGTTCAACTTGAGCATGTACTTGTAACCGACGGTCACAGGACGCTCATAATGTTCACCGGTACGACCGTCTATCAAGATTTCTTGTCCCGTATGACTGAAACCGGACTTCTTAAGCAAAGCACTGACATCAGGTTCACGAGCGCCGTCGAAAACAGGTGTTGCCAAGGGCAAGCCTTTTACCTGATTTTGAGAAACCTCGACCAATTCTTCATCACTTAAGCCTCGAATCATTTCTCGATCTTCAGAACGTTGATAAATGCTTTCCATAAATTTACGAAGGTCTTTAGGCTCCTTTGTATTGGCATGCATATCACTCAATATTTCGCCTATTTGACGACCCAAACCATGAGCAGCCCACCCTAAGTGAGTCTCCAAGATTTGCCCGACGTTCATACGAGACGGCAAACCAAGCGGGTTCAAGATCAGATCCAAAGGTGTTCCGTCTTCCATGTGCGGCATGTCTTCTTCAGGCACAATAATCGAAACAACACCTTTATTTCCATGACGACCGGCCATCTTATCACCGGGTTGAAGTTTACGCTTTGTCGCAACGAAGACTTTTACAACCTTAAGAACACCGGTTTGCAAGTCATCACCCCGTTGGATTTTTTCGACCTTGTCTTCGAAATCCTTTTGAAGTTGTTTAACTTGGTTTTCATGGTGTTTAACAAGTGCCTCGATTTCACGTTGAATATTATCTTCATCAACACTTATTTGACGCACTTGAGCCGCTGTGTATTCTTCCAAAAGTGCCGCTGTAATTTCAGCAGTAACCTTCTTTTTTCCGGGAAGTGACGTGGCCGTTTGCCCAATCATCAACTCACGCAAACGAGCTTGTAGCGCACGCTCGAGAATTTGACGTTCCGTATCACGGTCGAGCGCAAGATGATTAATCTCGGCACGTTCAATAGCTAACGCACGCTCATCTTTTTCAACGCCTCGACGGTTAAATACGCGTACTTCAATAACAGTACCTGTTCCCCCGGGCGGCACACGCAAAGACGTATCGCGCACATCCGATGCTTTTTCGCCAAAAATAGAGCGCAAAAGCTTTTCTTCAGGTGTTGCAGGCGTTTCACCCTTTGGCGTTACCTTACCGACAAGAATATCACCGGGCTTAACATCCGCACCGATAGAAACGATACCGGCCTCATCGAGGTAACGTAACGCATCATCTCCGACGTTTGGAATATCACGGGTAATTTCTTCTTGCCCAAGTTTCGTATCACGCGCAACAACTTCGAATTCCTCGATATGAATGGAGGTATAAATATCATCGCTGGCAATCCGCTCGGAGATAATAATAGAGTCCTCGAAGTTATAACCGTTCCAAGACAAATAACCGACAAGAACGTTGCGTCCAAGAGCAAGCTCTCCTCGATCCGTTGATTGTCCGTCGGCTAAAATATCCCCTTGAGACACAGTATCTCCGGGGCGAACAAGAGGCTTTTGTGTAATACAAGTATCTTGGTTAGAACGTTGATATTTTTGCAATTTATAAATATCAACAACGGACGCATCATCATCGGATAACTTTTCAGTAATACGAACAACAACACGCTCTGCATCAACTTGATCCACAATACCGGCACGCTTTGCAACAACAGTCACTCCGGAATCACGAGCAACGACAGCTTCCATTCCCGTTCCGACAAGAGGCGCTTCCGGTTGTAAGAGAGGAACCGCTTGGCGTTGCATGTTTGATCCCATCAAGGCACGGTTCGCGTCATCATTTTCGAGGAACGGAATAAGAGAGGCCGCAACGGAAACAAGCTGCTTCGCAGACACGTCGATATAATCAATTTCGCTAACGGGTGCGAGCGTAAACTCACCGCCTTTACGACAACTGACGAATTCGTCAATAAAAGTGCCCTCTTCATCCAGACGCGCATCGGCTTGTGCAATCGCATAACGACCTTCTTCCATGGCAGACATGTAAACGACGTCGTCAACCATTTTGCCGCTCACAACCTTTCGGTAAGGACTCTCAATAAAGCCGTACTTATTCACACGAGCATAAGATGCCAACGAGTTAATCAGACCGATGTTTGGTCCTTCGGGCGTCTCAATGGGACAAATACGGCCGTAGTGTGTCGGGTGAACGTCACGAACTTCAAAGCTTGCACGGTCACGCGTTAAACCGCCGGGGCCCAAGGCTGAAAGGCGACGCTTGTGCGTAATTTCGGCAAGGGGGTTAATTTGATCCATAAATTGAGACAACTGGGATGACGCAAAGAACTCTTTCAC
>Ga0100383_1002797_pt1 | contig 10467 bp, 9 predicted proteins | sample CryGeymeta201507_FD_81565 | JGI IMG/M metagenome (GOLD analysis project Ga0100383, IMG submission 81565) | Groundwater microbial communities from Crystal Geyser aquifers in Utah, USA - Crystal Geyser metaG 2015-07 | ecosystem: Environmental > Aquatic > Deep subsurface > Groundwater | place: USA...
AGCCCCTCGATGGCGCTGAGCGCCGCCTTGGCCCCTTCGGCCGTGCCGACATCGACAAGCGACAGCGCGGCGAGACCGCCGCCTTGCGACGTGCGCACGGTAAGGTCGGGGTCGGTGGCGGCGCCAGACCGGGCGATGGTGACAACACCGCTGCCCGCCGCCGACGCGGCAGTGATCGAACCGCCGATACCGGAAAGCCCGGGTGTTGCATCGTCTATCGCGGCGATGATCCCTGCGGCGATGGTGTCATTGTCGGTTGCGAGCACTCCCGTCAAGTCTGACGCCTTCACCGTGTAGCTTGCTATCGCGCCTTCGCCGTTGGTCGCGTCGGTCAGCGCCACGGCGATGACATCGCCGGCCTTGAGGTTGGTGCTGACAACTGTGACTGCCGCCGCCGCCGCCGCGCCGCCGGCGAAAGTCGCCGCCGGCGTCGTGGCTCCGCCTTCGAGCGAGGAGCGGGCGATGTTGACGTTGGAGGTGGTGACGCCTGCGGCCGAGCGGTTCAGCGAGCCCAGAATGCTGATGGTTGGATTGTTCTTGTCGCCCTTCAGGAAATTCAGCCCGTTGAACTGCGAGGCGTCCACCGTCGCGGTGGTCTGGTTGCGCAGCTCGGCGACGTCGGCCTGGATCTTGGAGCGATCGACGTTGCTTTCCTGCGCGGCGACGATGCGGCCCTTGAGGTCGTTGAGCAGGCCGGTGACGGTCTCGGCGCCCGAGCGCGCCACGCCCACGGTCGCGTCGCCCAGCGCCAGCGTGTCGGAGATCGCCTTGAAGCCGTTGACGTCGGACTGCATCACCGAGCTGATCGCGAAGAACGCCGCGTTGTCCTTGGCGGTGGCGACGCGCTTGCCGGTCGCCACTTCGCTCTGCGTGGTGGCGAGGTTCTGGTTGATGCTGCGCAGTGTCTGCAGCGCGGTGATCGCGCCATTGTTGGTGAGAATCGAAGCCATCTGTCTCTTCCTTTGCGGGGCGTGCGCTTTCGGCGCCGCCTGATGCTGGATGCCGGGGGTGTCCGGCTGGAGAGACGTCTTCTGACGCGACGGTTCGACCGCCGACCGTTCTCAGTTGCGAATCACTATGGGGAACAAGTGCTAACGCAAGGTTAGCGCCCTCAGGCGCGGCGGCCCTGCGCCATCGTCGGCGCCACGCGATCGACCGGCGCGCCCTGGGCGTCGTAGCTCGGCAGCCGGGTCTGCGCGTCGCGCAGCGCGGCGAGGCGGCGGCGGGCGGCGGCGGCGCCGTCGATGGCGGCCCTGAGCAGCGCGCCGTTGCGCCCGGCGGCGTCGCGCAGCGCCTGCAGTCTTGGCCGCAGCGCGGCGGCGGCGGCGGCGTCAAGCGCGCTCAGCCGCTCAAGCTGCGCGCCGCGCGCCTGCGCCGCGCGGTCCAGTTCGGCGAAGCGGCCCTCCAGCAGGAATGCGCGCTCCTTCGCCAGCATCTCCAGCGCCGCGTCGAGTATCCGCGCGCCGCGTTCCGGCGTCATCGCTCCAGCCCCTCGCGCCGGGCGAGCGCCTGAAACAGCTGCTCGGCGAGGCCGATGCCGCCCTTGTTCGCCATCAGTTTCGCCTGTTCCGCGATCAGGTGGCCGCGAAAGGCGTCCTCTCCCGCGCCGCCGTCGAAGCCCTCGGCGCCTTTGCCGACGCCCGCGTGCTGCATCATCTGCGCCAGAAACACCGCCTCGAACTGCGTGGCGACGCCGCGAAGCTCGGCCTCGCGGCGCGCGGTGTCGGCCCTTTCCTGCGGGTCGGCGGGCGGGGCGCTGAGCGCGGCGCCGAGCGAGAGAGGGTTCATGGGCGGTCTCCGTGGCGGCCTTGCGGCGGTTTCGCGCAGCATCGCGCGCCGGGGTAAACGATCTGTAAGGGACAAGCGGCGATGCTGCGCGCTCAGACGCGGTGGAGAACCCTGCGATGGATGCGCTCACGGCCCTCACGACGACGCCCTTCAAGACGCGCGCGCCGCATCCCGACGCCGGGGCGGGCGCCGACGCTGCGGCGGCCAGCTTCGACACGGTCGCGGCGGGGCTGGCGGAGGGCGCCGGGGAGGGCGCGCCGCCCGGGGCGCCAGCCCCGGCCACGCCGACGGCCCCGGACGCGGCGCGGGCGCGGGGCGCGCGGCTGAGCGCGGCGTTGGCCGACATCGCCGCCGCGCCGACGCTGGACGCGCCCGATGCGGCGCGGGCCGCGCTTGCGCCCGTGCGCGCGGCGGGCGAGGCTGTGGATGCGCTTGACACCCCGGACCGTCAAGCGCCCGGCGCGCCATCCGACGCCGCGCCGCTGGTCGCAGGGCGGCAGGCGCCCGCCATGGCGCAAAGCGCGCCGCCGCCGGACGCGCCGCAACAGGCGCGGCCCGTGTCGGCGCCGCAAGCGGCGGCGGCGATGACCGAAGCGATTCGCGCCGCCATGCCGCAGGAAATGGCCGCGCAGGAAATGGCCGCGCAGGATACGGCCGCGCAGGATATGGCGGGGCAGGATGATCCGGCCCCCGATACCGAGTCCGAAACCACGCCTGAGACCGCCCTCGCAACAGCGTCCGGGTCAGCGCCGGACGCGCCCCCCGACAGCGCCGCGCCCACTCCGACCGCAGCGGCGGCCGCCGCACAGCCGGTGGCTGAGCAGCGCGCCGCGCAAGGGGCGCCGGGCGCGTCCGGCGCGCCTGCGCGGGGCGCCGCAGCGGTCACAGGCGCAGTCACAAGCGCGGTCAGCGGCGCGGTCAGTCGCGCGGACGGGGCGGCGCCGGCGCGACGGCCCGGCGCGCCGGACGCGGCGCCTGCGGGCGCCGACGCAGCCGCCGCGGCGCCGGGCGTCGCCGCTCTGGCGGCGGGCGCCGCCAGCAGTGCGCCCGCCGATACGGGCGCCGACGCCCCCGCCGACGCGCCGCGCCGCGTCGGCGCAGCGCCGGGGGAGGCGCGAGAGGCGGTCTATCCGCGCGACGCCGCGCCGACCGCCCCCGCGCCGTCTGACGCCGCGCCGCCCGACGCCGACAAGCCCGACGCCGACAAGCCCGACGCCGACAGGCGCGACGCAGGCGCGGCCCCGCCGCTCGCCGATCCGGCGCCGACGCTGGGCGCCGTGACCGACGCGCCGCGCGCGGCGCCCGCGCCGCCGCCGCAGCAGCCGCAGTCGCTCCTGCTCCTCGATCCCATGGCGCCCGGCGCCGCGCTGGCCGCGCAGGTCGCCGCGCGCGACGTGGCTTTCGCGGTGGCGCAGGCGGGCGACGCCAGCCGGGTCGAGCTGCGCCTCGATCCGCCCGAGCTTGGCCGGGTGCAGATCGACATCCGCTTCGACGACGGCGCGGCGGCGGCGTCGATCAGCGCCGAGCGCCCCGAGACGCTGGAGCTTTTGCGCCGCCACGCCGACGCGCTGCAGCGCGAGCTGACCAGCGCGGGCTTCACCGGCGCCAACGTCGCTTTCTCCGACCGCAGGCCCGGTCAGCAGCCGCAAACCGCACAGGCCCAGGCGGTCGCGCTTGAGCTTTCTGCGCCCTCAGCCCCCGTCGCCCATGGCTATGCCCGGCCCCGGCCGGGCAGCCTCGACCGCCTCGACATCCGTCTCTGAAGGGAGAACCCCGACCATGGCCGCCATCGCGCCCGTCACCGCCGCCAGCGCCGCGCCCGCGGCGGCTGCGAAGCAGGATCAGCCGACCGTCGGCGCCAAGCTCAGCGCCGACTTCAACACCTTCCTCAAACTGCTGACCACGCAGCTGAAAAGCCAGGACCCGCTCCAGCCGATGGAGTCGACCGAGTTCGTGGCGCAGCTTGCGCAGTTCTCCGCCGTCGAACAGCAGATCGCCACCAACAAGACGCTGGGCGACATCTTCGACGCCGTATCTGGCGCAGGCGCCGGGGCGCTGGGCGACTGGCTGGGCCGCGACGTGCGCGCGCCTGCGCCGCTCGACTACAAGGGCGGCGCGGCCGAGGCCTATCCGCCCGAGGCGCCGGAGGGCGCGGCGGGCGCGACCATGGTGGTGCGCAAGGCGGATGGCGGCGTCGCGGCGGAGATCCCGTTCACGCCGGGCGCCAAATCGGTGGCGTGGGACGGCAAGCTGGCGGGCGGCGCCGACGCCCAGCCCGGCGCCTATCGCTTTGAGGCGCGTTTCGCGATGGCCGAAGGCGCGGTCGAGACCCGCGACGCCGAAATCTACGCCCGCGTGATCGAGGCGCGGCGCGAGGACGGCGCCATCGTTCTGGGGCTGGAGGGCGGCGGATCGGCCCGCGCCGAAGACGTGACGGCGCTGCGCGAGCCTTCTCTGCGCGAGCCTTCCTTGCGCGAAGCCGCTGGCTGAAGGCGGGCGGGGCGCGACGGGCGGGGCGGCCCGCCTACTGATCCTGCCGCATGATCTCCTCCACCAGCACGTCGCGCACGTTCGGCCCGGCCACCTTGCGGGTGGCCGTCAGCAGGTTGCGGCGCAGGTCGCGCAGCACGTATTCGGCGGTGAAGTCGCCGTTGAAGCCGCCGCTGTAGGCGTGATCGAACAGCACCCGCAGCAGGGCGTCGCGCACGCGCGGCTCGCGGCTCAGCACGTCCTCGACATGGCCGGGCGCGACCTCGACCGACAGCCCGACGATCGCCATCGCCGCGACCTTCTGATCGGCCATCACCGGCACGATGAACTGGCGCTCCAGCTTGACGAATTCCGACTTGTCCGTGGGATCGCCCTCGGCCTCGGGCGTCGGCTCGCCCTGCGCCGCCTCGTCGGCCGCCGCCTCCGGTTTGGGACAGGCTTCCGGCGGCAGCGCGGCGCCGCCGGCGTCGAGACAGACCTCCGGCTCGGGCGGCGGGGCGGGCTTGAGAAACCATCCCGCCGCCGCGCCGCCGACAAGGCCGATCACGGCCAGCAGCACAGGCAGAAGCAGCTTCATCGCGGTTTACTCCAGCTCAGAACGGCATGACGACATCGAGCACCTGCTGGCCATAGCGCGGCTGTTGCAGGTCAGTGATCTGGCCGCGCCCGCCATAGACGATGCGCGCGTCGGCGATCTTGTCGTAGGTGATCTCGTTGCGGCGGGTCACGTCCTCGGGCCGCACGATGCCGGCCACCTGAAGGTCGCGCAGCTCGAAGTTCACCCGCAGCTCCTGATTGCCCGCGATCACCAGATGGCCGTTGGGCAGCACGTCGGTCACCGTGGCGGCCACGCGCAGGGTGATCTGTTCGTTGCGCGCCACGTCGCCCGCGCCCTTTGAGGTGGACGTGCCGCCGAGATCCACCGCCGGGTCGAGCGTCGCGCCCGCAGGCAGGATCGCGTCGGCGATGTTGGGCAGGCCCAGCAGCGCGCCGACCTTGACGCTTTCATTGCCGGAGCGGCTGCGGGTGGTCTCGTTCGAGATCGTCGCCTCGTCGTCGATCTCGATCACCACGGTCAGGATGTCGCCCACCGTACGCGCGCGCCGGTCGCCGAACAGCGACGTGGGGCCGGAGCGCCACAGCGAGGCGACCGCGTAATCCTCGGGCGGCGGCGCGGGGATCGGCCGCGACAGCGCGGCGCGCGTCGGCGACAGCGGCGCGATGGCGGCCTGCGGCGCGCCCGGCGCGGTCATGCTCGGCGGCTTGCCGAGATGGTCGAGCTGGCCGTTGCACGCCGCCGCCAGCGTCAGCGGCGCGATCAGCGCGCAGCGGCGCAGGGGGATCGCCAGACCTTTGCGCATCAGCGCACCTCCACAAGGTTGGGGCCGGTGACAAGGCCGGTGACGGTGGCGCGGCTGTCGAGGTTCATCACCCGCACCCGCTCTCCCACGCCCGCGCGGCCCAGCGCGCGGCCGTCGGTCTGGATGCTGAGGCCGCCGCTTGAAAACATCAGCGTCACCAGTGCGTTGAGCTCCACCACCGCAGGCGGCGCAAGGTCGGCCCCGCGCACCGGCCAGCCGGCGTAGATCGCCACGCGCGCCTCCATCCCCACCGCCTCCGACGGCTGGCTGAGCGCGCCGGGGGTGGCGCCGGGGGTCACGGTCAGGTCGGCGGCGTCGATCACCGCCTTGGCGCGGATCGGGCGCGCGGCGACCACGGTGCGCTCGGCGGAGGCGGTCTGCGCGGGCGCGGGCGAGGCGGCGAGGGGCAGGGCGCCCGCCAGCGCCGCGATCAGGACCAGCGCGCGGATCATCGGACTTGCGTCGTGGCGGCGAGCATCTGGTCGGCCGCCGTGATCACCTTGGCGTTCAGCTCATAGCCGCGCTGCGCCTCGATCAGTTCGGTGATCTCGCGCACCGCATCGACCGAGCTTTCCTCGACGAAGCCCTGCCGGATGATCCCGCGGCTGTCCACGCCCGGCTCGCCCACGTTGGGCGGGCCGGAGGCGCCGGTCTCCTTGAACAGGTTCGAGCCGATCGGCTCCAGCCCCTGCTCGTTGGCGAAGTCGCTGAGCGTGATCGCGCCCAGAAGCTGCGGGTTCACCTGGTTGTCGAACAGGGCGTACACCTCGCCGTCGCCGTTGATGGTCACGCGGCGGGCGTCGTCTGGGATGGTGATCTCGGGGACCAGCGGATAGCCGTCCTTGGTCACCATCACGCCCTCGGCGGTGCGCTTGAAGCCGCCGTCGCGGGTGAAGGCGCTGTCGCCGTTGGGCATGGTGACCTCGAACCAGCCCGCGCCGTCGATCGCCATGTCAAGCTCGCCGTCGGTGGCCTTGAGCGCGCCCTGCACCACGTCGAAGGTGACGGCGGACGTGCGCACGCCCAGCCCGAGCTGCACGCCTGCGGGCAGAATGGTGCCGTCGGCGGCGTTGATCTCACCCGCGACGCGCGGCTGCTGATAGATCAGGTCGGCGAACTCCGCCCGCCGCGCGCTGTAGGCGGTGGTGGACATGTTGGCGAGGTTGTTGGAGATCACCGCGACGCGGGTCTGCTGGGCCTCCATGCCGGTGGCGGCGATTTTCAGGGCGCGCATGGCGTATCGCTCCTTCTTCTAAAGGGTTCAGCCGGTGCGGCCGATGGTGCGCACCGCTTCGCGCAGGCGTTCGTCCTCCATGTCGAGGAACGACTGGCCAAGCTCGTAGGCGCGCTGCACCTCGATCATGCGGGCCATCTGTTCGACCGGGCTGACGTTGCTGTCTTCGAGAAAGCCCTGCTTGATGCGGGCGTCCGGGGCGGGGTCGGGGGCGGCGTCGGTGCGGAAGGTCACGCCGTCCTCGCGCAGCAGGCTCTCGGGCGGGGCGTCGAACACGCCGACCTGGCCGACCGGCTGGCCGTTGACCGAGATCGCGCCGTCCTCGGCGATCAGCACATTGCGCGCGTCGGGCGCGATCAGGATCGGGCCGCCGCCCGCGTCCAGCAGCGCGGCGCCCTGAGCATTCTGCACCGCGCCGTCGGGGCCGATCAGGAAGGCGCCCGCGCGGGTCAGGCGCGGGCCTTGCGGCGTGAGCACCTGAAAATAGCCTTCGCCCTCGATGGCCAGATCGAAGTTTCCGCCGGTGGCGGTGAAGCCGCCCGGCGAGGGGTCGGTGACATGGGCGCGCGGCGCCGCCATGGCCAGCGCGCCGCCGTCCACCGGCGCCTGCGCCAGCACTTCGGCGAACACCAGCGCCTCGCTGCGAAAACCGGTGGTGGAGCTGTTGGCGATGTTGTTGGCGACCGCGCGCATCTCGTCGGCGAGGCCCTTCATCCGCGTCAGCCCGATATAGCCTGGGTTATCCATCGCCGAGCAGCCCTCCCATCAGCTTGCGCCGCTTCTGCGCCGCCTCCAGCGCCTGCGCCGCCGCGCCGATCAGGTCCGACCCGTCATCGGGCGGCGGGGCGGGGGCGAAGGCGCCGGCCAGCGCCGCGAGGTTGGGGTCGCCCTCGGCGGCGGCCAGCAGTTCGGGCGGCGTCTCGGTCGCGCCCGACATCCACGCCGCAAGGATGCGCCGGTCGAGCGCGCCCGCCGCGCTGGCCGCCGCCCAGTTGCCGGCCAGCCAGGCGTAGCGCGCGGCCAGCCCCGCGTCGCCCGTCTCCCGCGCGGCTTCCGCGGCGCCCGCGTTGTCGCCCAGCGCCGACAGCGCGGCCGCGCGCGCGCGGGCGGCGGCGGGGCCGGGCACGCCGTCGAGATGCGTCAGCGCCCGGTCGGGGGCGCCCGCGGCGGTGGCGGCGTCGGCGGCGGCCATGCGGGCGCTCGCGTCGCCGCGCGCCAGCGCCGGGGCCAGCAGCGTCTCGGCCAGATTCTCGATGCCCATCGCCGCCAGCCGGCCCGCCACGGCGACGCGCGCGCGGTCTCCCTCGGGCGCGTCGCCCACCAGATCCCAATGCGCCAGCGCGGCCTCGGCGTAGGCGGCGGCCTCCTCGGGCGCAGGCTCATAGTCCACCAGCATGTCGCGCGCGGCCTGCATCGCGCCGGTCTTGTCGCCCGCCCGCCGCGCCAGCGCCGCCAGCGCCGCCAGCGCCGGGGCCAGGCCCTCGCCCGCCGCGCGGGCGTGGGCGGCGGCGGCGAGCAGGCGGCGGCCCTCGGGCGTTTCGCCCAGCGAGAACGCCACCGCCTCCATGTTCTCCGCCAGCCCTTTTGGCGGCGCGACGTTGCGTGCTGCGCGCATCTCGGCCAGCCGGATCATCGCCTCGATCCCGGCGGGGCTGTTCTGGCGGCCGATCTCCTCCAGCGCCGCCTCCGCGCGCTGGACAAAGCCGCGCTCGGCGTCGAGCCGCGCCAGCAGCACCGCCAGCATCGCGTCGCCGTCGGGCATCGGCGGCTCGGCGCGCGCGGCGACGCCCGCCAGCGCCTCGGCCGCCTCCAGCCGTCCGCCCTCCAGCGCCGCCGTCGCGATCGGGGTGACGAGCGCCGCGCGCAGGTGCGGCGGCGTGGCGCTAAGCGGCTGGCGCAGCGCCTCGACATCGATCATCGCCGGGTCGAGGGCGCCCGCCAGCCCCGCCGCCGCGGCGGCCCAAAGCCCATGCGGCCCGGCGCAGCCGACGCCCTTGCGCAAGGCGCCGTCGGCGGGCGGCGCTTCGCGGTCCACCACCATCGCCATGTCGGCCAGCGCGGGTGGCGGGGTGATGCGGTCGCCAAACGCCGCCAGCGCCGCGCGCGCCTCGCGCCCGAAGGTGAAATAGGTCAGCAGCCGCGCATAGCCGAACACGGCGTCGGCCATCGGCGCGTCGAACTCGCCCACCAGCGCGCGCCGCTTCGGGCCGACCTGCTCATCGAACGGCGCGTCGGGGTCGGCCCAGTCGGTGACGGCGAAATGCCCGGCGTCCAGACAGTTCTCCGGCAGCGGCGGCGGGGGCGTGGGCGCCAGTTGCGCGCGCTCGTTGGCGATCTCCAGCGCGTTGCGGGCGCGCAGTTGCTCGGCGGGCGGCGTCGCGCCCTCGGCCTTGGGGTCGAGCGGCGGCGGCGTGGGCGGCTCGGCGCGGTCGGACAGGGTGAGAAGCCCTTCCTCGGCGGCCTTGGTGAGCTGCTCCAGCAGACGGCGGCGGGCGGCCTCGATGGTGGCGGCCCTGGCGCGGCCGGGGTCGGCCGCCGCCGCTTCGGGCGCGGCCTGCGCCGGGGGCTGCGCGGCGCCGGGCAGGTTTTCGAGCGCGGCGCGCAAGGCCGCCACGGGGTCGGGCATGGCGGGGTCGGGGGTCGCAGGATCGGGGGTCGCAGGATCTGGGGTGGCAGGATCGGCCGTGGCTGGGCGGGCCTGAGCGGCGGGCTGAGCGGCGGGCGCGGCGTCCGCAGCGTGCGCAGGCGTCGCCGCTGCGGGCGGCTGTTCCGCAGTCGCCGCCCCCGCCGTTTCGTCCGCAACCGGGCGCGGCGCGGCGGACGGCTGCGGCGTTTCGGCGGCGCCTTGTGGCGGGGCGCTCGCAGCGTCCGCCCTCGCGGTTTCAGGCGCGGCGGGCGCAACGCCCGGCGCCGCCGCCGACGCCCGCGCCGGGCGCGCGCTGGGCAGGGGCGCGCCTGACAAGGGCAGGCTGGCTTGCGGCGCGGCGGCCTGGGGCGCGCTGGCTTCGGGCGCGGCGGCTTCGGGCGCGGCGGCTTGGGGCGCGACGGCTTGGGGCGCGACCGCAGCGACCGGCGCGGGCGCCGCCGCCAGCGCCACGCGCTGCGCCGCTTGCGGCTGCGCCGCCGCGCCGGGCGGCGCCGGGCGGGGCGCGCCCTCGGCCACGTCGATCACGATGCGCCCGTCGGCGAGCTGCGACACCCGCGCGCCGCAGGCGCAGGCGAGGCGCAGGCTCAGCCCATCCGCCGTGACGCCGGCCGACGCCACGCGGCTGAGGCCGCGCCCCTGCGCCACGGCGCCGAGGTCGAGCGGGCGGTCAAGGCCGGGCAGCGCGAGCGACAGCGTCTCGCCGCTGACGCCCCAGGCGAAGCGCGCGCCTGGGGGCGCGTCGATCACGACGCGGGAATAGGCGGCGTGCTCGCCGCCGCGCACCCGCACCGCGCCCTCCTGCGCCGCAGCGCCGCCCGCAGAGACGCCCGCAGCGCAACCCGCCGCCAGCGACAGCGCGACCGACAGCGCAAAGCAGGGGCGCCCAGAGCGTCGGGCCGTCATGCCGCGTCGGGCCGTCATGCCGCGCCGGGCCGTCATGCCGCGCC
>Ga0100383_1002811_pt1 | contig 10426 bp, 8 predicted proteins | sample CryGeymeta201507_FD_81565 | JGI IMG/M metagenome (GOLD analysis project Ga0100383, IMG submission 81565) | Groundwater microbial communities from Crystal Geyser aquifers in Utah, USA - Crystal Geyser metaG 2015-07 | ecosystem: Environmental > Aquatic > Deep subsurface > Groundwater | place: USA...
GGTTGTCACAGCGGCAGTAACTACCGGTCAAGTTTAACTTACAGTGGCGATGAGATCGTCGAGGCAGGACAAACCATCGATATGGCATTGTTACTGGCTTTCTTTCCTCCAACTTCAGTAACCACCCCCATGGCGGGAATAAATGTTGCGGTTTCTGGTGGCACTTTACTTAGTGGTACTGGCCTTCAAAAAGTTAATAATGAATTAACTCATACCCTCGCTAGCTTGACAAAACTCAGTGAGAATAAAAAAACGTGGAATATTAGTTGGCAAGCACCGGCTAACGAGGAAACCATTACCTTGTATGCCTGTGCCGAAACGGTTAACCGTGACTTCAGCAATTTTAACGATGACTCAGCAGCTGCATGTCTTTCCAAACAAATTATCGTTGAAAAGAAGACGACACCTCCTCCACCGCCGGTAGCGGAGCCTACGCATACGCTAGGTGATATTGATAATGATGCAAAAGCTGACTTACTTATTTGGCGTCCTGCGACACAAACCTATTATTCACAGTCTTCAGCAACTGGCAAAACCGTCCATGCCAAGGTGTTGAGTGACAGTCCCTACTCCGTACCTTTAACCGCTGATGTGGATGGCAACGGAAAAGGGGATATCGCCACTTGGAACACCAAAGGTGGCTTGTGGGATATTATTTTGGATAATGGGCAGAGCATGAGCTTTACCTTGGGGAAACTAGGTGACTACCCCTTTCTGGCCGACATTGATGGTGATCGCAAAGCCGACCCCATCATTCGTCGCCCCGAAAACGGCACCTGGTATTATTTACTCTCAACCCAAGGTTATACGCAAAAATCACTCGCTTTTGGGTCAAAACCCAGCGATGTGCCAGTCATCGGCGATTACGATAAAGATGGAAAGATAGACTTTGCGATTTGGCGTGATGGCATCTGGTACATGCGCCTGAGCAGCACGGGGAAAACGATTACTGCAGCCCTTGGTACTCAGAAATCTGATGTGCCAGTACCGGCAGATTATGATGGTGATGGCAAAACCGATGTAGCTATTTGGCGGCCAACGAGTGGCACTTGGTATGTGTATCATTCAAAAACCGGAAAGCGCGTGGATACCGTATTTGGTCAGCAATCGACTGATATTCCCGTACCAGCAGATTACGACGGTGATGGGAAAGCTGATATGGCCATACGTCGCCCGGCAGCGGGGCAATTTATCTATAAATCAAGCAAAGATGGAAAAACTACTAGCCGTGTATTTGGCAGTATCAAAACTGATATACCGGTCCTCGGTGTTTGGAAGGCATTACAGACCGTTTTGCAAGTACCAGAGCCTATAACACCCGCAGTTAAAGGGGATGTTGACAAAGATAATAAAGCAGATTTCCTGCTGTGGCGACCTGACACCCAGACATACTACAGTAAATCAAGCACTACTAATAAAACCGTACACGCGCAAGTACTAGGAGACAGAAACACAGGCGTACCGCTAGTTGGCGATGTCGACGGTGATGGCAAAAATGATATTGTCGTTTGGCAAGCCGAAACAGGTGGTTGGGATATCCTATACGCCAATGGGAATAAAACTAATTTGTGGCTTGGAGATATAGGCGACTCCCCTTTTTTGGCCGATGTGGATGGGGATGGTTTAGATGACCCAATTGTTAGACGACCATCGACTGGTACTTAGCATTACCAATTATCCGGCTCTAATTATGCGGATCGTTCCTTATCTTTTGGTAGTCTCGACACCGACGTTCCTGCATTAGGCGATTATGACAATGATGGAAAAATAGACTTCGCAATTTGGCGCACAGGCACTTGGTATATACGTTCGAGTAAATACGGAAAAACCAGCACTCGAGTTCTGGGATCACAAGCAAGTGATATCCCGGTTGCCGCCGATTATGATGGTGATGGCAAAACTGACATTGCCATATGGCGACCAAGCAATGGGACGTGGTATGTACAATACTCGGCTTCAGAAAAACGTTACGACCGACGCTTTGGCACCCAAACGACGGATATTCCAATCCCAGCAGACTATGACGGTGATGGCAAAGCAGATTTAGCCATTCGTCGCCCAAGCAGTGGTCAGTTTTTCTATCTGTCATCCAAAACTCAAATCGTTGTTAGCACAACCTTTGGCGCACAAATAACTGATGTTCCGGTATTAGGTGCTTGGCAATCGACACAAAGATTATTGAAAGAACCTTTTGATTCACGCGAATACTTCGAAACAAAATTATCTGAACAGATTATTCAAGGGCGCTGTATTGCGTGTCATACCGGTTCTGGCGCAGCCGCCACAAGTCGATTGCAACTAGAACCGAGCACAACCAATAACCATCAGATGGTTAATCGCGCCATTTTGGCCGAGTTTTTAGGTCAAACTGGCGTAGACAGCAGTTTTATTTTGGCAAAGGTGCAAGGTTTGCTTGGTCATGGTGGAGCGCAACAATTAGCCTTTGGCAGCACCGATTACATCGCCTTAGCAGAATATTTATCGCTAGTCACGGGTGAACAAGTGTTTACGGATGTTGGCGAATTCTGGTCAGGGGTAGGTTTACTCAGTCACAAAGAGACTTTGCGTAAAGCAGCCATCATTATTGCAGGTCGCTTGCCAACTGAAGCGGAATACGCCTCAGTTGCTGATAACAAAGAAGCGTCTTTAAAATTAGCCCTCAGAAATCTGATGCAAGGTGATGGTTTTCATCAGTTTTTGACTGAAGGTGCAAATGACAGATTATTGATTGAGAAGTTTCTCTCAGCAGGAACAGACTTTTTAGACTTTAACGCTGCCAAGTTAGTTGAGGGTGCGAAAATGCGCTATCAAGCCAATCTTGATGGCAATTATGCTGCGTTTGATAGAAATATCGTAAGTCATGCTTATGAGGGATACTCGCGAGCTGCGACTGAATTGATAGCTTATGTGGTTGATAACGAAAAGCCTTATACAGAAATTCTGACCGCGAATTATACCATGTTAAATCCAGCATTAAATATACTGTATCGTGGTACCGCTTCATTTGATGATGATGCAAATCAGTATGAATACCAGCCGGGTAAAATGACAGGATTTATGTTAAATGATGAAAATTTTAAATCTGAATATTTTGAAGGTTTAGGGCTGCGAATCGATTCAGAAGGTCAAACCATTACTTGGCCTCATGCTGGTGTGTTAAATGACCCAGGATTTTTAGGTCGTTATCCCTCAACGGCTACTAACCGCAATCGAGCACGCTCGCGTTGGACTCAGTATTTCTTTTTAGACTTTGACATAGAAAAATCTGCTGCGCGCACTAACGATCCATTGGCACTCGCGGATAAAGATAATCCCACTATGAAAAATCCTAATTGTACCGTATGCCATGAAGTCATGGATCCGGTAGCGGGTGCCTTTCAGGATTATGGTGACGTAGGGTATTACAAGGATTCTTGGCTTGGCAAAGATTCGTTGCCTGATACCTACAAATGGACAGCGGGTAGTTTGTATCAAGTAGGTGATACTTGGTATAGAGATATGCGTAACCCGGGTTTTTATGGGCAAGTAGCTCCACAAGGTGAAGACTCGATGCAATGGTTAGCTAAAAAAATTGTAGCTGATGATCGGTTTGCTGTCTCAGCCATTAAATTTTGGTGGCCTGCTATTATGGGTAGCAAAACACTCACCGCACCTGAAGAAATAAGTGATGCTGACTATACACAAAAAGCCGAAATATTTAGTCAACAGAGCCTGTTTATTAATCATCTAGCGGACGACTTACGCCAACATTTCAACTTAAAAGACAGTTTAGTCTCTTTATTAATGAGTCCTTGGTTTAGGGCGACTAACATGTCTGAAGCGCAAAGAGAAAAACATGCCAGTAACACAACCGGCGTTGGCATGTTGCTCAGCCCAGAAAGATTGGACAGAAAAACTAAGGCCATTGTGGGTAAGTTGTGGGGTGAACATTATCCAGAGTGGAATAATTATCAGCTGTACACAGATTTACAACAAACATACCGCATCACCTATGGTGGCATAGATTCTAATGGAGTCATAAATCGAGCTGAAGAAATGACCTCCGTGATGTCGCAGGTGGCCCTCACCCACGCCGCTGAAATGTCTTGTGGCGTGGTATTAGGTGACTTTGTCAAAGCGGATGACCAAAGACTTCTGTTTAATGGATTCAGCAATAGGGATGTGCCGAATATTGTTGATGAAAGCTCAATTGAGCTAAAAGGCCTCAAAATTGAAAATCTGCAAGTCAACGCCACAGTGCTAACCTTGCCCACGGGTAGCCTTGACCTGGTGATGACTAATTTTGCGAAAGATTATGAGGATGCTGACGGAGTCTGGGTCGACATTAACCCGACCATTTTCTCTCTTGAAGTCATAAGTGTTGTAAGTGGAAAAACGGTCGCCAGCTACTCTGCACAGCAAATCTTTGATTTAAATAGTGCTAGCGTATCGGGAGCACTGGAAACTTGGCAGCACCCTTCATTACCAGCCTTGGTTCTGTACAACCCTGGCTCGATATCCGTGCCTATCGCCATTACACAGGCGGGTGAGTATCGTATTGAGCTAAGCAGTTACGTGGATATATGGGCGGACACCTACAACTTGGCTCAGTTAGCTCAGGTTGAAGTGCCCGATCTTGCCGTGTCTGTGGCGAGTGATGATGTTGTTAATCTTAAAACCGCTTCATCGGATAAATTTCGTCGTCACCTGACCCAAATGATATTTAACTTTTGGGGACGGACGGTTAGTCCAGACTCTGGGGAAGTAGATGACCTGCTGGTCTTATTTGAACAGTCTAGGCAAGCCAAGAGTACACGTTCAAATTGGGCACATATCCAAGAAGAAGGCTCTAGCTGCAGTTTTGATTACAGTGCTTATAACACCCCAGAACAAGATGGCTGGGCGATGGGTAGTGACCCGGTTTATGCCATGAGTGCCTGGCGCACCGTGGTGTTTTATCTGATGTCCGATTACCGCTATTTGCACGAGTAGGAGCAGGCAATGAATAGACGTGATTTTATGAAAATGACCGGTGTAGGTTCGATTGCGGCCTCTTTACCTCTTTCTTTCAAATTGCATGCAGTTGATGAAGAATTTACAGGTAAGTTTTTAGTTAATCTGCAAGTCGAAGGCGCATGGGACGTCAGTTCAATTTGTGATCCTAAGATGAATGTACCGGGGGAGGCGATTGTTAATTCGTGGGCGCAACAAGGTGAAACCCAAACAGCAGGGAAAATCCACTACGCTCAGTTCGCTAATAATGCCGCTTTTTTTGAAAAATATTATCAGGATATGTTGATAATCAATGGCATCGATAGTCAAACCAATTCCCACTCTGCTGGGGTAACTCATAACTGGAGTGGGCGAATTTCTGCGGGTTACCCAACACTAACTGCCCTCTATGCGGCAGTTAACGCTCCCAATTTACCGATCAACTATATAAATAATGGTGGTTATTCAGAAACTGCTGGCCTTACACGCTACACTCGCTTGAGTGATTCTTATGCGATCAAGAATATTGTTAGGCCCACTGAATCGAATTGGAATCCGGATGAAAAATGGATCCCAGATGTTGACAATGATTTGGTTAAACAATTACGCAATAAACAAATGCTAGAGAAATTGTCGAATGGCACACTCACTATCAGAGAACGCTTAGCGATAAATAATTATAAATCTTCTCTAGACAATGCCAGCATATTGACGCGTTTTGCCGATGAGCTGAACCAAGTTGGCAGCCTATATGAAGATGAGAGGGGTACAGAATTTTGGAGCTCATTAAAACGCCAGATGCAGCTGGCATTAATAAGTATGAAAGCGGGAGTGTCAGTAGCTGCCGACCTACAAATCGGTGGTTTTGATACTCATTCAAATCATGACGTATTGCAGTCTGAGTTAATGGCGCACACGACGGACTCTATAGACTTTTTCTGGGAGTTTGCGGGACAAATGGGCTTGGCTGAGCGAATAGTGTTGGTGGTTACCTCTGATTTTAGTCGCACGCCCTATTATAACGATAGTAACGGTAAAGACCACTGGCCAGTGGGAAGTGCGATTATTATGGAACTCGATGCCCCATGGGGAAATCGCGTAGTGGGTTTAACCGATGAAGGACAAAATGTGGTACCCATTAATCCGCTTACCTTACAGCCCCAGCAAAACGGCGGTAGTATTATCTACCCCAAACATGTGATGCAAGCTCTAAGAGAATATATGGGCATCAGTAATAGCCCTTTGTTAAACCCTTTCCCATTTAACAACTCCGAGAACTTTGCGTTTTTTAATCCCAGTGTCAGCACACCACAAAACGCTGACCCACGGAATAGTATTCGCATATAGATGAAACTCATAACAATCAGTACAGGTTGCTTTTTTGCTGTTGGCCTTGCTGCCTGTAGCCCAGCAAATCTTGGTGCCGGCGATGTGGTAAAAATAGTGGATGGTGACAGCGTAATATTAAAAAGTCATCCAGAAAAAGCCTTTGATTTAGCTTACATCGACGCCCCTGAGCGTGAACAACCTTTTGGCCGAGAAGCCATGCGCAAACTCACTGATATTTGTCACAACCCAAATGTCACTTTTAGTATCACTGCTGATAATAAGTTGGAAGTGTATTTAAATGGACGGTTTGTTAATGAACAACTTGTCAGTGAGGGTATGGCGTGGATGCTACCTTCAATACCCGACCCGATACTGAATTTGCGCTTTGATGAAGCACAGCGAAGTGCAATGAGTGCTCAAATCGGCTTGTGGCAGTTAGGTCATGGACTCATGATCGCCCCGTGGCAATGGCGACAACAAGCGACTCAGCAAATTCCTACCATGCATCTCAGGCCTTTGTCCCAGAAAATAGCGAATCATAAAGATGACCAAACCCAACATAATCCTAAATCATACAGCAAGTGAACAACGTTACTATGCCTAAAATAATTCTATTTTTATTAGTACTTTGGTGTATTTGTGTGCCACAAATAGTAGCCGTAGAACAAGGTCAGGCCCTACCTTCGCTTAAACTACAATCATTGGTGAACGATCAACACATTGAATTGAGCCAGATAACCGATAAAGTCATCTACATTGATTTTTGGGCTTCGTGGTGTGTGCCATGTAAAAAATCTTTTCCTTTTATGCATGAATTACAAAGCAAAATAGGTAAAGATAAGCTGCAGATTATCGCCATCAATATGGACGAAGATATCACCAAGGCTCAGGCGTTTTTAAAGAAGTATCCAGTGGGCTTTGACATAGTTAAAGGAGATAGTGAAATCGCCAAACTCTTTGCAGTTAGCGGATTACCCATCGGTTTTCTCTACGATAAGAATCAAAGTAATGTGGCAACCCATGTCGGTTTTAATAGCAAAACTGCTACAAAACTAAACGAGCAAGTTAACTTTTTAGTGGCGAATTAAAGATGAAAAAATTAGCTCTGGTGCTAGTTGTTTTGGGTTTGAGTGGCTGTGTAACTCAAGTCGAACCGTGGGAAAGAGAACGCTTTTCCAAGACTGAAATGAAGTTAGAGCCGGATCCATTGGACGCGGCTTTTAAAAACCATGTGTATTTTAGTAAAGAAGCATCGAGTGGTGGTACAAGTGCCGCAGGTGGTGGCTGTGGCTGTAATTAGTATCAAGCTACGGCATTTTTCAACGCCTAAAAATTAGCATCCGGACTCTTTTTCAATGATAAAAAACAACAATGTTTTAGCTCTACTTGGCGCTGCAGCCACTAACTTAATCAGTGTACAAGCCAATGCTTTGGACGTTGCCGAAGATTTTCGCTTTGGCTTACGCTATCACAGCTATACCGAAGACTCATTGCCTCAATCATTAGGCGGATCAACCGACAGATATGACATCAAGGTTAATCAATTTTCTATTGTTACGCCGCTTTCGGATAGCTTCGACCTGAGCATAAATTACCAACAAGAGCGAATGTCTGGGGCTTCTCCTTGGTACACGCTGCAAGATGCTGACGGTTTGCCATTGCAGATCATGAGTGGCGCATCAATTTATGACGAACGAAAAGATAGCTCAGTAAAGTTTCGTTATGTTGACGGAGCAAACAGTCTGGCCGTGATAGCGGCGAGATCAAGTGAGGATGACTATAAATCAGCAAGTTATGGTTTAGAGTTTGTTCATGAAACGCCTGATAAACAGGCTACTTGGACCGTCGCTGCTGATTTTTCCAACGATAAAATTAATCCTGTGGATGCAGATATCTTCTTAACGCGACCGACCACGGAGCAGTCTAAGCATTCATCTTCTTTGGTGATTTCCTACAGTCAGTTGTTGAATAAACATACCTTATTACAATTAGGAGCCAGCTTAAGCGATAAAAGCGGCTATTTATCAGATCCTTATAAAATGGTGCTGGTCAACTTTGAGTTAATTGGTGATAACCGCCCAACAACTCGGAGAGCAAAAACCCTGTCATCTCGCATTCGTTATTTTGTCGATACACTTAATGCTGCATTGCACGTTGACTACCGCTATTACACGGACAGTTGGGACATACAGTCACATACCTTCAATGTAAGTTGGTATCAAAATTTGCCTTTTGATCTACAACTTATCCCTTCCGTACGTTTTTACAACCAAAGTCAAAGTTATTTTTATGATGTTTTTTACCAACAATCACGTAGCGATTCTTTTTATTCCACAGACTATCGATTGGCGGAATATGGTGCGATCACGACTGGAATAAAATTAGTCAAAACGTTTGATTCGTGGTCAATTACCCTGAGTGCTGATCAATACAGCAGTGGTGGTGGCAAAGGATTGGCCAATGCAGAATTCGAAAATCCGGCACTCTTGGATTTCAAGTTGATTAGTCTTGGTTTTGATGTCAGATTCTGAAAAAAAACTCTTCACCGAACGTTTTAATGCCATGGGTAGTCCCTGCTCATTGAGTCTCTACTGTGACTCAGCTGCGCAGTTTCACGAAATTATGCAAAAAGTACTCGCTCATGCCCAACAACTAGAAGCTTGTTACTCCCGCTATCTACCTAATAGTTTAATTTCACAAATTAACGCCAATGCTGGAAGGGAATTGGCTTTCGATTTAGATGATACCACGTGGCAGCTTATATGTTACGCGCAAACAGCCTTCGAAATTAGCGAGGGTTTGTTTGATATTACTACTGGTGTATTGGGTAAATATTGGGATTTTCGCCTAGCTCAACTCCCCGACCCAGCTGTAATTCAGGAGAAATTATCGCTCATTGGTTGGTCGAAAATCCAACTCAGGCGCCAAGGTTTTCGTTTGCCTCTGGACGGAATGGAATTGGATTTCGGTGGAATTGTAAAGGAATTCTGCGCGGATACTATCGTTACCTTAGTAAAAGCAAACGGTTTTCATGCTGGTTTGATAGACATGGGAGGCGACATTTCGATTGTCGGGCCGCACTTAGATGGCCGGCCGTGGCGAGTCGCTGTTTCAAATCCAAAAGATCCTACACAAGCAATTGCCCATATTCCTTTAATTACGGGAGGATTGGCCAGTAGCGGAGACTATGCCCGCGCTTTTACAGTAAATGGCAAGCGATACAGCCATATTATCAATCCATTGACCGGGCTTCCAATCAGTGGTTTAAGTGCAGTAAGCGTTTGGGCACCGTTGTGTGTGATGGCAGGCACCATTGCCACAACTGCTATGCTGAAAAACGAAGATGATGGATTACAGTGGTTGCAGCAAGTTGGCTGTCAATATGTAGCCGTTACTCAGGACTTCTCCGTCTTTTCCAATACTTCATCTTAGTATCAGAAGTAGTTAGCGGTGTAAAGACATGTTCATACCGCTATAACGATGGCTGCAATCGCTGTCATCGCGATCACTAACCAGCGGTAATACTGTTCTGCTATGCGTTTGACAACGGCAACTCCCGCCCATGCACCAAGGGCAATAGCCGGTAAACACAGCAGATTAAGTAAAAAGGAGTCGAGGGTAATGCTGTGCCAGCTCCAAATATGGAATGGCACTTTAAATACGTTGATCGCTAAGAAAAACCAAGCTGCCGTGCCGATATATTGATTTTTAGGTAGCCGCATGCTGAGTAAATACAGGGCCATCACAGAACCGGCCAAATTTCCTATCATGGTGGTTATGCCACCAAGGGTGCCCATTAAAACGGCAAACCATAGATAATCGGGGACTTTATCTTTATTGGCTTTTTCCATCCACAACATGATACCCAAACTGATAAAGATGATGACGCTCATGATCATCCGAAACACCTCGTCATCCACCACATTGCCCAGCCAAGTGCCGATGCAAACTCCCACCGCTGCCGAAGGGAAGAGTTTAAGTAAATAATTCCAATTGGCGTGACGATGGTAATAATTGACGGCAAACACGTCCGCCATGATCAACATCGGTAACATCAAACCCGCTGACATTTTGCCACCAAAAATAAGAGCAAGCAGAGGCACTGCAAACATTGAAATGCCATGTA
>Ga0100383_1002838_pt1 | contig 10363 bp, 4 predicted proteins | sample CryGeymeta201507_FD_81565 | JGI IMG/M metagenome (GOLD analysis project Ga0100383, IMG submission 81565) | Groundwater microbial communities from Crystal Geyser aquifers in Utah, USA - Crystal Geyser metaG 2015-07 | ecosystem: Environmental > Aquatic > Deep subsurface > Groundwater | place: USA...
CAAAAAGTACCGGATGCCCGTGGGCTGCGATTTTGACATGAAGGAAGCACAGAGGGTTGCAAACTGCTCGCCATAAGGCTGGCTGTGGTCACGGTACGGTAATCGGCCTTATGTAGCGCTCCACATAAGGCTGATTATGTAGACATCTCGATTATGTGGACTTGATGCCCTGCGCTTACCCTGAGACCTTGGCTGGCACGGGTGACGGCAAAACCACGGTTAACATAATCCACCGGTCACCAAGCATATGGAAATGTAGTCGAGGTGTCATTCGGAGGCCAATCATCGTGGCACTACCAGTCTTTGTGCGGCTCTACGGGATACCAACGACCGATCTTGCCTCTTCCGGTAGCCGTCAAACTTCAGAAATTATGATGACTTCGTACATCCAATTGCTTAGGGAAAGCCGCACGGTACATGGCTCCAGAGATAATTCACTGTGGTAACTCCACATAATCGAGCAGTCTACATAATCGGCCCTAGCCGACATTCTGGATTTCAGGAAGCAAGCCATCTAGGCCGTAGCAATTCGACCTTTTTGCTCTCGCATCTTTAACACGTCTGAGATATTTGCCAATTTCAATGAATCGGGGGCGCTTAACGAAGGGCCTAATACAAGCAATTCCGTTCCAACTCGTTTTAATTGAGCGGAATAATTAAGGCTGCTGGAATATGTAGAGTGTTGCTTATAGAGATTGCGGATTTCAGGTGTGTCATCATAAGTTACCATCCAGTGCCTTTGGATGGAGCATACGGCTTTAGCTAATGTTGCGTGGTCATCAGGCCGATAAAAATTAGTATACAGTTCATGCCCCTTGCCAAAATATGGTGGATCGAGATTAATCAGTGTGCAGGGGGGGGTCTCTGGAACTATCGTATTTATAAATTCCACAGCATCAAGTTGTGAAAGATTGATCTGTGTCCTGTAAGAGGCGATTCTCCGAATTTTCCGAATTAAATCTGGTTTGTTAAAACGACAATCTAGTTTGTAATTTCCACTTTGGTCGAGTCCGCCAATCACACCTGCTTTAATGATGCCAGATCGGTTTGTGCGATTCAAAAAAAGGGTGGAGAAGCCAAATTTTACTTCCTGTGAAAAGTCACCCGTTAAATAAATCTGACGTTGCTTGTGCCATTCTTCTATGGTGACCTCAGACTCTTCAATCAGCTTGCACAATTTATCGGTGCGGTTGAGCACAGAGTGCCAAAAACAATATATGGCTGGATCAACATCATTAAGGTAAATCCTGTCCACATATCCATCAAGCAGCAATTTCATTGCGATGCCGGCACCTCCCGCAAACGGCTCTGCATATTCACCATAGAAAAGGTTGTTTTCCTTCAATAACTCAATGATGAAAGGAATGAGTTGGCTTTTTCCGCCTGGATATCTTAGTGGGGTGTCAGTTACGGGCATGGTTCGAACAGTATCAAAAAAGAATGTGCTTGGCCAGCCCCTATTTCAATTGCTTCAAAATGACATCAATAATCGGCTCAAGGGAATCCCACATCTTGATAGCGTTATTATGAGTCGGAACAGCGCCACCATGTACGAAGTGGCCCATAGTATTGGGTGAATAGCGATTATCTTTATCTGTAGACATAGTGCGAAGAAATTTTAGCTGATGATCAGTTAGCCCTTGTTTTTGGAGGAGATCGGCAACACTAGCAAGTTTGGTATGTAATTCAACTTTGTTTATTCCATTTTGGCTCAGAAAAAGCGTTGCAACTTGCTCTATCACTGCGCGGAGTAAGAAAGTTGAAGCAAACGGGAATTCCTCTGCATCTAGTTTTTTTAGTTCGTCATAAACGCGCTTCAGAACTTTGTCCTTTATGTGTGCAGTAAATTTACTCGGGATTACATGTATGCGGTCATCAGGGCTACGGTTGTCTCTTTGTGAAGTTGCAGGTTTCCCAGTCTGATTATCTTTCTTCTGACGCGGGGTGGTTGTTGCATCTAGGGGGTCAAGTCCGCGCGTAGTCGGTGCCACCCCCTCCGATCTTAATTTATTTGCATATTGTTTGCGATCTTCAACCTTAGTTCGTGAATTAACTCCTGAAAGCGGATCAAGAATATCTGTAAGAAAGCGCACAACTACACGATTAAACTCGCCAGACGGCACTGTGATAATGAGTGTCTTGCTATCTTTCAACCCAAGCGTATCTCGAAAAACAGGGTTGCTCAGGTATCGAGTCATCGTTGTGATGCTTATAGAGTCAAGTTCATTGGTGGGCAATAGCTTTTGATTACGAGCGTAATCAATCAATAGAGAAGCTTGGATATTAGGGTTCTGTGCATTGTCCCCTTGGGCGTTAAACCTTGCTATCTGATTCGCATCCCAAGGCCTAGTGCCGACCCCTCCTTGCTCGCCTTCGTGACGCAGCGACATCCATGGGCGAGCAGCTTGCATGTCGCTAAATACAACAGCTTCCAATTTGCCCGGAGGGTTTGCCATCAACAATGACAATGATCGAAAATATTTTTTATTTGCCTCTGTATCTGCTTTGTCTGGATCTGCCAAAAGTTTAAGCGCACAGATTCGTCGGTTGCCTTCTGCCGTGATGAACGCGTTTCTTACTTTGGGGTGTGTGATGACGGCTATTCGCTCTAAGGGACTGGTATGTCCAGCGTTAGCGATATGGCGTGCCAACGGTTTTATTTTTTCATGAGCGATCAGGCGTTGGATAATTTCCGGTTCATTCTCGATTGGGTCGTGACGTGGATTGTCGTTAGCAAGGTATATCCGGCTGACATCAATTTCTTTAATTAAATACGTCATTTTCTCCCCTAACTTTTAGTTCTATCTACACTCTGAAACCTTTATCGTAGACCCCATAATTTCCCTACCAGTATATGCGTTAATACTACGGGCCGGGTACGAACGGCGGCAACTGGCACCAACTTGCACATTGATCTTGCTAATTACCTTCCTGGAAGCGGGCGTTTAAATGTTGTGCACGCACCAATTTATTCAGATCACCAGATAGCTGATGCTGGCGATGTGCAGTGACCGACACGTTGCAGACTGCCATGCCATCGGAGACCCAAAGGCAGGTAGAAAAGCACAGCAGTCATTCGAGATGATTGGCCTCTGACAAGTCGTCGGCCAAAGCGGTCATTGATACGGGAAGAGATATCCTTCCGTTTCCGACCCGAAGCGGAAGTTTCCTCGTTCAACATCAACTGCCCGCTGTAAGTGGTATAGCCGACGAAAGCGGCTACAGAAGCTTAGGAAATCAGACTACCATTCCGATTTGTTTGGGTAGTTCACGCGCCCCTTGAAGTACTCCACATTGAGCGACCTATCAATTCTCACTACGGCGATTGTGTGCGAAAACTGTCCGCTGCTTCGATAGGTCTCTTTTTCATAACGCTGAAGGTCGAATAGAAGTAGCAGCTCCATGTCGTACTCCGTCAACACCTTCTTAAGTTCGCTTGATTTGTAGTGAAGCCGCAACCCCGGACGAGGGCCATCTTCTCGATTGGCTTCATCATGTCCCCAAGCTTCAGCCCGAAGTAAGAGCGACCCGCGACTACTATTCCAGAAGCGTCCGAATGAATCTTGCCGTGTCAGCTTACTGAATTTCGAATAGTCTTGTGCTAGACGCGGCCTTTGGTTGGCAACCGGAGCACCATATGGATCATTCTCATCCAACCGGCTCTCGCCGGATGGACAAACAATCCAAGGCAAGCACTCCTTCTTTTCGCTGCGCAGATATTCTTCATCGTCTTCGCTGCCATGAAACACAGGTACCCTAGCGAGAATGGGGTTCTCTCGTATGAGCTCTCTGGCAAACTGCGCGGCCTTTTTGGGCGAAACAAGCGTAGAGGATAATCCGATTTCAACACCATCCGATGAATACCACCCGCCCTGAACTATCAGTTCCCTACCAACACCTTTCTCAATGTCCAGGCCGGCGAGTCCCATAATCTTCTTCTGATCGCCGGTTATCGCGAGCCCCTTCTTCTTAGATTCAAGCAGCCTAACAGAGGCGTCATCAGGTGTCCTGTCCATTCCATCGGAAAGCCATAAGCCATCTTTGCGCGTTAGCCCGTAGCGGCCGAGCCACTCTTCCCAAGGGTCGTCGTACCACCAGTCGTCGGTTACAGGATGGTCGGCAAGAAGCTTGCCTGCACCAATGAATAGAGCATGCCAGCCGAGTTGTTGCCCATAGCCGTGAAATCGGGTCGTCATCTGATGAGAACTTCGCCCGCGCGACTTACGGCCGCCATCCTCATACATGTGCGTAATTGACGGATCGATCTTCTTTACGATACCCGACACTATGTCACCAACTTCCCTGCAGCCCTTGCCGAACACGCGAGCAAGGCTATCGACGTCATGCTTCTCGAATTCGTACTCTAGATGAAACTGAAAGGAAGACTCGGGCACTGACTTCGGTCGGTCTTGGTATAAGCCGCCGCGGTTGCGGTTCTTCTTCCGCGAATGCGGATGTGGCGACGTGTCGGCATTACGAACAATCATGAGCTTGTTTGCATCAAGCGTCAGTTTGCCGCGATCTACACAGCTCAGGAGCGCGCTGGCAGCAAAGTGACGCATAAGCACATGCGGCTCGTTCTTTTCCATGATGACAGCCAGGAGTAAATCCTTGTAGCGCGCCACCTGATCGGGATGGTCAATAGCGGCTCGTGCAACAGCGATCAACAGCCACAGCCGGGCATGAAGGAAGTAGAACGCCAGTTCTGGTGCCTGGAATGGTGTGGCTGTCTTTGTACCGAAGGCGGCAACAACCTTATCAACAATATCCCAGCGCCCGAAATTTGCAAATCGGCGAATGCAGTGAGCCGCGCGCCACCTGTCAACAGCGTGGGGCGAACCGAGAACACGCCAAATTAGCCCAGCCGCGATTTCGTCGAAATCATCTGCCGGGTAGCAGCCAACTTCCCACGGACCGTCTGTCATGTTGTCGGCAATCCTTGCCGAGTTACTAGACAGGAGTCGCTTCAGCGCAAGTTGCCCCTGCCCATCATCCGCTTCCGGGCATATGAAATTGGCGAACGCAAGCCATACCGATCCGGCGACGGTGCTATCAGGACGTGAGAATATCTTTATCACCTCAAGGACGAGTTCGGACATGGGCACGCCCGTGAAATCGGATATCTCCTTGATGTTCGACCCTGAGAATCGACCGTCACAAACCAAATCATCTGCATGGGCAAGAATCAGTGGCTGTGCCAAGCTCCTGTAGACGCTCGCAAGCGCTGCGGATGATCCACCCCACACTTCCTTAGCGTCTTTCAGTTCGGCGAATTTCCAGTAGAAATAGAGATGCTCTAGACTGGCGATGTTGCGCACGTATTGTCCGCGCGCGGCAAATGGAACTTTATCTCGCAGCGTTGAAAAAAAGTTGCCCTTTAGATCATACATATTTCCGAGCGCATTGAACTCGTGAATGGCGTTGACGAGAGAAGCCTCGTCGGTCGGATCAGTTGCAGCGGCAATACGTACGAGCGCTGCCCTATTTGCACTGTCACGTTTGGCAGCTTCTTTACGCATCTTCGGATCGAATTCATTGCTACTACCATATGCAGTATTGCGTCCTTCCCTTGCGGTCTCGTATCGGTCTCGCGAGGTTTTCAGGTGCTTCGTTAGATCATGCGATGCACCCAGAGCTTCTTCAGCCAGCACGTAAAGTGTCTCGATAGTCTCATCACTTGCTATCGTCGGGTTGTCATCCTCGAACTGCGTAATCAGCTCTGCGACAGTTTCGGCATCCGGCCCAGCCTGGACACGCAACGCTTTAGCAAACTCATTCGTCCCGGCAAAGAAATATTCAACCGGATTGGCGAGCCGGTTAAGGCAAAGCGCGTCCTTTGGATCAATCTTTCCCGCCTCGAGCAGGCCCGTTAGATAAGTGAGAAGCGTGTTGTCCAGAGCTATCCTATTTCGATCATCCCAGCGGCTAAGCTTGGATAGGCCGCGTATTCCGGCCGCTTTTGCCATGCCGCGACCGTACGCACCCCAGAAAAATTTCTCGGGCTCCTCGCCCATATTGAGTTCGCAGATATTACTCAGCGTGTGAAAGTCACGTTCTTCCAGCTCGTCACCTTTCATCTCCGACGCGAACAAAAGCAGCATATTCGTGAACTGGTAGTCTCCAGAACCGATCGCATCCATCTGCTCCAGACCATCCCGGAAGTACACAGCAGCCTCATCAAGGCTGGCTGGAAGTATTGCCCGGGCAAGGGCGCCATAGAGAGAGGCCCGCTGTGTAACGTCATCCTGCTTCTCGATCATCGCGCGCGCTTTTACGGCTTGCTCTCCTGCAATTGAGTGCAGCGGGGTTCGTTGCGCGAGAATCGCGATGATACGAACCAAGTCGCTGGCGTTGCTCATGTGAGCATTGGCAGCTGTCAGCATGCGCTCGATGGATTGTGGCTTAAGCTCGCTGCGAGACCACAATATGAAGAGAACAGTTTCAAAACCCAAGTATTGAAAGAACGAATCGATTTTCTCAACCCGGTAATGGTCGCGATTCGTTCGCACAAGCTCCCAAGCCTCCACAAGCTCAACAAAGCGCTTATCGATGGTCAGCGTTGATGCAGCGAGCGCAGCTGACAAAGAATCAGTTAGCGCAAGCAGTGATTCCAGTCGAATATCAAGAAAGCGCTCAGCCGCTTGCTTCTCGTCATAGCTAATTGCATTAGCTGGCACATTCTTGGTTCCTCCTTCATCGAAACGCGGCTTAAGTGGAAGCTTGGAGAGCTGCTCCTTGGCTTTATCTCGGAAGCTCTTGCCAGAAGTGGTTTTTGAAATTCGCGTACAAACCGCTACCAGCTCTTTGGGCAGTAGATCTTTCTCATGAATAGCTCGCTTCCTTGCTGCCGCAATCAGACCAACCCGGAATATATATGCGAAGACATCGGCGTGGCTAAAAGCATCCCGGTATGCCCAAACTCCAGGCCGGTCATGCCGCGCTATTTGTGAAATAGATTGAGCATCAGTGCGAAGGCCTAGCGAGAGCGCGATGGCGGCCGATTTCCTCAGACCATCTTCAAGTTCACAGGTCTTACGGTGCGAGTAGTTGGGGGGCAAATAAAGCTTTGCCTCCTTCTTACATAGAGCAGCGAGTTTGACGCAAAGGGGCGTGCGTTTAGCGTTTGTTATCTCGCAAAACGACAAAGCAGCGGCGAGAGAACCTATACTGGAGAGAGCATCAATAAACTGGCCAGCCCGCCGAGCGGGCTGCGTTCCTATTAAGCTGGCAAGATGCGTATATTCGAGGACGAGTTGAGAAACTCCAAAAGCATACCAGTCCCGCCAATCTGTGAGGTAACTGGCGGCATCTTCTAGGCGATCCTCCGAAATCAGAAAAAAACTCGTGGCAGCGACGTCGGCCTGATCGGGACGCGGTTCATTATTAAAATCTTTTCGCTCTGTTCGCCGGTAATGTTGTATCCACTCTTCATTCGCATTGGCATGACGGGTTGCCTCTGTTGAATCACCCGACAAAGCATTGACGATGGCAAGACGTGCATGTCGTGTTCCTGGCCACACCGTCCTTATTTCAAATAGTCGCCGCCGGGCATCGTCGTCCTTTGCGATAACGACGAGGTCAGGGTGATTCAGCAGGTAATCAGCACCACGCTGGTCAACCTCGGCTATGGTCGATAGCTCGACTAGCAGCCGCACAAGGTTGTTGTAGTCAACCTTGTGCGCCGCGTGCAAAGTGGCAGACTTAAGCCGGGCATATTGAATATTGCGTTTACCAACTGTGCTGGTAATCGAGGCCGGAATACGATCATCGAAAGCAAGTGCGAATAGCCGCTCGCCATCATCGAGTTCGTGTAACAGACGCGGAAGCGCACGGGCTGCATATACCGACTCCTTCTGACGAGCAAGGAGATTGGATGCGACACGCTCAAGCACCTCAAGCGATGTCGCGTATCGTCTGTGGATCAGCGTTTCCGTTGGCTCATCACGGAACATGAGTCCATGATTGGTGCGTTCCAGAAGAGGACTTAGGTCTGTAGCAAAACTCTCAATGGCCGCGAGTTCCATGCCATGAGCGGCGGCATATTCGTCTACCGGCACCGGTGGAGGAAGTACCGCCAGCCCTGCAAGAAAGGCGCAGAGATCTTTTTCATCATAACCGTACGTTGTAGCCGAAGACAGCGCACTCGTGATTCTTTGTTGAATCAGGTCATCCAACTCGATATCCTTGTTGATTTCGGATGGGTCGAGAAGGCCGCGACCTGCCTTGACCAGATAATCCAATACACGCGGATTGCCACCAGACCTGGCTTGCGCGACGCTTACTTCTATGGTCGTGACCCTTTTCAGTCGCGTGTGCAAAAACGCGGTTGTTTCATCCTTGGTAAACGGGGAAAGTTCGAATTCGTCAAACTTGGCGTAGGTCTTTGGCTTGCGTTCTGTACGGCAGGACACGATAAGCTTCATGCCGTCAATCGGTTCCGTATCGAGACTCTCCAGTAGCTTGATCGGAAAGCAGTCTTCGTTGGTCTGACCTGCTGCAAAAACGGAATTGTCGACAGCATCGATAAAGATCGCCAGCTTGCGTCCTGGTGTCATGCGCGAGATGGTATTTAGGCACTGCGTAATACGGCGACGAAATGTGCTGAGCAAGGTGTGTACATCAGGACTGTCCGGCAACATCGGATCACAGAGACCACGAAATGCCAGTGTATTCGCAATATGTATAAGCCCCTTTTTGGGTAAGTGCCGCGCGTCTTCAGGAGAGCGGTAAGCACCGCCGCCGAAACAATCGAAGAAAACAACCTCGTGGTCCGTGGAAACCCTCGATGCGAGCGAATCCATAAAGACCGTCTTGCCGACGCCGCCAGTCGCATGAATGAGCAGCGGCGTTGACATACTGCCGATACGAGAGACGCCCTCGCCAAGCTGCGCGCGCTCCAGAACCTTTCCAACATCGACAAGAGCTGTCTCACACGGGAGCAGGTCCTTGGGGTCACCGATCTGAAGAGCGGCTAGCACGTCAGTGCGTCTGATAAGGTTTCGGTCGGTACCGGCATAACCGGCCTTATCGCGTACTAGCTCCCGAAGTTTCCCAAGCCGGGCGGCGGCAATCGGATCGCTCGTGGAAGACCAGTCAACGAACAGACTGGCAAGCTCGTTCTTCGTTTGCGGCAAGCTCCCGGAGCGTCCAATGATTTTGAGTTTTCGTGCAAATGCCGCTAATGGCTTTCCCGATAAACCTGACGCCGCTTTAAACTGCTTTGCCTGCTCCTTAACGTCGCCGGTTGGGTTAGCCCCCGTTGCCGTGGATTCTATGGCCTTAAGAAGCGAATCGCTGATCGGCTGGTTCGTGACAAGCTGAAAGTCGAGTTTGTTTTCGACTGCTTCGGCACCGTACTTGCGTTTAAATGAGCGGTATGTCTCACCAAACTTTCTTACTGTCTTATTTGCGTGAGAAGCGCGGAAATCCTTGTTCTGATCAGCGATGGAGTATTTGAACTGGGCGAATGTCGTTCGGGCGGCATCCTCAAATTTCGGGCGTCGTCCGTAGTAGAAAGTCAGGTCAGCGACCTCGACAGTCGCAGCGGACGCACCGGCCTGATCTTCGGGTGAAGGCCCTTCAACAGCGATTGCGGTCAGGTCGGTGTCGGGCCATAGCAGTTGCGTCGCCTTGCGCGCCGTCCAAGCCTCATGAAACTCATGGCCGTCCCGTGACGCCCTGACTTTATCAATTTTGCGCTTTCGTACCATCAATCCTCTCTATTCGATTCATTCATGTTGAATAGTCCCCAGAAATAGTAGGTACCTTACAGCTAAATTGTCCAGTACGCGCACTAATGCTACCTTTCAACAGAGCGACACCAATTGTCGAATTTGGCCGAGGATCGGAACACCCCGTACTGTGCGTGACAGTCTGGTTATGGCACGATGCGGTATTTCATGTTGCCATTATTCCCGCCAGGAAGCGGCCACATGAGCATCGAAAAATCAACACACCAGATAGCGTCCCCTCACGACATGCGACATTCGACCCGGAGCGGTAGTTGCTCATTTTTGGAAGCAGACCGATCAACAGGAATTTCAGAGGCACACGAACCTCGGATGCCTCAATGAGTAAGTGATCGAGAAGAGCTCCCCGGTAACCGGCGAGCATTGAAGCGACAAGTAGATAACTCAGTGTTACCTAGTGTAGTGTTGCGATCTTGATGGAACTCATTACAATCCTCCTTCTCTAATGCACAATACGTGCAAAGTGGAGAAGTAAATGCGAGTTGCCCCCAAGATCGTGCTGACCAGCGAAGAGCATACCGAATTGACGAAACTGGCGCGCTCCAAGCTATCCAGCGTGAGGCTTGCACAGCGTGCGCGCATCGTGCTGCTGGCCGCGGAAGGGATGCAGAACA
>Ga0100383_1002856_pt1 | contig 10326 bp, 9 predicted proteins | sample CryGeymeta201507_FD_81565 | JGI IMG/M metagenome (GOLD analysis project Ga0100383, IMG submission 81565) | Groundwater microbial communities from Crystal Geyser aquifers in Utah, USA - Crystal Geyser metaG 2015-07 | ecosystem: Environmental > Aquatic > Deep subsurface > Groundwater | place: USA...
CGTCATATCTTCCTTCTTTACACACCCGGTGAAAAAACTTATTACAAAAATGTTGATTAACAGTGGAACAAAAACTGATTTCTTGAACTTCATTTTTAACTCCTAAAATTTATTAGCTAAAATTAGCTATTAAATTATAACTGAAAAAATTAACCAACTAACGGTTGAATGATCTTTTAAAACAAAATTATCAATCCATCAGCTTTTTCATTCAAACATCCTTCCCTTCATTCATGCTATTAACTATATTTTTCTTAACTGTATTTATTTCTATGTTTCTATCGAGAACGGTGTAAAGTTTGTGTTCCTGTCGTAAAAGTCTTCATGCTCTTTTCGTTTTAAGAAATTTACAACTTTGTAAGTCATTGGAGTTGCGATGACTTCCCACAAAACTTTTAACACATAGTTAGTTATCATCACTTTTAAAAGAAGATCGTTGGGCCAGAAACCGTAAAATGCAATTGGATAAAAGATGAGAGAATCAACCGCTTCGCCGGCAACCGTTGAGCCGATGGTTCTTGTCCACAAATATTTTCCATTGGTTGTGAGTTTCATCTTTGCAAGTACGAAAGAGTTGACAAATTCTCCGCTGAAAAAAGCAGTTAAAGAAGCTGCTACAATTCTTGTGGTTTGCCCGAACACCACAACATACGCGTCTTGATGCACCCATCCCGGAGCCGCCGGAAGCCCGACCACCACCGCCGACATTAAAGAGGCAAACCCCAGAGCAGCAAATCCCGCCCAAACGACCTTACGGGAACGGGCATAACCATAACTTCTGTTAAAATATCGTTAAAGAAATAGCTGATCGGAAAGAAAAGAATTCCGGCGCCAAAGGTAAAACCAAATAACGAGACAACTTTTTCAGCTCCGATAATATTTGAACAAAGTAGGATGGTAACAAAAGCCGCCATTATGAAATCGTAAAACTTATATTTCTTTACGGAGGTTGAATATGTCAGTTCATTTTCTTTTTGCATAACTACTCTTCTAGAATTTGTTTTCTTTTAAAATGATTTTTTAGGGAGATTAGTTCCGATTGACACAAAATTATTAATTGAATAGCCATGACTTTTAGTCGTGGGCATATTTAAAGAGCGATACTCCGGGCTTTAGCCCCAAAACGTTGCATGAATTGTGGCTAAAGCCGATATTTAGCTTGTTTCATATTCCACGACCTAATTCGCCGGGGCGAATCGTGGCAATTCAAACGAAAATCATAATACGAACAAGTTAATAGACGTATTATTTTTCTAAACTTTCAAAAGGAATATCAAGGAGTTCAAAATTTTTCCAACCGGAGAAATCATAATGCCACCATTCGGAGGTTATCGTTTCAAAACCAAACTTTGTCATTATTGTTTTAAGCAGTTTGCGGTTCGCTAAAATTTTGCGAGGCAAATTACTGTAACCGTGGTGTGCTTTAACTGTAAAGTTATCGTACGGAGTCGGCATATCAAATTCTTTTTTCGTCTTCAAATCAACTAACGTAACATCAACGGCACAAGCGCGGTTATGGCGCGAACCCGATTTAGGATCTGCCGCATAACGATCATCATGAACAAATTCCCACATTTTCTCCGTAACAGAATAGGGACGGTATGCATCGTATATTTTAAGCGAAATATTTTGCTGTGATAATTCTTTCTGAATTTTTTTCAGTGCAGCTGCAGCCGGTGCCCGCAAAAACACTTTTTGACTTTCATAAAACTTTGTCTTAGCAAAATTATTTTCTGTCGCATATCGAACATCAATAAAAATTCCCGGGATAAATTTTTGCAAATCAACTAATGCTTTTGCGCTATCCTTTTTAATTTGTGTTTGGTAGAGTCCAAAATCATTTACAACCGAAAGCCCGTATTTATTTTTTGGAATTTCCTGAGTAAATCCAATAGTAATGGAAAGAATAACAAAAATGACAGAAATAAATCTACGTTTCATGTTTCACTCGTTAACTTGCAGTGGTCAGTGATGAGTTTTCATTTATCAGAAAGTGAGCTTAATGTTTAATGTCTTTTGACGATTGACTACTTACCAACTGCGTTTAAAAATATTAAAATTCAAATTATTTGCTCGGTAGAAAATTACACACTTTCTAAGAATAACAAAAAATTTTCCTTTCTAACGATTAACATATTTCTTAAATTTCCGTATAAAATAAAGAAAGGGCGGCAGATTGTTCACAATACTAGATAAAAGTAACTATTTAAAAGGTCTCCTAATAGTTGCAAAAATGAATAACAAGATCGAAGATGGTGAAAAAGATATAATATCAAGCGCTTCAAGCCGTTTCGGATTCAGTCAAGATTTTATCAACGAAACGATCCAGAATATTCTTGCTAACGATTTTGTACCAAACACACCGATCCAATTTTCCAAACCCGCAGTTGCGCAGGAATTCATAGGAGAATGCCTAAAATTAGTTATTTCCAAAGAGAATCCAGCCCCGCGCGAATTGCTCTGGCTTAGCGAAGTTGCAAAGATCAATAAATTAGAGAATGAATGGTTCCTTAAAGAAAAGAGATCACTCCAGAAGAAAAAATAACAAAATAGATTTTTATCAAAATATATTGCCGCTCTTCATTTAAATCTTTCTTGTAAAAGATTAAACAACTAAGTTCTATAAAAATTTCTCCTCATATTATCAAAAAGGTTCGAAATGAAACGAATAACAGTCTTGTTCACAATGCTTCTTTTCGGAGTGCAAATTTTCGCACAGCAGGAAGCGAGACTTCTCCGCTTCCCTACAATTAATGGGAATAATATTGTCTTTACTTTCGCAGGTAACTTATATACTGTTGATGCAAACGGAGGAACAGCCCGTAAGCTAACGAACGATACCGGCTTTGAAATGTTTGCAAAATTTTCTCCCGATGGGAAACAATTAGCTTTCTCCGGGCAGTACGACGGTAACACAGAAGTTTATTTGATGCCTTCCGAAGGCGGAGTTCCAAAGAGAATTACTTACACTGCAACATTAAACCGCGATGATGTTTCCGATAGAATGGGACCGAATAACATTGTAATGACCTGGAAGAATAATAATGAGCTTGTCTTCCGCTCGCGGATGATTGAGTTTAATGATTTTAAAGGACAACTTTTTTTAGTTGATACAAAAGGAAATTTGCCAACACAATTACCTTTGCCTCGCGGCGGTTTTTGCGCTTATTCTCCCGACGAAACCAAATTGGCATACAACAGAGTCTTCCGTGAATTCAGAACCTGGAAACGCTACCGCGGCGGTCAAGCAGATGATGTTTGGATTTACGATTTCAAAACAAAAAAAACTGAGAACGTAACCAATAATCCGGCGCAGGATATTTTCCCGATGTGGAGCGGAAACAAAATTTATTTTATTTCCGACAGAACGAAAACTTTTAATCTTTTTTCTTTCGCGCTTGACACCAAAGAAACAAAACAACTTACTTCCTTCACCGAGTTCGATATAAAATTTCCTTCGCTCGGTGATAAAGCAATTGTGTTTGAAAACGGAGGATACATTTATAAATTCGATTTGCAATCCGAAAAACTTGCAAAGATTTCAATCTATTTGAATGAAGACTTCAGCCTCGGCAGAGGCGGTTTGCTTGATGTTTCAAAATCAATAACCAATTATGAAATTTCTCCCGACGGCAAACGAGCATTGTTCGGTTCACGCGGAGAAATGTTTACCATTCCGCAAAAAAACGGACCAACGAGAAATCTTACGAACACTTCCGGGGTGCATGAAAGAAGCTCCAAATGGTCGCCGAACGGAAAATGGATCGCTTATATTTCCGACGCTTCCGGCGAAGATGAAATTTATTTTATGCCTCAAGACGGAAGCGGCGCACCGGTTCAATTAACAAAAGGCGCCGACACTTACAAGTTTAATATTGAATGGTCGCCGGACAGTAAAAAGATTTTGTGGAATGATAAAAAACTCCGCTTGCAGTTCGTTGATGTAGATTCAAAAACAGTTACACAAGTTGAGCAGGCAACCGCCTGGGAAATTACCGGAGCCGTTTGGTCGCCGGATTCAAAATGGATTTCGTACCCGAAACCGGAAGAAATTGGGATGGGGAAAATTTATCTCTACTCTCTCGAATATAAAAAATCCTTCGCGGTAACCGATAGCTGGTACGATTCCGGCAGTCCGACATTTAGCGAAGACGGAAAATATTTATACTTCGTTTCGGACAGAAATTTTTCGCCGGTTTACAGTTCCACCGAGTGGAACCATGCTTATGTTGATATGTCGAAGCTCTACTTAATTACGTTGGCAAAAGATATAAAATCTCCATTTGCCCCAAAGAGTGATGAAGTTGAAATAAAAGATGAAAAGAAAGTTGATAAAAAAGAATCAACCGAAAAATCAGAGAAGAAAGAAAGCAAACCGGACGTTTCAGTTAAAGTTGATGCGGATGGAATTACGAATCGTATCGTTGAAATTCCAACTCCTCCGGGAAATTATTTCAATTTAAATTCAACCGCATCAAAGATTTTTTATATGCGCAACAGCGCCGCGGAACGAAAACCAAAACTCTTTTCCTTTGATTTTGAAAAACAAAAAGAGACAGAGTTGGGCGAAATAAACGGATACGAAATCTCCGCCGATAAAAAGAAAATGTTAGTAGGAGCAGAAAACTCATACGCAATCATTGATCTCCCTTCAGCGAAAATTGAGATGAAAGAAAAATTAAATCTTTCGGATATGAAAATGAATCTTGAGCGGACAGCAGAATGGGAACAAATTTTTAATGAATCCTGGCGGCAGATGCGCGACTTCTTTTTCGATCCGAATATGCACGGAAATAATTGGGAGAAAGTCCGCAAGACTTACGAACCCCTTGTTAAATATGTCAATCATCGCGCTGATCTAACTTATATTATTGGAGAAATGATTGGCGAGTTAAGTGTCGGACATTCTTACGTTGGCGGCGGCGATTATCCGAAAGCAGAAAGAATAAAACTCGGACTTCTGGGCGCAAAGTTGGAAAAAGATAAATCGGGCTTCTATAAAATTGTTAAAATATTGAAAGGACAAAATTGGGATAAAGCCACCCGTTCACCTTTATCGGAAATTGGTGTTGATGTTAAAGAAGGTGAATTTATTTTAGCCATTAACGGCAAACCGGTAAATGAAGTGAACAATATTTACGAACTGCTTGAAAGCAAAGCCGGTAAACAAGTAACACTGAAAATTAATTCGTCACCAAAAATTGAAGGAAGCCGCGAAGCCGTTGTTGTTCCAACCGATGATGAACAGCCTTTGTACTATTACAATTGGGTTCAAAACAATATTGAAAAAGTAAATAAAGCCACGGATGGAAAAGTTGGTTACATTCACATCCCGGATATGGGCGTAAATGGGTTGAATCAATTCTCAAAATTATATTATCCGCAGCTACGCAAAGAAGCATTGATCATTGATGACCGTGGCAATGGCGGCGGAAATGTTTCCCCGATGATCATTGAACGATTACGAAGAGAATGGACGATGGTGGGTATCGCACGAAACGCAGCGCCGACTTACGATCCGGGCGGTATGCACGTTGGACCAAAGGTGGGTTTGATTGATGAGTTCTCCGCTTCCGACGGCGATATTTTCGGTTACCGGTTTAAACAAGCAAAACTTGGAAAACTTATCGGCAAACGCTCGTGGGGTGGGGTTGTCGGTATCCGCGGCACTCTTCCTTTTGTTGACGGAGGATTTTTAAATCGTCCAGAATTTTCCCGCTACGACAATGACGGAAAAGAATGGATTATGGAAGGTTACGGCGTTGACCCTGATATTTTTGTTGATAACGATCCGGCTCTTGAGTCTGAAGGAGTTGATCAGCAATTAGATAAAGCAATTCAAGTCGCTCTTGAAGAATTAAAGACTGCCAAGAATAAAATTCCTGAAGCGCCGGTTTATCCGAATAAAAGTAAATAATAAATTTTAGAAGGCGCAGAAGTTATATTTTAATTTTTGCGTCTTTTTTATTGCAACTTTTTGTGGTAATAAATGAACGTTTTTACTTCACCGATATCATCATATTTTTCAAGACCGGTCTCAATACAAATTATTTTAGGGAACATAATTTCTGTTGCGGCTGATTCAGTCATCAAAATATATTCTTTTTCTTTTACAGAATTTTTTAACAGCCGGTGAACAAGAATAACATCAATACCGGAAAGTTCTTTAAACGTACCAATGCAGACAAGCTCAGCATAACCGGTATGCACAATAACTTTCAATTTTAAGGTCTCAATTGCTATGCAGACATTCCCGTCGCATAAAACAGAGCTTCTTAGTTCATTAACTTTTTGGGTGAAGATGTCAAAAAAAGTAACCAACTTTTCGCCGATTTTTCTGCACAGCATTTTCCATTCTTCTTCGCTCTCTCCTTTCAGCGCAAAAAGAAAAACCGCATCGCCTTCAATCTTAGCAACTTCAAGCGGAAGTTCGATATGTTCTATAATCGCCTTTATTAATTCAATAATTATTTTATGGCTCTTAGAAATAGTTTTCCGGTTGGCAAGCATAAAATTTGTATAGCCGCTTATATCTGCAATAAGAAGAATTACTTTACTTTGATTTGTGTACATCTCGTCAACCTTTTGAAAGACTATTTTTTTTATTTTTAAAATACAATAAATAAAATTTAATTTCCTTTAAAAAGGTATTTTCATGAAACCGAAAAGAGAACTCTATCTTGGTGATATTACTTCACTTCCCGTTGATGCAATTGTAAACGCTGCAAACACTTCTCTGTTGGGCGGTGGCGGCGTTGACGGAGCAATTCATCGGGCAGCCGGGAAAGAACTTCTTGAAGAATGCAGAAGATTGAATGGCTGCAAAACCGGTGAAGCAAAAATTACAAACGCGTACAAGTTAAAAGCGAAGTTCGTCATTCATGCTGTTGGTCCGGTTTGGCGCGGCGGAAATAATAACGAAGAAAATCTTTTGGCAAATTGTTATAAAAACTCTCTTCATATCGCTGTTGAAAACGGAATAAAAACTATTGCCTTCCCTTCAATCAGCACGGGCGTGTATCATTTCCCGATAGAAAAGGCAAGCCTGATAGCCATCCGCGAAGTCCTCTCTTTTTTAGAGAAAGAAGCGTCAATAGAAAAAGTTTTATTTGTTTGTTTCAGTAGATCAGATTATGACATTTACAGAAAAAATTTTGCTGAGTTCGAATTGCCAAATTTACATACCGACAGAGCATGAACAAAAAAATTAACGAACAATGAATGGTCGCATGGTTGAATGGTTGAGTGAGACATTAAATAATCCTATATTAGACCAATCATCCAATCAGCTTCATTCATCCATGCTGTAAAAATTTATTGTCTTTAAAATATTCTTTCTGTTTTGAGATGAATTTGTCCGCTAATTATAGATTAGTGCAGAAATAAAATCGCAATTCCGGCAACTGCTGTTACTGCACCAATATATCCGCGAACCGAAATTCTTTCCCGATAAAAATAATGCATCATCGGAAGCATCATAATCGGCATGGTTGACATTAATGTAGAAGCAATCCCAACTTTAGTATGCGAGACGGCAATCAAACTAAAAGTAATGCCAAGAAACGGTCCGACAATACTTCCGGCAAAAGTATAACCGAGAGCTTTTAAATCTTTTTTATAAAGTTGAATCGGGTTTTTATATTTCCTGAAAATTAGAACAATCGGGAAGAAAATAATGACGGAAGAAAAAATTCTGATGAACGTTGCAACAAATCCGTTTATCCCGCCAAGGTTGAAAGCCATCTTCGCTAAAATCAATCCCGCCGCTTGCCCGAGCGCTCCCATGATGCCAAGGAAAAGTCCGTACGGAGTAATTTTATATTTTGAAACTAGCCCGGCTTTTTTCTCAAGCACAACAAGCGCAATTCCGAAAATGGTGATGAACATTCCAAAAATTCCAAGCGGACTTATAATTTCCCCAAGGAAAAAATAACTAAGCACTGACGCCATCCCCGGTGAAAGAGCCATCAATAGCATCGCAATGCGTGGACCGATGTAGAGATAAGACTTAAAGAGAAAACTATCGCCGATAACTAAGCCGACTATTCCGCTTAACCCCAGATAATAAAATTGATTTTGTGAAAGACGATAATCAATTTTAAAAAGAATTATTGTCGAAGCAAGAAGAAGAGTTGCAAAAATTAACCGGTTAATATTTAGCTGCAATGAGCCAATTCTGTTTGCTGCTTCGGAAAACAAAAGGGATGTTGCAGACCAAAGGAGAGCTGTTAATAAACCGGCGAGTTCACCAATCATGTGTGTTTTCTATTGAAAAGATTTGAAAATTGAAAAGAGCGGAATGAAGGATTCCGCTCTCAAAGAATTAATGTTATGCTTTAATACTAAGCGCAGCAATGCCTAAGAAATTTGCCGAGAGCCCTAATTCCTCTTCGATACGAAGCAGCTGATTGTATTTTGCGATACGATCTGTACGGCTTGCAGAACCGGATTTGATCTGTCCGGCGTTTGTAGCAACGGCAATATCTGCAATGGTAGTATCTTCGGTTTCGCCGGAGCGATGACTAATAACAGCGGTATAACCGTTTTTCTTTGCAAGTTCAATCGCATCGAGCGTTTCGGTTAGCGTACCGATTTGATTTACTTTGATAAGAATTGAATTAGCAATTCCGCGTTGAATGCCTCTTGCAAAAATTTCCGTATTCGTTACAAAAATATCATCGCCGACCAACTGGATTTTCCCGCCGAGTTTTTTTGTCAACAGTTCCCAGCCGTCCCAATCGTGTTCGGAAAGTCCGTCTTCAATTGAAAGGATAGGATATTGTTTTACCCAGTTTTCCCAATATGCAATAAGTTTATCGGAAGTCATTTCGGATTTATCGGATTTGAAGAATTGATAAACTTGTTTATCCTTCAACCACATTTCACTTGCGGCAGGATCAAGCGCAATGCCAATTTCTTCGCCTGGTTTGTATCCGGCTTTTTGAATAGCTTCAAGAATAACTTCAATTGCTTCTTCATTTGATTTTAGATTTGGAGCAAATCCGCCTTCATCGCCAACTGCGGTGCTGTATCCCCGTTTTTTCAAAACTGATTTCAAGGTGTGAAAAGTTTCAGATCCCATTCTTAATGCATCGGCAAAATTTTCAGCGCCAACGGGCATAATCATAAATTCCTGGACATCAACATTATTATCCGCATGGCTTCCGCCGTTAATAATATTCATCATCGGAACGGGAAGCACTTTTGCATTTGCCCCGCCAATGTAACGGTACAACGGCAAACCGCAGGCTTGAGCCGCAGCTTTTGCAACCGCTAACGAAACGCCAAGGATAGCATTGGCGCCTAAGTTCGATTTGTTTTCTGTTCCATCAAGATCAATAAGAAACTGATCAATCCCGGTTTGATCGAGCGCATCAAAATCAATTAACTCTTCAGCTATTTTTTCGTTTACGTTATCTACAGCTTTTAGAACTCCTTTGCCAAGATACCGCGTTTCGTCATCGTCTCGTAATTCGCAAGCTTCAAATTCTCCGGTAGAAGCTCCGCTTGGTACAGCCGCACGACCAATGAAACCACTTTCTAATTCCACCTCAGCTTCTAGAGTTGGGTTACCGCGTGAGTCAAGAATTTCTCTTGCTCTTACATCAATAATTGTAGTCATTTTATTTCTCCTTTAGTTTCTAAATCGTTATTAGATAAAAATGAAAATTTATTTTCAACACAAAATTAAGTAATTTAGGGGTGAGTTTTTAATCGTGTAGAAGAAATATTTCTGTTCATTTAAATGGAAGAAATTTGAATTAAATTTTGCCCCCATAGCTCAGTGGATTAGAGCAATGGCCTCCGAAGCCGTGTGCGTAGGTTCGAGTCCTACTGGGGGCACTCAAGTTAAGTGGAAAAGAAAAACTGAATAATGACTATCAAACAAGGAATTTCGAATGAAAAAGTTGAGATTCAGATTGCTTTTACTTAGGACTTCATTATTCCTTATTCGATATTCAATTAGCGCTAAGATGTTCTCAATAACGATTTTCTAAGATGGTAGACACTTTCAGCAGCGCTCTTTAAAGCCCTCGTAGCTCAGTGGATAGAGCAGTAGTTTCCTAAACTATTGGTCGGAGGTCCGATTCCTCTCGAGGGTACAACTTTCCAAATTTACAGTTTTACTTTCGTAGCTCAATGGATAGAGCAGTAGTTTCCTAATCCCGACTTGTCGGGACGGAGGTCCGATTCCTCTCGAGGGTACAACTTTCCAAATTTACGGTTTTACTTTCGTAGCTCAATGGATAGAGCAGTAGTTTCCTAATCCCGACTTGTCGGGACGGAGGTCCGATTCCTCTCGAGGGTACAACTTTCCAAATTTAC
>Ga0100383_1002863_pt1 | contig 10315 bp, 8 predicted proteins | sample CryGeymeta201507_FD_81565 | JGI IMG/M metagenome (GOLD analysis project Ga0100383, IMG submission 81565) | Groundwater microbial communities from Crystal Geyser aquifers in Utah, USA - Crystal Geyser metaG 2015-07 | ecosystem: Environmental > Aquatic > Deep subsurface > Groundwater | place: USA...
CCTACGTTTCGATCGTGCGCCCGCGCGCCCGCGCGCTTGGGCGCTTCGGCGCCCGCGCGCCAATCACGCGATAGATGGACACATCTTCAGCTGCCTCGCGCGCGAAGGAGTGTCCCGTGACCACTGAAGACCCAAGAGAGCCGCAGGACGAAGAGCTCAGGAGGCGCGTGCACGAGCTGCGGCAGGTCGAGGAGCAACGCTCGCCCGCGTTCGCAGCGATCTGGCAGGCCGCGGCCCGCGCGCCCGCGAGGTCTCGCCTGCGCCTGATTCCGTTCGCCGCCGCTGGGGTCGCTGTCGCGGGCGTGGCTGTCTTGGTCGTGGCCAGCCTCAGCACCCATCCCGCGCCCAGCCAATCCACGCCCAGGCTGGTGAACATCGACTGGAGCGGGCGCGAGCCCCTTGGGTTCCTGCTCGCATCACCGCTTCGGGTCACGCCGAAGAGCCTAGAACCCGATCCCGATCCCTACGCGCTGCACCTGGCCGCCGTGCTGCGCACCGCCGACGAAGGAGCTGCCCAATGAACATCGCCACCGCCTCGAAACTCCGCCTCGGGGTCCTCATCGCGCTGATCGTCGCCGGATGCGCCATGGAGACTCCGCCTGGAGCCAGTCCTCCGCGTGGCTTCGCGCCCACGCCGACCGTTGCGCCGAACTCGACCTCCATCGAGGACCACCTCTTCAAGCCCGGCGACATCCTTGACCGGCAAGAGGCGCTTCATCTCACGGCGGCGCAGCGCGACGCCATCATCACCGATGTCCGGACCACGCAGACCGAGCTGGTCGAGGTGGACGCGCACATGCGCGCGCAGCGCGAGCGCCTCGTCCAACTGCTCGAGCCGACGCGAGTCGATCAGGCCGAAGCCGCGCGCGTGACGGCCGAGCTCGTCCAATCCGAAGGCCGCGGGAAGACGCTCCACCTCGGACTGCTCGTGCGCATCAAGAACAGGCTCACCCCGGAGCAACAAGCGCAGCTCCGATGATGAGAAGCCATGGTGGCGAATCTTGGTCAGCAGTTTCGGTCACCACCAACCACCATGACGGCGTGGACGTAGACGGCCTCGCTGAGTAGCATCTGACCTCTAACCCAGGTTCGTTCGAAGACACACGGAGTGTGGGGAACGTCGAGCGAAGAGAGGAGTGAGCATTGATGCGTGGCAGACAGGTGTGCGTGTGCGTGTGTGTGGTGGTGATCGCAGCGTGCGGATCGACCAGAGAGTCCGAGCCCGCGACGGGACAGCTAGGGCGCTGCATCACAGCTAGTGACGGCTATGCGACATGCGACGAGTACTGCGCGTCGGTTTCCGCGAGTGCTTGCATCGACAACTTCATGGTGGGAATAGACCCCGCTCCAGGCGACGGATGTGCAGTCTCGATCGGCAGCACCAATACGTTGTGGCGCTCAAGTGCATACGTTGGCTGAACAAGAGACTCGACCTGCACGACGAATCGCTCTGGCTTCGTAAGTGGCGCCGACACCGTGTCCAGTTCCTGCGATAGGGCGGCCTTCGAGGCCAGTTCTTTCGGCCCACCACCCGTTGCGATTCGATGCTGTTGCGGACTCTAGACTCGTTTCCGGCAAGCTGTGACTCGCTACCATTCCACCTGATCTCCACCGAGGCCGGCGCGGTCGCCTTGTGGACCGTCGGTGAACCAGGCTCGGACACCTTGATGTTGTCGCGTATCCAGTGCCGCGAGCTCGATGCTCCTACCCTCGGGTTCAGTCGGCAGCCGGCGCGTGTGCGTGGGCATCGCAGCGTGGAACGCGTAGCTCGACGTCGCGGGCTTCGTTTTGTGCGCGCCCGTCGATGGGGCCGGCGCGCAGAGTGATCATGCGATGGACGTCGGCGCAGCCGGGGCGTGAGAGCGTCATGTTCCAGTGCGTCCCGGGTCCCCAGCCGAGGCCGCGTCCTTGGAAGCGGAAGTGGCCTTCTGCGTCCGTCGTCTGGGACTCGGCGACGAAGCTCGCCACCTCGTCGCGCCGGATCACCACGCCGGCTGCGGCGCGACCATTCGCGAGCAGTACGCGGCCCTCGACCAGGAAGCCGTAGGCGGGATCGGCGATGGGCGGTCGCTGGGGCTGGGCCAGCGCAGCGTGCGTGAGCAGGAGCAGGCAGACCGCGGTCGAAGCGAATGTCTTGTGCATGTTCATTGGACGCGCTTCTCCCGAGATCGGTTCAGTGCAGCAACACGCCGGCTGTGGCGAGGAAGGCCCAGACGAGCTGCGCGGTGCAGAAGGCGGTGAGCAGGGCGGGCTCGACGAAGCGGCGGTAGCATGCCACTCGACCCCGGGTCCCCAGCCGAGGCCATGCCTGTCGAAGCGGATCCGCGCCGACCTAACTGGGTCCCGGGCGCCCGACTGCCTCGTCGGCCGGCGTGAGGGGCACGAGCTCGAGAGCCTTGGGTGACGTGGGGCAGGCCGGGATGCACATGCCGCAGCCTACGCAGCGCTGGTCGTCCAGCACGGGGCGCGACGCGGCGAGCTTCAGCGCGTCGAGGCCGTGCGGGCAGAGGCCGATGCAGGCGCCGCACTCGGGTCCGAGGTAGGCGATGCAGACGTCCTCGCGCAGGCGCAAGACGCCCAGGCGCCAGGTCTTCGTCGTCGGCAATGAAAGCGCGCCCTCGGGGCAGGCGCCGGCGCAGGGGAAGCCGTCGCACATGACGCAAGCGTGGACGTCCGGGCGCATCACGGGCGTGTGGGCGTTGATCCCCGCGTCGTGCGTGTAGCGCAGCACCACGCCGTGGGGGCAGGCGTCGACGCACGCGTCGCAGCGCGTGCACAGGGCCTGGAAGAGCGCCTCGCCCACGGCGCCGGGTGGTCGTCGTTGCGCAGGCAGGGTGCGCTCGAGACGCGCCTCGACCACGCGTCCCACGGCGTCCGCGGCGGCGGGTAGGGCGGCGCCGAGCAGACCGCGACGATTGATCGTCCGCGCCATCACATCCTCCCGATGCGCATGTTCATGTCCATGTGCATCAGCGAGAGCCCGGCGATGGAGAGCGCGACCATCATCACGGTCATCGGTACGAGGCTCCGCGTGGCGGCGCGCGAGTCGGCGTAGTGCGCGTGGGCGTAGCGATGGGCCGTGAGCACGCCGAAGACGTGGCCCGCCACGATCAGCGCCACCTGCAGATACCAGATGGCCTCGTTGGCCAGCAGCGGTCCCACATGCATCGCCGCCGTGCCGAGAAAGTTCGATCCATCGCCCATGGGATCGCTGACCATGGGCACGATGTGGCCGCCCTCGCTGAGCAGGTGCATCAGGTTGTGGGCGAGGTGGTAGAAGAGCGCGATCGGCAGCAGCGTCGGCGCGTAGCGATAGAAGATCTCCTTGGACGACACGCCGCTCTTGGCCCACTGCGCGGCGGCGCCGCAACTCAGCCAGTAGAGCAGCACTGGGAAGGCGACCGCGAGCAGCATGCCCACGCTGAAGCTCACGGTGCGGCCGAGACCCAGGTGGACGTCGAGCCACTTCAAGGCGCTCATCTTGCCGGGCGCAAAGCTCTCCCACGCGGGCGTCATGCTCAGGCCGTGGAAGAGAGTGAGCGCCAGCAGGATGATCGCCAGCCAGGCCACGTCGCGACGCACGGGCGCCTTCGGATCGAGCCCGACGCCGAGGCCGCGCAGGTTGATGGCGATGTTCTGCTTCTTGCAGCTCTTGATGCACTCCGTGCACATCGTGCAGTGCGTCGAGTCCTGGATGACCTTGAGCGAGATGCCCGTCGGGCAGGCGTAGCCTTCGCCCGCGCCGTGCAGGCAGTCCTCCGTCTTGCACGACGCGCACACGGAGGCTTTGCGGCCGCGGATCTCCACGGGCGCGAAGTTCGAGTAGGCGCCGCAGATGCGGCCCACGGGGCAGAAGTGGGCGCAGAACCTCTTGCCCTCCCAGAGCAGCGCGGAGAGCACGGCGGCGCCGGCCATGGCGAGGCCCATGTAAGCCGTGGCGCGCGGGTTCGTGGTCACGCCGTAGCCGAGCTCGAGCCAGGTCAGGAGCGCGAAGAGCAGCGTCGCGGGCCAGACGCTCTCCAGCCACTTCGGAAAGGGCAGGTTCAGGGACAGGCCCTCCACCTTCTTGCTGAGGCGAAGGCGAGACACGAGATTCGCCAGGCCATCCCAGGGACAGACGAAGCACCACGCCGAGGCGAGGAAGAGCACGGTGAAGATCAGTCCCGCCCACCACAGGGTCCAGACCGCGACCGGCACGATGTTCGCCACCCGGCTGCCGAAGAGCCCGGCGTAGATCAGCAGGATCAGCAGCACGCTCATGATGAGCTGAGGCACGGCCTGAAACCAGCGACTCTTCACCAGGCGATAGAGCCGACCTCGACCGAGGAGGTCGCGCCCACCCAGCGTGGGCAGGCGGATGACGAAGCGCTCCGTCGCCACGAAGGACGCGGCGATTACGCAGCCAATGCCGAGCAGGAAGAGCCAGATCGGCACGCCGCCCATCACCATCACGGCGCCATCGTCCGTGCGGTAGTGCTGCATTGCGTCCGCTCCCTCGCGGCGCTGCCTGGAGGCGTCGAGCGCGACGTCGTTGGCGCATTGTGCGGGGTCACCGCAGGCGCAGCCCGGCACCTGGGTGTTGTCGGCGACCGGCGCGCTCGGCGAAGCCGTGGCGGGGACGGTCTGCGCGTGAGCCACGAGCTGTGGCGAGAGCAACAGCAAGAGCAGCGCCGCCGCCGTGGCTGGCGCGGACTTCTTGTGCGTTCTCTTCCTGCGTCGCTTCTTGCCGTAGAGCGCGAGGCCGAAGACGAAGAGCACGGGCGTGGCGATGCCGCCGACCAGCCACCAGTCGATCTGATCCGACGCTAGCTCGACGTGGAAGGGCAAGCGCACGTCGCCGTCGGCCATGTGCGCGACGAACTCGTAGTCGCCCGACTCGGGCAAGGTCTCGCGCGTGGAGTACACGCTCTCCTCGTCGACCTGCAGCCGCTCGAAGCTCGAGACGATCTCTCCGTCCTTCACGATGTCCACGTCCAGCGCGCCCATGTAGCCGCGGTCGTCGCGCAGGTCGTAGAGGTAGAGGTAGATCTTCACGTCGTTGGGCGTGTCGGAGTTCCGCCTCTCCATGCCCTGGAAGTTGAAGAGCACGGCGCCGATTTCCCAGTGACCGTCGATGGCGACGTAGTCATCGGTGGGCACCTGCGGGTAGTTGGCGAAGTAGCCGTAGTGCGGCAGCCCCTTGTTGTGGTGCGCGAAGGCGGTGGGCGTGAGCGCCAACGTGGCGAGCAGCACGCTCGTCATGATCGTCAGCCGTCGCACGTTCGCGCGGCTGAGCGTGAGCTTGCGGCCGAGTCGATCCTTCGGGCACGTGGGCACGCAGCGACCACAATTGTCGCAGGCGGGTCGCTGCGTCTCCTCCTTGGGCGAGAGGTGGTAGGGGCAGGTCTGCTGGCAGACGTGGCAACCCTCGGGGCAGGCCTCTTCGCCGCGCTTCACCAGCTTCAACAAGGAGAAGCGGCCCAGCTGTTCAAGCAAGAAGCCCGTTGGGCAGACGTTCTTGCAGAAGAAGCCGGGCGCCAAGAGCGCGTCGAAGACGAAGTAGCCGAGCGCGACGAAGACGAGGCCGAAGCTCGTGCCCGTCGTGATGAAGAGGTAGATCGATGCCGAGATGCTCACGTAGGGCAGGACGAAGAGCCACGCGCCCGTGCTCGCGACGAGCGAAGCGAGCATGCCGCCTACGAGCACGAAGCCACCGAGGCGCACGTCGCTCCTCCACTCCGGCAGTGGGACGCCCAGCTTCAAGAGCCCGCGGCGCATGCCTTGTCCGAGCTCGAAGAAGAGGCGCGCGGGGCAGAGGTGCGAACAGAAGACCTTGCCCAGGACGATGGCGAGGAGCAGCGGCAGAAGCGTCGAGAGCAGCAACGTGAGCGGCAGCCCCGTACCATGCAGAGCGCGTGAGGCGACCAGGATGGGATCCGCAGTATCGAAGCCGAACACGCGACCCGCCTAAGGCATGCCAAGGAACTACAGGCTCGCTTCGGCCGGCTCGCCCAGCATGGAGAGCGCGTCCTCGTTGTACTCGTAGAGAGTGCCCCACACCTCGCCCTCCATCAGCCTCACGAGGCGCGCCTGGTTGTGCGCTAGCTTGAAGTTTCGCCAAGGCTGACCAAAGGCCGTGTACGCGACGAAGGCCAGCACCGAGAACTGAAGCAGGCGCCGCAGCACAAAAGGCAGATGGCGCCGCAGCCTCATGCCTCAGCTCGACGAATGGGCAGCACGCGGATCGCCTGCGGCAGATGCAAGCACGCCTGCTCACACAGTCCACAGCCGACACAACTCTCGAAGTGAACGATCGGCGTCTCGTAGAGGCCCAGCGTCATCGCCTCACCGGCGAGCGGACAGGCGCGATAGCACGCCCCGCAGGTGCGCCCGTGGTAGCTGAAGCACATGTCCTCGTTGACGCGCGCCTTGCCCATGGACACCGACGCCAACCAGCCCACGCGCGTCACCTCGAAGGGCTTCAGCGCGCCGGTCGGGCAGGCGTCAGCGCATTGTCCGCACAGGATGCAGCCTCGCTCGCGCGCCTTGAGGTAGGGCGTGAAGGCTTGATCCAGGCCCGCCTCGAGGCCGTAGAATTTGATGCAGTCGTTGGGGCAGGCGTCGGCACACTTGAAGCAGCTCACGCACGCATCCTGAAACGCCGCCTCAGGCAGCGCGCCCGGGGGTCGCAAGCGAACACCCGGCAACACGCGACGGAAGCGGCGCAGCAGGAAGGCCACGACGGGCATGGCGAGGACTACCAGCAAGCCGAAGAAGGTTCGCCTCTTCAGCTTGCTGCCGGTCTCCTCCTCGCGTGTCCTGCCCGTGGCCACGCGCGGCTCCCTTACTCGCGCCCCGCGCGCGTCACGTGATGCGCTCGATGCGTGCCGCCAGCTTCTTGAAGTCCACCTGGCCGCTGACCGGGTCGAAGGCTCGATGACTGACGGCGTTGACCAGCCACTTGTTCTCGGCGGGATCGGCCGAGTCGGCCACGGAGAGGTTCCACGGGCTGAAGAGATAGCCCCGCGGCACCGTGTTGCGTGCCGGCTTCACCACCGAGTCGAGCCCGATCGAGACGCGCGCCTGGTACTCACCCCGACGGGTGACGAGTCGAACCCAGTCGCCATCGTGCACGCCGAGGTCGCTCGCGTCCTCCGGATGCATCTCCACGTACATCTCTGGGACCAGTCGACGCGTCGTGCCCGCACGGATCGTCTTGGAGGTGTGGAAGTGCTCGTAGACCACGCCGAGTCCGAGCCAGTAGGGGTACTTGCCCTCCGGCGTCTCCTCGATCGTGTGTCCGAGTGCGTCGAAGTCCGGCAGCTCAGGCGTGAGGCCGGCGTCGCGGGCGCGCACCAGCACGTCCATGTGGTCTGAGATATAGTAGCCCTCTTCCGTGCCGGCGCGACTCATCTCTGCGGTGATCTCCGCGCGATGCGTGTAGTCCTGCTCGCACAGATGGATGTGGAGTTTGCCGTCTGGCGTTCGAAAATCGCCGTAGGGGCGCCCCTCCCAGTGCTCCTGACCCATGTAGCGTCGCGGAGTGCCGCCCGCCTTGGCGATCTCGTAGGTCGGCGCGGGCCATAGGATGCCCTTGTGCTGACGGATCTGATCATAGAGGGAGGTTCCGTCCCGCTCTTCGACCTCGAGCATGCCGCTGATGTCCGAGTCCGAACCGCGCGAGGCGCGCACCATGTCGCGGAAGATCTCCTCCGGATCGTAGAAGCCGTTCGCCTTGCGCTGGTAGGGAAAGATGGCGTTGCCATCAAGTCCGAGCGCGTTGGCGATGGCGATGCCCTTGTCGATCACCATGTCGATGTCAGGCCGCGTGCCGGCTACCGGGTTCGCCGTGCCATCGCAGACGTAGAAGCGACGCTCCGATTGGATGTACGTGCCGCCGACCCACTCGCCCCAAGTCGCGGCCGGCAGGATGACGTCCGCGTACAGGTTGTTGGGGGCGTGGCGGTAGATCTCCTGCGCGACCGTGAAGCACTTGGTGAGTGCCGGGCGCACGAGGTGGTTCTGATCGGGAAGATCGATGTGTGTGGCGTAGATCAAGAACATGGCCTTGACCTCGTCCTTGAGCGCGCGCTCCATCATGCCGATGGCCATGCCCGTGTTGGAGAGGCCGGCGACCTCCGCCAAACGCTCCGGCGGCACACGCCACGCCTCGGCGATGTGGTTGCGCCACTCGGCGTTGCCCATGCCCTGATTGAAGGGCAGGCGACCGGTGAGACCACCTGTGAGGCGCTCGCCCATGGCGTTCGGCTGACCTGTCATGGAGAAGGGTCCGCAGCCGGGGCGCCCGATGTTGCCCGAGAGCGCCATCAGGTTGATCAGGCTGACGGTGTTGTTCTGGCCGTGGATGTGCTGGTTGTAGCCAATGCCCCAGAAGGAGAGGACGCCGCCGTGGCCGCGCCGCTTGCCGGCGATCGACGCCTCGGCCCACTTGGCCGCCACTTCGCGGATCTTGGCAGGCTCGATCATCGTGATCGGCTGCAGCTGCTCCGGCGAGCAACGCGTGCGGACAGCCTCGATGTACTCCTCGGAGCCCGTCGTGTGATCGCGCAGGAAGTCCAGGTCGCAGGCCTCGGGATGATCCGCGAGCAAGACGTGCGCGATGGCGTTGTGGATCGAGATGTCGCCGTTGATGGTGGAGAAGTGGTACGAGTTCTCGGCGTTGATGCCTTCGTAGCCCTGCACCGTGCCCGTGCGCCGCGGATCGACGACGAGCGTGGGGATGCCGTGCTGAGACTTGTGGTCGGCGATACGCCAGAACACGATCGGGTGGGAGCCGCGGCAGTTGTGACCCCAGTGGGTCACCATGTCGGCCATCTCGATGTCTTCGTAGGCCGTGGGCGGCGTGTCGCTGCCGAGGCTCTTGAAGTAGCCGGTCACCGCCGAGGTCATGCACATGCGCGCGTTGGCCTCGATGGTGTTGGAGCCGAGCACGCCCTTCATGAAGAGGTTCTCGAGCCACTGTCCCTCGACGGGCAGCTGGCCTGAGCCGTAGAGGCCAACCGCGTTGCCGCCGTCACGCTGCACGATGCCGACGATCTGACGCGTGATCAGCTCCTCCGCCTCCTCCCACGTCGCCTCGCGGAAGAGGTTGTCGTCGAAGCGACCCTTGGTCGCGCTGACGTGGCCTGCCAAGGGGTCCGTCATGTCCTTGCGGATCAGGGGCTTGGTCAGGCGATCGACGTAGATCGCTTCAGCGCTCGTGAGGCCCTTGATGCACTGCAGGCCGCGATTGGTCGGATGCGCGGGGTCCGGCTTCATGCCCACGATGCGCCCGTTCTCGGTTTGGATGAGTGTGCCGCAGCCGACGCCGCAGTACGGGCAGGCCGACGGGATGTCGTTCGGCACGTCGTCGCGTGCGGGCGGCGCCACGTCTATCGTCTGCTCGTGACGCGCTGCGTGGGGCGCCGTGGTGTTGTCATTGCTCGCCTGCTGCCCCGAGTCGTTGCAACTCCCGCAGCCGACCGCGAGCGCGCTCCCCGTCACCGCTGCGCCCTTGAGGAACGTACGCCGCCGGAAGCCGTTGGCAGGCGGATTCTCAGGCATCTCGCTCAGCAGTTCCTCGCTCTTCATCTCGAGCATGCGGTCACCCCGCTCCTTGTTTTCGTTGTCCATCTTCGCCTCCTACCAAGCTTCTCGGCGCATATACGCGATGACGTTTTCGATCTGCTCGTCCGTGAGATTGGCCACCGCGATCTCGTCGCCGTTGGCGAACCCGCGCATGCGTGTGTTGCTCTTGCCGTTCTTGGCGATGTAGCGGAGGTAGCCGTTGGTCGCCGTGCTCAAGAAGGCGTGGCGCCCGATGCCCGTGCCGTTCGCGGTCTCCTGGTAGCCCGCGCCCGTCCGCCCGTGGCAGGCCGCGCAGATGGCACCGAAGATCTCTTCCCCTGCGTCCGCGTCGCCGTGCAGCGGACCTTCGTTCAGCTCCGCCGCCGGTGCGTCGGACCACGAGCGCACATAGGCGATGACCTGCTTGATCTCGTGGTCGCTCATGGACGCGCCCCACGGGATCATGGTCGTGCCCTCGCGGCCGTTCTTGATCGTGTTGAACAAGAACTCGTCGCTCGCGGCTGACAGGAAGGTCGCGCTGTTCAGGTGTGGGCCGATGCCCTGCTTGCCCCCGCCGTTCTCACCGTGGCAGCCCTGGCAGCGTACGAAGATCGCCTGCCCGGCCGTGACCATGTCAGGCGTGATGTCGATGGTGCGCAGCGCGGCCGCGGGAGTCGGTGCCGTGTGCCCGTCCCCTGTGGCTTCCGTGGAGGCGCCTTCTGTCCCCTCCGTGCCGCGCTCTTGTCCGCAAGCACCCAACGCCATGGCC
>Ga0100383_1002897_pt1 | contig 10234 bp, 9 predicted proteins | sample CryGeymeta201507_FD_81565 | JGI IMG/M metagenome (GOLD analysis project Ga0100383, IMG submission 81565) | Groundwater microbial communities from Crystal Geyser aquifers in Utah, USA - Crystal Geyser metaG 2015-07 | ecosystem: Environmental > Aquatic > Deep subsurface > Groundwater | place: USA...
ATGCCCTGCGAGTGTACGTAGCCGGGAGAACCTGTTCAGGCCTGCAATACGGCATGTCGCTGGACAACAAGCCTGGCGAGACGGACACAACCTTCGAGACAGAAGGGATTAAGGTTCTGGTGGACAATCTCTCTATCCAGTACATGCGCGGTGCGACAATAAACTTCATGAATAACGAGCGCGGAAAAGGTTTCATCGTCGAAAATCCAAACGTTTTACCTGCCTGCGATTGCAGCAGCGGTGCCTGTAATTCGTAAACCAACCAGAAGAGGCCGGAACATCTCCGGCCTCTTCGTTTTATAACGACCAATCACCGTCCACGCAAGAAGGCAATGAAAGCGCCAAAGATGCCGATGAACGCCAAACCGAAAATAACCAGTCCCATCGGTACGCTCGTTCCGCCGCTGTTCACTGGAGAGAAAGTCGGGTAGACCAGCGCGGCTGGCGGCGTGAAAGTGGGAAGGCGGGTCGGCGTGGATGGGATCGAGAATGCGGCCACCCAAGTCGGGTCAATGGTCGGGGTTGTGCGCGGCGTGGCGGTCGGCGGCGGCTCGATGATCGGCAAGAAGCCCGGCGAAAGGCCCACTAACGGCGCATACACCCATCCCACGCCTCCCGGAACGCCTGGATAAGCGATCTGGATCCAATCCCCGCCAGCCGTGCGGCCCAGGGCCGGAGCCTGTTCGCCGGGCAGCAAAACGCCGATAGCAAGATAGTAGACCGAATGAGGCCCGGCGCGGACGTTGATCTGTTCGGGGTACGTTACCGTGATCTTCGGCCCGGAGGGTGTCCCCGTCACGGTCGGCACGGAGCCGGTCGGCTGCTGCGCGGCAGCCGGCATGGATCCCGGCGCGAGGAAAAACAAACCGGCAGCGCCGGCAAGGATCGTAAGAACCAGGAAGAGTTTTGTCCAGGAACGCATGAATAGAAACTTTCTGCTGTTATAATTCGTACATCCTATCAGGCTGCTCGATCCAACTATGGCAGCCCTTAGGCTACCACTATCAAAAATCGCAAAACGATTATAATCTAAAAAACCTATGGAACAACGCGTCTTTCACGGAAATATCACACCGGCGGATGTCGCCCAGGCGCTGCTGGCAGAGTTCAACCAGGGCAACCTGCGCGCACAGGTTCTCGGCGAAAGCAGCCATCTCACCGTGCAAATCGCCACCAGCCAGTGGTCTCGCTCCGGCGGACAAACGGCGCTGGCTGTGGAAATTCAGAAGATCGAAGACGGCGTGACGGTGCAGATCGGCCAGCAGCAATGGATGGGCGTGGCTGCCAGCCTGGGACAATCCGCCATCGCCGCGCTCATGAACCCCCTGAACCTGCTGGGCCGGCTGGACGACATCGCCCAAGACATCCAAAACCTGCAATTGAACGAGAAGGTCTGGGCGACCATCGCCAGGGAAGTTCAAGCCAAAGGCGCAAGTCACCAGTTATCCGAGAGATTGAGCCGCCTGACCTGCGAGTATTGCGGGGCGGCCAACCCGGTCGGGGAGGCAACCTGCGCGGCCTGTGGCGCGCCGTTGGGAGCGGTTCAGCCCAGAACATGCGCGAAATGTGGCTATGTTCTTACGTACGGGGAAAAATTCTGCCCGAATTGCGGGCAGCAGCAGTAGTCAGTCATCAGTTATCAGTGACCAGTGACCAGTGTTCAGTAAGCACTGGTCACTTTGCTTGATAAACCTGCGGGTTCACACAATACGGCAACCTGCGCCCTTCGAGGCCGGCGAGCAGGTTTTCGCAGGCCATTTCGGCCATGCGCTTGCGCGTGCCGCGCGTCGCGGAGCCGATGTGGGGAACGATCAGGCAATTCGGCAGCGAATACAGCGGATGATTGGGGGGCAGCGGCTCCGGGTCGGTGACATCCAGCGCGGCGGCCGCGATGCGACCCTCGGCCAGGGCGCGCGTCAGCGCGGCGGTATCCAAGATCGGGCCGCGCGCCGCGTTGACCAAAATCGCGGTCGGCTTCATCTCTCGTAAAACAGTCTCGTTGATCAAGCCACGCGTCTCGGAGGTCAATGGGCAGTGCAGGCTGACGAAATCACTCTGCCGGATCAATTCATCGAGTGACAGAAACGTTGCCCCGAGCGCCGCTTCGACATCCGGACAAGAGGCGGTATCAGTGTACACCAGCCGCAGGCCAAAGCCGCGCGCCCGTTCGGCCACGGCGCGGCCGATTTTGCCCATGCCAATGATACCCAGCGTTGCCCCGCGCAGGTCCGCGCCCAGCCAGCCGGTCGGCGACCAGGTTTTCCAGCGACCGGCGCGCGCATCCTGAGCGGATTCGGGCAGCCGCCGCGCCGCAGCCAACAGGAGCGTCATCGTCAGGTCGGCAGTGGCGTCGGTCAGCACGCCGGGCGTGTTCCCGACCGGGATGCCGCGTGCCGTGCAGGCCGCCACGTCAACATTATCCACGCCGGCGGCCATGTTGCTGACGACGCGCAGTTTGGGCATACGCTCCAGAAGTTCCTCACGCACCGGAATGGTCAGCAGGCAGAACAATCCCTCGGCTTCGCCGAGGAGGTCCGCCAATTCTGGAGCAAGTTGCGTGGCATTCTCCGGCCCTGCAACGGCACGGACTTTGCCTCGAAGGGAGGCTATCCAATCCTCAGGGAGGGTGTGCGTGATAAGGACAAGCGGTTCCAAAAGAAGCTCAATTTTCAAACTGCCTCGTTATCTCGGATGGCGTTTTGTATGTTCTCAACCTCAAGCTATTACTCACCACGAAAATACTACTGAACGCCATCGCGCCAGCCGCGATCATGGGGTTCAAGAAACCTGCCGCCGCAGCCGGGATCAAGATCACGTTGTAGAAAAACGCCCAGAACAGGTTCTGCTTGATCGTGCCGAGCGTCTTGCGCGAGAGCGAGATCGCCCGCGCCACGCCGCGCAAATCGCCGCTGATGAGCGTGACCGGGGCAGCCGCCATGGCCACATCGGTACCCGTCCCAATCGCGATTCCAACATCTGCTTGAGCCAGCGCCGGGGCATCGTTGACGCCATCGCCGACCATGGCCACTACGTCAAAGGTCGAACGTCGAAGGTCGGGAGACTTTTGACCCTTCGACAGGTTCAGGGCAGGCTTTTCAACCTTTGACTGCAATCTTTTGACCTCCGCCGCTTTCCCTTCCGGCAATACTTCAGCCAGAACAATGTCAATCCCAACTTGCTTCGCGATGGCCGCGGCGGTCTTGCGATTGTCGCCGGTCAGCATGGCAACTTTCAAGCCCATGCGATGCAGTTCAGCGATGGCCTCCTGTGAGCCGTCCTTGACCGTATCGGCGACGGCGATGACGCCGCGCACCGCGCCATCCACGGCCACCAGCATGGCTGTTTTGGCCTCGGATTGCAGGCGTTCGACTTCACCCCTCAGGAACCCGTTTTCTTCGAGAAAACGGGTTCCTGCGATTCTTTCCATCATGCGCAGGTTGCCCACCGCAACCGCGTGACCCTCTACTTCCGCTTCGACGCCGTTCCCGGCCTCGGCTTTGAATCCGCCCGGTTCGACGAGCAGCAGGCCGCGCGTCGTGGCTTCCGCCCAGATGGCTTCGCCCAGGGGATGCTCGCTCCCCTTCTCCACCGAAGCCGCCAGCCGTAGCAACTCGTCCGCAGTCAGAGAATAGAGATTAGAGACTAGAGATTGGTCTTGACTACTCTCTACTCTCGACTCTCTAATAACTATGTCCGTAACCGCCGGCTGCCCCTTCGTGATTGTGCCGGTCTTATCCAGCACCACCACCGAGACGCGCCCGGCGCGCTCCAGCGCTTCACTGCTGCGGAAGAGAATCCCCAACTCCGCGCCTTTGCCCGTCCCGACCATGACCGCCGTCGGCGTGGCCAAACCCATCGCGCACGGGCAGGCGATGACCAGCACCGCCACCATGTTGATGAGCGCCCGCGTGAACGCGGTCGTGTCCGCGTTGACGGGCAGGGCCGGGCCGAGGAAATACCAGCCTGCGAAAGTCAGCAGCGCCAGGGCGATCACCGCCGGGACGAACCACGCCGAGACCTGGTCAGCCAGCTTCTGGATGGGCGCTTTGCTGCCCTGGGCTTCCTCCACCAGACGAACGATCTGCGCCAGCGCGGTCTCTTTGCCGACTTTGGTGGCCTCGAACTTGAGCAGCCCCAGCTTGTTGAGCGTCGCGCCGATGAGCGGGTCGCCGGGACCTTTCTCGACCGGCAGCGACTCGCCGGTCAACATGGATTCGTCCACCGCCGAACGTCCGTCCACGACCACGCCGTCCACCGGGATTTTCTCGCCGGGGCGGACAAGCACGAGGTCCCCGACGCGCACCTCGTCCACCGGCACTTCCAATTCCACACCCTCACGCACGATGCGGGCGGTCTTGGCGCGCAGGCCCATCAGTTTCTTGATGGCCTCGGACGTGCGTCCCTTCGCCCGCGCTTCCAAGAACTTGCCCAGCCGGATGAGTGTGATGATGACCGCCGCGGTCTCGAAATAGACGTGCCCCGACAGCAACTCCAGCATCACCACGATGGAGTAGACATACGCCACCGACGAACCCATGGCGATGAGCACGTCCATGTTGGCCGAGCCGTTGCGCAGCGCCTTGTACGCGCCGGCGTAATACTGCCCGCCGACGTAAAACTGCACCGGCGTCGCCAGGGCAAACATCAACAGGATCGGCCACGCCTGCTCCATCCACATCATCGGCAGGATGCGGAAATCCAGTCCCATCGAGAACAGGAACAGCGGGACGGTGAAAATCAGCCCGGTGATGAGCAGACGTTTCTGCTGGCGGATCTCGGCCTCGCGCGCTTTCTCTTCCGCGTCTTCGGCCTCGCCGCCCATCTCCACCGCTTCGAAACCGGACCGGGCAACTGCCGCCCTTATCTCAGCCTGACTCACCACCGTCGGCACGTACTTGACGCGGGCGTGCTCAGTAGTAATGCTGACCTGGGCCTCCAATACGCCTTCCAGTTTCGCCAGCGTCTTTTCGAGACGGCGGGCGTCGTTGTCGTCGGCGAGGCGCTTGATGACCAGGTCCGCCTCGCCGGCCGCCACGCCATAACCGGCGCGTTCGACGCGGCCGATCAAGTCACCCAGCCCGACGGCTTGCGGGTCGAATTCTACAGTAGCCCGCTCCGAGGACAGGTTGACGACAGCCGACCCAACACCTTCGAGTTTCTTGAGACTGCGCTCGACGGTGGCAACGCAGTTGGCGCAGGTCATGCCGGTGATGGGGAGGGTTAATTGTTTGGCTTCTGTCATTTTGAGTTTCGGGTCTAAGGGTACAGGTCGAAAGTCGAAGGTCAAAGGTCAATCATTCTGACAGTCTGACCTTCAACCCTTCGACAATGCTTCGGCAAGCTCAGCACACCGGCTCAGGGCAGGCCCTTTGACTTTCAACTATTATTTACGCCGCGACCGGGTAATTGATTTCCGCCATCAACGCCTTGATCTTCGCCTCGTCCGCCGGGACGTCGAAGACGATCTCGACCTTCTTGCTGGCCGCGTCCGCCTTGACGGAATTCACACCCGCCAGTTCCGAGACTTCGGTCTGGATGGTGTGCACGCAGTGCATGCAGGAAATGTTGGGGACAGAATAAGTTACTGTTTGCATGAGAAACTCCTTTTGGGAAAAGTTTACACTTTATTCGCCATCTCAAACACCTCGCCGATTTCCTTCAGCACCCGCTCGCGCTCGCTTGGGTCCTCCCCGCGGATGGCGGTCGTCACGCACGAATTCAGGTGATTCTCCAGGATGGCTGTGCTGACCTTGTTCAGCGCGGCCTGTACCGCCTGGATCTGGCGGATGATGTCAATGCAGTAAGCATCTTCCTCCACCATGCGGGTCACGCCGCGCATGTGCCCCTCGATGATCTTCAGCCTTTTCAGCGTTTCTTCATTTCTCATGGCGACAATCCTTTTCTCGTCGCAATCCCCCCCAGGGGGGTGGGGTAGCGCATATTATTACCGATTATATCCAATTTGTCAAGGTGAAACGTGGAATTGTATGCCCTCGTAGTCTCTCCGTGTTACAATCCATACAAACCGGAGGATAAGCTACGTCACACAAAGCGCACTTTTTCATTTCCGAAGGAGCCGGTGGAAAGACGAGCCACGATTTCAGCGCCTCCGAAGTCATCCGGGAATTCTTCAGCCAGCACCCCAAGCCATGATTGACGCTTCTCGGCTGATCTTCATCCACGGCTCCGAAAGCAACAGCCAGACCTACAAGGCGACCCTCTTGCGCGGCCTTTTCCCCGGCATGGTCACGCCGGATTTCACCGGCAGCCTGTCCGAGCGGATGGCGCAACTGGAGGCCATTCTTGGCGATCAAACCGGCTGGACGATCATCGGCTCCAGCCTGGGCGGGTTGATGGCCGCGCTCTTTGCGACGCAGGCGCCAGGTCAGGTGCGGAAACTGGCGCTGCTCGCCCCGGCGCTGACCCTGCCCGAATTCGCCGAAATCCCGCCAGCATCCATTGATGTTCCCACGCTCATCATCCAGGGCACGCGGGATGAGCTAATCCCGCTGGAGGCGTCGCGGGGCATCGCTGAAAAAGTCTTCACGAACCTGACCTACCTCGTCGTGGACGACGATCACCGCCTGCACAAGACGGCGGAAGAGATGGATTGGCAAACTCTTCTAGAATAACCTGTGATCATTCCCCCGGACTTCCTCGAACAGCCATGAGTTGCAGTCGAATGTCGAATGTCAAAGGTTAAAGGTCAAAGGTCAAACGTCTGACGTTCGACGTTCGACGTTCGACATTCAGTGCAGGCTGTTCTTTTTCATCCCCCCGCCAGCCGGAGCAGCGCCTCCGGCACCCAGAAGCCCCCATAACCGAACATCAGCAGCGTCAAAGAGGCTGCCAGGAGTACAATGCCGGCCGCGATCAGGACACGGTCGCGGCGCTGGTAATGCAATTCCTCCAGCCAGGTGCGTGGGCCGACGCCGAAGGCGCGCAGGTCCATGGCGTCAATGATATCTTCCGAGCCGATGATGGCGTGGATGGTCACCGGGACGATCAGGGGGCCGAGCTTGCGCACCTGTTCAATGATGCCCCCGCTGATCTTTTCAAGCTCGTAGCCACGCGCCCGCTGCGCGTCCATCGTCAGTTGGAAATCACGCCCAAAGGTCGGGATGAAGCGCATGGTCAAATCCATGGCGTAAGCTATCTTGTCGGGGAAGCCCAGCCCGCGGAAAGTCACGCCGTACAACGAGGGATTGAGCGTGTAGGGGATCAGGATGGTCATGATGGCGATGCTGAAGACACGCGCCAACTGGCTGACGGCGAAGAAAGAGCGCTCGACCGTGATCGTCAACGTGGGACGCCAGCCAAAAATCATAAATGGCGCAGCCAGTTTGTTGATCAGATGCTCAACTTTGTAGGCTTCCTCCCCTCCCCGTCCAGTAAGGAAAGTCAGGAAAGTATAAATGACGATAAAGCCGCCGATGAACAGGAAGGGACGGCGCATCTCCCTCCACGTCACGCCGGAGGTTAGTAAAGAGAACAGGGCAATCGCAAAGAAAACGGCGAGGAAGCGGACATCCCAGAAAAACAGCGTCCCCGCCAGGAAACAGGCGTAGAAAATCATCCAGGCGCGCGGGTCGAACCATTGGATGAACGACTTGCGCGTGCGGTAACGCCAGGTGACGAGCATAGGGAAGAGAGTAGAGAGTGGAGAGTGGAGAGAGGAGAGAGGAGAGTAGAGAGACTGGTACGACTCTCTACTCTCTGCTCTCTAATAACTATCTCCCGGATTGCTTCTGCACAGCCCGGTAAGCCACCACCAGCAGCGGGACGAGGATGGCGATGAAGATCAGGTTCGGGCCGGCGGCCGGCAGGAACTCACCCACAATCGCCGAGGGCAGCGAATAGCCGTTGATCCAGATATCGGAGAGAGCGGCGAAGCCAATGCCCAGGATGTTGCCGAGCATGCCCCAGGTCACGGACGCGGCGAGATCCAAATCCTTGCCGAAGGCGAAGCGCACGATCAACACCAGCGCGAAGCCAACTAGCAAGGAAATACCGGCGAAGATCGAGATCGGCGCATCGCCGAAGACGTTATTGGGCACGTCAAAGAACATCATATTCGGCAGCGTGCGGTTGATGAAATAGATCACCAGCGCGATCAAGGTCAACACGCCGCCTGCGCCCAGGACGCTATCCAGGCTCTTCTTGCGATCCTTGAACAGCAGCGGCAGGCCGGCGATGAAGCCGATCAGGCCGTTGGCGATGCTCCACTGCGGATACAGGCCGAAACCGGTCAGGGCATCGCCGAACATGTTGCCAACCGCGCCGGAGAAGAAGCCGACGATGGGGCCGAAGGCATAGCCGAAGAATACCGGGATGGCGATTGCCGGGCGCAGCGCCACCTGGCTGATGGATGGCACGAAAAACACCGTGCCGTTGAACAGCCACGAAAAGACCGCGTACAGCGCCGCGCCGATAGCCATCCAGACCACCTGGCGGGTGCCGACTTCCCAGGCCGGGCTGTCCTTTGTGCCGTAATAAACGCCCAGCGCGATCAACAGGCCGACAATCACGAAGGCAAAGCGCAGCATCGGATTCTCGCCGGTCATCAGGCGTTCGACGCCCATCACGTTGCCGCCGATGTAAACCAGCAGCAGGAAGATCGCCAGGATGACTACCAGGGCGATGATGACACCAACAAGTTTGTTTTTCATTATCATTCTCCTCTTCAAATATGCGCCAGCGCCTCGGCCCTCAGGAATTGATGTGTCTGCGGATATTTCCGCAGATTGACATCCAGCAGTGACGTGGGCACGAGACGGCAGGCTTTTAATCGCTCGAAGTCGCTCAGCACCTCCTGCGGCGAGCCATCCGCCACCAACCCCCCATCGGCCATCAAAAGCACCCGGTTGGCATAGATGACCGCCAGGTCAATATCGTGCGTGATGAACAGGATGGCCTCGAAGCCGGGCATCTGTAAGATCGCATCCATGAAGTTGATGTAGTTGAAATAGTCCTGCCCGGCAGTCGGCTCGTCCATGATCAAGATGCGGGAACGCATGGCCAGGATGGCCGCAATGCTGACGCGCTTCTGCTGGCCGAATGAAAGCGCCAGCGGTGGATCTTTCTCGTTATCGGTCAGGTTTACGATCTGTAGCGCCTCTTTCACCTCCTTTTCGATCTGGTCTTTGGGATGTTTGAGATTCTTCGGCCCGAACGCCAACTCCTCGTGAACGGTTGGGGCAAAGAGCATGTGGCTCGGGCTTTGGAACACGTAGCCGAGCGTGCTGGCAATCTGGGCGACGCTGGCATCCTTCGTATCGCGGCCGTCCACCAGCACGCGGCCGGACTTGGGTTTGAGCAGGCCAATGGCGTGCTTGACGAAGGTCGTCTTGCCGGCCCCGTTCGGCCCCAGGACAGCGATCACGTCGCCGCGCTTGATTTCCAGGTTGATGCCGTGCAGGACTTCTGTACCGGCTTCGTAATCGAAAGCGACCGACTCGAAACGAACAATCGGCTCTTTCCCGGACCCTGGGCCGGCTGCCCCTGCGTTGAGCGTAGTCGAAACGCCTGGGAGGATGTTCAACGCCGCTGGAGGCGGGTCCGCTTTGGCGCGCAGCATGATGACCTCGGCCGGCAGCTTGACTTCGTGATAGTTGACCACCTTCCCCAGCCCATCCAGAGGCCCCAGATAGCGCACGTCGCCCTCGGTCATGAACATCACCCGGTCAGGCCGGATACCCAGCACGTCCTCGACGCGGTGCTCGACCATCAGCACGGTCATGCCCTCATCGGCCAGGCGGCGCACCATATCCAGCGTATCCCAGGCGCTGGCCGGGTCGAGACTGGCGAGCGGCTCATCCAGCAGCAGGATGCTCGGACGCATGGCCAGCACCCCGGCGAGGGCTACTTTCTGCTTTTCGCCGCCGGAGAGGTGGAAAGTCTCACGGCCACGCAGAGGAGAAATCTTCAAGTAGGCCAGCGCCTTGTCAACCCGCTGGATGATCTCGTGGCGCGCCATGCCCAGATTCTCGAGGCCAAAAGCGACCTCGTTGAGCACCTTTGTACCCAGGATCTGGCGTTCCGGATCCTGAAGAACGGTGCCGACCTTCTGGGAAATTTTCGCCAGCGACCAGTCAGCAGTATCCTCTCCGTACAATAAAACCCGGCCAGTCCTTTCGCCCTTATACGAGCGTGGGATCAGGCCATTGATACAGCGAACGAGCGTCGTCTTGCCGCAGCCGCTGGCCCCGGCGATCAGCAGGATTTCACCCGCGCC
>Ga0100383_1002908_pt1 | contig 10209 bp, 9 predicted proteins | sample CryGeymeta201507_FD_81565 | JGI IMG/M metagenome (GOLD analysis project Ga0100383, IMG submission 81565) | Groundwater microbial communities from Crystal Geyser aquifers in Utah, USA - Crystal Geyser metaG 2015-07 | ecosystem: Environmental > Aquatic > Deep subsurface > Groundwater | place: USA...
GTTTCTTATGAAGTGTCGATGGGTTTGATTATCGTTTGTGTGTTGTTATGTACGGGCACGCAAAATTTACAAGGGATTGTTGAGGCGGATCGTCCAGTGTGGATGCAGATCCTTTTGTTTCCCATGTTGATTGTGTTTCTTGTGTCAATCTTGGCGGAGACGAATCGCGCGCCGTTCGATTTGCCGGAAGGGGAGTCGGAGATTACCGGTGGTTTCATGGTTGAATACTCGGCTATGACTTATGCTCTGTTTTTCCTTGGTGAATATTCGGCGATGATTTTGATGTCGGCGATGACGAATATTCTGTTCCTTGGGGCTTGGTTGCCGCCATTCGGGATTGAGGCGTTGGCATTTGTGCCGGGCATTATCTGGTTTGCGATCAAGACATTGCTTGTCATGTTTGTGTTTATTTGGGCGCGGGCGACATTGCCGCGTTTCCGGTATGACCAATTGATGCGTTTGGGATGGAAGGTTTTCTTGCCGTTGACGTTGTTTTGGGTCGTTTTGACGGCTGGTATTTTAATTACGTTTGATGCGTTGCCGTCTTAAAATTAAGGATTAGAAAAGTGAATAGATTTTTACAGTCATTTTTGTTGGTGGAGATTGTTAAGGGGTTTGCCTTAACCTTGAAATACATGTTCTTCATGCCGCGCGTTACGATTAATTACCCGCATGAGAAGGGACCAATTAGCCCTCGTTTCCGCGGTGAGCATGCGCTGCGTCGTTATCCCAATGGTGAGGAGCGCTGTATTGCGTGTAAATTATGTGAGGCGATTTGTCCTGCTCTTGCGATCACGATTGAGGCCGAGCCGCGTGAAGATGGGTCACGCCGTACGACTCGCTATGATATTGACATGACAAAATGTATTTACTGTGGGCTTTGTGAAGAGGCTTGTCCTGTTGATGCGATTGTCGAGGGGCCGAATTTCGAATTTTCTACGGAGACGCGTGAAGAGTTGTTTTATAATAAAGACAAATTACTCGCCAACGGTGATCGTTGGGAAGCGCAAATTGCGTCTAATCTTTTGGCCGATGCACCATATCGCTAATTCATGCGTCTGATTGTTTTATCATCTAAATATTATCTTTCCGATGTATGCAGACAATATGCGATATGATCGCTTCTGACACTCATGTTCAGCAAAAACTGAAATCCGTTAAAACGGGAGATGTTGTTCATATTGTCGGGTATTTGACCAATATTCATAGAAATGACGGGTGGCGATGGCGCAGTTCTACATCGTGTAGTGATTCAGGTTTTGGTACATGTGAATTAGTTTATGTTAAGGACATTAAAATAATTAAACATTAAAGCCATTTTTTCCATTTCGACTCTTGCGAAGCGAGGCTTAAAGGACTAAAACGAAAAGAAAAACAGAGACTTCTTTTCATGATCATCTCAGCATTAGCTTTTTATTTCTTTGCAGGCATTTTGGTATTGTCGTCGGTCCTTGTGATTACGGCAAAAAATCCGGTGCATTCTGTCTTGTTTTTGATTCTTGCTTTTTTTAACTCTGCAGGGCTTTTCATTTTGCTTGGGGCGGAGTTTGTCGGGATGATTATGGTGATTGTTTATGTTGGCGCGGTTGCCGTCTTGTTCCTTTTTGTTGTGATGATGCTTGATATTTCTTTTGCGGATCTTCGCAAGGGCGCGATGCAATATGTGCCGATTGGGCTTATTATCGGTGCGGTATTATTGTTTGAATTGATTGCCGTGTTCGGTACTTGGAGCATGAGTGACGATAAGCTGGCGAATTTGGCTGCGCCTAGCCCGGGTGAGAGTGTTTCTAACACGCAGGCGCTCGGTAAGATTATTTATACGGATTATGTGTTGGCGTTTCAGGGCGCGGGATTGATTTTGTTTGTTGCGATGGTAGGCGCCATTGTTTTAACGCATCGCCGTCGTCCTGGTGTGCGCCGTCAAAGCGTTGCGGAGCAGCATGCGCGTAAGCCTGAAGACGTTCTGAAGGTTCAAAAGGTAACGCCGGGGACAGGGGTGTAGATTATGGATTTATTGACTGAAATAGGGCTGGCTCATTACCTCACGCTTGCGGGTATCTTGTTTACGATTGGCGTATTTGGGATGTTTTTAAATCGCAAAAACGTAATCGTTATTTTGATGTCTGTTGAGCTTATGTTGCTTGCCGTGAATATTAATTTTGTGGCCTTTTCTGCGTATCTTGGTGATTTGGTGGGGCAGGTTTTTACAATGTTTATTTTGACGGTTGCGGCAGCGGAAGCGGCGATTGGTTTGGCTATATTGGTGGTGTTCTTTAGGAATAAAGGCACGATTGCGGTTGAAGAAATCGCGGATATGAAGGGGTAGAGACTAGAAATGGAATTGATTGCTGTCTTTTTACCTTTGGTTGCGTTTTTAATTGCTGGATTATTCGGTAAAAAATTAGGCCATGGCGGGTGTCAGGTTGTGACGTGTTCGGCGGTTATTATTGCTGCGTTTACGTCTATCGGGCTTTTCCTTGATGTTGCGCTTGGTGGGCAGGCCTATACGACTACGATTATGCCATGGATTGTGTCTGGTGATTTTTCTGTGAATTGGGCGCTACGCATTGACACGTTATCTGTCGTGATGATGTGCGTTATTAATATTGTGTCTGCTTGTGTGCATGTGTATTCGGTTGGTTATATGAGCCATGATAATGCGCGTGGCCGCTTTATGGCTTATCTTTCGTTGTTTACATTTGCGATGTTGATGTTGGTTACGGCGGATAATTTGCTTCAGCTCTTCTTTGGATGGGAAGGGGTTGGTCTTGCGTCTTATCTTCTTATCGGGTTTTGGAACCACAAGCACAGCGCGAACGCCGCGGCGCAGAAGGCCTTTATTGTCAACCGTGTTGGGGATTTTGGTTTTGCGCTTGGCATCATGGCCATTTTTGTTGTGTTTGGCACGATTCAGTTTGATGAAATATTTGCGGCGGTTCCCGATCATGCGGAGATGACGTTTTCGTTTTTAGGGCATGACTTTCATGCGATGACATTGATTGGCCTTCTGCTCTTTGTTGGTGCAATTGGTAAATCAGCGCAGCTTGGATTGCACACATGGTTGCCCGATGCGATGGAAGGGCCGACGCCTGTTTCTGCGCTTATTCATGCGGCGACGATGGTTACGGCAGGGGTTTTCCTTGTTGCGCGCATGTCGCCTCTTTATGAATATGCGCCTGATGCGTTGCAGGTTGTTGCGATTGTTGGTGGGACGACTGCGTTTGTTGCCGCGACCATCGGTTTAACGCAGTTTGATATTAAGCGTGTGATTGCGTATTCAACGATGTCGCAGCTTGGTTACATGTTTTTTGCGCTTGGTGTGTCGGCTTATGGTGCGGCGATGTTCCATTTGGTTACGCATGCGTTCTTCAAGGCTTTGCTTTTCCTCGGCGCGGGATCGGTCATTCATGCGATGAGTGATGAACAGGATATGCGTAAGATGGGCGGCGTATATAAGAAGATACCCGTTACTTATGCTTTGATGTGGATCGGTTCGCTTGCGCTTGCGGGAATCCCACCTTTGGCTGGTTTTTATTCCAAGGATATTGTGCTTGAGGCGGCATGGGCGGATCAATCTGCTTGGGGGCATTATGCTTATTGGATGGGAATTGCGGCGGCTTTGATGACTGCGTTTTATTCGTTCCGTCTTATCTTTATGACGTTCCATGGTAAGCCACGCGCATCTGAAAAGGTGATGAGCCATGTTCATGAAAGTCCTGCGGTGATGCTTGGGCCATTGATGTTATTGGCGACTGGCGCGATATTGGCGGGATTTGTATTTTATCAGAGCTTTGTTGGTTCATCCGCGCATCATGGCGCCGATCATGGCAAGGGGCACCAGGTTGAGGTTGTTGAAGAATTGCATGAGGCGGCTGAGCAAGTGGGTGAGGGTGTTCATAATATTTCCAAAAATGTGACCGGCGCGGATAGTGTTGAGCAACACGCCGATGCCAAGCGTGAAAGCGAACATGAAGAGGCTGATGGTGATCATGTTGCTTGGGCTAAGGAATCGTTTTGGCAGGATGCACTCTTTGTAAAGGCGGAAAATGATACGGTGGAAGCCGCGCATAATGTTCCTATGTGGGTTAAAAAATTACCGCTTGTTATGGGGGTGCTTGGTATTTTTGGCGCATGGTTAGCGTATATAAAATATACAGATCTTCCGAAAAAGACGCGTGCGAATTTCGCTTGGCTTCATACGCTTTTCTATAATAAATATTTCTTTGATGAGCTTTATACCAAAGTATTTGTTAAGAATGCGTGGCGTATAGGGCGATTCTTTTGGGTTTATGGTGATCAAAAAACAATTGATCGCTTTGGCCCTGATGGTTCGGCAGGGCTTACGCAGAGATTCGCAGGTGTGTTAAGCCGCGTTCAAACTGGCTTTATTTACCATTATGCATTTTTGATGATTTTGGCGGTTATCGCGATTTTATCCTGGTTCTTCTTTAAATCCGGCCTGGGGGTATAAGAGTTTTAGATTATGATTGAATTTTCACTCCTTTCTATAATGACGTTTTTGCCGCTTGCCGGATGTTTGATCATTTTGATGATCCGCGGCGACGAGGAAACGGTTGGGAAGAACGCCAAATATATGGCGCTTTACACCTCTTTGTTTACGCTCGCTTTTGCGGTTTATATGGTTATTCGGTTTGAGCCGCTTGATGATGGCTTTCAATTTGTTGAACATAGCGGCTGGCTTAAGACTTTTGGCATTAACTACCATATGGGTGTGGACGGGATTTCCGTTTTGTTCGTTCTTCTGGCGACGTTTTTGACACCCATTTGTATTCTATCTGCGTGGAGTTCCATAAAAACGCGGGTTAAGGAGTTCATGATTGCTTTCCTTGTATTGGAAAGCTTTATGATTGGAACGTTTTGCGCGCTTGATACGATCTTGTTTTATACATTTTTTGAAGGCGTGCTTATTCCCATGTTCCTGATTATCGGGGTATGGGGTGGAAAGCGCCGTGTTTATGCGTCTTATAAATTCTTCCTATATACGTTGCTTGGTTCGGTTTTGATGTTGGTTGCGATCTTAACGCTTTATGCGCAGGTTGGTTCGACCGATATTCCGACATTGATGGCTAATCCTGTTTCGCCGGAGATACAGAAATGGCTATGGATTGCGTTCTTTGCCTCATTTGCCGTTAAGATGCCGATGTGGCCGGTGCATACATGGCTTCCTGATGCCCACGTTGAGGCACCGACTGCGGGGTCTGTGATCTTGGCAGGGGTTTTGTTGAAGATGGGCGGATATGGTTTCCTTCGTTTCTCATTGCCACTATTTCCTGACGCGACGGCGTTCTTTACTGATTTCGTTTATTGGTTATCTGTTATCGCGATTATATACACGTCGCTTGTTGCGCTTGTTCAGACGGATATGAAAAAGTTAATTGCGTATTCATCGGTTGCGCATATGGGCTATGTGACGCTCGGTATTTTCACCGCTACTGTTGTTGGTGTTGAGGGCGCGGTTTATCAAATGCTGTCGCATGGTTTGATATCGGGGGCGTTATTCTTGTGTGTTGGTGTTGTTTATGATCGTCTTCATACGCGTGAGATTGCGCGTTATGGCGGGGTTGTTAAGAATATGCCTAAATATGCGACCGTGTTTATGATCTTTATGCTTGGCTCAGTTGGCTTGCCTGGGACATCTGGCTTTGTTGGGGAGTTTCTCGTCTTGCTTGCGGCGTTTAAGGTGAATACGACAATTGCATTTTTGGCGGCAAGTGGTTTGGTTTTGGGCGCGGCGTATATGCTCGTGCTCTATCGTAAAGTGGTATTTGGCCCGACGGAGCATTCCGATGCGGCGAGCATGCAGGATTTAAACCCACGTGAGTTTTGGCTTTTAGCGCCGCTTGTTGTGTTGGTGATTTATTTTGGTGTGTTTCCAAGTGCTATTACAAGCATCACTAGCCCGGCTATTGAGAAATTGGTTAGCAATTATAATGCGCATTTGGCGGCGTCGGCGGAGGCGGTTGATACACCACTGCAGCCATTAGAGAATGAGGGACATTAAGTCATGGATTTGAATTTGGTTCCATTATTGCCGGAGATTTTTCTCGCTATTAGTGCGATGGGCTTATTGCTTGTCGGGGCGAATTTCGGCAATGAAAGTACGAAGGTGATTAGCTGGTATGCGGCTCTAGCTGCGTTTGTTGCGATTATGATCACGCTTAATGTGCCGAGCGATGAGGAGGCGGTTTTAAATGGCCTCTTTAAGTTGGATTTATTTGCCAGTGTCATGAAGATTATCATTTTGATTGGTGTTATTGCGTCGATTTCATTGTCTGTACGCTATCTCATTCAACAGGGTATTGCGCGATTTGAATATCCTATTCTTATTTTGCTGTCTGCGGTTGGTATGATGGTGATGGTTTCGGCGAATAATATGTTGAGCCTTTATGTTGGTTTAGAGCTTCAATCGCTCGCGCTTTATGTTTTGGCGGCGTTTAATCGTAATTCTCTTAAAAGTTCAGAAGCCGGGATTAAGTATTTCATCCTTGGAGCGTTATCGTCCGGGTTCTTGTTGTTTGGTATTTCGTTGATTTATGGTTTTACAGGGACGATTGATTTTGAGGTTATTCAAAATACGCTTATGGCCACAGAAACGATTGGTTTTGGTGTGACGTTTGGTTTGGTGTTTATTCTTGCCGGGCTTGCTTTCAAGGTTTCTGCCGTGCCGTTTCATATGTGGACGCCGGATGTGTATCAAGGGGCGCCAACATGTGTGACGGCGTTCTTTGCTATGGTTCCAAAGATTGCGGCTATGGGGCTTTTGATGCGCTTGTTGTTTGAACCGTTTGGCATTATGGCGGATCAATGGGGGCAGATTGTTTATTTCCTTGCGGTTGCTTCGATGATTGTTGGTGCGTTTGCGGCGATTGCGCAGGATAACATTAAGCGTTTGCTTGCGTATTCTTCTATTGGGAATATGGGGTATGTTTTGATTGGGATTGTTGCGGGTAACGAGGTTGGTGCGTCTGCGGTTATGCTATATCTGTTTATCTATATGATCATGACGGCTGGTGTTTTTGCTGTTGTGCTATGTATGCGCCGCAATGATCATGTTTTGGAGAATATCTCTGATCTCTCTGGTCTTTCTCGTCATAACCCTGCGCTTGCCTATGGTATGGCGATATTGATGTTTTCGATGGCTGGTATCCCGCCATTTGCTGGTTTCTTCGGGAAGCTGGCGATCTTTAACGCCGCGGTAGAGGCGGAGCTTTATGTGCTTGCGGTGGTTGGTGTTTTGACCTCTGTTATTGGTGCGTATTACTATTTGCGTATCATTAAGGTGATGTTCTTTGATGAGCCTGTTGATGCTTATGATTCTGGCTTTCCGTTGGCGCGTAAGATTGTTTTGACGCTTTCTGTTTTGTTCATTGTGGGTTTTATCATTAAGCCCGGCGTTGTTCTTAACGCTATGCAGGCAGCGGCATCCTCGCTATTTGTTGGGTAAAAGATGAACCTTGATTGGGTCATAGAGACGCATGATGAGGTTCAATCGACCCAAGATATCGTGATGGATATGGCGCGTTCAGGTCAGGTTGAGGGCTATGTTGTACAGGCGCATGTTCAAAGTGGCGGTCGTGGACGTCATGGGCGCAAGTGGGATTCTCTTCCCGGTAATCTCTTTCTTTCTGTATTGTTAAGGCCGCCTTGTCAGGCGCGAGATATTGGACAGCTTGCTTTGATTGCGGGTCTGGCTCTGGTTGAGGCTATCAAGAATTTGTCTTGCGGTGATTTGGATGAGGTTTTGTCGCTAAAATGGCCGAATGATGTTTTGATCAACGGGGATAAATGTGCGGGATTATTGCTGGAAACGGAACTGGCGCAGGATGGGTCGATGCATTGGGCTGTGGTTGGTGTTGGTGTGAATGTGTCTGCGGCGCCTGAAGGGCTTGGTGTTGCGTTGAATGATTACACGAAAGAAGGCATAAAAGCCGATATTTTGCGGGATCGGTTCTTAGAGATTATGGATGCACATTACGTGTTTTGGATTGAGAATGGTTTTGATGAATTGCGTCAATCTTGGCTTAAACATGCGCATGAGCAGGGGCAAAACATGCAGGTGAAAATCGGGACTCATTTGGAGAATGGATTTTTTCATGATATTGATGCGTTTGGTAATTTACGATTATACGATGATCAACATCGCTTGAAAACGGTGAGCTCGGGAGAGGTTTATTTATACTGATATGTTATTGGCGATTGATATTGGGAATACGAATACTGTTTTTGCGGTTTATGATAAAGATGTGCTTGTTGAATCATGGCGCTTACGCAGTGATGCACGTCATAGCGCGGATGAATATGCGGCTTTTTTGAACCAGCTTTTTGATGTTTCCGGGGTGAAGTGGAAATCTATCCATAAGGTTATTGTCTCATCGGTTGTTCCGGATGCGAATTTTGGTATTCGTCGTTTTTGTGAAAAGTATATTGGGGTTAGCCCTGTTTTTGTGACGAAGGATATGGTTAGTATTGCGGCTGTTATTGATCGCCCAGAGGATATTGGCGCGGATCGATTGGTTAATGCGGCGGCGGTTAAGGCGCATTATAACACGCCGGTGATTGTGATTGATTTTGGAACGGCGACAACATTTGATGTTGTGGATCTTGATGGTAATTACGCGGGCGGTGTGATCGCGCCGGGTGTTAATTTATCAATGGCGGCGTTGCATCAGGCGGCTTCCAAATTGCCGCAGATTAGCGTTGAAAAGCCAGAATCTGCGATTGGTAAAAACACGGTTTCGGCAATGCAATCGGGTGTATATTGGGGCTATGTCGGTTTGATTGACCGGATTTTAAGTGAAATCCGAGCGGAGATCGGAGGCGATGTGACGGTTATTGCAACGGGTGGCCTTGCGCCTTTATTTGCAAAGGATAATGCCGCGATTGATATCGTGGATGAAAATTTAACATTAAAAGGTTTGTGCCTTATTGCGGCGCAACATACATAGAAAGCGTTTATGAGTATTCAGTCAGAGTTTGGGAATGATTTTTATTTTCTACCATTGGGGGGGAGTGAACAATTTGGGGTGAACCTAAATGTTTACATATGCAATGGTGAGATGTTAGCGATCGATTGTGGCATCGGGTTTGCGGATGAACGTTTCCCCGGGATTGATTTATTGCTTCCTGACCCTGAATTTCTTGAGGACAATCAACATGATTTAAAGGGTATGATTATTACTCATGCGCATGAGGACCATATCGGTGCGGTTGCGCATCTATGGGAGCGGTTCAGATGTCCGCTTTATGCGACAAAATTCACCGTCGCAGTATTGAAGCGTAAATTGAAAGAGCGCGGATTGCGTAAGGTTGAGGTGAATGTCATTGAGCCAAATGAGGCGTTTCATGTGGGTTCATTTGAGGTTCACCCTATTGGTGTTTCGCATTCCGTACCGGAGAGCGTTTCGTTGTTTATCAAGACTGTTCACGGCAATGTTATGCATAGTGGTGATTGGAATTTAGACCCTGCGCCGACGATTGGCAAGCCAACCGATGCGGATGCGTTAAAGGCGGCGGGTAAAGAAGGGTTGCTTGCGTATATCGGGGATTCTACGAATGCTGAGGTGAACGGGTTTTCAGGTTCGGAAAGCGATGTGGCTAAGGGGTTAGAGGCGGAATTTAAGACATGTCATGGCAAGATTGCGATTACGACATTTTCATCAAATATAGGACGCGTACACTCCATTGCAAAAGCGGCGCAAGCGTGTGATCGACAGGTCGCAGTGATTGGTCGTTCGCTGCATAATATGATTGGATGTGCTAAAGATTGTGGGTATTTAGCTGATGTTCCTGAATTTTTAGATGAGGGGAATATTGGTTTTATTCCTGATGAAAAGCTTGTTGTGATTGTGACGGGGTCACAGGGGGAATATCGAGCGGCGTTGGCAAAGATATCGCGCGGCGATCATCGCTCTATGACGCTTAATCCGGGGGATACGGTTATATTCTCATCACGGGCTATTCCCGGTAATGAGCGTGAGATTAACACCATTAAGAATAATTTGAGCGGGGCAGGTATTCGTATTGTGACCCCCAATGACACGGAGAACAAAATTCATGTGTCGGGGCATCCTTGCCGTGATGAAATTGCGCAAATGTTTCAATGGCTAAACCCGAATACGGTTATTCCCGTGCATGGGGAGCGCACACAGCTAGAAGCGCATGCGCAATTTGCGCAAAGTTGTCAGGTTA
>Ga0100383_1002924_pt1 | contig 10154 bp, 10 predicted proteins | sample CryGeymeta201507_FD_81565 | JGI IMG/M metagenome (GOLD analysis project Ga0100383, IMG submission 81565) | Groundwater microbial communities from Crystal Geyser aquifers in Utah, USA - Crystal Geyser metaG 2015-07 | ecosystem: Environmental > Aquatic > Deep subsurface > Groundwater | place: USA...
CAAATTGGAGCTGATTTTCTTAAGCATTTTAATCAGTGAGTTTACTCAGAAAAGTAGTTTTCTATAATAATTCACCAAATTAATAGGTTTTGGAAGAGTTTAATGCACAAAAATCGACGTTTCATAGTGGACTCATCAATACAAATTTTTCTAAATACAATTCAAAACCAATGCTTAGGATAAACGTTCGTATTAAGATATAAAACCTGAGTTCGTAATATTGATTTGTACAAAAATTATAATCAAAACCTAGAATAAACAAAGGAAAACCTCATTTGGCTTCATGGTGATACCGAAGGCAACGTGAAACGTTTTGAAAAACCATGAAATGCAATCTCGAATTTAATCCCAAATTGGGCAGAGATTCTGGGTCAAGCCCATCAGGACGAAATTTATTTATTTCTGTTCTTATTTTAATTTATTAACCCGAACTTAGGCTAACTATAAGAATGAGTTCATTATTAACCGTCAATCCTGACACCTTAATTTAATCGATGTTAAAATTGTGAAATAGATTGAACACAATTGAAACACAGTCTAAGCAACCTTAATTAACTTAACTGACTACGCCACAAAAAAAAGCCCCTGAGTTCTTCAGAGGCATTACAAAAAAATACAAATGATTTCTTATTTAACCATAACTGGTACTGAAACCATAGTATTTTCCCACATAACAACTAGATTAGTTTTTTTACCATCTGGTTTTTCAAATTTCATTGTAAATGGTTCCCAAAGTTCAGATGTGGCAGCTGTCTTTGCGCTTACTTTTAACACATCTTTTGAAGCATCATACTGATATGTTCCCCATTGACCTAGAACAGTATTAAAAACGAAGGTCCATTGGTCTTTTTCTGGGACACAAAATACGGTGTATGTACCAACTTTAAGTATTTGGTCTCCAAATTGAATATCACTAGTTGTGGTTAATTGTGTCGCTTCATTTGCACCTAAACGCCAGATTTTTCCAAAAGGAACTAATTCCCCGAAAATTGTTCTGTCTTTTCTGTGTGGCTGTGAATACGTAACACTTACATAAGCACCTTCAAGGTTTGCTTTTATTAAAGCCATAGGAGATGGTTTGGGTTCTAAAGCTTTTTGTGCAGATACCACGTTTACTGTAACGAATACTAGACACATCGTTAAAACCACGAAAGAAAGAGTTTTTTTCATAGTATTGAAGATTTTTGATTAGGGATAGGTGTGAAAAAAAAAGTTATATTTCTTTACTGTTGAGCTTACGCTAAGAGGAAGTTTTCAGTAAAATAATATGCGAATACTCACGATTTAAAAAGATGATAACTGAAAATTTGACTTTTGTTTGGGCTCGGTCTTAAAATACTCAATAAAACTAAGACGCACTAAAATTGATAGAAAAGTGCTTCAACATTTTACCTATTGTAACCTGAGCTTACTAAGACAATGTTGTTTACAGTAAAATAATTTGCGAATTAACTCGATAAAAATGGGTAAAAAAAACAAATCCAACATTTAGAGTGGATTCTTAAAAGAAATTTTGAATCATTTATCACACGTTTTCTATTTAAAAAAAAGAACTATCTCAATTATGAAATAGTTCATATGTTTAATATTCAACTTTCGGACTTTGACATTTTGTAATGTGAATTATTTTGTTAACGGTATGATGTAGCATAATTAATGAAAACAAGAGCTTATTCACATCATAATGAGCTTAGCTCATAGTTGTTATTTGGTCATGCTGGGCTTCGACCCAGCATCTCCCTTAGAACCAATCTATTCAAAGAAAAAGTGATTGTTGCGTAAAAAGATATTGGACAGAGATAGCACTTTGTGGTTCTTCGAATCGTGTCAGGGCACGGGATGACCGTTTCTTTACGAAAACCACTGCCTTTTTAATAGAAACGAAGTCCGAATTTGAGTTTAACACACTCTATTCAAATATATTAGTGCTGTTTAGCAACATTTTGGCGTCTCTTAAACCAGCCAACTGTCTCTGCCAAACCAACTTTTAAATCGTACTGACAAACCCAGCCCATTTCTTTGGTGATTTTTTCAGTTGAGATAACACTTCTCATTTGTTCGCCAGCTTTAGCAGGTTTATAATCTTCTGGGATTGTTGTTAAAGTGAGTTGTTTTAAATTTCTGAATAAAGTTATCACCGTTGATTCTTTTCCAGTTCCTACATTGAATATTCCAGATTTTGGATAATTTAAAGCTTTGATATTTGCTTGAACTACATCTTTCACATACACATAATCACGTATTTGTTCGCCATTCCCATTTATGAAAGCCAGCTCATTTACAAGCATCTTTTCAATAAAAATAGCAACAACGCCTGCTTCACCATGTGGATTTTGACGTGGTCCATACACATTAGCATATCTAAGTGCAATCCATTGTATCCCATAACTTTGCTCATAAAAAAACAAATATCTCTCGGTAACTAATTTGGTAATTCCATAAGGAGAAAGAGGTTGTAAAGGGTGAACTTCATCTTGAGGAACATATTCTGGTTCACCATAAATGGCACCACCAGTTGAGGCAAATATCACTTTTTTTAAACCGTTTTTTCTTCCGGATTCCATTAAATTTAAAAATCCTTTAACGTTTATATCGGCATCATAAATCGGATTGGCTACACTGCGTCTAACATCCATTTGCGCAGCTTCATGATACATTACCTCAAATTGTTCTGCCTTCCACAATTCTTCAACTTCTGCACTTCTAATGTCTAATTCATGAAAAGTTGCCTTTGTATTTATATTAGCTCTAAAGCCTCCACTTAAATCATCAATTATATGCACGTTGTGCCCAGCGTTAATTAATGCGTCTGCAATATGGGATCCAATAAATCCAGCCCCGCCTGTTACAAGAATTTTCATGTTAAAAAAATTATATGTTACGTTTGTTTATTTAGACAAACTTACAAAGAATCCATCTTGTTTTTATATCTACTCGATGAATGCAGTTTTTTTAGGGATAACTAAGTATTTTCTGCAAAATTACCTATTCTTCCATAAAATATTCTCAGTTCAATTATATGTCAAACGAAAACAGTTCATGGCTGAATGAAAAAGGTCAGTTAGTTTTACTTACCGCAGGTGTTACAGGACTTTTATTCATCATGTTCCTTGTTAAACACTTAATTAATCCAATGGGTTATGCAATAGTTGTAGGAATAGTTCTATATCCTTTGCGAAAACAACCTGTGGCGAGAGCTTTATTATATGGAACAGGGTTTACAGCTGGTTTATGGCTCACGTATAATTCGGGACACCTTTTAATTCCATTTATTATAGCGTTCATTATAGCTTTTTTAATTGATCCCTTTGTTAATTATTTGGAAAAATGGATTCCACGATGGATTACAGCTAGTATTTTCACTTTTATTGGTTTAATATTGATTGGCTTATTTTTCTTTGTTGCATCGCCTGCAATTACTGCTCAGTTTCTAAAATTGAGCAAATTATTAATTACAGCTTCTGGCGATACACATCAGTGGCTTTCTGATATTGGTGTTACACAACTAGTTGAACGACTTGGCTTAGACACACATGTGATTATTCCCCAATTAGCCGATCAGATTCAGGAAATAAATAGTATGCTTTACAATAGTTTGACGGGCGCATCTTCAAAGGCAATGGGCAGAACGACAAATATTATTTTTTACATCATTTTCTTCATCATACTTTTACCATTTTTACTCTTTTTCATGATTCGTGATTATGAGAAAATTGGTTTATTTGTAAAAGAACTTATTATACCTAAAGACGCACCTGAAGATTACACTCGAGAATTGGGTCGAATTATTGGTGGGTATTTACGAGGCCAGTTTACAGTTGTCATTATTTCAATGATTAATTTAAGCATAGGCTTTACCATTTTTGGCGTTCCTTATGGTCTAGTTCTTGGAATCTTTGCAGGTTTAACGAATTTTATTCCAACTTTCGGTCTTTGGATGGCCGTTACCGTTTCCACTATTGTTGGTGTTTCAGTAGGCAACCCATGGTTTGAGTTTTTGCCTTTTATCTATTTGGTTTATGGTGTTGAACAAATTCTTGAAACGGGTTTCATTGTACCTCGAGTTGTTGGTAAACATGTTGGCCTTCACCCTCTTTTAGTAATGATGTCCTTATTGATATTTGGATTTATGTTCGGTTTTCTCGGTTTGATTATCGCTGTTCCAACTGTAGCATTAATGTCCATCTTTTATCAACAGTACAAAGATTCTGGAAAAATTTCGTTTTTAAGTGGTGCTGAACTCGATATCTTCTTGCAGCAATTTGAAGCAGAAAAAAAAGAAATAAAACCTTAAATTGAGAAAATATGTTACAACTGGAAAATATCCCTTTCGAAGAGACCTTAAAACGTCTTCAACACATTGTAGAACAAATGGAAGACGAACATTTAGATCTTGAAACATCTGTTTCTCTTTATGAAGAAGGCGTAACTCTTTCAAAACAATGTGCAGCCTATCTCGAAAGTGTAAAACTCCGTATCGAAAAAGTGAACCAACCCGATTAATTATGTTATTACCAGAACCTGTTCCCGGAAAACTGCTTGCAAATATTAACTCGCCTTCCGATTTAAAAAAAGTTCCGTTTGATCAATTAGAAAAAGTTTGTAACGAACTGCGAGATTATATCATAGATTCTGTAGCCGTTCATGGCGGACACTTCGGGGCAAGCTTAGGCGTTGTAGAATTAACAACTGCATTGCATTATGTTTTTGATGCACCCAAAGATCAACTTATTTGGGATGTCGGGCATCAAGCCTATGGCCATAAAATTTTAACGGGAAGACGTGAAATTTTCCATACTAATCGGAAATACAAAGGTATCTCTGGATTTCCAAAACGTAGTGAGAGCGAATACGATGCATTTGGTGTGGGTCATTCAAGCACATCTATTTCCGCCGCAGTTGGTATGGCAAAAGGTAGAGACTTAAAGAAATCGGACGAACAAATTGTTGCCATTATTGGAGATGGCTCCATGACTGCAGGTTTAGCATTCGAAGGTCTAAATAATGCTGGAACGCTAAAATCTGATATGATTATTGTTTTAAACGATAATAATATGTCAATTGACCCAAATGTGGGTGCATTAAATGAATATCTTGTTGAAATCACAGCTAGTCAAACCTTTGTAAAACTTCGGAATGAATTATATGATGCTTTAGGACATTTTAAATCCGCAGGTGATAAAATGCGCAAATTGGCAGCAAGACTCGAACGCTCATTGGTCTCTGCATTAACACCTGGAAGTCTTTTTAAAGCCTTTGGCCTCAAATACTACGGTCCTATCGATGGTCACAATGTTGAACAGTTAGTAAAGACTTTAAACGATATCAAAAAAATTCCTGGGCCGAAATTACTTCATATTGTAACCATTAAAGGGAAAGGTTTTGCACCAGCTGAAAAAGATCCATTAAAATGGCACGCACAAAGTTCTCCATTTGATAAAATTACGGGTGAATCTCTAGTTAAGAAATCAACAACCAAAGCACTTCCAAAATATCAAGATGTTTTTGGTGATGCAATTATCGAACTTGCAGAAAAAGATGAGCGAATTGTTGGAATCACTGCAGCCATGCCAAGCGGTACAGGTCTTTTAAAAATGATGCAACAAATGCCAGACCGTTCTTTTGATGTCGGCATTGCAGAACAACATGCGGTGACATTTGCAGCAGGTTTAGCGACTCGTGGAATTAAACCATTCGTTGCCATTTATTCCACTTTTTTACAAAGAGGCTTCGACCAAGTAGTTCACGATTGTGCCATTCAAAAACTACCCATTGTATTCTGTATGGATAGAGCCGGACTAGTAGGAGCAGATGGTCCAACACATCATGGTTGTTATGATATTGCCTATTTAAGGGGAATTCCTCACATTGTTCTTTCTGCTCCAATGAATGAAGTTGAACTTCGTGATTTACTTTACTCCGCTTCGATTTATGAAGACGGAAGTTTTGCCATTCGCTACCCTCGTGGATCGGTTCAAAATTTTGTTACCACGAGTGAGTTTAAACAAATAGAAATCGGTAAGGGACGGATTTTAATTGAAGGCGAAGAGGTCGTTTTTCTTTCTTATGGAACAATTGGAAATGAAGTCGCAAAAGCAGTTCGTTTATTACAAGAACAAGGTATTTATGTCGGACATTACGATATGCGTTTTGCCAAACCATTTGATGAAGCATTAGTACATCATGCTGTTTCTCACTACAATAAAATTATCACGGTTGAAGACGGATCCGTTTTAGGAGGTTTTGGCAGTGCAATTGCAGAATATGTTTGTGGTTTAGAAAATCCCATTTCCGTTAAAATTTTAGGTATTCCCGATAGACTTATTGAACATGGTGAGCCAAAAGAATTATTTCTTGAAATTGGATTAGATGCCATGAGTTTAGCAAAAAGTCTTGGTTATGTTCAAACTGAAACAATGCATGCTTGAGTTTTACTTAAGTTCTAACCTTGTATATTTGCTTAATCAATAAACCCAGTTGTTAGTTAGATTTCAATAAATATTTTACTGCTTTAAAGCAACTTGTACTAATAGGGAATGTGTTTTTGATAACTCCTATTTATTAGCAATGCCTTACACAACCTTTCTAGTAGCAACTTAGCTAAATAGTAATTATCCATAATGTTGATTATTATGCACTTATAAGAATTAGATAAAATTTATATTTTGCTTGATTTTCCATTTTCGCTTCGCACCGATTTGAAAGTGACAAGTAATCCGATGGCGCTATGAAGCCAAGTCTCAGCTCTTTTTTGAGTTTTGCAACACACCTGAAATACAGATTCTGTGTCTATTTTCATCAACATTAAAAATCAATGAGTTAGCCACAATACTTATCTTTTTTTAGTACTTTTTAAGAGCAATACTAGCATTCATGAATTTATATGGCATCATAAATACGATACCATTCGGGACCAATTTCAAATAATACATCTAAAACTGAACACGGCACCAAGAAACCTCCAAAGTGTTGTGTGTAAACAGGATATTTTTCTAATGATTTAGATGTCATACTTGTTTGCCATTGAAATTGAGAACCATTTTCTTCCATGTAAAGCGTACTTGCGCCTAATCGATCTTTCAGAATTTCTGGATTTTTCCCAACTAATGCTTTATCCAACCTAATGAGTTTATTCGGATCTGGACTCCATTCCATATACATCCATATTTTCTGATTCATATAATTAATAGCATCAATTAATAACTCAAACTGTAGAATTTCTTCAAAATCTGCTTTTATTTCGGGCTCATAATGATCAAAATAAATACTGTTTCTATATGCTTGCTCTAATGTTCTAAACATCTTAACTAGCCATTGATTATTGGAATGATCTAAACGCACTTCTGATATTTTTTTCCTCTTATCCTCTGTTTTAACAGGCCAAGTTATCCAATGCAAATTAGTATTTGTTCGAATTAAAAATCGGTTTGTTCTTCCTTTTCTTGACCAACTATCATCATTAGAAACTATAAACTTATCCGCTTTTTTTAGCGAAGCTATATAATATAAATCTGGAATTAAGCAGGGTTGTAGTAGAGCAAGTTTCATGGTAAAAAATAGCTATATTTGAAACAAAGTCAGTTATTTGAATAAGTAGGATTTAATCTCTTTTTGAAAAAAACGAATGTTCATAACCAAAGTTCGGGATAAGTATTATCGCCATATTTTTTAGCATTCAACAAAAAACCCTTTGAAAGACGTCATTTGACTCACATGATGCCTTCTTTAACACAGACCCACTAAATGCGTCGCAAAGCAAAATTGAGCTATCTAATTGATGATATCACTCAGGGAAACTAAAAATGTATTTTTTTGATGTAAGTTTTTGAAAAGAGAGAATCATTCTAAATCTGCATTAATTTTGCAAAAGCTAAATCTAGTTAATTGCTCTAAAAAAAAGCCCATGAATACGGTATTCATAGGCTTTAAACCATCGGAAAGAAATTGTTCTAAACTACATGCTAAATCAATAAACATTTACTCTGAAATTGTTACGACACCACCACTTGTTTTCAAAGTAACGCTACTTCCACCGTTTCGAACGCTTCCCGTTATTTCATCTCTTTCAGTTGATCCTGAGAAATTGCTTAAAGATGAACGAACCAAACTTCCTCTTGCACTAATAGTATAACCTTCTTTAGATGGTAATTTTATGGAAATATTTCCACCAGATGTTTTTAATGCACAACTTGAAGTTATACTTTTTATTTCACCACTTATATTTCCACCTGAAGTTTTACCATTTATTGTCCCAGAAACTGAATTTAATCGTAAATGACCACCACTTGTAGAAAAAGTTAAATCACCGAAAACTTGATTTAATGTGATATGACCACCAGAAGTTGAAGCTTCTAACTGTCCTTCAAACTGATTCAACTCAATATGGCCACCAGAAGTTTTAAGGGTTAACATTCCTTCCATGTCTTCGCCGTTAATGTGCCCACCTGATGTTTTTGCCTTTATTTGACCTTCAACACCCATTAAACCTATGTGACCACCAGATGTTTTTAATTCTGCATTAATTGTTCTTGGGGTATAAACTATGAAATGTATGCTATAATTTTCGTCCCAATCTAACATGCTGAAGCCTTTATTGTTTTTTGCAATTGCCATAATAGTATTCCCCATTTTTTGGATTACAATACTATAATCGTCTAAATTCACTTCCTTTTCTACATAACTTTTACCATTTTTTCTTACAAACATTTCTACACGAATAAAGTCATTGCTTTCTTTAACTACGTAGATATGTCCACCAGAAGTCGTTACTTCAATTTTTGGGGACTTCTCAGTAACATTAAATTTTTCAACTCTATATGGGGTTCCTAAATCAGGTTGTGATTCAGCTTTTACCGTTAATGTTGATAAAATCAATGCAATAATGGCTACTATTTTCATGATTTCTTTCCTCTTAGTTTTGGTTGTTTTGCGCCATACGAGTTAAAATTAAAAAGGTTATAAAGCACAGTAATTAATACACCTATGCACATCTTATCGAATAACCAATAATGCTTTTTCCAAAAATTTAAATAATACTTGAAATAGTTGATTGAAGAATATCCCTAATTTCGGAACGACCCAAAGTAACATATATATTCCTGCTAACACTTTAAGTGGTAGTGCAATAAAAAAGATATTAGCGCTTGGCATAATTCGCGCAAATATGGCAAATGCCACATCCATCAAAAATAAAACGATAATAAATGGTGCAGATAGTTGAATACCAATAACAAATATTTGAGTTGCCATTTTTACAAATTCTGGACCAGCAGCACTATAATCTGCAGTTCCCAAAGGAATTACATCAAAACTTTTTTTTAGAGCTCTTAAATAGGTTGCATCTCCACCTATGCTCAAAAAGATTATGATTCCCAATAAAATCATAATCTGACTAAAAATTGGATTCTGTGTTTGAGTTGTTGGGTCAATAATATTTGCGAAACCCAAACCTGTTTGAATAGATATAAATTGACCACCAAATTGAACACCAGCAAACACAATTTGACCAGCCAAACCCATAGCAACGCCGATCAAAATTTCTCTAATAATGAGCAATACTAATTCTAAGCTTGTTGTATCTAAAGGAATAATAGCACCATTTAAAGGAACAACAGGCATAAGGACTAGAGTTACCGCTAAGGAAAAAAATAGTTTTACCCGTCCTGGAAATTGAGCTGATCCAAAGAAGGGCGCCGTTGCAATTACACTTGCCACGCGAACCATAATAATGAAGGCAGTAACTAAAAAAGCTGGGTCAAGTAAATTAAGATTCATGTTTTAATCTTAAAATGAATCTATTGGTTAAAATCCAATGTATAGTCATTCTTATTTTGGCACTATTTTGCCAAAAGTGGTATAAAATCAAATATTCTTTGGGTAAACGCAATGCCATATTGAAGCATATAGCCAAAAAAGAAAAATAGAATGATAACAATCACTACCATTTTAGGCACATAACTCAAGGTCATTTCCTGTATTGAAGTCGCAGCTTGAAATATCGATACGGTTAAACCAACAACAAGTGCAGTGATTAATAAAGGACCAGCTAAAACAACCGTTGCTGTTAGCATTTCTTGAATCCAATAAAGTCCAATTTCTGTATTCATAAAAACGCCTCAGTTAAAACTTCGAACTAATGAATCAACTAATAAATA